>ERZ836358.533-NODE-533-length-47333-cov-42.193726_pt1 | contig 47333 bp, 45 predicted proteins | sample MGYA00519942_ERZ836358 | MGnify/ENA primary metagenome ERZ836358 (study PRJEB31850, sample SAMEA3708798) | human gut metagenome | biome: human gut; feature: human-associated habitat; material: faeces | place: China | collected 2014 ...
GGGGACTGAACGGATATCACCGGAAATGCTGAACGGGTATCCGCCGGAATATGCACAACAGACAGCCCATTCACTACACCGGACAGCTCGATGCAACCGGGTTGCAATAAAAGATGACTATCTTTGCGTCAACGGAACAGCAGAAAACAATAAAAACATCATGGAAACAAATGAGATTTATGCCGTCAGACTCGAAAAGAAAGGAGTAAAACCTACAGCCGTACGCATCCTGGTGCTGAAAGCCATGCTCGAATCCCCGTGTGCCTTGTCGCTCATCGAGCTTGAAACACTTCTGGGCACTGTCGACCGCTCCACCATCTTCCGTACGCTGAATCATTTCCTGGCGCACCACATGGTACACGACATCGAAGACGGCAGCGGCTCACTGAAGTACGAGGTCTGTCCCGACGAAGACACTTGTACCGTCGACGACATGCACACGCATTTCTACTGCGAAGTCTGTCACCGTACCTTCTGCTTTCCGTCCATCCACATTCCCGTTGTCGACCTGCCCGAAGGCTTCCGTCTGCATAGCATCAACTACATGGTAAAGGGCGTGTGCCGCGAGTGTGCCGCCCGCATGAAATGACTGTGTAGTCCTCTCCCGGAAAATACTTCACCGACATGTGCGGCTGGATGCTGTAATACGGACGGTGGTCGCGCGGCAGATAGCCCACGCCGTGTACTCCCACCTGCACCGACAGCCGCGGAGATACCCGTATATGATGGTCGTATCAGGCTCTGTTCTTGAGTGTTGATACGACCATTCATTTTCTCTATCAGTATGTCCGGATTCTCAAAGCTTGAAAATCCGTTCCATCAGCTTCCATTTCTCCTGAGAAGACTGTCCCGGCAGCACCTTCTGATACTTGGACATATGCTCCTCCCATTCCGCCTGACGAGGCAGTGTAGCAAGTCGGGCATAGTCACGTTCCATATCAAACTCGTCCGTCGTATCCATAATCATAAACAGGTGGTTGCCGTAAATATAAATCTGCATATCCACGATACCCACTTCACGGATGCCCGCTTTCACTTCCTCCCATACGTGCGCATGCTCTGCCACGTAAGCCTCTATCAACTCCTTGTCGTCGTAGAGATCCAACGTCTGACAATATCTTTTCATTTATACCGTTCTGTTTTGTTTTTTATCAGTCCCTGCGGAAAATATCACGCGTATATACCTTCTCCTTCACATCGTCCAGACACGCATCATAGCGGTTGGCGATGATAGCCTGCGCCTGCGCCTTGAAATCCTCCAGTCTGTTCACCACCTTCGATCCGAAGAACGTACTGCCATCCTCCAGCGTCGGTTCGTAGATGATAATCGTAGCTCCCTTCGCCTTGATGCGCTTCATCACACCCTGAATGGAACTCTGGCGGAAGTTGTCGCTGTTCGATTTCATCGTGAGGCGGTACACCCCGATGACACATTCCTTTTCCTCCGCCGGATTATAGCTGCCCCGGTTGTAGTAATCATAATATCCCGCCTTGTGCAGCACCCTGTCGGCAATGAAATCCTTGCGCGTGCGGTTGCTCTCCACAATCGCCTGAATCAGATTCTCCGGCACATCCTGATAGTTCGCCAGCAGCTGCTTCGTATCCTTAGGCAGACAGTAGCCCCCGTAGCCGAACGACGGATTGTTATAATGCGAGCCGATGCGCGGATCCAGACAGATACCCTGGATGATAGCCTGCGTATCCAGTCCCTTCACCTCCGCATACGTATCCAGCTCGTTGAAGTACGACACACGCAGCGCCAGATACGTATTGGCAAACAGCTTCACCGCTTCCGCCTCCTTCATACCCATGAACAGCGTGTCCACGTCCGGCTTGATAGCCCCTTCCTGAAGCAATGCCGCAAACTCGTGCGCTTTTTCCTCCAGCTGCTCACCTGCGATTTCCTTGATGGCTCTGTTCTCCTCATCCAGTCCCGCTATCAGTTTCGGGAATCCCACGATGATGCGGCTCGGATAAAGATTGTCGTACAGCGCCTTGCTCTCACGCAGAAACTCCGGCGAGAACAGCAGGTTGAACTTCTTTCCCGCCAGGGCAGGAGAGGTACGGAACTTCTCCGCATACTTCACATACAGACTCCGGCAGTAACCCACAGGGATGGTACTCTTTATCACCATCACCGCATCCGGATTCACCTCCAGCACCAGGTCGATCACCTCCTCCACGTGCGACGTATCGAAATAATTCTTCACCGGATCGTAGTTCGTAGGAGCCGCAATCACCACAAAGTCCGCCTCCCGGTAAGCCGAAGCCCCGTCGAGCGTAGCCGTCAGGTTCAGTTCCTTTTCCGCCAGATACTTCTCGATATACTCATCCTGAATCGGGCTGATACGGTTGTTGATCTTCTCCACCTTTTCAGGAATCACGTCCACAGCCACCACCCGGTGATGCTGCGCCAGCAACGTAGCGATAGACAGACCTACATAGCCCGTACCCGCTACAGCGATTGTATAGTTTTTCATCATGGAAATGCTCTTTTGTTACAAAGCTAATATAAAATATCAGACAAGTCAAATGAAATTCTACTTTATAGTTGCGACATCAGCGCATCGAAATCTCTGCAACCGATAAAATAAGTTCTGTGTTCCCGAATCTGTGTATCCAGTTGCTTTTTTAATGCCGAAGTACAAACCTTTTCCCAGCTTGATGTCGTGAATGCCAGCATATTCAGTTGCTGTGTTAGTACATTTAGAGGATTACTTGCCACATTTACATCCGTTACCAGAATAAAAGCAATCTGAATTTGCCCTGTGTTCAGGTTACAGGTTGTAATATCTTCACATAACTTTATACTCTCCAGCAGTTTGCGTTGCAAGTCATATTTTCCTGCCTGTCTGGTTATCCTTTTTTCAAGTACTTGTTTTTCCTTTTCGGAAGCCAATGGTTTTTGAGCAATTGGCTGATGTGACAAAAACTCTTTCCACCCTTTCAGTTCAACAAAGCACAATACCTTTTCCGTATACGAAAGAGCATCAGACGAAGGAGAAGAAGCACATCCCTGCGCACTGTGCCATTGTGTTTCCACTTCATCCAGATTGATAACAGGCGTTTGTTGTAAAGAGAGGCAAGAAGGTGTGTGCTGGCAAGGAACATGCAACTGACATAGACTGCATGGTGTGACACCTGTTTTTGTCATTACCTGCTTGTAAATATGTTCAGGAGTCATATTCATTGCAGTTACAAGCCAAGGTTTACAATTTCATTCATAGGCTGTGCCAGTTTCATGAAAATCCGGTTCAAATCGTCCGTAACATCTTCCAGCACACACAGTTCGTCTTCTGTTTCCTCTGCCAGATAATAATTTACAAAGTCATTCATCGACAATTTATCAGCGAAATATCTCACGGCCTGTATGAAATAAGGACTGTGTGAACTTATTAAGATAGGGATTCCCGCTTTGGCAAGTTCTACCAGCACAGACGCGAATTTGATCTGCCATTCCGGATGCAGATGATTTTCCGGTTCATCCCATATCAGAATTTTACTTTCATCCAGCGCTTGCGTTTCCAGTAACATCTGCAAGACACCGAAAGCCTTTATTCCGGAAGCAACATTAACCGGTGCATAATTCTGTTCTCCCTTTTTCCAGTACATGTTTCGTTTTGCATTGTCAAAATAGAAATGTCCGCCAGTGATGTTATCAGTAAGTGTCTGTGCCTTTTGTATAAAAGGAGAGTAGACGTTATCAGGCAGCGAGAAACGGAAAGCATCCAGTTTCTGTGCCATATCCTTTATGTGATAATTTATCAGCGGGCGTAATACATCCTTTCCGGCAATATTGAAATAATGTCCTCCCGGCATTTGTGCATTTGCCAGGATATCTATCAGATGAATATACAGTGGCGATTCTACCAGCGTAGCGTCTTTGACAAAAGTTTCCGTTTTACATTTAAACTCCGTTACCTTATTCTCTTTTATCTGTATGGTTATATCTTTCCCCTGTTCTTCAGAAAAACAAATTTCAGACATTTCAGTATTGTATGTACAGATAGAATTAAGAAATTCGGCTCCTATGATACTTTGGAAAGCCCGTTCCAGCATTTTTTCGGAGTTACTGCTTTCGGTAGCCAATTGTACCAGTTGGTCTATGCTTCTTGTAATTTTAGCCCTTTGCTGCGGTACAATGTTTATTTTTTCCAGTTTATCTTTCAGCTGACTGACCCATCGTTTGTCATTCGCAAAAGATTCCACCTCTTTCAGGAAAGCGGCAGCAGTAGACGGCAGAATCACCCCTTTGATTTTTTCTCCCGACTCTGTCTCGGTATGCTTTACATACATATAAAGTGCTGCGCAGTTCAATCTCATGATTCTGTCCTGCGATTGTGAGTTCAGTCTGTCAGCATTACTGAGTGACTTAATGACTGAAAACAATAGCTTTCCTACTGTGCTCTTTCCCGAATCATTGTTTCCGGCAATGACAGTCAAACCATTTAGAATAATGTCAGCTTTCTTTATTTTGTTGATATGGGTAATATTCAGTCGCATCTGCTTTCTTTAATGTAAAAATGAAATAACTTTTGCACTTGTTTACAGCTTGTTTATTTCCTCCTCTGCCAGTCCCGTAGCTGCTGCAATCTGTTCGTTGCTCATGCCCAGCGACTTCAGGTTACGTGCGATAGCGGTTTGTGTTTCTGCACGACCTTCTGCACGACCTTCTGCACGACCTTCCGCACGACCTTCCGCACGACCTTCCGCACGTTCCGTTTCTATATTGTCCCGTAAAATCACGATATTATCCAAGTGTTTGTAATACGCGTTCAGCTCTTCCCGGCTCATGCGATCCAGCTTCAGCCGTTCCTTCACCGCATTCAGTCCCGGCGCCGTAGCATTCTCCGGCACATTTCCCGTATTCAGGTAATAAATCCATTCTTCCAGCGGCGTCTTTGCCACCCGGTTAAAATCATTTACTTTCAGTATATAATATTCCGGATAAAGCTGGCTCACTTTGTCCACTTTGAATGTCTGTTTCTGAAACGGACTCAGTTCCAGCACATCCCCTTCATGAATTCCCACGAACTCCGTCTTTCCGTGATATACAAAATCCTTGCCGTGTCCCAGAGAGAAATACACGATGTTGATGCTGTACACCTTACGTACCTTGTCGTATCCCTGTCCGCGGTTGATGTACTCTGTTACCAGCTTCGAAGCGCCAAACAGCATCCGCTGGAAATACGCATACTCATTATTGTTCTGAATCTCGATGAGCACCAGTTCTCCCTTCGAGTTTTCCGCCAGCATATCCACACGGTTATACTTGTCGAATTCATCCTCCTGGTTGCTTTCACTCTCCAGCAGCTTCTGGATGGTCACCTTTTCCTCCAGCAGTGTGGTAAGCAGTCCCTCCAGCACCGCATAATTAGCTTTGTTGCGCAACAGGCGCTTCATAGCCCAGTCAAAACGAATATAGCTTTCCATACTGAGTGCATTTAGTAGTTGATACTTACAAAGTAAACAAATAAACCTTAAAGTGCCAAGCCAATACAAAAAAATCGCCACGATACTTCTCATGAGGTGTACCATGGCGTTTACTTTATCTAGTTTAACAAGATATGGTTCAGGAACTCTTCGGAAAGACGGAGCTGGCCGCTTAGGAACGGTTCGCCTTCACCGGCTCCTTCCAGACGCAGGATATTCTGGGTGTAAAACCAATGGTCTCGCTGGAACATACGGATAACTGCTTTCCTCTTCTCTATATCTTCTCCAGCGATGATAAATGAGGCAGTTTCACCGGTAGGCAAGAAACCTCCGTGCGACCGCCCTTTCCAGCCACCGAATTCGGTATATTGGCGGTCGAAGTCCTTGTTTTTTGCAAAAAAGATGTCCAATGCTTGTGGACGGATATGTGGCATCAAGGCCAGCATGATAGCAGTCCGTTCACTGAACGTAATTTCTTGTCGGCCGGTCATGTCTTCCAGCCATCCGTCGTCAGGCGGTGTAACTTCCTCGATAGAAGTATATTCACATCCTTGACGGAAGTAGAGTTGCATGGCGACGGTCAGTATTCTGTCGAATCAGTCAATATGTGCTGTCATCATCGTTTTTTCATTTTAGAATTAATAACTGTTAGCTTTCGCTCTTATAACATCTGCTTGTTGGTCATGTCCTGAACGGATCAATTATTTCACATTCACACCTTCGTGCGCAATGACCAAAGTCTCGATGGAGGTCGTGTTACCATCGGGCTTGAAATCTTCTACGGTAAGCTTTTTGGGCCATGCGTTCACCGCCTCCCAGGTCTTTACTGGGCTGCCCGATTCGTCCAGCAGGCTGACCGTTACCACTTCGCGCTGGATGGTGTTCAGTTTCACCTTATTGATCCAGTCCCATAGTTTTTTGTCATCTTTGAAGATACCTTTCTTGATGGTCAGATCACCCGCTTTTCTCAGTCCCGGCATTTTCAGTTTAGTGAACACCGGACTGTCGCCTGCGCGATAAGTGATTTCCTCGTATTCCGTTTCCAGACCCGACACTTCGCTGCAGGAAATATCTCCTACGTTCGAGATAGATACTTTGAAATAAAAACTCGGCAAAGGCCATGCTTGTGTGCTTGCACTTTGTGCTGATTCATTCTCTGCCATACTATTTTAGTTTATCATTTAATTGTCTGTTTTTATCAGCTTTTCTGCATCTGTTGCTGGAACGTGATTTCGATGAATTCTGCCGGACGGCTGATTGCCACCAGTACGGTGACGCAATAGTACGTAAGCATTCGGTGAACTACAAGCCCATACAAAAAAAATCGCCACGCTACCCTCCGTATAGAGTACCGTGGTGATTCCCGTTTACTTCCCCGCCGCAAAGTCCTTGATGCGCTGCTCTTCACTCAGTACTACGCTACTACCGATAGATTCTGTTCTGCCGATCATCAGTAATATGCAAGTTGATATATTCGTCGACAATCAACCATTAGACTTACAATGTTTTTGCGAAGTCCTTCAAATTAATTATGGCAACTGATGGGAAAGATATATTTTTAAGTTCATTGAAATGGTGATCCTCCGTCACGATATATTCCGCATTGGCTGTTATGGCACAGTCTACGAACTTATTGTCATCCTGGTCTGCTGTAATTAGATGAAAACGGTAGTGAGGAGTTAATTTCTTTACATTTTCACGAGTAAGAATCGTGTAGATAATCGTTTCGGCTACATACTTATTAATGTTGCGAGTCATGACTTCCAGATACTCTTCTACGATTTCATTGCTTATACATAACGTATAGTCTCCATTCAAGAATGATTGCCACACTTTATGGCAGTCATTCTTCGCTGAAATTGCAATAATCAGTGAGTTTGTATCCAATACAATGTTTCTCATATTCATTTATAGGGAGTACGTTCATGTAGTTGGTAGAATTTATCGACTTTTTCCTCATTTAATTCTCCATTCTCCCACAAACGGTCAATTTCTTTTTGCGCTTGCTTGGCGAAATAGTCAGAAATAGCCTTTTTAAGTTCTGCTAATGCTTCAGGACTATCCACAAACGACATCATTTCAAGCACTTGCAATTGAGCCGGATTAAAAACTGTAGTATTCATTATTTGGATTTGGTTCTAATACAAAAGAACAAATTTTTTCTTTATTTCCTAATGAATAAGATAAAAGGATTAAAAAAACAATGGAGAATCAAAATCTTTCAGTAGCAGGAATCGTGGTGATTCCCGTTTACTTCCCCACCGCAAAATCCTTGATGCGCTGCTCCTCACTCAGTCGGCACACCAGCAGACGTCCGTCTTTTTCCGCTACGATGTAGCCCTCCAGACCTTCCAGCACCACCTGTCTGTGCTCTGCCGCATGCACCACACAGTTCCGGCAGTTGTACATATCCACCCGGCCGCCCACCTTGGCATTGCCCGCTTCATCCTGCGGCAGCAAGGTACGTAGCGAACCCCAGCTACCCAGATCACTCCATCCGAACTCCGCCGGCAGCACAAAGATATCCTCCGCCTTCTCCATCACCGCATAGTCGATGGAAATCTTCTCGCAAGTAGGGAAGAGGCGCTTCAGCTCCTCCACCTCTTTGTCCGTAAACAAGGCAGGCTCCAGCTCGTCCATCACTCCCGCAATCTGCGGCGCATACCTGCGTATGGCATTCGTAATCGTGTCCGCGTTCCACACAAATATCCCCGCGTTCCAGAAATAATTCCCCGCAGCCAGATACCCCTTTGCCGTTTCCACGTCCGGTTTCTCCTTAAACGCTTCCACCTTGCAGATACCCTTTGCGTCCGCTTCCCCCTGAGCAGCTATGTACCCGTAGCCCGTTTCCGGTCGGGTAGGCTTCATCCCCAGGGTCACGATAGCCTGCGAGTCCGCCGTCTTCTCCAGTGCCACGGCAATGCAGCGAGCAAACTCCGCCGTATCAATCACCAGCGCATCCGAAGGCGTCACCACGATGTTCGCCTGCGGAAACTTCTTTCGGATCTTCCAGCACGCATACGCGATACACGGCGCCGTATTCCTTGCTTCCGGTTCCGCCAGAATATGCTGAGCCGGAATCTGCGGCAACTGTTCCTTTACTATGTCGACATACTTTTCCGATGTCACCACCCAGAAATTCTCTTTCGGGCAGATATCCTTGAAACGCTCCACCGTGAGCTGAATCAACGATTTTCCTACCCCCATTACGTCGATAAACTGTTTGGGATATTCGGATGTACTCATGGGCCAGAAACGGCTTCCTATGCCGCCTGCCATAATAACTATATGATTTTGCATGTTGGTTTTAATAGATTTAGAATTGTTTAGTCCTGCGGAAAATGTCACATGCAGGCCCATCCGAATTTTCGGACAATTTCTTTCAGTAAGTATCTGTCCGATACCGGAATCTTTACGATTACGTTTTCATTTTCCTCAGGGGTACATGCCGTATACCCTTTTTCCGGAAGTCTGTCTTCTGATAGAGGAGCAGGAACGGATGATGTAATCTGATATTCGTTGTTGGTCAATGCCACATCAAAATATTCCGCTCCGGTTTCAGGAGAGAGAAACAACTCCCGCAAATCTGTTTTTCCGGACAAAAACTCTTCAATTCTTTTTCCTGAGATGCGTATGGCCGTATATCTGCATTCCTGCTCGTCGGTGTACAACAGACAAAGATACAAGGTTTCGAATGCATCCCGGGCGATAAACAACTGTGGCACATCATAAAAATCCAAAATTCTTTCTATCCGAATAGGAATATTTCTGGTCATAGCGATATGATTTTAGCTTGTGAAACATCAAATAAACGGCTTCTCCACCATGAATAGTGTGAATTTCTGAATGTCTTCTTTATGTTTCCGTCTTGTGGGGAAAGACTTACTTCTGCAATGTTAGCCTTTCGGAACTTTGGGAGTTTTAGCAGACGCTTTGCATCCGTGAGTTCTGAAAAAACAGATACGGCTCGTACAATGCATTCATCTATTCCTTCACCTGTAAAAGTTTTGTCTGGAGCTAATTTCTTTTGAGAGAAGAAATCTTCAGACTGTGCCGGATTACCGATTGCGACTCGATAATAGATGCCTTGGCATTTTTCTGAATCTGCCGGAGGGCAGGATTCAGGAAGAGATTCAAACCAATAATTTTGCATTTTCTATAACATTTACTTCACCAAAGTTAAGGATTATTTTAAAAAAAGTAATATGCGTGATGCTTTTTCATTAAAAATGCCGCCTGCCATAATAACTATATGATTTTGCATGCTGGTTTTTGTATTGTTTTTTGCTTTTTAATCCCTGCGGAAAATGTCACGCGTATATACTTTGTCTTTCACATCATCCAGACACGCATCATAGCGGTTGGCAATGATGGCATGTGCCTGAGCCTTGAACTCATCCAGATTGTTTACAACCTTTGAGCCGAAGAATGTACTTCCATCCTCCAGTGTAGGTTCATAAATAATAATCTGTGCACCTTTCGCTTTGATGCGTTTCATCACACCCTGAATGGAACTCTGGCGGAAATTATCACTGTTCGATTTCATGGTGAGGCGATATACCCCGATAACACATTCTTTTTCTTCAGCCGGATTATAGTCCCCACGATTGAAGTAATCATAATATCCTGCCTTGTGCAGCACTCTGTCGGCAATGAAATCCTTGCGAGTACGGTTACTTTCCACGATAGCGTGAATCAAGTTTTCCGGCACATCCGCATAGTTGGCAAGAAGCTGCTTTGTATCCTTCGGTAGACAGTAGCCACCGTAGCCGAACGACGGATTGTTATAATGTGTGCCGATACGTGGATCCAGACAAATACCCTGAATGATAGCCTGTGTATCCAGTCCCTTTACTTCCGCATACGTATCCAGTTCGTTGAAATAACTTACACGCAGAGCCAGATACGTATTGGCAAACAGCTTCACCGCTTCTGCTTCTTTCAGTCCCATGAATAGCGTATCTACATCCGGCTTGATAGCACCTTCCTGAAGCAACGTTGCAAATTCGTGCGCTTTCTCTTCCAGATGTTCGCCTGCAATGGCTTTGATAGCTTCATTTTCCTCATCACGTCCCTCTATCAGTTTCGGGAATCCCACGATGATACGGCTCGGATAAAGATTGTCGTACAGGGCCTTACTCTCACGCAGAAACTCTGGTGAAAACAGTAAGTTGAATTTCTTACCAGTCAGGGCAGGAGTATTCTTGAACTTCTCGGCATATTTCACATATAAGCTTCGGCAGTAACCCACGGGAATGGTACTCTTGATGACCATTACCGCGTCCGGATTTACTTCCAGTACCAGGTCGATAACCTCCTCTACATGCGACGTATCGAAATAGTTCTTCACCGGATCGTAGTTCGTAGGAGCCGCAATCACCACAAAGTCCGCATTTTTATAGGCTGAGGCTCCATCCAGTGTAGCCTTCAGGTTCAGCTCCTTTTCTGCCAGATACTTCTCAATATATTCGTCCTGTATCGGGCTGATGCGGTTGTTAATCTTCTCTACCTTTTCAGGAATAACATCTACAGCTGTCACTTGATGATGCTGTGCCAGCAGGGTAGCGATGGACAGACCTACATAGCCTGTACCTGCTACGGCGATTGTATAGTTTTTCATAGTTTTCTTATCTGTTTTTTTCTTTTGAAATATTCCATAAAAAGAGTGTATTTCCAATAATGTACCTTCTCCACATACGTTTAGGCTCTTTAATCAAGCGGTATAGCCATTCCAAACCGTGTTCTTGCCACCATATAGGAGCACGCTCTATAGTTCCTGCAAAGAAATCAAAAACAGCTCCAATAGTCCCTACATGGCAATGAATGTTTAATTCATTCCAATGGCTATATGTCCATTTTTCCTGTTTGGGAGCTGTCATTCCAATCCAAAGCAAATCAGGGTTAGCCCGATTAATAGCATCAATTATCTTTTTGTTATCTTCTTCACTGAATTCCGGTTTATAAGGTGGAGAATATGTTTCTACTGTTATATTGGGGTAAATAACCTTAGCTTTTTCTTTTATTAGAGCTAATACTTTTTCACTGCTCCCCATGAAGAAGCATTTTCCACCTTTTTGATTCAAACGATTCATTTCGAATTCGAATAAATCCCATCCGGCTATGCGCTCTGTTGGTTGAGATTTTGCATTCAACCATTTACAAGCTTTTACTATACTAATACCATCAGGTATTAATACATCTCCTTTTTGTAAGGCTTCTGCAAAAAATGAATCCTTTAAAGATGTATTATAAGAATGGGCGTTTATGGTGTTGATGAGTAGTTTTCCTTGAGGTAGTGATGATAAATCTGCCTTACAGTGTAAAATGGAAAGTTTTTTTAAAACTAACATTGGATATAGGGATTTTAAATACAATTTATTATTTCAGGCAATCTTTTATGATTGAAACGAAATTTTCTTCGAATTTTTGAAGTGTAAAAAGTTGATTATATCTAATCAATCCATTTTCTCCCATCTGGGTGCATAGATCTTGATGGTCAATTAGATAACTTATTTTGTCTGCAAGTGATGCATGATCTTGTTTAGGAATCAAATATCCTGTTTGATCAGGAATAATAATTTCAGGAATACCACCTTCATTTGTACTAATACATGCTTTTTTTTGTTGCATTGCTTCTAATAATACCATAGGGAAAGATTCATTGTGGTAATATGTAGGAAATACAAATAAATCGCATGCTTGCCAATATTTATTTTTATTATCACCATATTGCGCTCCATGTGCAAATACAAGATCATCCAATTTATATTCCTGTAACTTTCTCTCAAATATGTCTTGTGTGATATCACTCCATTTCCCTACAAAATGACATTCAAAAACACGGTTATTCTCTTTTAAAATTTTACAAGCTTTTAATAAAGTCCAAGCACCTTTCTCTGCCATCATATTCGATAAAAATAAAATATTAAATCGTTTATGTTGTATAGGAGATAAAATTGTTGCTTGAGGTATTCCGTTTGGACAAATGTATAAATTGTTGGGAAGTACGTATTTCTTGAAATCAGGATATAATGATTTTGCTAATAAGATTACTTTTAAGTTTTTAAAGAAATGTGTGTATAATAGGTTATCAAACCAATAATCTTGTTTGGTTGAAACTCCTTTGTTATGATAATGTACAATTACTTTACATCCCATTGACTTTAATAATTGTACAACTACAAAATCTTTATAAAAGGCTCCTCCTTTCGCATTGGGAGTTACGTAACAAAGGTCTGGTTTAAAACTTTGGACTGTTTGCTTTATTAATTTAAGTTTTTGAATAAAATTCACCAGTTTTGTTATTCCACCTTTTCCTATGTCTTTTAAATCTTTTGCAAGAGCTAAATTTATGTACTGACAGTCAAATGTTTTATTGATATATTGGCTCTCATGAATGTATTTTCCTACCATTGCAGCTCCATGGATTGGAGGAGGAAGGTGAAGTATTAAAAGAACTTTTGGTGTCATGCTATTGATATTCTTCTAATTTTGCAATAGAAAGATCATTTGTCTTTTTTATTATTTTCGCTGGATTTCCCACGACAATAGAAAAATCTGGTATATTACCTTTTACTACAGCTCCAGCTCCTATTATACAATATTTCCCTATAGTAGTTCCTGGTAAAATGATACATCCAGCACCTATAAAAGACCAGTCACCTATACTTACGCTCTTAAAAATACCAATATCATTGTTGGGGATTTTATCTGGACATGTAGCTACTTTCTTTACATTTATGGAATAATCATGAGTTAAAATTGTTACTCTTGTAGATATAACTACTCTTTCGCCAATATAAAGTTTTCCAGAACCGTCTAAATAAGCATTAGGATGAATGAATCGTGGATAACCTAGAAATATAACTCCTTGACTTTTATATGCTTGAATCGCTAGATTCATTGTTAGCTTTCTATTTCTGAAAGCTCTTGATATAAATGATAACATTAACATCAAATAATAATATATTCTTTTAATTACTTGTAACATATTTCATTCTGTTTTTCGGGTTTTAATAGATTGATAATATTTTTTTGCTCTATTTTGTATACATTGAGGCATAAGTGATAATATCAGAATAATGTACTGTTTAATATCTGTTGGATTATAATATATTGATTTACATCCGTATATCCAACATTCTTTTGTCCTATGTGCTCGAAAAAAAATTGATGATTTAATTTTAAACCATAGTCCAATATATTTTCGGAGTGAAGATTTATATTTATAGTGAGGATCATATTTTAATAATTTTATCAGTTCTTTTTCGACAAAATTATTGTCAAAAAAACGTGTAGGTTTTGAAGTTAATTCTATATCTTCCCTTAGTATATAAGTAGATAAACATTTAGAGCTGATAGCTATCTTATTATTATATGCAAGTTTTGCCCATGTTAATAAATCTTCTCCAGAAGTAATACCTACAGGAAAGCCACCTATAGCATCTAATTGACTTTTTTTTATAATAACAGCTGAAGTCCAAATGGGAGGTTGCGAATTAACAGCAGTTTCAAAATAGTTTTCAAGTATTCCATTTTCTTTTATAACATTAGAATAATTGATTTTGTTTGCGACTTTTTTTCCTGAGGTGTATAAGTAATAATAATTAGTTGCAAAAATATTACATTGGGGATACTTATGTATAAGTTTATATTGTTCTTCCAAATATGTTCGTTCCCATTTGTCATCAGCATCTAAGAATGCTATATAATCAGATGATGAGTTTTTTATACCTGTATTACGTGCGGCAGATACTCCTTGATTTTTTTGGTTAATAAATTTAATTCTTGAATCTTGGATTTCTTTAATTATAGATATGCTATTATCTGTTGAACCATCGTCTACTAAGATGATTTCATAATCAGAAAAAGTTTGATTAAGTACAGAATATAATGTACTTTTTATTTCTTTCTCCTTATTATATATAGGAATTATAACGGAAAAAAACATGTTAGTTTAATTTTATATATTATAGATATAAGAGGTTGTTTGAGAAGTATTATTGATAGGTTTATTTTGTACACATTTTATGGGCTTTCTGATTTCTGATTTTTTTAAATATATATATTGACATAATATAACCATGAGGCATAAAAAAAGATAGAATGATTCAAAAGAATCTGTCATCATAAGGGAAACTAGATAAGGAATAAATATTATTTTGATATCAATACCAGATTTTTTTGTATAAAGTAAGGTTCTTTTATAAAGCTGTGAATAAAAAAAGAACCATATGATAAGCCCTAATACACCATTTTCAACAAGTCTTCTAAAGATAATACTTTCAAATCCTAACATTATAGGATGTTTCTCATTCTTACTGAAATAATTGTCAATCCATCCTTGTCCTAATCCTGTAAAAAAATCATTTTGTATTAAATTAAAAGATTCTATTAATTGTTTTTCTCTTAGATTAACAGAAGAACCTTTTATTTCAATCTCTTCACTTTTTTCTTGATTCCAAAAAAATATGCTAGCTTCAATTGTAGCTACGTAAAGTTTTAGATTATCATTTTGTTTTGCAATATTGAATATTATTAAAGTACCAATGATTCCTATACTTGTATAGGTAATAATTTTTTTAGTTGGTAGTTTGATATAAATTAATAATAATGCAATTAGGTTAGATAGTAATATTGATCGAGAACCACATAATACAATATTTAAAAATAATATTATATAAATAGAAATAAATATCTTTTTCTTTATTTTTTTTCTGATAATTAGTAAAAAAAGAGAAAGGACATTTATTATTTGTCCCCATACAAGAGGATGTGATAGTGTTCCTTGAGTTCTCCCTTGTATAGCACCACGTACTTCTTCTAATATGCCGGTATAATCTACAGGAGCATCATAAATTATTGACATCGTAACTATGTATGGATTGAGTTTAATTATGTAAGAAAATATTCCATATATTCCTGCAATGCATATACTTCCATATATAATATATAAAATTTTTCTTATTTGTTTTATATCTTTTATACAGAAACAGAGTAAAAGTCCTGGTACTAAATCTATAATTATTATTTTCATCCACCCAGAGAATTGTGTACTAAAAGATAATTCTTTAGGTATGAATAAGAGAAGAAATAAGAAAATAATGTAGTTCTTAATGCAAGGATATAAAGAAGTGGTTATACCTTTCTTCTTTTTCAAAATTATGTATTTAAGTATGACTATTCCGGTTATTGATAAACATAGTGATATATTTAAAGAAAAAGGTATAATAGGAGTTCTTACAAATGATGGTATAAGAATTCTGATAGCAAGCATCATGCCGATAGCTAAAGAGGTATTTCTTATAGCTACCAATGTTATAATTATAAAAATTAAAAGAGGTAATAACATCTTGAATAATCCCCTATAAGAATAAATTATATTTATTTATTTGATTAGATATATGTGTTAATATCTTTTTTATTGGAGTCACAAGCTTTTGTTTTAGATAATATTGAATTAATTGTGATCTTAATAATTTATAATTATATCCATTTTTGCAAATTTCTTGGATACTTTTGTTATATAATTCTCTATTGCTTCTTATTTTTAGTAATAATTTAATGTGGCTGTTTACTTTTATTGGTATATTATGTTTCTGAAAGAAAAGAAAAGCTCTACTAACAACTAATATCCTAGTTAAAATGTTTGTATCAGATAAAGAAACACTAACGGAACCTTCTCGCTGTGTTACACAATAAAGGGCTGTTGGACAAACAGATATATTAACAGCATGAAATCCTATAAGGTAAGAAAATGTCATATCGTTAGTTATTGGAGTTTCATCAAATAAGATATTATTTTTATTTATTAATTCTTTTCGTATAATTTTTCCCCATGGCACATCCGATTGATATTTTAGCCTTAAAGTAGCATATTCCTTTTGAGTGTTATATAAATCAATAAATTTGTTAATATTGTTTGCTCTATTTGCATTAATGTAAGTATTAGAATATAGACTATTTGATTTGCAATAAATTATGTCAGATGAGGAGTTGATGTATTGATTTAGTATATCGTTAATACAATAATTAAAAAAGTCATCTGCATCAGCAAAAATAATCCATTTACCTTTGGCTAATTTTAATCCTATATTACGTGCATAACCACCACCTTTACCTTTTTTATCAAAAATACACATAGTATTCTTTCTATTCATTCCAGGAAAATTATTGAAATCTACTTTTTCTGGTGAACTATTGTCATCAACAATGATTATCTCCGTGTCATCCCTTTGTGGAATGGAATTCAAACATCGTGTTAATAATGACGGTATATTATGATGTGGAATTATGATGGAATAATTAATTGGGTTCATATTATATAATTTAAAGTCATTCTAGGCGTTTGCTATAATTTTATTTATTTCTTTTATTATATTCTCTTTAGAATTTTCTTTCCAAAAAGTAATTTTTGTTTTATCTTCTTTTATTGACTCTTGTTCTTTTAGTATGCTTATTAATTCCTCTGGAGAACTTATAAGTTGAGCGTAATGTTCTTGAATTAAGGAATTCATGCCTTCCCATCCAGGGAGATTAATTATATACGTTTTTAAATTAAATGCTAAGCCTTCATATATTCCTGTTGAATATACTCCAATCTGGATGTCACTTGCCGCAAATAATTCATACAAGGTTTGATTTTTATCATCTATAATATTAATATATTCTTTCTTTTGATATAACCATGGCATTCTTTGAGGCCATTGGTCATATTCCGCAGGATGAAATTTGTATTGAATTGTATATTTGTTGTGGTCTATTAAATCTGCTAATTGACTTGCAAATTTACTGAGTTCTATTCCTATTGTTGTTTGGGATATAAATAAAATATTCTTTTTCCCTTTTAGATTATTCTTTCTTTTATGTATATCTATATATTTGTTATATTGCTCTTCAAAATATGGATAGCCAGTTATTTTTATATGTGTTTGTAATGGTAGGTTTGAATTTTTTTTCCAATATTCAGAGAAAAGAAACATGTAAGATGGAAGTTGTTTAAGATTTATTTCTGATTGTAAATTATAAGCGATATGGTTATATCCCATTGTTCCATGTTGTAGTTCTATTGTGGGAATATTCATCTTTTGAGCTACTTCATTTAAAACCATATTAGTTATACTGTAATAAACAACTTCTATTATACATTTGGGCGATACTTTTTTTAATAAAGAAGAATAATATTTATAATATGATTTGTAGAGTATGAAACGTCGGTGTATTAACTGAGATAAAAAGTTGTTAGGAAGTTCTATATTAAAATATTGTTCTAATTGATTTTGTAGATTAATTAGAAACATATTTTCGTTATTATCTTTTTTGAGAGTTATTTTATAGAAGTATTTCCATATGAGCGATATGTCATCTTTTATATAGTTGTATTTTTGTTTAGGATAATATGATGTTGATTGACAATCTATTATAATGCTATGGCTATAATAATTTTCCGCAAGGTAGTTCGTATAGATATCTTGATAATATCCATTTATAAATAATTTTCTTGGGTGTTGCATAATTATTATATCTTTTTTGCCTCTAGGTTGCTTAATAATACTCTCAGAAATATCTTTGAATTTTATAAGTTTTTCCTTAATTTTTGTTTTTTTGTCTTTCTTGTCTTTTAAGCTTATTGGAGATGTTTTGTTTATTATTCTATAGATTTCATTGTAAATATCAAATCGAATATGACACCAATAGTTAAAGTCAAAATAATATCTACTGTATAAATTATTAATTTGCTCAAATTTAATAAATTTATCTATAAGATTATTATTGTTCATAATCAAGTGATTAGTTTTCTGTTTTGTGTTCGTAGATTGATTTGATTATTGCTAAGTTTAAAGCATATTTTGAGATTTTAGGCTGGTAATTTATTTTTTCCAAACATTCTTCAGATAAAATATTATGGGAAAATGAATTTAAATATTGTTTTAAAAAAACTAAGACTTCATTTTGGCTTCTTTTATGGTTATATTGAATGTTTTTTCTGATATAATTTAATAATATTGGGGGAATAATATGTTTAATATTTTGTTTAATTAATATTTTTAATGGCTTACGTTCGGGTAATAAGGATTCACTAGCTTTATCATATATTCTTGATTGACAATGACTGAATATAGGTATATCTAAAATATCCCTACTCAAATTATTTATAATTTGTAACATGAATTTAGATTGGTTCATGTTTTCTATATCAACTCTAGCATTTTCCAGACATTCTTTTTCCATTAACAATAGATTAGAGAACTTCATCATATTTACTAAATTTAGTATTTTACTATCTGCTGTTTTTCTGTATTCTACAAGTAAATAGAAATTATCTACATTGTCAATATGACTAGGGTTTAAATTATATCTCTCACATAATTTGATTATTTTCTTTTTTATGTGTTCTCTATAATTAGGTATATCTTGTGTCATAAGTTTGGCATCCCCTGTAATATAATATTCATCTATAAACTCATCTACATTAAAGTAAGTTTTAGTTCTATTTTCTATCCAGGGTAGATTTCTATATAATTCTCCTCCAAAACCAAAAGTCATGATATTACCTTGACTATTTTCATAATAGTTCATTACATCGGCTGAGGCTGAATACACGTAGGCTCCAAAACCATATTTGGAGATATAATATTCCCAATCTCGATTAAGAGGGGTAGGTGTTCTCCAACTTCCTATTCGTAAATCAAGTCCATATTTCTTTTGGAATAATAAATCTATTCGTAAGTCTTCATCTTTAGTGTTTGTTAGTCCTGTATTTCCAATGCCATAATTTAAAAAAGGTTTTGATGAAACACTGAGGTAGGCAGCTAATGATATTCTTGCGTCTAAACCTCCTGTCATGTTAATCCCAGGGTTTCCTAAACTGTTGTAGATTGAATTTGCTTTTTGTTTTAGTATCGTTGCTACATTGAATGCACATTTTTTTGCGTCAATATTGAGTACTGGATATAAAATTTTTTCTTCAATGATATTAAAAGAGTTGTTTTGAATATTGATATGCTGTGTACCGGATAATCTTTTTATTTCGTTAAATATAGTTTCATCTCCAAGTATTGTAAATTGTGCAGCTTCTTCTATTACATTTAGTTCATTAATGGAGATTTTTTCTTTGATGAGTTTGGCTAGATCGTAAAGAGAATTACTAACGAGAAAGATTCCTTTTTCATTATAGTAAAAGATATTAAAAGCTCCTGATTCTTCTCCCCAAATATCAATAGAATTTCCTTTTTTTATACATATGGCATAGTTCCCAATAGAAGATTGACGGATTACTTTTATGTTATTATTATAATCATTGTATAATTGTTTCCAGTTTTCTATTTTGTTTCCTTCTTTATATATAAGTGTACCATTAGTTATAATAAAATCATTATTGATTTCAAGGCTATTGGTATGTGATACTTTTAACTTTTGAGTTGCAAAAGCAAATATATTGTCACATTGTGTCTTAAAGCATAATTTAAATTCAGAAGAACTTATTTCTTTAATTATTTTTTCTGAAATTTCTTTGTTGTTTGTGATAAAGAATTTAGACATAGTTCTTTTATATTTTGTAATTTAATGTGATTTACCTTTAAAAGAAAGTAATAATATAGTATTGAAAATGGAATCTTAATAAATAAAGCATTTATGCCATCTCCAATAAAATAGCATATGCCAAACAAGAAAGAAAAAAGAATTATTTTAATCAGCTTCTTTTTTTCGTATGGAACAGGTAAAGCTTTTTGTGAATATATAAGAATAAATAATAAAGTTATACTATATGATGTGATGATGGATACGCATGCTCCAATTGCTGAATACCTTGGTATTAAGATTAAATTAAGCCCTATATTACTTATTGCAGCAAATATCCATATGAAAGATTTAATTTTGATATATTTTATATTGTAACTTAGTGGATTCATAAATATAATGCGGTTGCAATCTATAAATATTGCAGTTAAAATGAGAGGCATAATATATGCGCTTGCTTTAAATTGCGGTGCAAATAATTCTATTATGTTATTAGAAAAAATGATTAGAGTCGTTATAACACCAGCTAGAATAGAAATTAGATAGGTAGTTGCACTAACGACATTATTTAAAGCTTGTACTTCTCCTTTTTCATGATTCTTGAAATTTTTAAAAACGAACGGAACATAAGCTTTGTTTACTGAATGAAAAAGAATTTGTGGAATTTGTCCCATGGTACTTCCCATACCATATATACCTGTATCATGCGATCCCTGCATTTTATTTAGTAGAATTCTGTCTGAAAACGAAATGAACCAAACCGAAATATCACTTGGAAATTGGGATATACTATATTTAAGGTATCGGTTAATTTTATTGAGATTAAAGTTTGGTATTGTGAGGTATTTTCTCGAATAAATTAAGAAAATAATAAAACTAAGTATTGCATTATACAGCATAGTCTGTATTAATGCTAGGGTTTTATCTTCACTGTTTAGGACCATCGTTAGTTGTATGATGATTCCTATGATGCCAAGAGAAATAGAAGTTAATGATACTTGTTTGGCTTTTTCTGAAACATATAACAGTGATAAGATTAGTGGATAAAAAGCAGAAATCATAGATATGTATATAGCATAATCAAAATAGTTTATGGGAAGCCCTATTAAATTTGCTATTTTCGTTTTGTTAAGTAATAGTATTCCTCCTATGCATATTACAAATATAGTAACAATACATAATATGTTTGAGTATAAAGCTTTTACCTCTTTTTCATTTTTACATTCGAAATAGAATCTTTGTATTGCTCCATTAAGTGATATAATCATAAAAAGTGACATGAATGTGACAAATGCTGAAGTTACATATACATATCCATATTCTTCTGGAGTTATTAAATAGGAGTAGAAGGGTAATAATATAAATGATGTTGCTTTTATACAAAGTGTTGAAATTAAGTAAAGAAAGCTATTTTTGGCAAGTGACATAAGACGATAGGGACTTGTTAGGAATGTCTAAGTTTGAACTTTATTCAATGTAAACTTGATATGAAAAATAAAACTTAGACATGATATGTTATAGGATTATTTTTTTATCCTATAGCATTATTTGCATAATTATTTTGTAATTAATTCAAATATTTATCTATAAATTCTCTTACACATCCTTCTCCTCCATTACGGCTCATTATCTTAATGGAAGCAATATTTTTGATAATAGCATTAGCATCAGCCGGACATGCAGCAACTCCTACAACTTCAAGAAGTTCACGGCAGTTGATATCATCACCAATATAGGCAACTTCATTTAATGTAATACCTAATTGGCTACATATTTCTTGAGCAGCAGCTAATTTACCACCATCTCGTTTTCCCTGTACTAGAAAATCGATTTTTAGTTTTTTAGCTCTGTTTGCAACAATGTCGGTATTTTCTGAAGTTATGATACCTGTCTTGATTCCTGCTTCACGAAGTAGTTGGAAACCCATGCCATCACGAGTATTGAATTTCTTCAATTCGTCACCTTTTTCGGAATAATACATTCCTCCATCCGTTAAAGTTCCATCTACGTCCGACAGGAATAACTTAATTTGCGGCTGAGAGGTACGTTTGGATAATACATGCTTGCGCATCAAGTTTTCAAGTATGATCCAATCGTCCGGTTCGTCTATCTCTGTTGCGGTATATTCAGGCATTTCATATATGCCAATTTTTCCGCTTAACCGGTTGCCTGATTTTAAAATATTGCTAACCGTATTAATGTAGAAAGCTCCGTTTTCCATTAATTCGCCCTTAAAATTTTGGCGTCGTGGACGATTCATGTAATCATAGTTTTTACTAGTTCCATCTTCGTTCCAGAAGAAGCGGTAGTTTCTTACACAAGTCAGCATAGAGTCATATATCCCCTTTTGATAGATACCTAACGCTTCTGTAAAGTGTTGGGTTTCTGTTAAAGGAGAGGTAGCCTGAACCAGCATGAAAATATCTTCTTGCGGTAAGTGAGCATAATTAATATATTCCAACATTACACTTTCAGTACTAGCTGTATCACAGGCGTTTTCAGCAGAACGTCGATATATTTTAGTTTTCTTATACGATTGCGCTAATACGGTTTCTTCTATTTTGTCTGAATCTGTAGCTACTATGATTTCGTCTATTAAATCACAACCTTCTAGAGCTTCAATATTCCAGCAGACTAATGGTTTGCCACAAAATGGCTTTATATTTTTGAGGGGAATAGATTTACTTCCCCCTCTGACTGGTATAAATGCTATTGTTTTCATTTATTAATTACCATTTAACTTGGTTCTTTTTTAGTTTGTTTCGTTGTACTTTTTCGATATCAAGGATATCTTCTTTTTTATATGTCAACGCTTTAGCTACAGCACGGCAGTCACGTGCCAGTTTACGAACACCGTCAGGTTCTAGTGATGCTGCATGATCGGTTCCTTTCCAGGTACGGTCAAGTGTATAATGGCGCTCTATCCATTCAGCACCAAGAGCTACAGCTGCTGAGTCAACAGCAATACCTAAATGGTGACCGGAAAAACCTATTGCTTTTACTCTGTCTGCGTATAATTCACGTAGGCGGGTAATCTCTAATAAACAAATATCTTCGAAAGGTACAGGATAACCAGATGTACAATCGTAGATTACCAAATCTTTGTTTTTACCTTTTTCCTCAAAGAAACTGATGATTTGCTCTTCTTCTTCTCTAGTTGTCATACCAAAAGAAAGATGAATTTCTCCACCAAAGTTGTCACATAGATAAGTAAGTAAGCCTTTGTTTAAGTTACATGCAGAAGGCACTTTTATCAGATTAGGTTTAAGGGTGCAGATTTCTTTTGCTGAAGTAATGTCCCAGACAGAAGTAGAATATTCTATACCGTATTCGTTACACCATTCTTGTAGTTGTCTATGTTGATCTAAATTAAATTCAAGAAATTCTCTATGCTCACCATATGTTGCTCCGTAAGAATTTTGTGGATTTGGGTGGGGAGCATTATATTCTTCTGGAGTTAGCAATTCTTTGTTACATCTCTTTTGAAATTTGACAACATCTGCTTTACAGTATGTAGCAGCTGTCATAATCATTTCTTTTGCAATTGCCATATCACCTTTGTGATTGCAACCTATTTCTGCAATAATTTTTGGAGCATTCATTTTATGTAAATTTATTTTATTGTTTGTTCTTTTTTAATAATTGCCAATAGCGTAGGCCAAAAAGTTTCCACATTCCAGTAACGCATACTACAAAAAAAACAACTCCTACTAGAATTACTTTTCGACTAGTGCCTGATGGTTGCAAAGGTATAGTTGCCGGTTCTACTACCGCAAACACCGGTTTTTCTTCTTGTATCTTGGCACGTGCTACTTGAAGCTGTTGTGCTACTTGGCTGTATACCTGATAGGCAAGGTTCATATCGTTTTGCAAACGTTCTTGTTCGGCTCGTACACTTTGAAATGCAATATTGCGGTTAGTATCAAAATAGTGGGCATATTTGCTTTGAGCTTGGTAATATTCCTGTTGGCGTTCTTTGTAGAGTTCCTCCAAATAGGCACAGTCTTCTTTAGCTTTCTTGATGCGGTAGTCGATAATATACTGCTGGAGTTTTCCTACTACGCTATCGGCTACCATGGCGGTTACTTTAGGGTCTTGCAAGGTAACTGTAACAGTAGTCATAGCGGTTTTTTTGTCAACTTCAGCAGTAACAGCTTTTCTAAGTCCTTCTACCTTTAAGTATTCTTTTTCTGTTAACTGGAAAGGATTTAAAATAGCTATTGTATCAGCTTTCTCTGTGAAGAGTGACTTGATAGCCTCGATTGCCATATTAGGAACTGCTTTGATATAACTCCACCATGGTCCTTTTTGTTCATCTAAATATGCGACTAAAGTAGTATCAATATTTCCGTCAAGGGTTTGTATATGAGTATCGAATAATTCTAGAACAAATGGAGTTGAAGCTACAATATCAGGCGCTAGGGCTACGTTGAGTGCATCAGAACTATTGCTATTAGCTCCTCCGCCCAAGAACGAAGAAGCTAGGCTGGCAAGTCCTCCGCTTGATTTATCTCCTCCCATTTCAGGAGAAAGGGTAACGGTTACAGTATATTGTTTGGGGATACTCAGGGCAATGATAATACCCAGCACTACCCCTACACCAGCTGCCTTAAAGAGAGTCTTACGGATTGTGTAGATACGGCGTAGAATATCCATCCAGTCTATTTCGAGTTCATCGTTTTCCGGCTCCTGTACGTCCGGTTGCTGATAGTTTTTGTTTTCAGTCATATATGTTTATGTGGAAAATACCACAGTCGGCACGGCTTGGTGGTTGAAAAAGACTTGGGTTTAGAAGTTCCTTACCGTGCTCCCTGTGGCTTATGAGAAATCTATATTATTTTATCAAGTTAGCAATGGATGCGGCCATGGTTCCCAGTGAAGCGAATGAAGTGGCATAGCCCAAGATGCTGCCTAACTGATTCGGCTTGTGACGCTTGCTGGGCACGATGATTTCGCAGCCCGGTTCGATCTGCTTCTTGCCGCTGCCTTTCACTTCGGCTATCTGGCCGTTCATGTAGACAATGAACTTCTTGCTCTTCTTGGCGTTCTGGCTGTAGCCTCCTGCCTGGCTCAGGTAGTATTTCACGCTTTCGCCCTGCTTGTAGGATACGGTGTTGCTCATCATCACTGCACCGCTGATTTTCACGGTGTTCACGTATTCGGGTACGCTGATCACGTCGCCTGCACGCAATACGATGTCGGCATCGCTGCCCGGATTGGCAAGGGCTTCTTCCAGGTTGATACCTACGGTAAAGGTGTCGAGTACTTTCAGACCGAGTGAGTCGATGGCTCCGTTACCCATTTCCTTGCGCATCATGTCCACTACATCCTGCATGCGGCGTTTCTCTTCGTCGTTTGCTACACGGGTAAGCTTGGCTCCCTTTACGTAGGCAAACTGAGTGGCGCCTCCTGCCTTGGCGATGATGCTGCTGATGCGTTCGTTCTTGCTGCTCAGAGCATAGGTTCCGCCGTAAAGCACTTCACCGTCTACTACCACGTTTTGCTGTGCGCTGTAGCCCGGGCTGCGGCGTACGAATACCTGGTCGTAAGGCTGGAGGGTGAATCCCGGTTCGCCGTCTACCACAAAGCCGTCTTTCAGGCCGAAAGAGAAGTTCTGTCCGATGGTAGCGGGGCTTTCGGTGCTCTTCGGATCTTTTACGCGGCGTGCCACGTCGACACGTACTACGGAAGCCGATTCACGCAGACCGCCTGCGGTGATCACGAGGTCTTCGAGGGTCATGTTGTCGGCATACGGATAGTCGCCCGGATGAGCTACTTCGCCGAATATCTGTACGTTGCCCAGGTCTTCCAGGTCGTGGATGCTGGGGATGTAGAGTACGTCGTTTTTCTGCAGCGGGATGTCGGGCTGGCTGCCGTCCATGATGGCGCGGATGTCTATCTGCTTCACTTCGCGGGTCTTGTTTTCACGCTCGCGGTACAGTACGGCACGGCCGGTAAAGGCGTCGGCCATCAGTCCGTCGGCTTTCTCTACCAGTTCGCGTACGGTGTTCAGCTTGCCGCCCAGCTCGTAGATGCCCGGACGGTATACGGCGCCGCGCACTTCCAGCTTGTTGGTAAAGCGGTCCAGAATGGCTTCGGCGGTGATTACGTCGCCGTCGTGCAGCTTGCATACGCTGTAGTCGGTGTCATCCACGGTGTTTACCTGATATTCCTTACCGTTCTGGCGCACGATGCGCAGGCTCTTGGTATAGGCGTCGCTGGTAAATCCGCCGGCATATTTCAGCAGGGTAGAAAGGGTTTCGCCTTTCTTCATTTCGTAGCGCATGGGGCGTTTCACGTTGCCTGTAATCTGTACCAGTTCTTCGTAGGCAGGAACGATGATCACGTCGCCTTCTTCCAGGCGGATGTCGTCGCGGGTCTTGCCCTGCATGATGAACTGGTAGACGTCTACCGTAGCTACGGTCTGTCCGCCGCGCGATACTTTCACGTTACGGAGGCTACCGATGCCGCTCACACCGCCTGCACGGTAGAGGGCGTGGAATACGGTAGAGAAGGCCGAGAGGGCGTAGGTTCCCGGCTGTATCACTTCGCCCATCACGTTGATCTGGATGGTGCGGGTGTTGCCCAGTGTGACGCGTATCTGGTTGCTCTGGTCGGAATAGATCTTGCGGAGCTCGCCGGTGAGGTACTGCTGTGCGCGCTCGATGCTCATGCCGCTCAGGAATACAGGACCGAGCTGTTCGAGGTTGATGGTTCCGTCGGGCGAGATCTGCTGGCGGATGGTGTTCTGGCTGGCTCCCCAGATGTCGATTACCACTTCATCGCCCGGACCGAGACGGTAGTTGGGCGGGGTGGCTATGTTGACGTTCGGTTCGAACGTAAGGTTGCGGGTATTGAAGATGTTGCGGCCGAATACGGCGTCCTGCTGTGCCACTTCCTGTGCCTGTGGCTGTTCGTCGAGCATGGTGGAATTGTCTTCCTGTGTCTGCTCGCGCAGGCGTGCTTCGGCTTTGGCGGTTCCGGTCATGTCGCCGGCAGCGGTACCTGTCTGCTGTTCGTACAGTTTCTTTACGCGTTCCGCCTGTTCGCGGGTCACACCGCGGCGTGCCAGCTCGGTAGCTATGGTACGCTGGTCTTTGCCTTGTTTTACTCCATCTTTAGCATATTCCAGCACTTGCTGGTCGGTCATGCCCGACTGCGCCATGAGCAGGGGCGAACATGCCATAAAAATAACAAGTGATAAAGCTTTTAGTTTCATGCTTGTCTGTTAGTGATTTTATATTGTTTTTCTGAATTTACTCTTCGATGGTTTCGCACCAGGTGTAGCTCACTTTGAGCAGGGCGGTGCTTTGGGGCATTTCGATGGCGATGTAGTGGCGGCCTCCGTAGCGGAGGAACTTGCCGGTCACACCGTAGAGCGGACCGCGGCGTACTACCCGGACGGGGACGCTGCGCTTGCCGCGAAGCTTTTCGGAATCGATGAACCGCGTGCCCTGGATGTCGGGGTTGGTGGCATGCATGAAGTTCTGCATGTCGCGTTCGCTCACCGTGCAGTAGTCATTGCCGTTGCGTTCCTTCTTCAGGAAATAGACGGGCAGCGGGGCTTCGGAGGCGAACTGCCGGCACCAGTTGGCGTCATAAGGACAGTGGATGAAAATCAGGTTATGGATGGCCGGTACCAGTACATGGCTGCATTCACCCTCGCGCCCGGTGTCGCGGAGCTCGTATGTCATGGGGATGTAATGCTCGATGCCCTGCTCTTTGAGATAGGCGGCTACTGTAAGTTCTTTGTTGTACACCGTCTGCAGGGGAAGCCATACCTGTTCTTTTTCCATGTCTGTGGATGTTTGTCCTTCTGGTTTTTTGTTCCCTTTTTTCTTGATTGAATGTTTGTTGAGGTACGGATGTACCTCTCTCTCCTTCCTAGCGCCTGAAAAACACTATGAATCAGTTTGTTATCTCCAAAAATGGAAGATGACGCACATCGTGCTTCTGTCTAGGATCCGCTCCCACAGCCGCATAGGAAGTCGTTCTTCGGCGCAAAGATAACAAATTTATATGCAGAAAGGTTTATTTTAACCCTTTTTTTAGATATGATTGTTCGATTTTTTTATTTTTACACAAGGACTGCCGTCTTTTTCCGAATGTGGACGCAAACGGGCTGGCTTGTCAATTTATCCGTTTTTTTGTCGATTGGTACAAAAAAATCTCCGGATGCCGGCATCATGGGCAGGCAATGTCCGGAGATTTTTTTGAATATTCGTACGAAAAGCCGGAGCTTTTGTACGAATATCCGGGTAAACTTCCTGATGTTTACTTCAACTTTTCAGCTTTTTTTCCCGTCGGGCTGCCTTTTCGGGAGTCCGTGCCCACGGAAAGCTGCTTCAGAATCCTGAACTCGTTTTCTCCAGGCTCCTCGTCGGGATCGGCCTCGCGTACTATCAGGTTCGTCTTGTGCATGATGCAGCTCTCTATGATCAGTCTCAGGGTGGTTACGTCGAAATCTATCTCGCACACCTGTTCGGCTGCCTTGAAGAAGGTGGCCAGCGTCTTGAAACGGAAGTTGCGGACGGTGTCGAAACACGTATGCGTGCCGATGCCCGTGATGCGCTGGATTTCCGACTTCGATACGTGCGACAGGGCGCACAGTGTATCGATGAACTTTCTTAATTCTTTGAGCCACTCGTCTGTCTGTTGCTTCGTAGGCTCGCACGAAGCGTATAATTTTTCGAAATATTTCATTAGTCTTGTCTCTCGGGGGTTATCTCTGCCGTATAGGGCAGTAATTAATACTCTGCCAATCGGTATTTTTACCGGTGAAAGACAAGAACGGAAGTTTACCTGTCAGGTTCTGTTGATGACACAAAGATAACGGAAAAATCGTGGCTGAACGTTTTTCTTTGCGAGAAAAACTTCCCTTGCTTTTACTCTTTCTTTTAATATATAATAGGAAAGGGTGGCAACACTGGTGGTGCTCTTGTGGCCCGCCGGACATTGTAATAACTTGTAACTCTGAGGGTTTGCTATGCTACACTTTGGTGACGGTGGTGGCCCGCCCTTTCGGGTTGCGTAAAAAAATGAAGAATTATGGAGGTGATAACAACTATGAAAAATCCTGGCAATCTGGGCTTTCTGGTACTTTCGAGGCGACTGCTTACCCAGATGTTTGCCGAAATGTACGGAAAGTGGCATTCCGACTCGCAGGCGTATGTGTATCTGCTCATGGCGGCGTGCTTTACCGATCAGGGTGATACCCCTGGATGCCTGAAACGGGGCGAGCTGTTTTTCTCAGGAAGGGAGCTGAGTCTGCGCTTCGCCTGGAGCCGGAGGCATGTGAACCATTTTATCGGAGAGCTGGAGCAGAACGGTGTGGTGGAGGTGATGAAGGTGCAGAACTGTTCGAAGCTGCGTCTGCTGCACTACGATACGCTGTGCCGCATGCGGGTGAAAAACGGTGCGGACGGAAGGCGCAGGAGCGCGGGCGACGAGATGTTCGAGGTGTTCTGGGAACAGTATCACGACATGACGCAGCAGCCTGCCCTCGACATCGAGGCGGCGCGCAAGGCGTGGGGGAAACTGACGCTGGCCGAGCGAGAGGAGGCGGTGGGAAACATCGAGATGTATCTCTGCATGCTGCCGTCTATCGACCGGGCTCGTACGGCGCTGAAGTATTTGCAGATGAAGAGTTTTGTACTCAATTGATTATATTTTTATCTGTGTTGTCTGATGAAACTTTTTAAATTGTCAATCATTGCTGTCCGATAAAACTTTTCAAACCCTCAGTAACTTGTTGATATATAAGAATCAAGCAATAATTTTAACAGGAGGGATTATCCGTAAAGGCAATCGGATTTTCAGTAATGTGAAAAGCAGTATCTGACAGCAGTCATATTTTTAGGATTATGGGGATGGTTTATGCGGAAGAAATAGAAGGGGCGGTACTGGGGGCGTGCCTGCTGGAGCGTTCGGCTCAGGCGGTGGTGCTGAAAAGTCTGCGTGCCGAGATGTTTTACCTGACGGCGCACCGGGTGGTGTTCGAGGCGATAAACGCGCTGTATGCCCGGGGAGCGGCGGTGGATATGCTGACGGTGACCGAGGAGCTGCGTGCTCAGGGACGGCTGGACGATGCGGGCGGTCCGTTTGCCGTGGCGAAACTGGCGGCGGGGGTGGCTACGTCGGCTCACCTGGAGTATCATTGCGGCATCCTGTTTCAGTATTACCTGAGGCGGAAGCTGGTGGAGGCGCTGACACGGGAGCTGGCGGCGGCAAACGATATGACGTGTGATGTGTATGATGTGCTGATTGATACGCAGCGGGAACTGGGGGCGCTGCTCGAGGATTCGCCGCTGGAGAATCACTTGCACCCCATGCCGGAGGTGATGGATGATACGGTGGCGCTGGTGGACCGCCGGCAGGAACTGGCTGTGAACGGGCTGACGGGTGTGCCTACGGGCTTGCAGCGGCTGAACGAGATGACAGGGGGATGGCAGCCGGGCAACCTGATTTTTACGGCGGCGCGTCCGGCCGACGGAAAGACGGCACTCGACTTGTTCTTTGCGCGTCAGGCGGCGATGGCGGGTGTGCCGGTGGTGTTCTTCACGCTGGAGATGACGGCTTCGGAACTGGGCGAGCGCATGGTACTGGCGGAGAGTTCGGCCGATCCGCTGCGTATCCGTCAGGGCAGGCTCTCGCCGGAGGAGGTGGAGGATGTGCACCGTACGGCGGAACGGATGAGCATGCTGCCGGTGCATGTCGACGATACACCGTACATCAACGTCGACCAGTTGTGTGTCATCGCGAAGTCGCTGCGGGCAAAGGGGCTGCTGGGCTTGCTTATCGTCGACTATCTGCAGCTGCTTGCCACGGTGAATCCGGGGCGTACGCGTGAACAGGAGGTAGCGGAGTGCAGCCGCAAGCTGAAGGGGCTGGCGCGCTCGCTGGGCTGTCCGGTCATCGTGTCGAGCCAGCTCAACCGTCAGGCGGAAGACCGGGCGGGGAGTCCGGAGCTGCGTCACCTGCGCGAGAGCGGGGCCATCGAGCAGGATGCCGACCTGGTGATTCTGCTGCACCGTCCGGAGCGTTATCACATCCGGGTGGATCCCGATACGGGATGGTCTACGCGGGGCATGGGCATCGCCACGGTAGCCAAGCACCGCAACGGGGCGACGGGAAAGGTATATTACGGGTATAATCCCAGCATGACGAAAATCGGCGAGTTCGCGGGTACGCCTGTGACTGCGCCGGCAAACAATTTAAAGCGTAAGGAGGATGAAAGAAAGAGCAGTGACTTATTCGGTGGTTCCGCGGGTTGATCCGCGTGATATCTCGGCAGAGATGACGTATTATGCCCGTGCACAGGCGCGGGGAGAGGTGACGCTGGGCGACATGGCACGCCGTATTCAGCGGCGGTGTACGGTGACACGTGCCGATACGCTGGCGGTGCTTGTGGCGCTGGAAGAGGAGGTCTGCCGCGGGCTGTGCAACGGCGAGATTGTCCGTCTGGGTGAGCTGGGTTCGCTTCAGGTGGGAGTGAAAAGCGAGGGAGTGCGGCTGGAGGCTGACTTCCACGAATCGATGATAAACAAGATATGGGTGCGTTTCCGTCCGGGCATGGTGCTGAAAGGGATGCTGGACGGGGCGGCTTTCGAACGGGTTTCGCCGCGCAAGGAAGCCGGACGTGCCGGAAAGGGGATGCGGTATGAAAGAGAATGAACACGGCAACGGGGAATTCCGTCTGCGTATCTACGGCAAGTCGGAGCTGGCTTGTCTGTATTTTCCCGACCGTTCGCCGGAAACGGCACGGCGCAATCTGTACCGGTGGATGTACCGCTGTCCGTCCATCCGCGAAGGGCTGGCGGCACTGGGCCACGACAAGCACCGCAAGTTTTTCCTCAAGCCGGAGGTGGAGGTGATCGTGCGGGGACTGGGGGAGCCGTAAGATTAAGAGAGGCTGTTTTTTCGGAACGGGAACGGGGCTGGTGAAACAAAAAACATTATCTTTGCACGAAAATACAGGATTTTGTCTCAGTAATAATTAAATCAAGCAAGGAATAATGATTGACGGACTTATTGAATTGGAAAACGATCTGATAGCGGAAGAATGCGAAAAATATAAGTCGTCAAATCGGATTTCGGAACAAGATTTGAACACGGAAACAGTTGCTGCATTGGCAGAAAATGTGCATTCCTTTCTGATAAACAGCCTTATATATACTTTTCTCTACCAAAAAAAACTTTTGGACTCGGTGGAAATCTCAGGCAGCTATGGATTTTTGCCTGATGGAGAATATTCTCTTTATACTCAGTTTCCGGCAGAAGTAATCCCTTCTTTATGTGAAGAACTGCATATCGTATTTCTGAATGCTGTGATAGAGCGGAAGAACGGCCTTGTTTACAGAAAAAAATCGAAGCATAATCTTATTGATAAGGGAGCGGTTTATACCAGATCTTATGTCGCTTATGAAATAGTGAAAAATACCTTGTCGCGGTGTGATGCAGGGGCTGACGTGTCTGTGCTTGATTTTGCCTGTGGTACAGGACGCTTTTATGATTGCATTGTCGATATATTGGATAAAGAATATGCTATACCGCCGGAAAAAAGTATTTTGAATAATATTTTTGCTGTGGATATAGACCCTGTGGCTGTAGCGATTACTCGTATGAAGGCCTTGGCAAGGCTGAAAGAACCTTCTGTTTCGGACATAGAAAAAATATGTGGAAATATTATTCGGAGAAATGCACTGATACAGGAGAATATAATGTTTTCTGATGAATGTCCGTTGAAAAACTCTGATTTTGAGGGAAAGGTAAACGGAGGATTTGATGTGATTGTTTCAAATCCTCCTTATCTGGTTCTGAAACCGGACAAGAAGAAGATTTCGGGAAATAAAGCTGACCGGATTTTAATGTGGGTGTCCTGGTTCAGAACTTCGGGGGCTTATCATTATGCGCTGGAGGGAATGTTGAATCTGTATCAGCTCTCCATTGAAAAGATGATACGGATGCTTAAGCGGAATGGTTATTTGGGAGTAATATGCCCTTCTACATTATTCGCGGATTTGTCAACAACAAAATTGCGGAAATTTTTGTTGGAAAAGAACAAGGTCTGTGAAATAAAATACTTTAGAGAAAGCATCCCGCTGTTTGACAATGTAACGCAGTCGACTAATATATTTTACCTGCAGCGATACGGTATTACCGGCAGGATAAATGTGGAAGTGGACGGGAGATGTTTTGGAGTAGAAATCGGAAGTGTGCGGAAGATTTTCGGGGAAAATATGGAGATACCTCTGATGTCGGATAGGGGGTGGGAGATTCTGGAGAAGCTGTCACAGGTACGGAAGCTGAAGGAATATCCTGAAATACGGAACAGAAGGGGGGAACTGGATCTCACTTTATATAAGCGGTTTATAACACAAGAGCAGACTCCCTACCGGTTGGTACGGGGAAATATGATTGCTGACAACGATATTGAGGATATCAATCACGAATATGTGAAGGGCGAGTTTCTCGGAACTCGTTCGGCTGAATTTCTGAAATGTGATTTTGGCAGAAGGAGGCTGGTCTGTCAGCAGGTTTCCAATATGGGAATATCGCGGAGGCTGAGGTTTGTGTATTGTGAGGAAAATGATATACTGGGAAATAGTTGCAATTACATATCGGCTGAAGAAACAGTCTTGAAGAAGATGTATATTTTGCTGAACAGCAGCTTGTTGAACTGGAGATTTAAGGTGACCAGCTCTAATAATCATATAAATAACTACGAAATAGACGATTTGCCGGTAGTTGATCTGAACAGAGTTGATGAAAACTTTACTTATTCTTCGCAGGAGGAACTGGACAGGTATGTAGGCGAACTGTATGGTTTGACACCGGAAGAGATAAACTGGATAGTACGATGAAATTATATAATCATGTTGTGTTTAAGATGGGGAAACATGAGGCGGAAATAGCCCCTCACATTCCTGAAGGTGGAAACTGGCAGGATATTCCTCTGAGCATATCGGATACTCGTCTGGATAAAATAAGGGAAACCGGAGGACGGACTACTTATTACGGCAGGTTGTGCTGGGACAAGCCAAGCTATACGATCGCCACTTATTTCAATCGGGTAGGGAACGGGTGCAATCTGCACCCTTCGCAATGTCGTGTGCTTTCCAACAGGGAGGCGGCAAGGCTTCAGTCGTTTCCCGACAGTTTTATCTTTCAGGGTTCCAATGCTTCACAGTACAAGCAGATAGGAAACGCTGTGCCTCCTTTGCTGGCCAGGTTCGTCGCTTCACTGATCATGCCTCATTTAAGAGGAATGAATTTTGTGGATTTGTTTGCCGGATGCGGAGGTATGTCGGAAGGATTCATTATGAGCGGATTCCAGCTGATAGCCGCAAATGAAATAGACAAGAGCATTATGGCTACCAACCGATATAATCACTCGCGGTATGCACCGGCTGAGAATTTTATTTTGGGAGATATTACCCAGGAGGAAACCAAGGCGCGCATTATGGAAGCTTGCGGAAATACACCGGTTAATGTGGTTGTCGGTGGTCCGCCCTGTCAGGGATTTTCGTATGCGGGCTGGAGAGATCCGAACGACAAGAGAAACCAGTTGTTCAAGGATTTTGTTGAAATGGTAAACCGGCTGAGGCCGGAATTTTTCGTTATGGAGAATGTGCCAGGTATTCTGACTATGCGTAAGGGGGATGCCATTAAAGAAATTATTGAGGCTTTTACTGAAATCGGTTATCATGTAAATGTACCCATCAAGTTGAATGCCGAGGAATTTGGTGTGCCGCAGCGTAGAAAGCGGGTTTTCATCATCGGTTCACTGGAAGAGATTTCCATACCTCAGCCGTCGCCTTTGTTTTACATGCCATCTGTCAAGACACCGAATATATGGAACTTGCCCGTAGCCATTACGGTGAGAGATGCTATCGGTTCGCTGCCGGAACTGGAAAACGGGGGAGGAAGTCTGGAAATGGATTATGAGCCTGTGCAGGCATCGGCTTACGACAGGCTCATGTATGGAGAGTTGACTTTCGAAGAGTTTTATAATCTACTCTGACTCGGAAGTAATAATCTTGTCGCACAGAAGTGTGATGAGTTTCCTGACTTCCTGGTCGGCTTGTGTGAAATTTCTGGCTTTGATGCTCTGCATGACGGCAGCCGTTTCTTTGGGAAACTGGTCTGTGTAAAATGTTACTTTACGGTTTTCCTTCATGTCGAATTCTTTCAGACTTTCGAAAGCAATGCGCAGGTATCTTTCCTGATTTTTCCGCTTGTTTTCATTTTCGATAGGACTTTCGTGTATCTTCAGTTTGTCGGGTTCCAGCGGGTTGAAATCCGAAAAACGGTAGTCGTACATGGAGTATTCGGGATGCAGATAAGTCTGGAGAAATTCTTTCCCTCCTTTTTTGTAAATAAGGGAGAACAGTTTCAATACGTTCTGGTGGCATTTAAGCATGAGGGAACTGAGTTTCCGGGCATCTTCATCGGAAGTGATAGTATTTTTGTACTTGTCCCAGATATATTGGGAATGCCAGCTTACCACCTGATTGCCGTCTGCCTCCAGTGTCAGCAGCTTACGGACATCCGACAAGGAAAGGCGATTGTTTTTCGCACTGTTGCACGCTTTGCACATAGGAGCAATGTTCGTACTGTGGCAGAATCCGAGCGAAATCGGACCTATATGGTCGGCTGTCATTTTAGCTGTTTCTCCGCAGACCGGACATGTGCACTTTGGAGCTTTCTGGTATTCTCCCATCAGTCTGTTGGCCAGGTTATAGTTGCCGTCGGACCATTCTTCATAAGCACGCCGGTCCTGCACATAGGTTTTCATGTTGTCTGTATGTCTGCCCTTGTCGGTAAACTGCCGGCAGCACAGTCCGTCGGAATGGTAGCCGTCGAAACGGTCCGGACAATTTGACATGGCTCCCGGAGAGAGTTTGCCTGAACACTTGGCTACATGTGTATCATATATTTGCCGGATCAGGTCGGCTGCATCTGTAAAAGATTTTACCTTGAATATGTGGGCTATGTTTTGCAGATCATTGGTATTCTTGCAAAACTGTTCTATTATTTCCTTTATGGTATAATCTGTCTGCTTCAGCTTGGTGCCGAGTTTCTGGTTGATTCTGGAAAGCGTTTGCTTAGTGGGGTATTCATAATATATGCTGAGCGCCTTTCCACAGATCTGGCATACATGTTTTTTTGTAGGATGTATCTCCCTGACTGCAACGGCATAGTTTCCGGATTTTACGGGAATACCCAGTTCCTCGCATTTCTTGTTCCACCATGCCAGACGTTTCTGTCCGGCGGAAGATTTCTTGGTGGCAATCCATTTAATCTGCGTGTCTTTTTTTCTTTCAAAATAAAGCCCTTCATATTCGGGAGCTGAAACAATGGCTTCTGTGTATTTTTGAAATTCGGGATGCCAGTTTCTGTCAATACCTTCTTCTTGTTTTTTATTCATTGTTTTCTAGTAGTTTAGTTAGATTAATATTTAATGCTTTTGCTATTTTTTCTATATTGACAAGAGTTATGTTTTTTTCTGCACGCTCTATCATTCCTATATAGGTACGGTGAAGTCCGGCATATTCCGCAAGTTTTTCTTGCGAAAGGTGTTGCTCTTTTCGGTACTTCTGGACATTTCTGCCGAATATTTCTAGAATGGAATTGCTACTCATAGTATGTTTTTTTACAAAAATATGTAGGCTTAGATTGAAATTCAACATACTATAGTTAGCATTTTGGGGTATTTTTTGTTCTTGCTGGTTTGTTGCTTATACACCGCAAGTTTTTCCTCAAGCCGGAGGTAGAGGTGATCGTGCGGGGACTGGGGGAGCCGTAAGATAAAGAAACTATGATATATACTTGCACGGGGTGTGAACCTTACGTTTGCGGCATCGCGGCGTGGTTCACACCCCGTTTTTTTGTGTGTATGCTGCATCGGAAACTTAACCGTTTTGAAACAGGATTGCCACATGCGCGTTTCTGTTTTGAAATACGCTGCCTTTAATTTTGCGCAATGAAAATTAAGGATTTTTGATTGCTTGAAAAACGCTGGTTGTCATGTAGATAGCTGGTAATGAAAAGGTAAGGAGCAGGTTGGGAAAATTTACAATTTAAAAATAAAATGAAAAAAATTGCAGCGTATTTACTTTGCTTTTTGCTGATTGCTGTCTTGCCGCTGATGGCGTGCAGCAACGATGGAATGACGGAGGCTGTGGCAGGCAGCTTTGATGTACAGTTTGAATGCCCTTCGCTGATAGAAGTGGCCAAGGGAGGGGAATATACGTTCCAGGTGACCGGGAGTAACAAGCCGGCGGAATCGGATGTGATTATTCTGGAATCGACAGGGGGAATCTCGTATACGTGTGTGCTGGTGAGTGTTTCGGAAAACAGTTTTACCATAAAGCTTGCCGACGGATGCGAAAGCGGTACGTACCGGGTGTTCGTCAAGCGTGGTGACCGCAAGAAACAGATTGGTACTACCTATATTAATATTGTAGAGGGAATTGATTTCACGCCGGATGCCGGAACGACGGTGTACGGGGTGGTATCGACAGCCGACGGTCCGGTGCAGGGTGTTGTGGTATCGGACGGTGTAGAGGTGAGCGTGACCGACGAACGGGGTATCTACCAGCTTCAATCGGAAAAGAAATGGGGGTATGTGTTTATCTCCGTTCCTTCGGGGTATGAAGTTCCTGCCGAGGGAGTCTTGCCTCAGTTCTACCAGATGATGAAGGGGGATGGCACTGCGCATACAGGCTGCACGCATCGAAGACAAGGGTGTGGTAGAGGTGATCTATTTCTCGGAAGACTTTGAGTGGCTGTTGCCCTGGGCAGAGAACAGCGGCGCCGGACAGACAGTGGAAAACGACGGATCGGGTACTGCTCCGCAGATTTACAGTGCGAAGAACGACGAGGGACAGACGGCTGCCGAAGCGTTGCTGGCTCACGGATACGGACTGGAAGAAAGTCGCGGTGCTTCTATCTACCTGCAGAAATGTTACCTGAAGTTCGGTAAGGCAGACTATCAGGCAGGACTGACACTGCCGGCTGTAGACGGCATACCGTCAGGCGAGAAGGTAATGCTTTCGTTCGACTGGGCGCCGATGGTGGGCGGTACGAGAAAGTTCGACCCGGTACAGTTGATCATCACCGTGACCAACGGCAGCGAGACAGTCGGACTGGATCCGATAGGACATAACTTTGTGAATGAGGTAGACAAACTGGAATGGCTGCATGCCGATGTGGTGCTGGAGGGTGTTTCCATCACGAAAGATACACGCATCACCATCAAGTCGGATGCATGGGGTGAAACTGCCGCTACTTCGGGCAGCAGTGTCTATCGCCGCTGGTTTATCGACAATATCAAACTGAGCCGCGCCAACTGACAGGTGCGGTAACAGAGAGGTTCCACAGGCTGTACAGCATTTACGCAGACGGTTTTCTACCGGCAGGCGTCGAGCTGTACGGCCTGTGGTTTTTTTATTTTTATCGTAACAATGCAATCCTGTAGGCGGACGGTGACGGACACTGCCCGGAACTGGCTATGTATCTTTGTGATACAGAAAAGAGATTGAAAGCTTTCAACAGGTATTCGTTTTAATCATTAAAAAGTAAAAAGATTATGGAAAGAGCAGTGACTTATTCGGTAGTAGCAAGAAAGAAACCTAATGATCTGGAAGGTAGTGCCAAATATTATGCCCTGGCACAGGCACGCGGCGAGATGGGAATCCGTGAAATGGCGGACCGTATTCAGCAGATGTGTACGGTGACACGTGCCGATACGATGGCGGTGCTGATTTCGCTGGGTACGGTGATGCGTGACGGTCTGTGTGCCGGAGAAATCGTGCGTCTGGGCGACCTGGGTTCGTTTCAGATCGGTCTGAACGGTGAGGGTAGTGTCACGGAGGAAGAATATCACACCGGACTGATAAAGAAGGCGCATATCAACTTCCGTCCGGGAGCCGATTTGTCGGACATTCTGAATTCGCTGAGCTACGAACGTGTGCCGGTAAAGCCTAAAAAAGAGGAGTAAGACTCCGGAAGGGAGATGCGGACAGATGTGAAATATAAAAAACAAGGAGGAATGTATGACTGGAAAGGTAAAATGGATTCTGATCAGGATAATCAAGTGTCTGTATTGCATACTGACCGGAAAGAAAGGAGGGTGTGATGAGAAAGATTGACATGATTGTCATTCATTGTTCGGCAACGAGAGCGGATGTTCCGCTCTCGCCCCGTCAATTGGAGGAAATGCACCGGCAGCGCGGGTTCGACGGATGCGGGTATCATTATTATGTAAGGCGCGACGGAGAAATATGTACGATGCGTCCGGTAGACCGTCCCGGAGCGCATGCCAAAGGATATAACCGGCACAGTATCGGTGTGTGCTACGAAGGAGGACTGGACGAGCAGGGACGTCCTGCCGACACACGTACGGAACTTCAGAAGCGTTCGCTCAGGGTGCTGGTGAGAGTGCTTGCCATGGACTTCCAGACACGCCGGATAGTAGGACATCGCGACCTGAGTCCGGACCTGGACGGTGACGGTGTGATAGAACCGGAAGAGTGGACAAAGGTGTGTCCCTGCTTTGATGTTGGGACGGAATTATAAGAAAATTTATGTACAGTGTTATAATGATATGTTTTTATGTTAAAAAGCTGTCAAAATGTAATATGTAAAATAAATATGTGTATTATTAAATTTTAACACTTATATAAATCTTTGGTTTATAGTAATTTGTATTAAGGGGCTCTTTTGAGGAGTCCCTTATTTTTTAAATATTTGTTATTGTTTGTTTTTATATGGTTTTATCCATAGATTCTCGAAGGGGGTATAAAGATGTTCAATGTGTTAGTAAAATATCGGTATTTATAGTAAAAAATAAAGCTGAAACTGTCTATTTGATAATTTATAGAATATGCAAGAATATTTATGTATTTTGCTTTAATTTTTTGTTTTTTAATGAAATGATATGTATATTTGTGTCCGTTATTAAAATTTTATTAGAATATGAAAAAGCGAATTACACTTTTTTGTGCCTTTTTGTTAATAGGCATAAGTCTGGCGATAGCTCAGGCTGTACAAGTGACAGGTGTCGTGATGTCTGCGGAGGATGACATGCCTGTCGTGGGAGCTTCTATTTTGGTTAAGGGAACTTCTAATGGTACAATTACGGATATCGACGGAAAGTTTATACTGAAAGTTAACAAGGGGGATAAACTTGAAATCAGCTATATCGGTATGAAATCGCAGACAGTAGCTGCCAAAAATAATATGAAGGTGGTACTGGAATCGGATACAGAGGTACTGGATGAAGTCGTAGTTACCGGTATGCAGCGTATGGACAAGCGATTATTTACAGGTGCGTCAACAAAAATATCTGCCGAAGACTCTAAACTTGACGGTGTGCCGGAAATCAGCCGTGCCCTGGAAGGACGTGCAGCCGGTGTATCGGTTCAGAACGTATCAGGTACTTTCGGTACAGCTCCGAAAATCCGTGTACGTGGTGCCACATCTATCTACGGTAGCTCTAAACCGTTGTGGGTAGTAGATGGTGTCATCATGGAGGATGTAACGGAAGTAGGTGCTGACGATTTGTCTTCGGGTGATGCCGTTACACTGATCAGTTCGGCTATCTCTGGTTTGAATGCTGACGATATCGAAAACTTCCAGATCCTGAAGGATGGTTCGGCTACTTCTATCTATGGTGCTCGTGCCATGGCGGGTGTGATTGTCGTTACTACCAAGAAAGGTAAGGCAGGTTCTAACAAGATCAGCTATACAGGTGAATTCACCATGCGTATGAAACCGAACTACCGTAACTTCAACATCATGAACTCTCAGGAGCAGATGGACGTATACAAGACACTGGAAAGCAACGGTTACCTGACATTTGCCGATGTATACCGTGCTTCTAACAGTGGTGTATATGGTAAGATGTATCATTTGATCAACAGTTACGACGCAAACACAGGATTTGGCATGCCAAACACTCCGGAAGCAAGAAATGCTTATCTGCGTGAGGCTGAATACAGAAATACAGACTGGTTTGATGTTTTGTTCAATAACAGCATTTCGCAGAACCATGCAATCAGTATGACAAGTGGTACTGAAAAGGCTTCGTACTATACTTCACTGAGTGTGATGAACGACCCGGGATGGACCAAACAGAGCAAGGTACAGCGTTACACTGCCAACCTGAACGCTTTGTATAACATTACCAAGAAAGTTTCATTGAACCTGATCGGTAACGCTTCTTACCGTAAACAGCGTGCACCGGGTTCGTTAAGCTCGAATCTGGACCCTGTAAGTGGTGAAGTAAAACGTGACTTCGATATCAACCCGTATTCTTACGCGCTGAATACTTCACGTGCACTCGACCCGAATGAATACTACGTACGTAACTATGCGCCGTTCAATATCTTGCATGAACTGGACAATAACTATATGGACCTGGATGTAGTAGATATGAAATTCCAGGGTGAGTTTAAATACAAACCTATCAATAAGGTAGAACTGAGTGTGCTGGGCGCTTACAAGTATTCTACTACTACTCAGGCTCACAAGATTACTGACTATTCTAACCAGGCATGGGCTTACCGTGCAATGGATGATGCTACTATCCGTGACGCTAACCCGTGGTTGTATACTGACCCGGATGTATCGAACGCGTTGCCGGTATCGGTTCTTCCGGTGGGAGGTTTCTACCGTGAAACTAAATATGGCATGAACAGCTACGACTTCCGTGCTACTGCCAGCTACAATGACGTATTTAATGAAAACCATATCTTCAACTTCTTCGGTGGTATGGAGTTGAACGCTACCGACCGTACACAGACTTGGTTCCAGGGTGTAGGTTTGCAGTATGATATGGGTATGCTTCCTTCTTACGACTATCTGTACTTCAAACAGGGTAATGAGGAAAATGCTGCTTACTACGGTGTGTCTACAACCCGCTCTCGTGACGTGGCTTTCTTCAGTACAGCTACTTATTCATGGAAAGGTAAATATACAATAAACGGTACAGTCCGTTATGAAGGTTCTAACAAGCTGGGTAAGAGCCGTTCGGCACGCTGGCTTCCTACATGGAACGTTTCGGGTGCATGGAACGTACACGAAGAAAGCTGGTTTGAAAACCTGAGACCGGCCTTGTCTAACCTGACTCTGAAGGCTTCTTACTCACTGACTGCCGACCGTGGTCCGGCTGAGGTTTCTAACTCACGTGTAATCGTCAACAGTTATAACTCTTACCGCCCGTTTGCCAGTGTAAGTGAATCCGGACTTCAGATTACAGAACTGGAAAACAGTGAGCTGACTTACGAAAAGAAACATGAGTTGAATATCGGTGCTGAAATCGGTTTCCTGGATAACCGCATCAATCTGGCTATGGACTGGTACAAGCGTAACAACTACGACTTGATCGGTGTCATCAATACAATGGGTGTAGGTGGACAGATTTCAAAATATGCCAATGTTGCCAGCATGAAGTCACACGGTGTGGAATTTACATTGTCTACAAGAAACATTGTAACACGCGACTTCAAATGGAATACCGACTTTATCTTCTCTAACGCGAAGAACGAAGTTACCGAACTGGATGCTAACTCACGTGTTATCGACCTGATTGCAGGTACAGGTTTTGCTCTGGAAGGTTATCCGGTACGTTCACTGTTCTCTATGGACTTCCAGGGACTGAACGGACAAGGTCTCCCGACATTCATCAATGAAAAAGGTGAAGTGACTGTAAGTGACATCAACTTCCAGGAACGTAACGTTAAAGATCATCTGGTTTACGAAGGTCCGACCGATCCGACTATTACCGGTAGTTTCGGTAACGTATTTACCTACAAGAACTTTAAGTTGAATGTATTTATCACTTACTCATTCGGAAATGTAATCCGTCTGGATCCGGTATTCAGCAATGAATATACTGACTTGGATGCAACACCGAAAGAGTTTGTAAACCGCTGGACTAAGCCGGGTGACGAAAATATTACCAACATACCGGTTATCGCCGATACACGTATGAACCGTCAGGATTCTCAGTTGAGCCGCGCATACAATGCATACAACTACTCTACAGAACGTATCGCCAAAGGTGACTTCATCCGTATGAAGGAAATTTCACTGAACTATGATTTCCCGAAATCACTGGCCAGCCGTATGAAACTGAGCAACCTGTCACTGAAACTTCAGGCAACCAACCTGTTCCTGATTTATGCCGACAAGAAGCTGAACGGTCAGGATCCGGAATTCTTCAACACCGGTGGTGTGGCCGCTCCTGTTCCTAAGCAGTTTACTTTGACTTTGAGATTGGGTATTTAATTTGATTTAAAAGAGAAAATTATGATGAAAAATATAAAAACATACAGTGCTGCTTTATTGATGGCGTGGGCTTTCGCTTCGTGTAGCGATTTCCTGGATACAGTGCCAGATAATCGTGCAGAAATTGATACGGAGTCGAAGGTTACCAGTCTGCTGGTTTCGGCTTATCCTAACTATTATCCGATAATGATGTTTGAGCAGGCTTCGGACAATACGGCTGACAACGGTGAGATGTATGGCTTTGAGTTCCAGCAGGAACAGGATGCCTATCTGTGGAGTGATATCAAGACAGATACGAGTCAGGACTCTCCGCAGGGAATGTGGAACGGACTTTATATGGCGATTGCTTCGGCAAACCATGCACTGCAGGCTATCGAACAGATGGGAAATCCGGCTTCGCTGAACGCTCAGAAAGGTGAAGCGCTGTTGTGCCGTGCATATGCACATTTTGTCTTGGCTAATATCTTCTGTGAAGCTTACGATCCGGCTACCGCTGCGGAAAAATTGGGTATTCCTTACGCTACGAAACCGGAAACAGAAGTAGCTCCTGAATATACCAGAGGTACACTGGAAGAAACTTATCAGCATATTGAGGCTGATTTGCTGGAAGGACTTCCGCTGATTAATGACAATTTATATTCAGTGCCTAAATATCATTTCAACAAGAAGGCTGCCAATGCTTTTGCCGCACGTTTCTACCTGTTCTATGTAAAAGAAGATAAGTCGAACTATGAAAAGGTGCTGGAATATGGTAAGGCTGTTTTGGGTACAAATCCGGCAAGATCACTGCGCCAGCTGCAGGCCGATCTGGGTTCTATCACTGAAATAGATGAAAGAGGCGATGCGTATATTTCTGCATCGGTAGACGCTAACTTGCTGATTACTCCGATTTACAGTTCATGGCCTTATATTTATGGTCCTTACAACATGGCAAAACGTTATGGCATGAACCGTACGGTGACTGAAACAGAAACTTTGTGGGCAGGCGCTCCATGGAACAACCCGTTGTTTTATGCCAGCCTGAACGGTGTGGAACAGAAGTTGTGTTTCTTCAAGTATCGTATGTACTTTGAGTATACAGATAAGGTAAACGGTATCGGTTTGCGTCACGCTGTAATCGTTCCGTTCAGTACCAACGAAACATTGCTTTGCTGCATCGAGGCTAATATTCTGAAGGCTCAGCCTGACTATGCTACTGCTGTAGAATATATGAACGAATGGCTGGATGCATCGAAGGGTGACGGAAGATACGGATATCCGGAAACACTGACAGAAGATAAAATTGTAGACTTCTATGAAGGTGTGGGATATACACCGATACCTGTAACCGATGAAACCAAGCGTACAGTGAAGAAACACCTGAATCCTTGCTTCTCGTTTGTAAACAAGAAACAGGAAAATATGATTCATTGTTTGTTGCAGATGCGCCGTATCGAAACTATTCACGACGGTTCACGCTGGATGGATGTAAAACGCTACGGTATTGAAATTACTCATAACCGTGGCGGTATGGACCCGATCGTATTGACAAAAGACGATCCGCGTCGCGCATTCCAGTTGCCACAAGATGTTATAGAAGCTGGTCTGGAGGCTAATCCTCGATAAATGAACTTTAAAATGATAGTTGTTATGAAAAAGATAAAATACTTATTTTTGATATTGGTAGCCATGTGTACTGCTACCTCATGCAGCGAAGACGATTTGTCTCCTGATAGCATTTTTGATACGACGGCTCCTCAGCGCAATGAGTTTGATAAATGGATTCTTACGAACTATACAACTCCATATAATATCGACTTGAAGTATCGTTTTGAGGATATCGAATCGGATATGGACTATAACGTGATACCGGCCGATTACAACAAGTCGATTGCTTTGGCGCAGATGGTGAAATACCTGTGGCTGGAAGTGTATGCCAAACTGGCTGCTCCGGAGTTTCTTCCTACTTACTGTCCGAAAATCATGCACTTTGTAGGTTCACCGGAATATAACGCAGCCAGCGGTTCCATTGTATTGGGTACTGCGGAAGGCGGTATGAAGATTACGTTGTTCAACGTAAACGGACTGGATGTCGAAAATCCGAATATAGATGTGTTGAATGAATGGTACTTCAAGACCATGCACCATGAGTTTGCTCATATCCTGCATCAGACAAAGAATTACTCTACAGACTTTAATGACATTACTGCCGGTAAGTATACAGGTGAAGGATGGGTGAACATTCAGGACGCTGATGCACGTAAAGACGGTTTCGTAACTGCCTATGGTTCCAGCAAACCGGATGAAGACTTTGTAGAAACCATTGCAAACTACGTGGTAAAATCGGACGCTGAATGGCAGAACATCATGAGCCAGGCCGGAACAGTAGGTGGCGCATTGATTCAGGAAAAACTGGATATGGTTACCGAATATCTGAGTGACTCTTGGGGAATTGATATTCAGGCTTTGCATGAAGAAGTGCAGGAACGCCAGTCGCATATACTGGAAATGGATTGGACAACATTAAAATGATAAAAACGGAATGAGTATGAAAAAGTTATTATATATTTTTACTCTGATCAGTTCGTTCTTGCTGGCGGGCTGTACTTCAGAAACGGAAAACTTGTTCGGTGAATCGGCTTCGAACCGTGTGGAGGAAGCGATGGAAAACGCCCGGAAAATTTTGGTTGAGGCACCGAACGGATGGTTGATGAAATATTATCCTTCTTCTCAGCAGAGCTTTGGCGGATACAACGTGCTGATGTCGTTTACTGCAGAAGGTGAAGTAACGGTAAGTGCTGATATCGCTGATCCCGGTGCTAAATCGACAAGTCTCTACCGTTTGAAAGAACAGGCTGGTCCTACACTGACTGTAGATACTTATAATGAAATTTTCCACTTCTTCTCTGATCCGGCCTCGGGTGTAGGTGCTACAGGACTCGGTATGGAAGGTGACTATGAATTTACTATTCAGTCGGCCACTCCGGAACAGGTTGTATTGAAAGGTAAAAAGACAGGTAATATCATTACCATGACTCCGATGCCGGAAAATGAAACTTGGGAGGCATATCTCACTGATATCAAGGAAGCTGAGCAAAAAGTAAATTATGTACTTTTCTCTTATGCTGTTGATGGTGAGAAATATGACGTAACAAAATCATATCGAACACTGGCTATCTCGCATGAAGTTGACGGTGAGAATGTAACAGAGGTCTTTTCATACATTCAGACCAAGGAAGGTATGGAATTCTACAGCCCGATTACATTGGGTGGAATGGAAGTATCGAAATTGGTTTACGATAGTGCTTCTGGTACTTGGAAGTCTGAAGATGGAAAAGCTGTATTGAGCGGTGAAACTACTCCTCCGGCATTGTTATTTGCCAACGGTGGTCCGTGGTTTGTTACTTACGACGGTATGAGTTCATACGGACAGAGTTATGTGACTTCTGGATTGGAGAAGATGAGCAGCAATATTTCGGGTAATAATTCTTTGGATTATTTGATTCTTGGTAGTTATTTCTATGCAGATAATGCTGTAAACATTGCTTATGGATCTTATTATGGAGTAATGCTTTTGGAAACGACTGTTTTGTCTGACAATCAGATTAACCTGAACTTGCCTGGTAACTGTGACGAGACAGGACTTGATTTGTGGAATGCCGGATTTAATACTGTGGTTCGTCCGATTGCATACCTGAACGGTGGTGTTACATTTACAGTTACTGCTGACGATCCGGTAAATCCAACAAAGATGACGCTGACTGAAGTTGGCAATACGAAGAATGTAATCGTTGTAACCAATCAGGAAACTCCGTTTGGTTATCATGAATAATAATAATTTTCTCTATTAATTTCTCTCTTAAAGAATCATTGGAGGGTTATTCCTAGTGATAGGGGTAGCCCTCACTTTTTTATTGCTGGACGGGCGTGAAGGCAAGTGGCTGTTGAATAAGTGGATGTGTAAGGTCTGAAACAGTCGCTGTATACATTTTGTACTAGGCACTTTGAGTTGTCTCAAAATGGAACTGCGAAAGTAAAAATCTTATAGATTACCTATTGGCGGAATTAAATTATAAAAGATTTATGTTTAAAAAGTTGTGCATATT
>ERZ836358.543-NODE-543-length-47122-cov-7.429133_pt1 | contig 47122 bp, 73 predicted proteins | sample MGYA00519942_ERZ836358 | MGnify/ENA primary metagenome ERZ836358 (study PRJEB31850, sample SAMEA3708798) | human gut metagenome | biome: human gut; feature: human-associated habitat; material: faeces | place: China | collected 2014 ...
CTGATTCGATGGGTGTTTCTATCGGTCAGTTGAGGGCTATGGCCGCTCAGGGGCAGCTAACAACAGACGTTGTAGTTAAGGGGCTTCTGTCACAAGGGGATGCCATCGGCAAAGAATTTGCCAACACCACCGTCTCAATCGCCAAGGGATTGCAGGTAGCCGGCAACAACATAACTAAATTCTTCGGAGAAAGCTCAACGGTTAAATCATTCTCCGTTGCATTCAGAGACTCTGTTATTTCCGTCAGTGAAAACCTTGATCAACTAGGAAAGATTCTTGCCGTGGTGGCTGCGGTCGTTGGTAGCCGATATGTTGGCGCAATGACAATGGCAGCAGCAGCTACAGCCAAGCAGGTATTAGCTAACCGTCAGTTAGTAATTGCTGAACGAGACTCAACAGCAACAGCAGCATTGCAGGCGCAGGGGCAACTTCGTGCAGCAGAAGCTGCGAAGATTCGCGCCCTTGAAGAAGTCCGACTGGCACAAATGATGAAGTCCACAGCTATTAGCGCAACGCAGGCAGCAGCAGCAGAGGCAGCGTTATCTGCCGCGAGAACGAATGCGGCAACAGCAGCAGGACGTTATAACGCAGCGCTTGAGGCAAACGCAGCGGCGCAAAACACAGCGGCGGCGGCGGCATCTAGAGCGTCTATAGCCACTGGCATTATGCGCGGCGCACTTGGGCTTGTCGGCGGCCCGGTTGGCGCTGCAATGCTTGCTGGCGCAGCAATTTACTACTTCTGGCAGCAGGCTGAAAAAGCAAAAACGGAAGCAAGAGAGCTTGCTGATGGTGTTGAAAACCTAACCTCAAACATGAAATCCATGAGTCGGGTTCAACTATCAGCAGAAATAGCAAAGTTGCGCGGCACTATCCCACAACTAACTGAAGATGTTGCAGACGCTCAGGATGCATTTAACAAGGCGACAGGTAGAGTTAAAAGCTATCAGCGTGAAATAGATAACTGGGGTGAGTCAACAAAACGAGGTCGGCAAGCGGCGCAAGCTATGCAAGGTGCGCTTGATGATCAGGCTGTTTCGGTTGCAAATCTTGAGAGCGCACAAAACAGGCTATCTCGCGTACAAAGTACAATCGGCATCGCTCAGGCACAGGTTAACGGACAATTTAAGCAGGGTATCGACCTGCTAAAAAGGCATGGAGAAGAAACTGGCGTTGTTGCTGGCATGATGAATCAGTTAGGCAATTCCTTAAATTTTGCCGCCAAGGCTCAACAAAATTTCAACTCCTCTTCCCTTGTTATTCAGCGTCCTGCAAAAGTTCAGGAATATCTGGATAAACTTAGCGAGCAGGTAGAGCTGGAAGGTGAACTTGACGAGCGTAAAAGAGCACAGCTACGCGCAGAGAAAGAAATACGTGCGTTGGGTGGAAGTGATGCAGACGTGAGAATGGCAAGGGAGCGCGCTGGCGCTGAGTACGATTTGATTAAAGCGCGGCAGGACAGGAGAAATGAGGAATCAGCGTCACAGTCAGCAGCGAAAAAGGCAGCGAGTCAGCAAGAATCAATTGCGCAAAAGCTGGAAAACTTGAGAGAGAAAGCGGAACTTGCTACTGCTTCAACTGCGGAATTATCTAGAGAACAAACAATTCTGTCGGCGCAACAATCACTAGGCAAGGCAGCTACAGAAGATCAAATCAGGCTGGCTGGAGAATATGCAGCCAGCGCATATGATGCAGCAAAAGCACTTAAAGACCAACAAAAGGCAGAGAAAGAAAAGCAAGAAACTGAGCAAGCATATCAAAATCTTCGCGGTCAGGCTTCACCAACATTTCAGGTAGAAGATCAGTTTCAGAAGCAAATGCAGTCTCTGGATGCTTATGCCACACTTTACCCACAGAAGATAGCAGAGATTGAGCAGACTCGCGCAGCAATTGAGGCACAATATCGCCAGCAGCGAATGGACGCCATGTGGGATGAGTGGCAGCAACAAAGCCTCGGGGCGCAACTTTTTGGCACGGCTCTTGATTCAGCGATGAGTACGGCATCAAATAGCATCACTGGATTACTGACAGGTACAATGAGCGTTCAGGATGCCATGCGCAGTCTCGGCTCTACGGTTCTTAACTCTCTGGTAAATAGTTTCGTCGAAATGGGCGTGCAGTGGGTTAAATCTGCTGTTATGGGTCAGACTGCGCAGGTTGCAGCTACAGCTACCACCACGGCGGCGCAAACAGCAGGACTGGCAACCACAACGGCAGCATCGACGGCGGCGGCAGCCACCACCACAGCGGCATGGACTCCAGCGGCAATCGTGGCATCAATCGGCTCGTTTGGTGGTGCGGCTGCAATTGGTGTAGGTGCCGTTCTCGGAGCGCTGGCAATGGGTATCGCTGGCAAGCGAAAAAATGGTGGCCCCGTTAACGCCGGAAGTATGTACGAAGTGGGCGAGGGAAACGCACCAGAAATATTCCAGGCGAGCACAGGTAGGCAATACATGATACCTGGCAATTCAGGTAAGGTTATCAGCAATAAGGATATTTCCGGTGGAATCGGCGGTGGCGTTGTGGTCTATAATAATGTTTACAATAATTCAAGCAATGCTAGCGCCACAAGCAGAGCCACTGATAACGGTGATGGCTCTGTTACAATTGAGACGATTGTGGCAGATATCGAGGCTGGCGGGCCGATATCAAACGCGATTACCAGCCATACTACTGCAACCAGAAGGGCGACAGAGTAAAAAGAGGCCCCTATGGGGCCTTGTTCATTATCTCATCCATTAATTCAGGTGAATACTTAAGCCACTCAGTTGCGCCATCAAACCCTGTCAGTCCTGCACTTTCGTATTTCTTATGATAGTGCTTTTCAATAGCAAGAGCATCTCCACCTGTTGTTTTTATTTTTGATATGACGTGAAAATCAAATGGTGTATTTTTCCTTAACTGACAAACTCGACGCCTAAGATTGTTAGTGACCCCAACTTTAATTTCGTTTCCTGAGAACAAGAAGTAAACATAGGCCTCTTCCTTCAGTTTGAACCCTCCTTTGGAGCAATGAGGACAACCTTGTCCTTGAATGTGCTTGTCTGGCGTCTTTGCAAACCATCCATGTTCTGGACATTTTATCCTCATTTTTGTTGTCACATTAATGTATGACAAGCGATCATAATGGTATTTATTCCCATGAATTATAATGGCATCTTTCTTGAACTTATTGAAACCATTAGTTACAGATGCTTTAGTTTTCTCCCTTGCGCAAACTGGACAACCACACCCATTAAGGTGACTGTTGGCTTCCTGAGAAAACTCAAAATTATGTACCTTGCATATTATTTTTACCTTCTTGTGACCACCTCTATATTCAACTTTAGAATAATCATAAGAGTCACCATGCTTTGCAATCGCATCAGCCACAAATTCACGCGTTGTTTTCCTCTTATTTCCAGAGCAAGAAGGGCATCCAGCTCCATTCAAATGAGAGTTTGGAGTCTGCTCGAATAACCCATGCTTACGGCATGTTATCTTTACCTTTATCGAACTTTTTATATAAGAAACAGCATCATAAAGATATTTATCACCATGAATCGCTCTGGCTTTTATAATAAATTCTTCAGCGGTTGACTTGCTCATGATTGAACCCTCGGTTAAAGGTGGTTTGAAGTGATGCAGCAGGCGATAACCAATCGCTTTTCGTCTGGCCGGACTAGCTGCAACTATGATTGTACCATCAACGTGCTAAAATACAACAATACAAAATGGAGACTGCCATGCCTATACCTTACCCGAGCTGGTTGCCTTTAGCGCAAAGGGCCAGCAAAAACCTAACGTTTCAGACTCCTTTCAGGAAGGATACGCCAGCTGTTGGCGCACCAATATTCCAGAAGTTAACAACTGATGTCTGTGCGTCATGGAACCTTACGTGGGTCTTTACGCTCAAGCAGGAGCGAGCTTTTATTCAGTGGTTAAGAAGCAGCAAATACCTCAATCACTGTAATGAATGGTTCACGATGGATATCGATCTTGGTGGCAGCGGATTACAGAATCAGACTTTGCACTTTACTGATTACCCCGTGCAGACAAGCATTAATGGCGGCATCGTCACATGGACTGGAAATGTCATCTGTAAAACCCTCAATAACTCCATGGATGAGTTTGATGATGTGCTTGTTGAGCTTGATGAGAGATGGTTTTCATGGCTCGATGAAGTGGTTAACAGGGATTTACCGGAGTATCCATAATGCCAACATTGCGTGAATACCAGTCAAAAAGGCCAAACTGGAAGCTGTATGACACCATAACCTTTTATCATTCTTCATTTGGTTATGTCCGGCTAGTTGGCAATGAGTTTTCTGATATTGTACTTGGCGGTCAGACTTACCAGCCAGTGCGTATGGATGTAACCAGAAGCCAGCAATCGAACACGCCGGTAATCAATGCCACGCTGAAGTTTGCGAGACTGGCAAATGACTTTAAGCAATATTTAAAGTTATGGTCAGGTTCTGGACGCATTGAGCCTATCACTGCGTTATACCAGCGTTTTGACGAGACTGACAAAAACACACCATTAAAACCATATACGCTTTATGTTAACGATGTGACGCTTGATCATTCTGATGTAACTGTCTCCATATCTATAAAAAACCCAATCAATGGCAACGTGGCAAAACTTTATGACATCACAGAATTTCCCGGACTGCGTACCGTTTGACGATTTTGAAAGAATGATGGCTGGCAAGCCATACGTTGACAGATGCTGTCACGTTGATGCAGTTGACTGCTGGGGTCTGGTGGTGCTTTTCTATCGTCTTTGCATGAATGTTAATGTCCATCATGATGATTCATATTCAAATGGCGGAGATTTTGCCACTTGCTTCAATGGGGAAGTTTCATTCTGGAAAGACACCGACCATCCCAAAACTGGCGATGTGGTGGTTGCCTATCGCGGGAGTCACCCGGTACATGTCGCGCTATGGTGGGGTCGTGATAAAATACTGCATGCGCGAGAGAAAACGGCAGTCAAGACAGACCGCCTTAAAACACTCGAAAAATTATCAACAAAATTAAGGTTCCTGACTTATGCCGGTTATTCACATTCAGAAGATGCCAGGAGTTCCAAAAGAGACGGGTAATGTTCCTGCTGGCACAAATCTGTGGAGATGGCTGGAGAATTCCGGTCTTCCATCTGACATCAGGATTGCACTGAATGGCCGCATTTTTGGCCCTGATGATGAATTGTCGATATCGTTAAAGCAAAACGATATTGTTAACATTTACTGCCAGCCTCGCGGCGCCATTGGCGACCTTATCAGCACGATACTCAAGCCTGTAACTAAGGTTCTTTCTTTTCTGCTGCCAAAAGCATCAACGCCATCAACCAGCACTGGTGCTACGGTTGAATCACCCAATAACAGCCTGAAATCTCAAACCAATATTGCGCGAAATGGAGAGGCAAGACCTGACAACTTCGGTCAGATAAGGGCATTCCCTGACCTGATTCAGGAATCGCTTTTTGAATACATTGACGATCTGAAGTACGTCACTGAGTTCATGAACTTTGGCCTTGGGAAATACACCATTTCTTCGGTTCGCTACGCGGAAACTAATCTTGGCTCCCTGCCGGGGGCAAGTCACGTCATCTACAATCCAGGCGATGTTATCGGACAAATCATTGAGCCTTACCAGTTCGACGGACTTGATGGTCAGGAGGTTCCAGGGCTTAATGAATCGGAAGACACCCCGATAGAGACAGCAACCACGACATCTGTTACCAGCGGAAATTACGCTGGCGGCCAGCTGTTGATGGTCATACCAAAAAACACCGATTTCGATTACTTTATGGGGCTGTCTCTTCCTCATTCAGTAACATTAACAATAAATATAACTTACAGCACAACGTCAGGTACTGTAACCAAAAACATTGAGCTTAGCGGCAACATCATTTCCGCCGAGGAAACTGAGACAGGAACTGCGCCTGATATTCAGTATTTTTATAATTTCACCTTCAATAACCTGACTGGCGCAAATCTTGGCAACCTGACCGGCGCAACCATCAATAACACTTATTTCCAGATTGTGGATAATGAGGCGCTTGTTGTTGGCCCATATGTTGGAGCCGTGGAATCGACGCAGGTATGGGTTCACGTTCAATCGGAGCTTGGGCCTACCAGTGGCACGGCAGATTATCTGATCAAGGTATGGGCGGTTGATGATAATGGGGATGCCATTCCAGGAACCGAGGAGCAGATCGCAGACAGTATTGACAACCCATTTAATCAGACAACAAAAACCTATTATCGCACGTATAAGTTAACCCCTGCTTATGGGCTGGCTAAGTATGCCATCAGCATTGAAAGGACAAACAATTCAAACTCTGGCAACCGCGTAACGTTGCAGGCGGCGCACGCTATCAACATCCGCGAGAATGTGGTTTATCCTGATGACACCCTTGTTAAAGTGACAGTGAAGGCCACGCTTCAGCCCACATCAGTTACTGAGCGCAAATATAATGCGCTAATCACCCGCTGGACTATTGGATATAACAGAACAACCGGGACAGTCGACTATACGTTAACTCCATCAAGAAGTTTTGCAGATTCAGTGCTGCATAACTGGCTTATTACTGCTGGTCAGCCTGAAAGCACTATTGACGTTGGAAGGCTCTATGAAATAGCTGACGCACTGCCTGATGAGCGTCTTGGTTATTTTGATTACACATTTGACGATGAGGATAAATCGATCGGTGAACGAATTCAGACCATCTGTGATGCAGCTCGCGTGACGGTGTTTTGGGATGATGGCGTTTTATCTTTTTCAAGAGATGAGCAAAAATCAACACCTGAAACCGTGTTCAATACCAGAAATACACAGGCCGATGGCTATAAAATGTCTTATGACATGACTCTGCCGGGGTCATATGATGGAGTAAGTGTTCAGTACCGCGACCCAAACACCAACAAACAGGCTTACGTTTATTATAAAGTTGGCACTTCTGGTATAGAGCCTGGAGAGCCGACTAAGCCGAAAAAATTCGACATGCTATATGTTCGGAATCTGTACCAGGCAACAGACCGGGCTATGCTTGAGTGCAATCGTCTGATGTACTCACGCCGAGGCATGGAGATAAAGGCGCTTGCAGATGGCGAGTGGGTGAACGTTGGCGATATGATTTCTGTTGTCGACATTTATGATTCAGTTCAGCAGACTGGCGTTATCCGTTCAAGGTCTGGAAATGTATTTACCACCAGTGAACAGCTCACAGCGGGAAGCAGCCTGTTTGTGGTTATCACCGGCGCCAATGGGAATGTATCAGAGCGTTTGGTTTGTACAGTTACCGGTTTGAACACGTTCGAGTGCGCATTGCCATCTGATTTCGAGTTAAACATTTTTGACGGTGTTAATGTTCAGTCAGAATCAAGATATGCCATCTCAACAGAGGTTGAGCTTGACTCAACGTTATGGACAGTCAGCCAGAAAACTCCAGGCACAGATGGCACGGTGTCTCTTACAGTAACTGAGTATAATGACGCCATGTACGCCTACACCAACCCTGTTGCGTGATACAATAGGGCAATTAATGATTGCGGAGATTGCAGCCAATGGCTACCACCCCAACTAACAATCCAATCCCTTCTGAAGACCCGCGAGACCTGAAGTTTAACGCCGGGAAGATTGATGAAGAGGTTAACGGAAGTGCTGATTACTACACTGACCGATTCAGCGCGCAGAGGCTGACGAATACAGGCAGGAATAATCATTTTGAAACTCAGATGACCAACCAACAGAATTCTTTTAATCAATTCATTTTGAGTTCTGGTTATCAATTTATGGGGGATTATACCTCCGGGATTATAACGCTATCGTCCATTAATCAAGTCTTACGCTACAATGGTGAATTGTGGCGGCTGAATGCATCAACCACGCCGCCTTTCACCACGACGGGCACCAACTCCACAACATGGGCCGCGGACTCACTGCATTTCGTAAGCGTAGGGGATGCAGCACTACGGCAGGAAATGGCCGCGGTTACGGGGCCAGGGCTTATCGGTTACAGCATTTTACAGGCATTTAACCGCGGCACCGTAGGTTATAAGCTGAATTTCCAGATGACTCCTTACGATTTCGGAGCTATTGCCGACGGCACGGTGCATCCATTGTCTGAACGATATGCCTCTCTTGCACTTGCTCAGGTAGATTACCCGTTTGTAACATCATTAACGCAATCCATAGATTACGCGGCTTTTCAGAGATGTGTTAATGAGATGGTCACCCGCGGCGCTGCCGGGATGTCAATGGGTGGTAGGGGACAGTACGCACTCAACGCAACAGTGACCGTGAATAAGACGGCCAGCGTGAACGAGGCTAATAAATATATCGATTTTAGTGGCGCCGAGATTATGTCTTATGGCGGATCTCTGATTTTAAATGACACGGCCTTTTCCGGATGGAACCTGGTTAATGGGGTGACTTTATCGGGGTCGACGCTTGTTTTTGCTGGTACTACTGCCGCGCAAGCATCCGCCAGCATAACATTAACCGGGCTGACTGTAGGGAAAAAATACGCGGTTAGCGTTGTTTCTGAAACGTATACCTCGACCGGTACTCTTCGCGTGCGGATTGACGGTGTGGCGATATCGAATTCCAATGAATCCGGTCCCGCTGCAAGGTATGCAGCATTTACAGCCACGGCTACCAGCCACGTTTTGGAATTAAGGGATGATACGTATTCGGTGACGCCGACCGCTTGCGTTGTTAAAGAGGTTGATATTCGAGAGGCGTTTTACCCTATATTGTTTAAGCAGGCGGGGACCGCGATAACCCACGGCAGCTTAATCGTTAACAACCTTCGTATAGTAAACAAAAATTCGAACGCTTTTGGCGGTCTGCGCTGCGAAGACCTTAACCACGCGCTGTTAGCTGGCGTGACCGGAATTGATGGTTTTTACGGCCCAGCGGTACATATGCTTAATATGGCTAGATGGTCAGAGAATAACCGTATATTTATGCTTAAGTCCGCTAATAACCGCGAAGCTATTCGATTCAATCGAGAATACATAAGTGGTGCTAATACCGGGCAAAACTCATTTGCAAGGACCCAGATAGGTCCTATGATTATTTCAGGAAACCGGTATGCTTTTGTTTGCGGGCCCGCTTGCTCGGTGTATGACTCCGAGATTGGTACTGTAAACGGCAACCTTACCTCCAATTTCCGCGCGATATTTTGCCTACATGGCGACCAGACAGATACTAAAGCTCCCGCGGTCCGCGTTGAAAATAACAGCGCCCCGGAGTCTGCTGGCGTTTTTGAGTATGGATTAAACGATCTTAGACGGATATCTCTTGGCAACGTCGGCACTTATACCGGTTTAAATCTTACCGCGAGCGGGTCTTTTGCTGCCGGTGAGGTGACTCTTGAGAATGATATTTCATCGCACGATTTCAGGCCATCAGTACCTCGTTTTAACACACTATCTTTCGGGGAAAAATCTGGCCCATTAGGCACCGGTCTTACTTATTCACAAGGTACATATATGTGGTCTGAGATCCTGCTTGATTGCACTCCTGGTGTAGCGTATCAAATAGGTATTAGCCGTGGCTTGTCCCCTTTCCATGGCGTTATTGAGATCGACGCGGGTTTAAGACTCGCGGATGGGGCGAGTTATCAAGGGACTAAATTCTCAACTAAGGTGTTAAAGGGCGCGGTCGCTTCCGCTGACGCGTTGAAAGTTGTGGCGTATAGCGCATCACATGACATATCTGGCGAAACTTTGGCAATGACTTGGCCAGCTAACTCAGCTCCGGCTTTGGCACTCACGGCAGAAGTAAACCGGTCTATTCAGATTTTTGCAAGGTGGACGTCATGAATATTAATTTTGTTTTACCAATAGCGGGTTACTCCGGATTCAGCGTTGATGATATTGTCACCGCTTTTTTGTCTGGAAATAGTAAGGATGATGTTTTTTCTGCTTTCCAGAGCATAAAAGGCGAGAATAAAGGACGAAATGATTTTTTCTACGACTACATACGGGGCTTATGCGTCCGATATCCTGAATTACTGGAGTCGATAAACGCCCTGCGAAAAGATAATGGCGTTTCTGAAATATAATTAAAAAGGGCCGCAAGGCCCTTTCTTCATCAAAACGGAATATCATCATCAAAATCCATCGGCGGCTCGTTTGCCTGTGGTTTTGACGTGTTTGATGGCTGCTGAGGTTTACCCCATCCTGATTGCTGATTGCTTCCTGATTGTTGTCGCTGCTGTGATTGTTGGTTTCCATTATCACTTGATTTACCACCAATCATTTGCATAACGCCGTTCATCGGCTGCAAGACGATTTCAGTAGTGTATTTTTCAACACCGCTTTGATCTGTCCATTTTCGAGTGCGTAATTTACCCTCTATGTATACCTGAGAGCCTTTGCGCAGGTATTCGCCAGCTACCTCAGCCAGCTTTCCGAAGACAACCACGCGATGCCATTCTGTCTGCTCTTTCTTTTCCCCTGTTGCTTTATCGTTCCACTGCTCTGATGTTGCAACGGAAAGATTGGCAATTGCAGAACCTGATGCTGAATATCTAATTTCCGGGTCATTACCAACTCGACCAAGGATTATGCACTTATTAATACCAATCGAAGACATTACTTGAATCTCCCGTTTTTATCTCTTAATCTGCCATTATGATTCTCTGTGGCGTGTAATGATGCGTGCTCTGACTTCGTCATAAGCATTAGGTTACTTGGATGGTTGTTTGTTTTATCATGGTCTATATGATGAACGCATTCATTGTGAAACAACCTCCTCCCAATAATGCCTTCCATAACTACAACATGCTCTCCTCTTCCTTTGTTTTCACCCATAGTTATCTCGACATAACCGTTCGGTTTTACAGAGCGCCCCTTGCCAACTCCTTTCTTTGATTTTGATATATTTTGCTTCCATTCTTCGGTAAACTCTCGTTTTTTACCCCTAAGCCCTGAGCCAAGTCTTCCATCTGCGGCAGCAATTCTTATTGCATCTCCTCTGCTTCTCAATATTCCGGCTTTCTTAAATCTAAACCTCAATGTTGACATGGCTATTCCTGTTTCATTGGAGATTTGAGGGATGCTCATGCCAGACAAATACATATCAAACTCATTCATATGCACCTCCTTGTGCAATATAGTAATTTACAACCATTAAGTCAACTTTTAATTACTTTATTTACGCCGCGAGCCATTTATTAAAATCCTTCAATTGGAGTTGGTTTATGTTCGGTTTTGGTTTCTTCCTGCAGTTCTGGCTGCTGAGGTTGAGGTTTGGCCAGTTTTGCCGGGTTAAAATCACTGCCGCCAGCAATGAATTTCGCTTTCATTTCCTGGTATGCACCAACGATTACGCGAGTGGCAGCGTCATCACCACGGAATGATTTGTATTCTTCACCATAAATGGCAGTAAGCTCATCCATGTTTGCTGCTGAGCGAATGAGTGCGGCTGCATCTTTAGGAGACTTCCGTGCAGCATTGCCATCGTCATCAGCCTGCGCAATACCGAACATGGACGCAATAGAGTAGCGGCGCGCATACGTCATTGCGGAGCCATAACCCTGAGCATCTTTCTTGGCAACTGGCATTGGCATGACTGAAGACATGTATTCACCAGACTCATGCATGATTGTTGTTTCCAGCTTCAAAACATCAACCGTATCGCTCTCAATGGCGTTCTGGATGATGATAAGACCGTTAGCCTCAAGCGCTGGCCTGATGGCATTCAGGAATGACTCAAGGTTAGCGTAGTTGCTTTTAAGGTGCGGGTTTTGCGCATTCTTTTTAGCGCTGCTACTCATTACCTTGCGCGCCTCTACCAGAGCCTTAATCAGGTTTGCTTTCTGTTCTGAAAATTTCATCACTTCACCTCATTTACTATAAATTACAGGTTAAATTGCTTTTTGAACCATTCTGGCGTGTCCATTTCGATGACCGGATTACCCATTGAGTAACCGGGCCATGAACTGGCTTTTTTGCATGCCTTATAGATTTCCATCGCGCTGCGCAGCTGAATACGACCAATGCGTAACTGCTCATCCGTAAGACGAATCAACGCAGGGATGAATGGAGATTTTTTCTCCTGCACGAGAAGGTTTACCGAGCGAGGTGCATGCCCATAAGCCTCTACAAACATGTCGTGCTGCATTGCCATCTTCATAAAGTATCCGAGCCGCGCAGCATGGCGAAAAAACTCATCAGGCTTTGCGCTCACTGCTGTTTTGTAGTCAATAATGTCGCCGCCGCGAGTAAGGCAGTCAAAGCGTACTTTTGATGGCTCGCCAAGCAACTCACCGAGAATTGACACTTCAGCATAAGCACCAGTAAGAAGGCTGCTGTAATAGCTGTTTGCATGGATTACGGCGCGCATCTGCATGATAGCGTCATAATCATTACCTTCCAGAATTGATTTACCAGTAGCGGCCTTCTCTGCTTCTTCACGGATAACATCGTAAATTTGTACTGGCTCGCCAGTGGCCTGAATGATTTTTATCACATCAGCTTTCGACTTCCCTGAAAGACCTTTGATGCCGCGCTCTTTCGCCCATGAGTTCATGTCGGAAGCAGTCACCAGCACAGTGCGATTGCCATCTTTGTCTTTCGGAAAATCTTCGACAACTGGCATGCGTGCATATTCTGCTTCGAAGCGCTCAGGCTCAAGCAATGCAGTATGGCTACCGGTTCCGAAGACAAGAGCCTTTGATTGCTCATCTTCTTCGTCTTTATAGCGCCAGGCTGCTGGACATCTGTCAAGTATATTCCATAAACCAGAGCCATTAATATGCTCGGTGTCGGAATGGTAATCCTGATTACTTAATTCATTGTTAAAATAAACTCTCATTATTCACCACCTGTAAAATTCCTTAAAATTAACTCGCCTGAATGTGTCTGCGGCATTTCTAGCATCATCAATTGAGGAATACCTTCCAAGATTTTTCATCTTTCCATTTATTCTTCCGTACGCCATCCACTTCTTATTTCTCTTATCCCAATAAACACCCTTTACGCCAGATGTGTTATTTTTAAACATCCCTTTGTTAAATGAACTCTCAGACTTGCTGGCAATTCTTAAGTTTTTTATTGAGTTATTGCTTGTGTCTCCATCAATATGATCGATGACCATTCCATCAGGTATTTCACCGTGAACATACGTCCAGATGAATCTATGCAATAACCACCGTCTCCTTCCGAAGGATACAACTTTGTATTTCGCTCCTCCTCTGGAAGTAATTTCATGTTTATGTATTGCAGACTTACCTGCTTTCGCTAACCCTCTACTCTTTCGCCAAAAAACAGTGCCATCATCCGCATTAACAACAAGCCATTCATCTACATATTCTTTATTCATGCGACACCTCTTTGGTGTGATTGGATTGTAAGGTGGTATGATTTACTTGTCAACTCCAAAATAAAAAAGTGTGGCTTTTTTTAGTTCATCAAGACCGTAAGCGATGGCTGCATAATGACCAAGCCTGCACATCTCTGTTAGAACTGCTGATTGATCCTTGCTCACTCTGCTCTTACTTTTGTCACGGCGCTTTGCCTCAATCATTCCGCAACTGTAATTTGCTCCAGGTGTCATTATCACGTTATCACCTATCCCAGACTTAACCCCCATCTTCTGGCGCTTCAGTACGAACTGGATGCGGCTGGACGTACCAGTTTCGTTGGGTACATGAAACCAGAGCACGTCAGGGAATCTGCTTTGCATCCATGTGCCGTAACCCATCTGGTCAGTGCTTTCCAGCGGACACTCCCCACGATAACCGCTATCAAATACCCATATACCGCTATCAAGCTGCTTCACCTTGCTCACCTGTAAAATCTTTTCTGTGGATTATGTCGCGACCTTTATCATTAATACGATGCGTGATGCGTTTTGGCGATTTAATCAATCCCGCATACATCATGAATTGTTTAGCGTTCTGGCATTTCAGGATTTTCCCAGCTATTGATTTATCATCAAGGTGAGGAAAGATGGCCTTTGCCTTAAACATGTTTTTCATGTGAGTTGCGCCGCCGTATGGATAGAAAACTTCATTGGCCCAGCCTTCTTTGCCATCACAACGATTAATCCAGTAGCGATACAAAATACCTTCTCCATCCTTCGTTAGCTGCACCTTGAAATCCATAACATCAGCCCACTCATTATCGGTATAAGCACGCTCATTCAGCGCTGCATTCGGGTCGCGCAAAACATGATCGCAATGTCGGCAATAACGAGCTGTCGGGTCGTTCTTTGTTCCACAGCCATCATCAAAAATACGGATGCCGTGCTTGTCGAAACCGCAGCGAATGAAGCTGAAAAATTCTTCGCAACGACCATCTGGCGATAGTGCATCTTTTCCAATGCAGCGGCGAGCATATGGGCTGTTCATTGTCCCGCACTTAGGACACGGAACCTGTTCGCCACTTCGTTTTGAACGTTGCGCTTCTGCCTCTTCCAGAATCGGGTCTTCATACAACTGACCAAGCTCAAACATCGTTCCTGAGAAATCAAGAACCAGATGGTCTTCTTTATGATACCCGGCATCAATTTGCTCTTTCTTCAGCAGGCGCATTCCGCGACCAAGCAACTGCACAAGAAGAGTGAGTGACATTATTTTTCGCAATATGCAGCTCGTATCCCATAACGGTATATTTACGCCAGTGGTAAGGGCGGCTATCTGGAATGTGAATTTTTTGCGCCCGGTGTATGCATCTTTTAGAGCCTTCCTTCTGGCTTTTGACCCCATATCTTCTGTAACTATTGAATAACTTCCTTCAGGCAAATACTTTGCCGCCTCCTGACAATGCTTCTTACCGGCACATGTAATTAGCACTCCGTTCCTGTTTTTAGTCAATTCCATAACCTTGAGCATGATTTTCTGCGTCAACGTACCTTGCTCAAGAATTTCTTTCTGCATCTGCTTGAGCTGCTCGGCGGTAAAGTCCTGAGTACCATCAACATCTGAGCCATGAAAATCTGAAAGGTCATAATGCAGACTATCAACATCATGAAGACCAAAAATTGTTGGCACAAGAAAACCGTTTTCAACCATGTACTTGGTATCTATGTTGATAATCTCTTTCTTCCAGAAAGCGCCTTTTATTGATGTAGTTCCGCGAAACGGTGAGCCTGTATAACCTATTATTCTCAACTCATGGCCGTGCTTATCTTTGCACCTTTTCATTAGCTCATTAATTATCATTGCATACTGCGTATCACCATCATTAACAACATCAACGTCATTAACCATATGATTTTCATCGATAAGCAGGAATCTTGGGCAAAAGTCAGAAAGCGCACCTTTTGCAATAACATTACCTGACTCATCCTTTTTATCAAACAAAGCATTTACAACAGTGCCCTCGGAGCCGCAGATTATTGGGTACGTAGAACTTTTCCTGCCCAACGAAGCACTGAATAGTGAGTTTCTAACACCAAGCGCCCATAGCTCTTCCGCATCTTGCTCCACTATTTCGCCCTGTCTTGATAAAATCATCCCTGAATATCCCATTTCCTGAAAACGCTTTGCTATCATGGCAATCATCAGTGACTTTCCGCTACCGACGCTTGCTGTTACATAGCTTGGACCAACATAATGGCGGATCACATCACCAGTTAACTTATATATCAACCACTGATATGGTCTTGGCTCGATATCACCAGTATCCAAGCAGGATTTCAGCAAGTTAATGTCAATCTCTGAAATCATTTTGTCTATCTTATGCATAACTCACCCTAAATTAATAAACTCTTTATGGTTAGCAACCATGAATTCACGAATCGCCTTTTCTGCTGATTCTATGGTGTCAAACAAACCAAGATGAACCCTCTTCTTGTTTATTGATGTCTGCGCTCTCCATTTGTTGCACCTTTTATCGAAATGCACACCTTTTACACCAGATTTATTTGTTGATTTCTTTTTCATGTTGAACATGTTTTGTTGGTGACTAGAAATCCTAAGGTTGCAAATTCTATTGTCTGATTTGTCACCATTTATATGGTCTATTTCATACCCATCTATATCTTCTCCATAAACATAAATCCATGCCAGCCTGTGAGCTTTCCTTAGTTTTCCCAGTAGTGTGATGGTAATGTACCCTGCCTTATTCTTATGCCCAACAATCTTGCCTTTACGCCAGAGTGTTCCATGTGTTTTTGCAGCTGTAAAAACGCCAGTCTCAGGGTTATATTCAAGATATTCCATTATCTGTTTTTGAGTTATGAATTGGGTTTTTCTTCTGTCTGTGCTTGCGCAATCTGCACCTCCCAGAGCAGCATTTTGCTTTTGCAGTTCCGATAAACTCATTTCCGCAAACCTCGCACTTCTTAACGGTGATAGCCATTTCTTATCCTCTATTGTAACGATTAATTGTTTCATTGCAAGTAACGATTGATTGTTTCATGTGAGTAAATTACAATGATTCTACATCATCGTCAACAGGAAGATTTTATGAGATACGACTGGAAAGACATTGAGCCAAAAATGCTCGGAAATTGGCAAGCTGCCATCATGTCTATCGTCAATGTGGATAGCAGAGTTTTCAATGGCAAGCACCAGCCATGCCCGTCATGCCTTGGCAAAGACAGGTATCGCTTTGATGACAACTTCGAAACAAAAGGCGATGGAGGAGCAATCTGCAATCAGTGCGGTTCCGGCAGCGGTATGAACTGGCTGATGAAACTTTCAGGCATGAACTTCCCTGAAGCGCTGGAGGCACTGGGAGGATTCCTGAATATGCACCCACGCGAAAAGCTGGAGGCAATCAGGAAGGAGTTACCGAAGATAAATTACAACGATGACTTCATCACCGAGCAGGAAGTCGCAGCAATCATGTCTAAAACGACGCGCGTCGCGATGAATGAGTGGACTTTGATAAATGGTATTGGTTGCGACGTTAACGTCGTCAGAGGCAAATCTGGAGAGCTTATAGCGGTTGAGATGGTGCGCGCTGACACAATGAAGCCGTGCAACGTGGCATTCATTGGCATGGATGGTGATTCATTCAGAACGTTTTTCCGCGCTGGATACAACAAGGACTCAGCCATAAACGGCAAACTTACACGTGGCGCGATAAGCCCAATCGGAGAAGATAACGGAAAGTTCATTTATCTGGTGTCTGATTATGCCGATGCGTGGAAATGCCATTACTTCACTGGCGCTCATGTCTGGTGCTGCTGGTCGCCGGAAAACATGTGGGAAGTGATGCGCTCTGTTAGTGATGAGACGAAAGCACGGCTACGCTGCATAGTTAATTATAAATTTGACGAACTGTGCTCTGCGGAAAACGCAGGGCTACCGGTGATGCTGCCTGATGATGCGGACACGATAAGAATGGCAAAGAGAATCAGGAGAAAGATTTATGACGCTGGCGAGTTGATAGAGAAAATGTCAGTTAGCAGATAAAAGAAAACCTCCGATTGGAGGTTTTTTATTGTTTGTCAGGAATCGGTGAAAAGTGGCGGTATCGCCCCGAATGATATCTTCAATTTGTAATGTTTGACCGCGTCGTGCCACGCCTTCACGCAACGTCTTATCGCCTCGTTTCTTTCCCTTCCTTTCCCTGCGGAATGAATTTGGTGTGGCCCATCATCGCAATAGACTACGTGAGCGAAAGTGGCCTGCCATAAGTCTTCCCCTCTCTGAAAGCAAGTAACGAAAAAAGCACTATCTGGTGAAATTTCAACACGGGATATGTTTTGCAAGTTACACCCGCGAAACAGCGAGAAATCAAACAAACAGTAATCAGCCGACAAACCGAAACCAAAATGAGTTGTCGGACCGTCCAATTTTGGCAAACCTCTGAATGCATAATGAACAATTACTGAGTCCCACGGATATTTATTGATTTTCATCACAATACACCCTCACTGCGTTTATGATCAATTTCATCCCGTATACGAAGCCACAATTGCCTTGTGTTTTTTACCGCCTTGTATTTTGTCTCCCCGATTCCAGACGTGTGAATCTGATACTTTTTACCAGTATGATGTCCATCTATGCCAATCAAGACGCCTCTCCAACCATTACCATGCACGTCTTTGAAGCAAAAAATGCCGCTAATAACTTCAATGCCTTCTTGAGAGTCTCCATATGGGAAAAACAGATCATGAAACCAATCACAATCAGCAGCGCCCAATGTGAAATCAACTTTACCAGGACGAGTTTCTGTTGCATAACAGTTAACAACATTTTCATTAATCACTATATTCATCGCCAACCCCTCATTGCAGACATATTCATGCCAATCCCATCAACAATTTGCGTGAATTTAACGCTCATTTTCGTGCCTTCAAATTTACTTGCGTCGTTAATCCAGTAACTGCAACCTATAGCATCAATAGCACGAGATGCCATGAGAGATTGTATTACTGGAGCAACAAGAATTTTTGCGCCATAAGAAAAATCCTCACCATTAGATCTTGCTATCGCTTCAGCAAGAGCCTTGAGGGATTTTGTTTTAACAACTCTCTGAACGAGAATAGACTGAGGCATCCTGTCATCCATCGTTCTTCCTGAAAGGATATTCTCAATTCTATTTTTAATCTCATTCCATCTTGCCATTGTTCCTAGCTCTTCCTGACTCTCGTTTACTTTTAGCATGCTCATGACGTCTGTCAGGCTTTCGCAAACAAAACAGAATGACCACATCAGCATTTCTTCTGTAATTACACCTTTATTTCCAGCAGAAAGTGCAGTCGCAACTTTTTCAACCTGCTCGAATGAACGGGCAATTACCGCACCAAGAGAAACATCATTTACAAGTTCCTCAAATCTGTCATCAAGTGATTCAGCCAGCGCCTGCACAACATCATTTTCGTATCTTGCAAGCTGTGGTGATGATTTTTCCACTGCCTTCATTTTATCTATTAGAGACTGTGGTGTTTTGTGGCCATATTTGCGTAATTTCCTTGCGCGACCGTCTTTCCCTTTAATGAATATTGCGCGACCAATCAAGCCTGTTCCGATATTTTCTGAACAAATAATACTGGACAGCTTCTCTGGTGTTGAAAAGCACATCATTGAGAATATCGGGTCTTCGATACCCTGCTGGATTGGCCACAATATTTCACGCTCAAGCTGCTGCTCGCGTCTGCGGTATTCTGACTCTACAATCCCTTTATCCTTAACTTCAGCCTTCAGCTTCTTGAGTTCCTTCTCAAGCTGCTCTTTGGCGTTAACAGCATCAAGGTCGGAAAACTTCTTCAGCCTGTCGGAATAAACAGACAGAATCTCAGAACCAAGTTCAGCCATGTAAGCTGCGCCATTCTTCTGAGTCATTACACCAAACAATCCATGACATTCATCAATAATAAATGTCGCTACGCCATCATGATTTATCAGTGACCGACCGATATCTTTTGATGATGCAATGCGACCAAACACATGCATACCCTTTTCGATATCTCTCGCCATGATTTTGAAATGGCTTTGTGATCTATCCTTTCCTCCCGCTGAATCTGCGATACAGATAGTGAGGAGATTTCCCTTCATACCGCTTGGTGTTTTAATCTTGCCCTTGCTGGCAATAATCAGTTCATGAAGAGCTGCAACAGCTCTAAGTCTTGGTTGTTCACGAACCTCACCAGCGGCAATGTCATCAGCAATTTCACCAGCAAGTCCAGGTGGTTTTGTGATGTCGTACCATCTGTCTTTGTTTATGTCAGAAGTCAGGTCATAAATGGTTTTTATCGACATTAAAAAATCCTCTTAACAAAGACTTTCCCATCACTGGCTTTACATGTGAATGATTTGCCTGTTGAATGCCCGTAAGCATGAGCCCGTCTCTGAATCCTTGTATTGCTGTATTCACATTCTGATATGCAAACAATGTCCCCAATCTCCATCCTATTAAATGGCCATTTCGTTCTCTTCTTTGCATTATCCAGATCAAATTGAGTTGCCATTGTTACTTTCATTCAAGCCTCCTGTTGTTATCTCATTGCATATTGCTCTTATCTTATGTGCATGTCAATACGCCAGCAGGTAGTAACTGGCCCGACCAGTGCGTCGGGATAAAAAAGTATAAAAAAGTATAAAATTTGGATAAGAGTTTTCGCTACTAAGTATATGTATTTATTAATATTATTATTGATATATAGTGTTATTTATCCGATTTACACCGTTTTTCTCCCCCTCTTTTTTCACTCAAAAATCTATCTCTAAATTTTTATTTCTCTCTATTGTATTTCTGGATAAGTATAAATCGGATAAAACGACTTAACACCATGAATTATAATGTTATTTTCGGTATAAATGAAGAAATTGTCAGGGGTAAATGGATAGGTGCACCAGTTAAAAATCAATAACTTACAAAATTAATAACTGTGAGTGACAACTAACATGGATGTTTATTTTAGCTATGCTATTGACGTAGAATCATCATTGATGTAGATTGAACTCATCGGAACAAACGAGGGTGAAGAGATGAAAATCAAAGACCGTGAAGAATTTGAAGATGCACAGGCTATGGCGCGCATTGCAGTTGAGCGCACAAACAACAGCATTCCAGCAGAAGCATTCTGGAGCGCAGCAATGCAGGCTTTAATCTCATCGTATGGGTTGAGCAAATGACAGGCGCAGCATTCGAACTTATCGCCAGTCTGGTTATCGTGGCATTCATCATTATCTCAGTGGCAGTTTCCAAATCAGGGCATAAGGAGTAGAAAAATGAGCAACTGGCATAACGAGCACATCATGCAGTGGTATCGCCGTCACATTAAGGCAATCACTAACTCTTATGAGGTTTAACACATGGCAAAGACTATCTATCGTCGCGAGAAACTGGAGTCGGAACTAGGACATGTTGGAGCGCAAAACTTTATGATGTCGCAGGCGATGCATGCATACAGCAACGGTAAGCGCGTCTGTCGCGTTTTTAGTGGCGAAGGCAAGCACAGAACACTTGAGCGGGTTGTCGTGTCATCTGGTGGAAACTAAACCGGTTTAGCAACGATGAATAAATTACTGGCAGTGGTTTTACTGGTTATCGCTAACGCAGCAAGCGCTGAGACTATATGGGTCACGAAGTATGCGCTAACCCGTGGCATTCAGAAGTACGAAAGCGCACAGCTATTCGCAGATGGGCAGGTGGCTGTAGTTGGCGATGTTTACTTTAAACGTGGTGAGTACTGGCTTGATGAGCAACAGGCAAAAGAGCATGCAGAGACTTTGCGGCAACGCCGTGTATCTGCACTGATGCGTGAGCTTGAGCGCTTGCAGGCAGTTAAGTGAGGATTTATGGATATCGAAATCAACGAAGTTCAGGAAATTATTAAAAATCTTGAGAGCGGTGGTGAGCTCTCAATCAAAGAGGAAAAATACCTCAAGATTGCAAAGCTGCGCGTTAAGCTGGCTGCGGAGAATGTGGCGCTGAAGACGTTCTGCAAAAACGCCGCATTTGATGCCGACTATGAAGCCGAACTTGGTATGGAAAGGGGTGGGCTTACTGACGCTCTCAACAATATCGAAACCCCCTCCACCGATCGCATCGTAGCCGGGATTAAGGCTGATGGGGTGGAGGAGTTCGTATCCAACACCGTGCATAAGATTTTTGATGAAAGCGAAGCAGTGTCAGATTTGGCTTACCTTTCCCTGGCTAATTCACACGTGAAGAAGCTGCGCGAGGTGGCCGACAAATGAGCAACCGAATCCCTAACTTCGGCTGGAACGCCGGCCGCGCCGCCATGATCAACGGAGGTAAGCCATGAAACCCTACATCATCCTCAGGCTTATTGCTGTATCCTGCGTTGCATTCTGGATTGCCGTTGCGTTAGCTGTCTGGTTTATCGTGAGGTGATTTATGCTGTGGAGCGACATTCATGCTGCATGCGAAGAGGCTGATTTTCTTTATGAGGAGACCGGAAAGCATCATGCCGTCATTCAGGTTGGCAGCATGATGCTGGTGGTTGAGCATAACAGCATGCTTCGGCATATGTACTCAACTACGAGGTATCAGTAATGCCGCAGAAATCAAAGCAGGAGGTGTGGCAGAAGGCTCAGATCGAAGGTGTTGACCACTTCATAGCAGCCATCGCCAAAGCCTTTCCTGATGCGATTGAGGTGGTTCATGTTCAAAGCAATAATTGTAATGTTTGGTGTTATGCGAAAACTGATGTACAATCATCTCATCAATCATCACCTCACCACCCTTTAAGCCAGCATTGCGCTGGCTTCTTTTTTATCTACGCCATGTGGTAAGATATGTCCTATGTGAGTTACTCAAAGGACACATATAAAATGGCAAATCCGAACCCTAAGCACAAATTTTCATCCAGTAATCAGCCGCCACCAAGAGGAAAAAGCTACAGAACAGTGCTTCTTGAAGCATTACGCGCTGCAAATGCGCCGATGAGTGAGATTGAATTTGTCACGTACTACATCAACAAGGCGATGACATGCGAAGACGCTCAGGCTACCGGCATGCTACGTGAAATATTCCTGCGACTGAACCCAATTCCAAAACCTGTAGCGCCTCCTGTTGAGTTTGACTTTCCTGCTGACGGCACGCCTGTACAGAAGATGGATGCGATTATCAAGGGCGTCTCTACTGGCGTTGTTCCAGCCGACATTGGCAAGATGATGGCAGACATTCTGAAGGCTGGGCTTGATATCGAAGAAGTAACAGAGCTTGCGGCGCGCCTTGAGCGACTTGAGAAATTACTGGAGCAGCAACAGTAACTGATTTATAATAATTAATGCGGCTAGGGGGCACCCGAAAAGCGGCTCATCACCGCCTGCCGCATTCACTTCAATGATGCCCTGATGAGGAATCTATATATGGCACGCAAAAGACTCTCAGCACCAGCAATTGAAAAACTCGAAGAGATTATTGGCGATGGCGTGATTGATGCGCCTGAATCTGCGGTGTTCGGTGTTGTTAATACAGATAAGCAGATTGTTCGCAAACTTAAAATGACGCAAAGCGGAGTTGATGACGTTAGCGACTCTGATATTGGCGTTGATCACCTGATACCAGAAAAGCTGGAAAAGTTACTTTACCATAAGCGAAATAAAATTGTGTTTGGCGGGCGCGGATGCTTAGCCATCGGCACGATGGTGAGGATGTTTGATGGTAGCCTAAAACGCGTAGAGGATATCGTTGTTGGCGATAAGGTTATGGGTCCAGACAGTAAACCACGAAATGTTTTAAGCATATGCCGTGGGTTTGATGACATGTACACGGTTCATCAAAAATATGCTGATGACTACACCGTCAACTCAAGTCACATACTGTCATTACGAAAGGTCCCATCTGCTATCAGTGATGAGACGAAAACACCTGATGGTAAAAGAATTTATCGTTATTACCCCAATGACCCGGAAATACTGAATATCGGTGTTTCAGAATATTTGTCGCGCGCAACTTCCAAAAAGTTCCGCCATGTCTTTAAAGGGTGGCGAACAGGATGGGATTTTAATGACCAAAGCGTCCCAGTTGACCCGTACTTTCTTGGTTTATGGTTAGGTGATGGTTCATCTCGTGGTGTTGAAGTGTGCACGCCTGATCCAGAGATAGTTGACTACATTCACAACGTGGCAAGCAAATACGGGATGCAGGTAAAGGTTCGTGATGATGATAGATGTCCGGTATATGCGATAACCAATGGTAGAGCTGCTGGTATGGGGAAAAACACCAACCCGTTACTAACTAAAATGCAGCAGCTTGGGGTGATTAATAATAAACACATACCTGACTGCTATATCAAAAACAGCAGGCAGGTAAGACTTCAGATTCTGGCTGGGCTATTGGATACTGATTCGCATTATGACCAGAAAAAGAAAAGCTATTCTTTCACGTCAATAAATAAAGAAATGGCCTTCTCTTTGATGGATGTGGCAAGATCGCTTGGCTTCAAGTCAAGCATAATCAAAAAGACTGATGTCACCTTTGAATATAAAGGTGAGAAAAGAATATACGAAAAGGATGTGTGGGAGGTGTTCGTTAGTGGTGACCTTCATACAATCCCATGCCGAGTAAAAAGGAAGATAGCAGAGAGAACCAAGTCAACTCGCGGGAGGATGACTGAGGTGTCATTGTCTTATGCCGGGCATGGTGAATACGCTGGGTTCACTCTTGATGGCGATCATCTTTTCTTGCTTGCTGATGGCACGGTTACACACAACAGCGGAAAAACAAGAACAGTAACTACAATACTTACGGAGCGTGCACGATTTAAGCCTGACAGGATAGCTTGCTTCCGTGAGATTCAGCAGTCCATTGAAGATAGCTCATATCAGGAACTGAAGGACGAAATTGATCGCAAGGGAGAAACGAAAGAGTTTCGCGTCATCAACAACGAAATAACGCACAAGGTAACGAAAGCAAAGTTCCGCTTTAAAGGGCTGTATCGCAACCAGACGACCGTTAAAGGCTTCGCTGGCATTACAGTAGCTTGGGTCGAGGAGGCGGAAAACGTCAGCCAGACAAGCTGGGAAATCCTCACCCCAACAGTCCGCGCTGAAGGGTCAGAGATATGGGTGACTTTCAACCCAAATAAAGAGCATGACCCGACGTGGAAAATATGGGTTGAGCCTTTTTATAATAAATTGCGCGAAAATGGCGGCATCTATGAGGATGATGAAAACCTGATTATCGAGTGTAATTACTCAGACAATCCGTGGTTCTGGGATACTCCGCTCCCAAGCCAAATGCAGCGCATGAAAGAAACCGACTTCGACCGCTATCAATGGGTGTGGGGTGGGCGCTTTAATAAGCGTAATGATGAGCAGGTATTTGGCGGTAAGTGGCGCGTTGCTGATTTCGAGGTTAAGCCGGAATGGCATGGGCCTTACTTTGGCATCGACTTTGGATTCTCGCAGGACGCAACGGCGATGGTTGAGGTTTACATTGAGAAACTTCCTGATGACCGCCGCAACCTTTACGTCGCGCGCGAATACGGCCGTGTAGGCCTTGAGATTACCGACACACCTACAGCGATGGAGCAATCATTCCCACTCTCCAGGAAGGCAAGATGGTATGGGGACTGCTCTCGGCCAGAAACAATCAGTCACATCAAACGCGCAGGATTTGATATCCATCCATGCAATAAGTGGCCCGGGAGCGTGGAGGAGGGTGTAACCTGGCTCAGGGGTTGTGACGGCATCATCATTCATGACCGCTGCACACAGACTCAGGAAGAGTTCACTATGTACAGTTACAAGGTGGACAAGCTGACGGGTAACGTGCTCACAAATATTGTGGATGCGTGGAACCACTTCATTGACGCAATCAGATATGCATGCAACGATCACATCGTACAGCGCGGCTCTGGATGGATTAGAAGGAGCAGGAGATAAGAAGGCTCCCTCATGAGAGGGAGCTTTATCAGTGTGGTACTGAGTGTTCAGGTAATTGAGGTATTGGCATTTGACCTACTGGTGTTTTTTCACACCTAATACACTGGTAGCACCAGTAGGGTTGCCCATCACGAAAACGATACCAGTCTTTTGTTTCTCCGCATCTTGTGCATGTGTAAAATCTATTTTTGTTGTCAGAAAAAACCATTTTACGTCCCATATCCTTTCCCCTTATAGCCGCATTACCTCGCCACCTCAATGATTACAATCTACATCAACCACGAATCCACGTCAACATTTATAATAAATTATTTGTAAAGCCAGCAATGAATCCCTGCGTTGCGCATGGCGGCATAAATCACGTCATCAGACACGACCGCCATCACCACCCTGTCAGCGTCAATCTGCTGGTGCGATGCCATGATGTCATCATAGAAGACGTCGTTAGCATGCAGCCACTCATACGCATTCTTTGCTCTCATTATTAGGACGTCGTGACCGGCAGAGTACAGCGACTTAGCCAGCGCAACGTTTCCAGCAATAGCATTTCCTTCCGCGTCGCGCAGCACACCATCAAGCTCGAAAATGACACATTTCATAAGATTTCTCCGAGAGGTTTCATTTTAATCTACGCCATGCTAGAATCTACGTCAAGGCGCATTGACATAACTACATCACCGGGGGCATCATGAAGGCATACTCATCTTTTTCGTGGGAGCAGAAGGAAAAAATATACTCACTCGCAAGAGCTGGCGTGTCTGATGAAGCACTGTGCGAAAGGTACGATGTTGATGAGGCTGTTCTTCTGCGCATGTATGATGAAGTGCTGTGTGAGTTGCAGCGGCGTCGTGGTTACAGCGGGCTGAAGACGATTAATGATTTCTTTCGGAATGTTGAGTTAAATAACGATTAAGCACCATCAGAGATGAGATGGTTGGTGGTAAATATAAAAACCAAAGAGGCGAAATCGCAATCGTAGTTAACGTTGTTGGCGCTGGTGGTGGCTATCAGGTTCACTTTAATTACGGCATGCCATACAATGTTGTTTGCGGGCTTGGAAAGTTCAGAAAGCGATACCCGCATAAGGTTTAGCTACATACCATCCATGCTATAATCCCATCACTACCGATGGGATTTTTTTATGGTGACGAAATGTCAAAGTTAGAGGCGGTAAACGCCTATATTCAGCAGCGAGTGGCGAACAATAACAGGCTCATCGAGCGGCAGCGCCGGGAGTTTGGCGGGAAGAACCTTGACCAAAAGCACGACAGGCTTTGGTCTGAGTGTGGCTATAGCCAGGAGATTACAGCAGCAGATTTCCGCTTCGCCTATGAGCGATATCCGTTGGCGGCAGCGGCGGTTAACCTTGTGCTCAATAAGTCTTGGCAAGGTATGCCAACTGTCCTTGAGCGCGATGCTGATGATGAGGCAACATCTCCATGGGAAGTGTCGGTAAACAAAATCCTCAAGAAGTCAGCCCCGTTCATTAAGGATGCCGACAAGCGCAACCTGATCAACCGTTACTCAGGCCTGCTACTTCAGATAAATGATGGCGGCCAATGGCATGACCCTGTTAATGTCACCAAAACAGGCAGAATTAAAGATGCGGCAATCGTTAGGCTAATCCCATGCTGGGAGGAGCAGTTGCGCGTTTCTCAGTGGCAAAATGACGAGTCAAAGGAGGACTACGGACAGCCTTTGATGTTCGAGTACCAGGAAAGCGCCGTTGATGATTTTGATAACGATGGCAAGCCAAAGAGATCGGTTCAAATCCATCCAGACCGCATTATTACTCTCGCAGAGGGTAGTTTCGATGGAAGCATATTCTCTGGCATTCCTCTACTTCGAGCTGGATTTAACGCCTTAATAGACTGCGCCAAGATTACAGGCAGCTCGGCAGAAGGGCTCCTCAAGAACTCATCGCGGCAATTGTCGATATCCTTCAACAAGGACAATGTATCTGTACAATCCCTTGCGCAGCAAATGTCTGTCACAGTGGAAGAACTGCCTGATATCCTTAATGAAGATATAGAGAGAATAAACAGCGGGATTGACGCGGCAATGTTTGGGTTTGGCAATGATGTTGATGTGCTGTCAGTCAACATGAACGACCCTGAGCCGTTCATGTACGTGGCAGCCAGTCAGTTTGCTTCATCCGTAAACATTCCCCTTAACTCATTGCTTGGTAGTCGCAGCGGCGTCCTGGCATCTGCAAACGATGAGCAGTCACTTGCTATGATGGCAATGCAGCGCCGTGATGGATGGCTTGACTACCTGATTTCCGTGTTCGTCGACCGCTTGATTAAATTTGGCATCATCGACAAAGCGCCTGAAAATGGGTATTACTGCAAGTGGAGTGATTTGCTGGAGCCTACGCAGAACGATAAGGCGGAATTGATTGTCAAGCTGGCGCAGGCGTGCCAGAGTGCGGCAAATGCAGGACTAGACCCAATCCTGACGGCAGATGAAATTCGCTCATTCCTTGGTCTTGAACCAATAAAATTGCCAGGCGGCATGAGTGAGGATGACCCATCACAAGAGGAGTGACGATATAATAGATGTGCAGCTAGGGGGCGCCCGAAAAGATGAACGTAGACATCCTGCTGCATCCTCAATCTACGAACCTACTACGAGGTTAATCATGGCAAAAAGACTCACCACGGAAGACTTCATTTCTCGCGCCAGGCAAAAACATGGCGATAAATACATTTATGATAAGTCTGTGTTTTCTGGAACGAAAAAACAAGTAACGATAACCTGCAAAAAACATGGCGATTTTACTCAAAAAGCGGAATGCCATCTCGCTGGTTACGGCTGCGAGCTTTGCGCCAGAGATGTTCGGGCAAGAAAGTTAATGACATCAAATGATGAATTTATCTCTAAAGCTAAAATGGTTCATGGTGATAAATACTCATATGACAAGTGCATATACTCAGGAAATCACAGGAAGGTGTTGGTAACATGTCAAAAGCATGGTGACTTTTCACAACAACCGGCAAACCATCTATCAGGAAATGGCTGTCCATCATGCAAGCTTGAGCTCCTGTCTGAAAAGTTCAGCGATAATAAAGCCTCATTCATAACAAAAGCAAGAGCAATTCACGGAAGAAGATACTCATACGAGAAAGTTAATTACATGAAAAGTTCAATAAAAGTGTGTATTACGTGTCATATCCATGGCGATTTCTATCAGACACCTAACTCGCACTTGTGGGGGTCCGGTTGTAATAAATGCACAACTTATGGGTTTAAACCTGCAAGTGTATATGTGGCTGAAATGGATGGGGCGTGCAAGATAGGTGTAAGCAACAACACTGAAAGAAGAATGAAAAGCATATCAAAATCAGCAGGGAAAACTGTCGCTGTGGTTGCTGAGTACTCATTTCCATCATGGGCTGACGCGAGAAAGGCTGAATCAATGATACACAAAGAAATAAAACATAAAAATGCAGGGTTAACCGGATTTGATGGGGCGAGAGAATTTTTCAATATATCAACCCATGAGGCGGCCGACTTGGTTTTAAAGCATGGAGGAAGAGTGAAATGAAAATTCTCAGACTTAACGCCCGCCTGCCACAGCCAAGGGTGTCGCAAAGCCTGACTGACCCGTTAGGATCAGCGCCACGGCTTAATAAGATGGATAAGGATATCACCACCAGGTACAAGCGCATTCGCACAGCTCTGCTTGACCTGTTCCGCAGCATTCCAGTAAGTGAAAGAAATGCTGAATCAAGTGGTAATTATTATTATGATTTCAGCGCCTCGCGTGCTGCGTCTTTTATGGATGAACTGCAACGACTGCTTGATCAGTTTTTGCTTGAGGGTGATACATTCGATCATGGGCAGATGTGGGCGAATATTTATATTGGCGACGCATGGGCCGCCGGAACTCAAAAAGCAAACTCAGAACTGTCAAGCCTGTCAAGTCTCTACGCTGAGCAGCGACCCATGGCATCCATCCTGTATAGCGAGCCATATCTTGACCGTCTGCAACTGGCGTACACTCAGGGGTACTCTGACTGGTCTGGGCTAAGTGACTACACCAGGCGGCAGGTTGCATCGGTTGTAATGGAGGGCATTGCTCGTGGTGCTAACCCTCGTGATATTGAAAGCGATATCGTCAAACGCGCCGACGTATCGCAGAGTTACGCTCGCTCTATAGCGCAGACCGAGATAACTAGCGTGCTGCGTGAGTCAAATCGCAAGGAAGTGATTGAAGCGCGCGAGACGCTTGGCATTGAAACCATAATGCTCTGGCAGTCAGCGCTAATGAAAACCACCCGCGCCACTCATGCCGCGCGTCATGGGAAATATTACACCCCGGAAGAGATTGATGAGTTCTACAGCGAAGGCGCAAACCGCCGTAACTGTCACTGCGCACAGACTCCAGCGCTGGTAATGGATGGCAAGCCTGTGATACTTGAGAAGACGCAGGAAAGGCTCGATAAGCAGCGTGAAGCATGGCAGGATACACACAAGAAAGCCGCCTGACGGCGGATTAATTTTATCTAAGAATCATATTGTTTTAATTATCCAGCTTCACGCCTGGAATTTTGCCGGCCGCGATGGCATCGTAGATTTTCTTTGCGTTATAATAATCATTTGGTGTGTCCGGGATAAATTCAGGCATGTAACGGTCAATAGCCTTAACCGCCTCATCGCGCTTCTGCTCTGCTTCTGATCGGATGGGGCGGAATTTTATATCGCCGATAATGCCAGTAAGTTCAACTCCATAGCAGTCGCGATAAACAACAAAAGAAGCACCAACATAGTCGACTGTGCATTGAGTCCATTCATTGCCTGGAAGACTTTCTTTTGTGTACTCACACTCACACCCAACAGGCGGCAATCCTTCGCCGCTCCAAACCTGCGCGATATCCTGCCCGATGCACTCATTCAGGTCGGCTTCGTCATCCGCTTTGACCTGCTCTGCTTCCTGCGGCTGGTGCAGGCGGTAGGCGACGATGTCCATAACTGAATTTTCATGCCGCCAAAATGCCTGGCCAGCATTAGAAAGTGGATTAACCATTACATCGCTTTTTTTACGGTGTTTCGTCCACGCTTGCTGGTTTTCGCTTACCGCTCCGCAACGATGCTTGACATCAACCATCGTGCCGCACGGCACCGGGCATTCACCGCCACCCCACTCAATCCAGCCGTCATTTTTGGCAGCCAGCGCGGCTTCGTACTGTTCGCGGGTGATGATGGCGGTGGTGTAATCACTGGCTAAGGTGTCAACCTCGAAACCACCGGTGCGTGACGAGTCGAGAAACCAAAAACCATCTTCGTCACATTTAGCAATAGATGGATGGCATAATGCCGGCTCAACTTTCAAGTCGCCATCTTGGGTAATGCAATTTGCACGTTTAGGCCAGCCACCACGTTTCGGTAGTTCTTCAACCAAAATATCAATAAGCTTCATTTCTTATCTCCGTTATAAATGCTTTTCAGTTCACCCATCACATTCATCCATGCTGCATGCTCATCCATTCCGCGCATCACCAGCTTAACGTAGCGATTGCGGGCCTTAAACATCAGGCGCGGGCACATTATTTGTCGCCCATCGTTGACAGGCAGACTTCACGGGCGACAGCGGCCACTTCTTTCGGTGTCTTGTCTGTCATTTTGTATGCCCCATCAACGATGGCCTTGCTGAGTTGGTTAAATTCAGCGCTATACTGGCCTCCAGAAGAAACCATCAGCGCGAGCTGCTTTGATACGCCAGCATCACGGGCTTCTGCTGCCGCTTCACCGAACTCACCAACTGCATTGCAAAACTCGCCAGCCGACGCACCAAATGAAGCCATTGCGAATACTGCTGCTGCGATTAATTTTTTCATTTTTTACTCTCCTGTGTTTGTGTATCTACATCATCGCTTACGATTCAATCTACGTCAAGTATTTTTATGATATAATGACACATGGGTTAGGAAGTTATCGGTTGAGGAAATCATTATGTCAAAAAAAATGTCAAACGAAGACTTTGTGGCATCAGCCAGGGCAGCACACGGGAGTAGATTCAGGTACGAAAAGTGCGTTTATGACGGGAAAAAGAAAAAATTAATAATAATTTGTAGGATGCACGGGGCTTTCCTCACTCATCCAGATACCCACTTAAAGGGAAAACATGGAGGATGTGATAAGTGTGCAAGGATTCAGCATGGCAGGAGATCATCAGAAAGGTGCAGGAGCAAGGTGAGAGACCTTGATATTTCCGATATCGTTAAATATGAACCTGAAACGGGTGATTTTACTTGGGTTAAGAACACAACAATTCGAGACTCAATAGGAAGGAAGGTTGGTAGCAAAACTAAGAATGGTTATATTGAATGTCAGATTCAGGGAGAGAGGTACTTACTACATAGACTGGCTTGGTTTATGCACTATGGATCATGGCCGCCAGGTGAGATAGATCACATTAATTGCATCAAAACAGATAACAGAATTAAAAATCTTAGGCTTGCCACTTTTTGTGAAAATCAACAAAACAAGGGCCTTTCAGAAAGCAATAAGTCAGGCGTCAAAGGCGTCTGCTGGGACAAAAGGTTATCAAAATGGAAAGCCAGGGTCTACGCATCAAGGGTGTTGGTGGCAGAGAGGGTATTTGACGACCTGAATGAAGCCGCAGAGTGGATAAAAAATGTTAGAATGAGACACCACAAAGAATTTTCCCGGGAGGCTTAGGGTGAAATTATCTCAAAAGGGCATTGAACTAATTAAACAATTCGAGGGTTACAGCTCGAAGGCATATCCAGACCCAGCCACTGGCGGAGCGCCGTGGACTATCGGTTACGGTACAACCAAAGGCGTTAAGCCAGGCATGGTTATCACCGCACAGCAAGCGGAAAAGATGCTGCGTGACGACGTAGCGAAATTTGAAAGCGGCGTCTCGTCACTCATCACCGCCCCAACAACTCAGGGCCAGTTTGATGCAATGGTGTCACTGGCCTACAACATTGGCCTTGGTAACTTTGGCAAATCAACGCTTCTGAAAAAGCATAACGCCCGCTGCTACACCTGCGCCGCCGACCAGTTCCGGGTATGGAATCGCGCTAATGGCAAGGTCATGAACGGACTTACCAAGCGCCGGGCGGCAGAACGTCAGGTCTACATGTCATGAAGCGCCTCAGCAACTGGCTTATCGGCATTTGGGCATCACTCTGCTCGCTGATTCAGCTCTGGCCTGATGCTATGGTTCATGTGTGGGCTTTCATGCCTGAAGACCTCAAGTTCGCCATTCCGCCGATTGCGGTCAAGGCGATCAGCTACAGCATCCTTCTTGCCTCGCTGTTTGGAAAAATGCACGGCATGAAGAAAGAGATTAAGGCGCTGAAAAATGATTCTGCAAATCCTCAAGGCTAACTGGAAAGTTGTTGCGGCCATTATCGGCGTAGCGCTTCTGGCGCTGATTATCTACGGAAAGTTGGTCAATTACGGGAGGGCGAAATATAACTCTGGATATCTGGCCGCCGTAGAGGCGCAGAAGGTCAAAGACAAAGAGGCAAGCGAACAACATGAGCAAGACAAAAAGACCATCGAGCAGGAAGCGCAAAACCGCATTGATGCCGCGCGTGCTGATGCTTCCGCTGCTGCTGTTAAGTCTGGCAGGTTGCAGCAACAGCTCGCCACAATCAGAAAGCAGCTCGTCGATTATTCCCGCACTGAGTCCATTGGCAATCCAGCCTCCAGTACCGGAGTTTTGCTCTCCCAGCTGCTCAGTGAATCTGTCGAAAGAAATCGACAACTGGCAGAATATGCTGACTCAGCAAGAGAGGCAGGATTGACTTGTCAGGCACAATACAATTCTCTGAGGTCAGCTAATGTTAAATAAAGAGAGGCGCGAGGAGTATGACAGAATGGCGGCCAATGTGGCGCTAGGCAGGGCAGGTTATCAACCAGCACGCAAAAGCCGGTATAGCAAGTCGGCAAAAGATGAATATGGCCATGCGCCTCAATTCCTGTAGCAATAAAAAAGCCCCATAAAGGGGCTTTGTTTTAGAAAATACCAAGGTCAATCTCACGCATAAAGAGCCTCCATTTTGTACCCAAACATGGCCGCGTTCTGATGCTCAACACTACCAGCAAAAGCCAGATAGCGGCGCCCACGATTGCTGGTGATGATGTAGGCTGCTGGTTCGGAAAGCCTCGGGACATGATAATCTCGCCGGGCAGGTTCGTGTAACTCCACCATGTCGATTTCGATGCGTGGCGCGGGGTCTTGTATTGCCATCACTTTACCTCCCCATTCAGTTCATTAACAATTAATGTTGCATAGCCAGCAATGTCTTTCCAGCTATCGTCGTATGTCGGGTCGCCATTCAGGATTCTACCGATTTTATGCTGAATCATGTCGAGCGCCTCCTTCTGGCTCGCCGTCAGGGTATTCCAGCCGTCAACGTCGCGCATGGTGTCTTTCAGTGACTGCATGATATCTGCGCCATATTTGAATTTGCCATAACGGCTGCCGCGCTCGGTGATGAGGGCTTCTGTGGAGCTGGCGTGCCCATTCAAGTCATCATCAGTTACTGGCTCACGATGAGCGATAACAATATCGCCAGACTTTTCGATATCCTTATCTCGCCCTGCATAATCCGCGCTGAGGTAGTGGATTTTGCCACTGGTTGCTGATTTTACAGCAAGAACGGCATCTTCATGACCATTAAAATAATCAGCACTTCCCTTCAGGTATTTGTATTTCATCACTCCACCCTCAGCGTAACCTTGTTTTTCTCATCCACGCTGAAGTGCTCACGCACAAACTCATACATTTCTTCAGCGCTCCATTCCCGCATTGCTACATAGCAGTGCGCGTAATATCTGACATCTCGCAGGCTTAACGGCTGGCGCTTAGCGATAATCTCAGTCAGTACTTCCAGTGGTTCTTTGCGTTGTCTCGCCATTGTCGCTCTCCTGTGAAAACCATCTTGACTAATCTACGTCAATTAGTCAATACTAGATGGTGTAGATTATATCACAGTGATGAGGAGTGGTGTGGAATGAAGAAATGGCAGGAGGTGACAGAGGTTCATAAGCGCGATTGCCGGGAGACTCTGCAAATGCTTAATGTACCGGAGTCAATCATTAAATCTATCGAGCAGCGTATTGATCTGGCTGCTATGGAGGCCGCCCATGAAGCCGAGGAAGCGCAAATGTTGTCATGGATGGACAGAACTCTACCGGGCGTTTTACATCGTGGTAAGACTACCGATTGAAGATGATGACGGGTATCTGCACAACCATAGTCAGGTGCTCAAATATTATGGCGTTCACTACAAAGTGCTGATGGAGAGAAAAAATGACTACTGATCAGGTGTACGAAAAAGAATTGCTGAACAAGCTGGAAGAACTTGACCGCACTCGCGCATGGGTTGAAAGCGAATTGCGCGAAGTTCGCAACCGCATGCAACGGCAGGTTAACCGCGAAATTATCGAATGGCGCGAAGGGCGCCCGCATTTCAGCAATATTGGTGAATGGGTGGCGAAATGAAACCAATGATGAATGATGAGAAATTACTAGAGTGTCCGTTTTGCGGTAGTGAAAATTCCATGCGGAACAAGGATGGGCAATGGCATTTTGTAGTATGCCAGGATTGCGGCTGCCGTACTGATGACTGGATGGTTGCGGCGACAGCAATCATTAAATGGAATACCAGAAATGGCCACCTCTATACCGCTGACGACTACAAGCAAGATGCAATGGAGCGCGCAAATGGACTTTAAAACACAAATACTCACGGTGATAGAGCGCTGCGGCGGCGCAACCAATGCCATGATACGCAAGCAGACTGGCATGACAAACCGAGTCAGCGTTACTGGCTATCTGATTGAGCTGGAGGGTATGGGATTTATTATTAAAGAGGAAAGCGTCAGCCATGGCAGGCGCTGCTTTAAATATTTCCTCAATCCCGATAATACTGCGCTTGACATGGCAATTCAGACGTACCTTGAGGCTAATCCTGGACGCAAGAGTAAGCAGATAGCGGAGGCTGTCGGCGTCAATTACACCATCCTCAAGGCACGCATGCGCTATCTGGCAAGCATTGGTCAGGTTGACCGTGAAATGCTTCCTGGCGGAGCGTGGAAATATTACTGGCAGGAGATCATCCCGTTTGGCATGAGCCGTGACAGGATGATGTTTGAAAAGTTGCTTGCCGGGGCGCGCCAGTCATGTGGGCGGTAAAGCATAAATCAGGAACCGTGCTGTTTGTCACCAACTGTGAACGCACAGCCAATAATCGTAGAGAGATGGGATGGATAGTGGAGGAGGTGAATGTGAGCAAACCAAAAAGCGCATTAATTAAAATTACATGGCACGACGACACAGTTAGCCAGTGGCATGCAGATTCATTCAGAGAGGGTGAGCACTCCATTGAAATGAATATTGGTGGATGCATCGTTTGCATCCCCTGGAGGTTATACAAAGATGGCGAAGTCAAACATTTGGATGTGGAGTCGTAAATGAAACTACAACTTAACGAAATCATGGAAGCAACAATTAGCGAGCTTGACTCATGGGATATGATGCTTGCCTTTGAAATCGAAGCTATCGAGCGCCAGCTCTCCGGGAATCATGATGCAGGCAGGGTATGGAAAGAGAAGGCCATGAAGGCGAAGGGACATATGCAGCGCACCCGCGCGCTGGTTCGCACTCGCCTTGATAAGCTCTACTACGGCGAAGAAAGAATGTTGCATGGCGCCATTCTGGCTGAAATCCGCAAAACTATGCCCATCGGGAAATTCATGGATGCAGTAAACCGCGCAAAAATTAACTGCTGAATGCTAAATAAGAATAGTCCTCAATAAATCTTCATCATTGGCTGCTACCTTGCATTCAGGAGGTAGCAGCCATGCCAATCATACTGATATCATTCTTTGCTACTCTTTTCGCTTTTACCGCATCTCCGCTTTACCTTCTTGCGTCCGTTTCGTGGTGCTTTATTGCTGCTAGATATAAAAAAGGCGCCACATGACGCCTTTTATTTGTTTATCTACTCCACTCTATTCTCATCTGTCCGCTGTCCCATATCCTGCTAACACCCTCAGATTCGTACCATTCTGTTTGGGTCATACCTTTCGGCGCCTTGTTCCATTTCTGTCTTGACTCTACATTACTGCCATTAACTATGCCAAATCCTGGCTTTATGCTAACTGGTTTAAATCCTGCCGCTATGTATGACTTGCCAGTAAACAAATCAAGATCAACATAACTAAAGCACCTGTCAAACCCGATGATTGAAGAGCAGTTTTTTAGCATCTTGGTAAGCCCGCCTCTAACGTTGCACTTCGACGCAAACCTCACAAGCTCTGTTGCGCCTGATTTTATCGTGAAAGTCATAACTGAAACTAAATCATCACCATTGAACAGCCCGAAATGCCTGCTGGCGTTCTTTCCACCCATCACGTGATGTGCATCAAGAAAATCCCTAGAATCACGACTTGATACTTCTTTAACGACGCATTCTCTTGCGTTTATGTTTTCATTAGGCCTACAGCCCATGGCATTCATTATTATTAATTTGACCAAATCTTCTTTATCTCTCCAGATATCGCTTCTTATGCTTATTAATCTCATTCCAGACGCTTCAACCCTCTCCCTCTTCATTCTGTGATAAAGCCTATCTTTCCCGACCTTCTCCGAGTGCCAGTACACGTCGTTTACCTCTATGGCTAATGATTTGGATTTTGAGACTATATCAAGTTCATATGGCGCTATCGTCGCTCTATCCCTACTGATTGCATATGGGTCTAGTGACTTAACAAATGCAAGGATATCGGCTTCTGCGTTTGACATTACTCCAGCGCACGATGGGCACCCATTCCCAGCAAGATGATTTGCTGCACCCTGAGTAAACTCCCCATGCACAGGGCATAAGATATTAATCTTGCCTCGGGAACCAGTAAACCCATTCGGTGAATACTCATATTTATCTCCATGGATGCATTTCGCATCATCAACAAAATCACCGAACATTTTGATCTTTGCTTTCCTCGAACTCTCATCCCCGCACCTTGGGCATCCATTACCACGTTTCAGGTGAATGTAGGCTCCTTGCTCAAACCACCCATGGATCGGGCATCCGATTGTTACCTTTTCCCGAGAAAACGTTTCAAAAAAAACCTTGCTATAGTCATATTTTCCTCTGTGAACAGCGGAAGCCATTGATTTAAAATCATCGACAGAAATGACGCCCTTTTGGCACTTTGCACATCCCTGACCATGAAGGTGTTTGGATGGCTTTTGCCAGAATTCCCCATGCTTTTTGCATACTATTTTCATTGGTGAGTGGCAGCCATGGAAGGTATAAAAATCATACTCATACGTATCGCCATGAACGCTACGCAGCTTTTCTTTGAGTTCATCAATCGTCATCTTCTTCGGCATGATATAATCCACATATCAAAAAAACACTCGGAGTTAACATGAAAAGGTTACAAGTTAACGTCTTGACCACCATCAATAGCGCAAGCAACATTAGCGAGCAGGTTATTGATGGAGACATGCATTACATTATAAAGAATGTTGTTCCTCTTGTCGATGATGTAGTGATGAATGGCGGGATGTATCCATCTGACGAAATCAAGAAGTCATATAATGGTCTGAATGGAAATCCGGCGCCGTACAATCACCCGGTGGTAGACGGTTCTTATGTGTCCGCTCACAATATTCGCGCCGTGAACCAGTACCATGTCGGCTCATGGATCGAGAACGCGTCACACGATGGCGGAAAGGTGCTTGTTGACCTAAAGGTAAACAAAGTTATCGCTGGTCGCTCAGAGAAAGGTCGGGAGTTACTTGGTCGCATTGAGGCGCTAATGAATTCTGCCGATAGTGCAGAGCCAATTCATGTATCCACTGGCCTATTGCTTAACCGTGAAGCAGCGGAAGGAACAAGCAAAGGCAAGAAATACACGTGGATTGCCAGGAATATGGAATGGGATCACCTCGCCATTCTTCCTCCGGGCGTGCCTGGGGCGGGAACGCCAGAAGATGGAGTTGGTATTTTTGCCACCAATGGCGAAGACATTGAGCGTGTTGTAGTTAACCTTGAGGAATCGGCAATGCCAGACGAAAGTGCAAACAAAATCAAATGGTGGCGGCGTGCCATCAACTACATCACCAGAAATAGCGACCTGTCATTTGATGAGATTGCCGATCAGATACGTGGAAAAATAAAAGAGGAGTTATCCCAGGATAGCTGGCCTTTTGTGTTTGCTGTTTATGATGATAAGTTTGGCGTTGAGATTGATGGCGTCAAGTATATGCAGTCCTACGTTATTATAAATGATGTGGTACAATTAGTCGGTGAACGGGTTAAGGCTGTTTATAAGACAGAGCTTGAACCGGTAAAAACAACTCAAGGGGAAATCTCAATGACTAACGAGGAATTACAGGCTGTATTGGCCGATGCCCTCAAACCGGTTCAGGAATCGTTGACCGCAGTCAACCAGAAACTGGCCGATGTGGAGGCGCAAAACAAAACCCTGCGCGACCAGCTGCAAGCCAATGCCGCACAGGAAGAAACCGCAATGCGCGCCGCCATTATGGCTGAGCTGAAGTTGCCGGAATCTGCTGTTAATGCGCTGACTGGCGAAGCACTGCGTGAAACCTATGCACTCACCAGTAAAGCGGCTCCGATTTCCGGCGGGTTCCAGCCGAACCGTGCCGAAGAAGATTTTGATATGGAGGCACCTGAATAATGGCTACTATCCGTTATGGCACCATCATCGGCGGCCCGGCCCGCAAAAATGACCCGCAGATTCGTGAAGGCATCATGAAGGTCGAGTTGAAGCCGGGAGCACTGGTTGACTTCGACACCACTGACGACAAAATCATCGCGCATGCGACTGATGGCGGTCAGGGTTTCCCCTACGTTCTGCAACACAACTATGTTGGTGGCGGTGACGTGAGTGAAGCTGTACCGGCGAATGCTACTGGCATGGCTGTGCAGTGTGAATTTGGCGTCACCTATCACGCACTGGTTGCGAAAGGTTCTCAGCTGAAGAAAGGCACTCCGCTGGCAAGCGATGGCGCAGGGGCGCTGAAAGTTGCTGTTAATAAGGATAATATCCTGTTCTATGCGTATGAAGCCTACACCGTAGCATCTGATGGCGCTGAACTCGTTGCGGTTCGTCGCGCTGGCAATGCTTCCATGTCTGCTGGAGAACTGTAATGGAAAAGATTATTTTTACCAAAGACTTGGTGGCCAACTCCGCAGTAGTGGCTGACCAGTGGAAACATCTGACCATCGACCGCAAGATGTTCTGCAATGCAGAGGCTGAGCTGGCGAAAACCTACGGTGTGAACGCCACCGCACTGGTAACGAAAGACTACTGGCGCGACGTGGATAACGTCACCACCCGCGTTTTCCGCAACGAAGCTGGTCAGGATATGATGGCTGACCTGATGGGCATCGCGGCAAACATCAACATTGGTAAGACTGTAGCAATCAGCCGCATTGCTTCCGATGCTGGCAAGGTTGTCCGCACTCTGTCTGGTCAGGAACCGGAAGATTTGGATAAAACTCGCTACGATTACACTGGCGATGTGATTCCAATCTTCAAAACTGGCTACAGCCGCGAATGGCGTGAACTGCTGGGTATGCAATCTGAAGGCTTCGACCCGCTGCTGGACGATCAGGCTAACGTCACCTTCAACCTGCGTTCCGATATGGCGCAATACCTGCTGACTGGCGACCAGACTCTGAACGTGAACGGTGTTTACACTGGTTATGGCATCACCAACCACCCGAACACCATTCAGGTAAACCTGAGTGCTTCCGGCGGCCTGAATATCGACCTGCAAACCGCAACGCCAGACGCAATCGTGACCTTCTTCAATCAGGATTTCCAGGCTATTCTGGATGCGCAGAACGTATTTGAGCAGGTGACTCTGTGGGTTTCCCCGGCAGTGCGTCGCAGCTTCATGCGTCCGTATTCTGATGCAGCTGGCTTTAAAGGTGGCACCGTTGAGCAGTACATCACTCAGTTCGGCAATGGTCGCATCGGTAAGATTGGCACCAACTTCCTGCTGACTGGTAACCATTTCGTTGGCTACGTTCGCAACGACATGTACATCCGTCCGCGTGTTGCTCAGCCTGTCTCCACCTACGCGGCAGCCCGTACCAACCCGCACGATAACTTTAACTTCCTCGTGTGGTCAGCTATGGGCCTCCAGATTCGTAAGGATGCCGCCGGGAAAAGCCGTGTCTTTAATGGCTACGGTGATCAGGCAGCTAAATAATAAAAAAGGGGCTTCGGCCCCTTTATGAATTGAGGTGAATAATGGCTAAATACGAAGTCATCGCACGAGGCATCTTTGTAAAAGAAAAGGGCAAGATTCGTGAATTGCAGCTTGGCGAGGTTATCACTGAGCCAGCTGAGCATCTGATGTCAAAGCTGCGCATTATGCCAGAACTGGAAAAGTCTTTCGAAGTCGCAACCCCACAAGAAAAGACGACAAAGAAAAAGAAAGCAGAGTAAACTGAACCCGCATTATGCGGGTTTTTTATTTGGGTTTATATGGCTGCAAAATAAAAGAAAAGCCCCGGAAGGGGCTTTTTTCTATAGAGGCATTAGCATAACAGTTATTTTTTGTTCTTGATATAATGCTGCTTTGCAATATACAGCATCTCATCAAATGATTTTCCGGTAACGCTTCGGCATTGTCGATAGTGTTGTAACGCAGCCTCTATGGCCGCATTGTCGATGCCTGGCAGTTTTTCGCGCAGGTTTTTCTCTATGAATTGTTCGGGGTTCATTACCAACTCTCCACCACGTTTGCGCATTCATCATAAAATAAGAAATGCCTTGTTTTTTCTTCGCAACGCTTCATTTCAAATGCGATTATGTCCTCCTGATAGTGAATTTTCTCCACCTGGCGAGCCACGCCGTCTCGCATTAGGATGTGATCGCCTTCTTTTATGTTTTTTGCAACAGTGCCAATTGTAATCATCACAACTTCTCCAGAATCGCCAGAACTTCATTCAGGTCCGCAACAGGCAGCCGCAGAAACTCCTCGGTTTCCTCTGCGACGTGTCCCTTTGCCACAACCATGTGGTCTGCTTCTTTCAGCAACTCAATCAGCCGGTCGACAGGGACCTGATAACCTTTGTTGACCACGATTCCGCCGCGAGTTTCTTTGTCTGAGTAAATTTTTCCGAGAGATGTCATCTTTCCCTCACTTTGATAAACAGATTGCACTGGCAATGGCGAATCCGATAACGATTAACGCCAGCTTGATTTTGAACTTATCCCACGCCTTCAGGTCTTCTTTTCGTATTTCGTGGCGGATCATTGGGGTTCTCCGAGTGCTTTGGAAATTGCGGCATAGGCCTTGCTCAAGGCAGTGGCATTCCTTTTTGTTGGCGTAGTGAAGACTACAAGCATCTCCAGAGCCTCCAGCAATTCCGGCGCAGCGGCCATCATTCGTTGGTTGGCAACTTGAACCTCAACTTCAGGGTCAAACTCAACCCAGCCGAAGGAATAATCACTCCATAAGACTGGTCGTCATCTGTTGATTTTGGCCCTATTGCCCTGCTGTTATCTCCAAACCACGGCCCCGGCGTACCTTTGAATTCATTCATCTTCATCACCTCTAACATTTATTGTTGTTTCTACGTCATCACTATAGCGACACCCTCAATCTACGTCAACACTTTATGATAAAATTAAACCAACAACACTCAACCCGCGCTGTTCCGTCCTGAAAAACGCAAGGCGGCGAAATTGGATATAGTAATCGGCGTTATCGTCATGGCGCTTTCGCTGGTTCAGGTGTACAGATGCTGGAAGTTCATCATTCGGAGAATAATTAATGAGAGACGCGCTTCAGCACGCCGCAAACCAGATAATTAGTGGCACTGCCGGCCAGGTAATCGACAAAGCCGGTTACACATCCATCGGTACAGGTCTTGGCCTGAAGGCGGCAGAGCAGACGCCGGTCGCACAATCATACATTGCCTCAATGATCCCCCATTCGATTACCGAGTGGGCGGCGGTAGCCTCTATACTTGGCGCGCTGTCACTGGTGGCAAAAAACCTTTTTGAGATGTGGTGGAAGATTCGGGAGAGCAAAAAGAATGGCAGCACCGACAGCAAGTGAACTTGTCGCCGCCATGGCGTCAAGAGGCGTAACTATCACCACGGCGGACGCAACTGGCATCCTGTGTCTGGTGGCGAGCATCACAGAGTGTCTTGAGCTTAATTACCCTGAAGACACATGCAGGCAGGATGCAATCCTACTATGGGCATCTATCCTGATCGCCTCAAATACAGCCGGAAGATACATCACCAGCCACCGGGCGCCATCTGGTGCATCGCAATCATTTGGCTATGGAAGCAAGCCGTGGATGGCCCTTTACAATCAGATGAAACTACTCGATACGGCAGACTGCACAGGCGACCTTGTGGAAGAGCCTGATGGGGCAGCAAAGCCGTGGTTTCGTGTTGTCACCGGGAGTAAGTGCAGATGAAAACGTCAACATTAACTGTAAATATCGCAATCCGTAAATGGTGCATGCCGCTGCTGGTTATTCTGGTATTGCTGCGCCTTCCTGTTCCGCGCTGGATTTATACCCTTAAGGCCGCACCATGTCAGCAATAGCGAGATGGAGCTATACGCAGCCATGCACAATCTGGCGGCTTACTGGCAAGGATAAGTATGGCAAGCCAACATTCGCCGCGCCAGAGTCCATCATGTGTGATTATGGCTTCGATAAGAATCTGACCACCGGCACAGCTGGCAATGAGATTGCACAGAAAAACACATTCTGGACGGAATACCAGGATGCGTCTGTTGGCGACTTCATCATGCCTGGCACCATTACCAGTGCTGACCCTTTGGCTGCCGGAGCTGACCAGATTAGAAACGTCGTGAATTACGGCAATACACTAAATCGCAACGACCTTCCTGATTTTGCGCTGGTAACGGGGTAATGTATGGCCGCCAAAATGCGAGGCATCCAGCAGGCGATTAAGCGCACCCAGCAGATAGTCGGTGAGATTACTGGCGAGAAGGCGGTGCGGGCCATAAAGAGCGCCAATTTTATTATCCGCACCGAATCGGCCAGTATGACACCAATAGCCACATCAACGCTGATAAACAGCCAGTATGATACCGTTGAGGTTAATGGCACTCGCATAACTGGCAAGATTGGCTATTCCGCCAATTACGCCCTGTATGTCCACAATGCACCAGGTAAATTGCTTGGCACGAATACGCCGCGCACAGGGCGGCTCAAAGGAAAGGGAAATGTATGGGATAGGAGCGGCGAACCTAAATTCCTTCTCAAGGCTGGCGAAAACACACGCGAACTTGTCGATCAGGTAATTAAAAAAGAGATGAAGCTAAAATGAGAGATATGCTTGAGCTTGTTGACCAATACCTTAGCGATGCCGGTCTTTATGACGGGTGGACTTCTCAGCTTGAGTTCTGGAACGACACCGAAGTTGGCACAGACCGGTTTATGGTGCTGCAATCCAATGGCGGCACGAACGTAAGCAAAAGCCTGGCAAATGATTATTATTTTTCGCTCTATGTTATCGGACAGCAGGGTCAGTACAACATTGAGGAAACAAAAGCAAAAGCGCTTGATGTCATCTCATACATCAAAGAGCATCCCGTTGATAGCTGTATTGGCATGATTCAGTTGCAGGCTCCGCTTGGTCGCCCTACGCTTACGACAGAGCAACGGCCTGTTTATGAGTTATTGCTGAGGGTTGTTTTTGGTGAGTGATGGTTCCCGCGACAGGATTCGAACCTGTAATCATCCGATTATGAGTCGGGTGCTTTAACCAGTTAAGCTAAACGGGAATTTGGTGCACCATACTGGATTCGAACCAGTTACCGATTGCTTAGAAGGCAATTGCTCTATCCTGATGAGCTAATGGCGCGTTGTTTTGTTTGTTCCAATCTACACCACCAATCAAAACCTGTCAACATGATATAATGCGATTGTTTAGCTAAACAGAGAGGATTCTAAACATGGCTATTTGCGCAAATGATAACGGCATCATCACAGGTCGCCAGTCGCTCATCGAGCTGGCTGATGGCTGCTGGGATGCTGTACCAGCAGAGGAAGATTGGAAGTTTTTTGCTCCAATGACCTCAAAAGGCGTCGACTTCAGCCCAAGCACCACTACCTCAGAGGCTGATGATGGCGATGGCTTTGTTGCGACGCTGGTCACTACCGCAGACCTCACCATTTCCGGTGATTTCGAAGTTCGCAAGGCTGATAAGGCTGATGAGTATGGCGTGCATAATCTCATCAAATACTTTGTCACAGAAGTTAAAGCGCGTCGCCAGCCGTCGCTGTGGGTTCGTCAAACGACTGGTAACACCGTCGTGGTAGCTTACTGCAACATCACCGCGCTGAGCTACGATGGCGGCACCAACGACATCATCACCGGCTCGGTTGAATTCAAGCCATATGATGGCTCTACTGTTGACGTGTCCAGCATCGAAGATTTGACGCTGACTGCTGATATCAGTGAAACCCAAAGCGTTGCTCCTGGCGCCACTCTGACGCTCGGTCCGGTAGTTGCGGCTGGCGGTGTCAAGCCTTATACCTACCAATGGTATAAAGGCACTTCGCCGATCAGCAGTGCTACTACCGACACGTTCACCAAGGACGATGCTGCCGCAGGCGATGCTGGTACGTACTTCTGCCGCGTGATGGACTCGGCAACCAGCCCTGATTACGTTGACTCAACCAAGTGTGTTGTTACCGTTGAGTGATAAAGAAAACCCCCGGAAGGGGGTTTATTTTTCCAGCAATGGAGATGCGCGGATTATTTAAAATGGTACCGGCATCAGTATCATCAATGGTCATCACCATCCTCGCTTATTGCGGCATCCAGCTGGCGGCGCAGCATACACAGCGCGCCATGCGGCATAAACTGATTAGCCATGCCATCGAATATCTGGCGGTTTAATTTATTATCAATGCGCGGCCTGATTGCTGACCAGCACGCGCGGATTGATTTGTTAACCTGACGACCTTCAATCATAGCCAGTTTTGCAGCCAACTCTACAGTCACAAGGGCATCTAAATATTGCTCGCATGCGTATCGGCTCTCGTCGCCAACTGACGCGCCATCATCTGAACCTGCAGATTCAACACTCATCACGCCTTCCTCGTCTTGTTCTTGATGCCCCACAAAATCAGATTGGCGATAAACTCAGCACGTCGCAGGTGAATTGCTATCGCGTAGTTTATGTCGATGCGCTGGCCTGCATATGCAGATATGACATCTTCGTCGTCTTTGTTTACTGGCATTTTTAATCCTCCACCACTACGCCAATCTTAGCCAGCAACAAAATCGCCTTTACGCGGGCCTCATCATAGGTGAACCCGCAATCAACGTACAGGTCGATGTAAAATCTCAAATCAGCATCAGTCTCGTTCATATGTCAAACCCTCAATCACCTTATGCTTTCAATCTACGTCAGTCTTGCGTCTCCTGTCAATGGTATAATTACGTCATTATGAAAACAGGATTTAGACATGAAACAACGCACACCGCTAACAGAAATCGGAGAGATGCGCATCTCCCTGGCTGGCAAGTCTTTTTTCTTCAAACCATCATTTGCGGCGATGAATGAGCTTGGCTCACCGAAAGAGATTGTCGAGCTGTACGCTACGCTTAATGGGTATGAATACGCGGCCATACTCGGCGCCATTCAGTCAATGCCGTATGGCGCGCAGATTCAGGTGGCAAAAATCCTGTCACGTCCTGCCTATGGCAAGAAAGTGCTCAGCGCAGCCTGCCTCATCATGCAGTCCTGTTGTGATGATGATATCTCGGTGCTCATTGGGTCATGGAAGCCGACTCCGCGCGGTGTGAAGTACGTCACCGGAAGAATGCCAGTAAATGACATTATTATTATTGCTCGAAACCTGATGGAGCATGGCATCATCGGCAAGTCTCCGCTCAAGGTTCCTCAGCGCTCGGAAAACCAAAAGCGCACAACCAGTGAGTTGAGAATGTCGGATTACATCATCTCTGCTCGCACTCATTTCGGAATCACCCGCGAGGAAGCCGAAGGCCTGACCATGACCGAGTATCAGCAGATGATAAAATCAAAATACCCGGAACCGGAAGGCATGACGCGCGAGCAGTATGATGCGTCTTATGAGCGGGCTAAGCTGAATAAACAGAAAATGAAAGAGAAAGCCGCCAGAAAGGCCGCTAAAAGCAAAGGAGCAAAATAATGGCAGAAACAGTTGGCGGCATTATCTATGAGGTTGGCATTGACACATCTCAGTTAGCAGCTGGTAGTCGTGAATTGCAGTCAATGCTAAATGGCCTTAGCGGGAACATGGGGCGACTTGAGGCCAGTGTAAACAGGACAGAGCGCTCTATTGGATCGATGGAACGAACAATGTCCAGCCTTTCTGGCGTTGCCAAGGGATTGTTCGCGGCGCTTTCTGTGCAACAGGTTGCGAGTTACGCCGATGCCTGGACTGAACTGAATAACAAAGTCGCTAACTCGGTTCGTACTGGAGAGACGCAGGCCGAAGTTATGCAGCGGATCTTTGATGTTTCGCAAGCAACCCAGTCATCCCTGAACGGCACGGCGACTCTTTACGCCCGGCTTGAGCGCGGAACCAGAACATACAACACCAGCGCAGAAGATTTAACTCGCCTGACCACCATTATCAACCAGGGATTTGCGGTATCCGGTGCAACGGCTCAGGAAGCTGAGAACGCAATCATTCAGCTATCACAGGGTATCGCTTCCGGCGTTCTGCGCGGCGAGGAGTTTAACTCAGTGTCAGAGCAGGGCAGCCGCCTCATGGTCGCTCTGGCTGATTCGATGGGTGTTTCTATCGGTCAGTTGAGGGCTATGGCCGCTCAGGGGCA
>ERZ836358.547-NODE-547-length-46988-cov-4.982337_pt1 | contig 46988 bp, 34 predicted proteins | sample MGYA00519942_ERZ836358 | MGnify/ENA primary metagenome ERZ836358 (study PRJEB31850, sample SAMEA3708798) | human gut metagenome | biome: human gut; feature: human-associated habitat; material: faeces | place: China | collected 2014 ...
AGCGTGAGCGGGTACAGGCGCGTGCCGGACCCGCCGGCGAGGATGATGCCTTTCATATAATCCGTCCTCTGTAATCGAAAATAGTTATAAATCAAGCGGTTAGTAAGAGTTTGATATTCTTTAAGTTAAACCTTCTCAATATTAACGAAAGAAGCAATTGATGAACAACCGCAAGGACACAACCCGTAGAGACGACATAACGAACGTGAGGGCCCTTGCAATATTCCTTGTAGTCCTAGGCCACAGCATTATTCTGTATTCAAGTGCGTGGGGATATTATCCAACTGAACAAAAATCAATTCTGTTGGATAATCTCAAATTCTTAATTAACGGAATCCAGATGCCCTTGTTCTTTTCGTTATCTGGCTTTTGTTTTTTATGGAGCTGGAATCGATCAAGCGATTTTATAAATCAGGTCATTAAAAAAGCTCAACGCTTAATTATCCCCTATATCATGATTGGAATATGTTGGCTCTTCCCCATCAGGATGCTCGTTAAGTATCCCTATTACAATGGCCTAACTGTACCACACATCATCTTTAAATCAATTCTGTTGGGCGAAGACAACGGTCACCTTTGGTTTCTCCCGACTCTTTTTTTCATTACAGCAGCCACGTCGTGCATCTTTCAAATACTCGAAAAGAGCCCTCTAACAAGTTTTAAGGTTCCGATAGTTTTCGGCGCTTCAATTTATCTTTACCATTTTGGAATACCATCAGCGAACAGATATATCAATTTGGCAGAAGCAAATGCAATATGGTTTGCGCTTGGCCTAACAATCCACTACTTGGAAGCAAACAAATGGTTCGAGAGCTATAAAAGGCGTAAAAGCATATCAATAGTCCTAATACTATTATTCCTTGTAAACTTACTAAAACAAGTGGTGCCCCCCATTGCTTCCACCGCCCTTACTTGCATGGCGCTTGCATCAATTTATTGTGTCATCCCCCAAAAGGCAAACCTACTAACCGAAAAGATTAGCAAAAACAGTATGGGAATATATCTTTTTCATTCTCCACTGGTTTACATTTCTTTTACCTACTGGCCCAACATAGCCCCAATGGCGATGGCAGCAATTAACCTGATTGGATTTGGATCAGTCGCCTATATGTTGACGAATCTAATTCGAGCCACAAATATGGGTTGGATAATCGGAGAAACGCCAAAGGCACCACACGATAAGAAAAAGGGAAAGCAATAGCCAAGGAATACAGCTAATTAAACTGTTTCTTCCATTTATCGATGCTCGTCCAGGGAAGATTAATCTCAGTTTTAACGGGATGGTTTACCCAATCAGCTAATTTATGGAGATAGCCGTCCTCGCGTTCAAGAACGGGAAGTCCCGTGTCTTCACCGATTTGGCGGGCTCGATTATCAATTGCAATAATTAGAGAGCGATGTCCTCCATTTAAACAGCGGATGCCCGCATGGAGACGCGTCCCCACATAATCAAACTCCTCGGTTTCAATTACACGATTAAGCTCTTCGGTATTGGGGCCTATGACATTAAATTGCTTCAGATCGACTATTTGATCAAGACACCAATCAACATCATGGCTTCCTTGAATCCAAATCGTTACCTTTTCGTATTCCGACGACAGCAATTCCAGCATCTTACGGTCACGTTCCGCATCGAAACAATAATCGGTAATTGACGTAACAACGTTTTTAGAACGCTTAGAGGATATCTCGAGTTGCCTAGATGGGGTTAACGACCACATGGTCGGACATGCGGTATTAAGAACATTCTCTATGCCAATAGAGTTAAGCCTCTTCTTAGTCATTTCATCTCGAACACTATGAAGATATTCATCGGATAGCAAGGTTTTATAGAACTTCTTTGTATAGGCGTCGATAGCATCGTCCACCCCAATATCAGACATGCCCACGCCGAACAAAACAACATTTCTATTATTGCCCAACCGCTTGGCAAGCGCCCATTGCTGCTGATCAGCCATATGCGTATACAGAATATTGGTGCCGCACAACAGCTTTACGTATTCAGGATACATTTCAAGCTCTTTGGAATAATAGTGCGTTGCCACATGGGGCAACGCACCGCCAAAGATTTGATCCGCGATACAGCCACAGGCATCCATGATCACATGGTCACCAGAGTTCTCGCTTCCCATAGCCGTATCCAAAAGGAGATAGCGTTCTTGCTTAACACCATCGGATTTTTCATCGTGCCTGCACGATGTCGCAGAGGCTTTAAGTAGCTGAGTCCATTGGTTAAAGCGCGCCATTAGTTTCTCCGAAATAAACGTTTGAGTAGAGCAACGTGACCGCCTTCGACGCCCGTCGAAGCAGAAGGCTGAAACGGTTCACAATAATCATCAGATAGGTTAAAAACGGCAGACACGCTGCATGCGCCACTTTCAACCGAACGAACAACAGGATGAGCGTTGCGAGAAGGCGAAAGACAGACTAGTTGGCTTAGCTCGGCGACACAAAGCGGATTCTTGCCGTCTTCCGCAAAAGAGTATATATGAATGCGAAGATAGGCCTCTTCATCATCATTTAAAAACAGCGGAACATGCCCCGCAAAAAGACCGTCCCTAGATTCAAGACTAATCCAGCGAATATCAGACTGATCAAGGGCACACCAAACTGCCGCGCGAACATCCACAGGCATCAAAGACGACTCAAAACGCACAGTCAAATCAACAGAAGAAGCTTGAATGAGCGTTTGAGACATGGCAGACGATCGCAATCGAGCATCAGCGAGATGATCGCTGAGCAAGAAGACCTTACTTAGTTCTTCGGTTTTTAGCACATTCCCGAAGGCGGACTTCCCGCTAACCAAGGATGGCTCTTCATTCAGATAACGTGTAAAGGCCTCGAAGAACATTTCATTTTCACGCTCAATCGACGTGCAGCTAAATCGATTAGGCGAATCGCATTTTGAGCCTGAAAGAGCCTCAAGAATAGAAGAAGCAATGCCACAAGCAGAGGGCTCAGCGAGGTGGATGGTGCCCTCCGGAAAGTCGAGTAGATTATTCTCACGGTTTATTTCAATTACCGAAAGCTTCGATGCAAGCATTTCGAAAGGCAGGCGAGAGGGATTAGTCACGCTCAACGATACGCCGGCAACACACTTGGCATAAAGCGAGGCGCATTCATCAGCGGTCAAGATGCCGAGGCTGCGTACACGTGGATCACGAATGGGAGGCATTACGTCTTCGCCGTATAAATATACGACAACTGCATCGTCGAGCTTGAGAAGCAATTTAATTGCATCAAGCAACATGCCAGACAAACGCCGATCCTTATTGGATTGATAAATAGCACAGATGGCATACTCTCTGCTTAGATTTTGTTCCTGCGCAGTATATATATCGCTAACGCCAAAATCACAATATGGGACTTCATGCGAATAATAGGGTTCAACTTTTTTAGAAAGCCATCTGCCTATTGTTATGGGGTTTAGTTCATAACGATAACTTGCTTCGGCATTTAGATACATCTCCCCCATCGGATAGAACCAAGGTTCAAAATCCTGAATGAAGTAGAACTTATGGGTGCACTTCTGCATAGATGCAAAGTGCGCCGTATTCCAAGCGGTGGCGATTACTGCAAAAAAATCCTCGGACACACTCGGAGCCACACGAACTTCTTTAGGCGAATAACCAAACCAATCCTTTATTTCGGTCTGAACTCTATGAGCACTTTTGTATGCTTCACAGCCCGGCATAATGTAAAAGTAGTTCTCATATCCGCGAGAATCTAGAAAGGAAGCCTTGCTGCAGATGGTTCGAAAGCCGCCAGAACCCTTTGCCGGCGGAGATATTATCCAGGCAATTTGTTTCATTTAAAGCACTCAAATCGCTTCGTAGTCAAAAGGATCGAACTTATATAACGCTGCGCGCTTGGGATCTCGAGAAAAGTTAACGGAGAACCATGGATCTCCCTCAGAGAAACGCTCGGACCAGTTATGCAACAATCGTGCCTTATCCTCAAAATGCTTATGAGAGCGAGATTTACTATCAAGGGATTTGTCAACACATGCCATATGGTAGAGACATGCCTCTGGTGTATAGATCACTTTTAACCCAGCTTGAGAAGACTTGAAGCAAATATCAACATCCGAATAGTCAAGAAGATACGACTCATCAAAACCACCCAGACGATTAAAATGTTCGCGTGAAATAGCTAAACAGACACCACTCACCGCCGATACATCCCTTACGGTCAATGGCATATAGATATAGCCAGGAGAAGAGCGATGAATGCCTTGCGACAGGTTGACGATTGATTCTCCAACATAAGACAGGCCTGCCTGCTGCACAATGCCGTCAAGATCGCACGTCATTGTTCCAACGACGCCAACATCCTCTCGTTGAGAAAAACCGACGAGAGTCTTTAGCCACGAGGAGTCTAGTGCCTGAATATCGTCATGAATAAAGACGAGTTGCTCGCCACGCGCGGCGAAAGCACCGGCATTTCTCCACACAGATATATTAAAGGGGTCATCAAGCGCGTGAACGATATAGCGGCAACGAAGTCCAGAGCTCGATTGCTTAACAGCAGCTTCCGCTTCCTGCGAGCACACGAAAACGACTTCAAGATCATCAAAATCGGTGTCATTGATTGAAGATACAAGAGTCGAAAGAACCGAAGAATTGCCGCGGGTGGTAACGATTAATGAACAGGACTCAGATGAAGGAACATCATAAATGGGGCTATAACGAAAAGCACGATTATGAGAATTGACCACAGTCGCCTTGATACCGCATCTATCAAGGTGCTCCTGAACAGCTTTTATTCCAGCGAGGGTTGCATAGGGTTTACTATCGGAATTACCCGCAGTCGAATTCTCGCTTATTCTCCAGTGATACAAGATTTTAGGAACGTGATGGATCGTCCCACCAAGTTCGGCAATCTTCAGCACCATGGCATGGTCCTGGGCGCCATCCAACTCGCTGTTAGAAAGGTCAATTCTGTCTAAACATGCCCTCTTAATAGTAAGAAGGTGGCAAATATAATTATTGTCTCGAGCCATATCAAGACTAAAATCCGGCTTAAAAGTAGGATGAGCCAAGGACCCATCAGGCAATAGCTTATCTTCATCACAGTAGAGAAGATTAATATCCGAATTATGATTTAGAGCGTGTGCATACTCAAACAAGATATTCGGTTCGAGAACATCATCATGATCGAAAAAGCAAAGGTAGTCTCCCTTGGCCATCTTGATTCCGACATTGGTGTTCTCAGTGATACCTAGATTGCCCTCAAGATCAGTCACTTTAATTCTAGAGTCTGCAGTCACATACTCGGAAACCAAGTCGCTAAGTCCATCGTAATCTGGCGTAGAGTTAACCAGGATGAGTTCCCAATTCGAATACGTCTGAGCAATCACAGAATCAGCCATATCCCTGAAGAAATTCAAGGGAGTCTTATATAGAGGAACGATGATTGAAAACAAGGGCTGGTATGCAAGTCTTATTTGTGCTTGTGCCCGCGAATCGGATCCAGTCAATCTGCGCCCAGAAAACCAGGACAAATAACGGGGTTGATCGAATGCACACGCATGATTCCGATCAGCCTCATCCAAAAGCTCTTTAAGCATATCTTTCTTTAGATTGATAAACGTATCTAGATGACCAGAAGCCCTGTGTATGCAAATGCACAGGCTATCCCCGACCTCAGGAATATGAAGAGAGAAATTTATTAGACCAGGATTCGCATCGGCTATTAATTTATTAAATAACAAAGATTCCCCAACAACGCAGGCTTCTTCATTAAAAGCGACAATACGATCACCCTCAAGGTAATCAGTACCCGAAAGAACACCTCTAACGATTACGCCATCAACGCAGGGAATAAAGCTCTCAATTTGGATAGAAGCGAGCGCATGCACGCCAGAACGGTCAATATTGCGAAATTGTCCACAATGCTCCGCGCGCAGCAAGCCGTTAACTTTCGACTCAATCGAAAACTTGCCAGGATTGATGCGGCGCTGGTAAATTACATTATCTCCGCTAAAGAAAGACAGCGATTGGTCGACACCAAAATCGGCAAGAACAGCAACAAATTCAGTCTCTGAAATAGGAATGATTCTTGCGGGCAGAATTTGCCCATTAGGTGATTGCGACTCAACAGCATCAGGAAAAACGGATGCGGCTTCATACAGTAGATATAGCTTGCCGTCGCCACGGCAATTTAGCTTATTGTTAAATTCGGTATTAAAAACTATGCCCATATCAGCAACACTTTCCAACAACTAAAACAAACTCGCAAATCGTAGCCAAAGTAAACGGGAATACGAGGCATATCAATATGAATCGTTTACTGTCCCCAAAGACCAAGCGACTTTGGTTAAGGATAAACGATAGGCACGGAACCAGAAGTGGCAAAAGGTAACGACTCTGGCAACCATTAACTGTCCCCAATCCAACGGGAGTAAAAGACACATAAAGTGCAGTTGCCACCAAAATCACCGTAAACAAAAACACAAATGAGGCCCATAGAAATTGTGCGAGACCAATATGATTAACGCTAATCGAATCGGCCGAAAAAAGCCCAAACAACAATAGGCAAACAGCTGGAAGCACCTGAACCAACCCACGGATTGCATTTACAGAAATCTGAGCAGCAAGCGATCCAAGGTATGCAAAGTTCAATGCATATCCAGAAGAGGTTATCGGATTTAAATAATAAGTTGAAAAATAATTGGCGAGTATTTCAGCGTAGCGCAATGGATCGGCGAGAATGAAAGCGATTTGCTGACCAGAGTTAACATCGGAGCCGCCTCGCATATCGCCAACGTTAGATCCGCCGGCCGTTGAAAACAAGAACGGAAGCGCAAATGAGGCAAAAGCAATCAAGCCCAAAACAAACACGGCGGCATAGTAATGAACTCGTTGCTTCGAGCCCGCAAAACGATTACGCGGAACCATAAAGAAAAGACCGATTATCGGAAAATACACAGCTTTGACTGCGAGTCCTAAAAAGGTAAATAAAAATGCGAGTGCTATATTGCGAACTGTAAATTCATTTAAATCACCCCATGCATACCTCAAAAAATAAGCAAAACCGAGAATGATAAACGAAATGAGCCATGCATCATATGAGAAACATGACGCAAGAAAGATCGAAGTTGGCAGCATTCCCACAAAAGCAAATAGTCCCTTTTTTGAGGGCGTAACCTTGATTGCAATGGCAATTGCAAGACAGTAACTAAATAAATTGCAAATCCGAGCGAATTGAATCATAGAAGAAAAATCGAAATGCAGAAGGCGAGCGAGCCAAAGGCCAATTGCCGATGGAATATACCCAATGCTGCTAAGCGTATAAACGAATTCTTCATGCTTGTTAACTTGCACATGACCAGAAGCGATATCAGATCTATAGGAGCCATTCAACTGCCTAGCATGCTCAAGAATTTCCGCTCGATCAAAATGGGAAAGAGAGGGCTCTTCATAGCCCTGTGCACGACGGACCGCTTCGTCAGTAAAGTTAATATCCGAATCAGTTTTTTGAGTTTCAAATAAATAAGATGTCGAAAGGGCATTGGAATAGTGAATTTGATCATCCCATGAAATACCCGTCGTTATCGGAGTGCTCACCACAAGGAACACACCAATTGAGAATGCAGAGATAAAGAAAGTGACGGGAAGGGCAGAGTTTCCCTTTCGAATGCCCGAGCAAGCCGTGAAAACCGAAGTTATGATTACCAGCAGGAAATAAACAACAGCATTAATGAACCCATTCACGAATGCAATCGTAGAGCAGCCAAAAACAATAAAGAATGCGATAATCAGCAGGGAAACGTAATCGGTAGCCTTGACCCTCGCCGAAGCAGAATGGAACAACGCTTTCAGAGAAAAGCCGCTTTGGAATAAATAGAGTATTGCGCAATAGGAAATCAGAAAAAAGAATATGAGCCGCTTTTTATTCCAGTCAGCAATATTCGAGAAATGAGAAGCCGGCGAGCCAAGAACGGTGCAGCCCTCCCAGATGACCGCCACAGCAAATGCCGTAAGCAACAGGACTAATAATTGAGCGCAGCGACCAGGACAGTTGCCACGCTTTTTTTCATCATCTGAGGAAAGGAAGACACAATATGATTGCCAAATGGCAACATCTACAACGACGCAATAGAGCGCTAAAACGAACAGCTGTGAGACAGAGTGGTTCACATAAAAGTGCTTCATGCACAGAAGCTCGACAATAAAGAGAAGAGCAACGAAGACGGCTTTCATTATTTGCTTTTGGTTTACGCATCGAGACAACACGGGGCTAATTCACCTTTATCCAAATCAAGCTGCAAGGGCCCTCGAAGAATCGTTCCCAGTCATCTGGATGACAAGTATGGGCACCAAGCACTGTTCACAACTGTTGAAAGAAATATAAGTAGAGACATTCCCATCCGGATGATTTATACGCCAAAGCGAAACGCATAGCCTACTTTTCCTTCTCCCTACTTAACGCAACAGCCTGAACAAGCGAGTTCAAACGCTCTTCCTGTCGAGAGAGGCGAAGAGAATTGCAGAAATCACGGACCACAAGAACGGCAATAACGTAAAGGAACACGAAGTTAGAAGCCGACAGGAAACCAAATAGACTTGAAAGCCACATTGCAACTTGTGGAAAAACGCCCAAAATTACAAAACTGACGCTGAATAGCAGCCAAAACAGAGAATCCAAAACTTGCATTTGGGATTTTTTTAATTTGCGCAATACGAACACGAATACCAAAACAGCGCAAACGAGAAGCAAAATACGAAGAGAGACCGGCAAATGGATCACCTAAACCACTGAACGACAAGGAGCGTAACGAAAACACGAACCATATACTGCATAGACCTAACAGGGTTAAGATAGCTCTCGCCACCTTGACGCTCGCGCATCTTAACCTGTACCTCTGAAATGGAATACCCTTGCTTCAAAAAGAGAGCGAGAGATTCTGGTTCCGGATTTAAGGTATTGTCGTAATAGTATTTCGTAAGAATATCCCGCCCAAATAGCCTAAATCCAGACGTGGGGTCACTGATCCTCTTGCCTGTCAGAATCTTTATTAGCACCGTAATCATACGCGAGCCGATCATGCGAAGCGTCTTGTCTTTGCGCACGCTTACAAACCTAGAGCCAATGACAATATCTGATCCATCAGATTGAGCCCTATCAACAAGGACCTTTATATATTCCGGACAATGCTGGCCGTCAGCATCAAACTGAACCATATAGTCATATCCATGATCAACCGCATAACGCGCAGCCGTCTGAAACCCAACGGTCAAACCACAGTTAATGGGCATATCAATGATGTCACAACCAAGATCCTTGCAGATAGCTAGCGTTCGATCTCGAGACCCATCATTGATAACAACAAAATCAAACTCAGGTGCAATTTGCCTGAGCTCGCATATCGTCTTTTCTATGCATTCCTCCTCATTATAAGCAGGAATAGCGATAAGAGTTTTGGGAGTCATATACACATAAACCGATCTCTAGTTTTTCTCATTATTATAGCGAGAGATATACAAATGGTTAAATAGACACAACGAATGGTGCACCCTTGATTATCAACTTAATCCGAACACTTCCCACATTCATCCGTACATGTACGGATGAATGTGGGAACCCGTTACCCTGAGAGCCGAACCGGTTGGCCCCGGGAGCTCGAAGGACGGCATGTCCGGAAAGAAGAAAAAGGGTTCCGAGAAGGCTACCCCGAGTGTCTACGGCAGGCTCACCAGACACGAAAGGGACACGGTCCAGAAGAAGCAGGAGCTGGACGCCCGCGCGCCTCCAGGGTGATGCTCGGCGGCGATGCGGAGGCGGCGCTAGACGCCTACAGCCTGGAGGACGTGCCCATCGGAAGACTCGAACTGACGCCGAGCCTCATCGAGAGGGCGCGCGCAGAGAGGCGCGACGCCCCGCTGGCCTAGCCCAAAGGCAAAACGGAAGAGGCGGACCGACCGTCCGGCTGAGTCTGGAAAGAGGTGCCAGACTGAGGGCGGAGAATGGCCCCCGGACCTATCGAACACATATCCACCGTTCCTTCAACTGGGGAAACGGCGCCCCCGGGGTCCATGGGGGCCGCGGGGGCGTTCGGCTAGCCGCGGGTACGGACTATCTGCGCAGTGTGTTCGGCTGAGATCGGAAATCAACCACGAATGGTGCACACGGCATCGAGAACCCCGCAACAAACCTAGCCCTAGATTTCAAAGCTAGCAATCTTCCGAGTGTCAAACGGCATGGTTACGCCATGTCTCTCTAAGCGTAGGTGCACAACTACGAGGTTTTCTCAAATGTTTTAATTGTAACCACACGCGCCATATTAATGACATTCATTAAATACGACTTAGAGCAAAATGGGATTTGAAGCAATTGGGAAATACCTTTTGCTCGATTACCAGAATGAATATTTCTCAACCCATTATTAAATAATGCATTTGCCTTTAGATAGTTCTCAGCTCGTCGCCGATCGAACCGCTCGGCGACGATTGTATCAATCTTATCGACATCCAGTGATCGGCCCTCTTTGAAAGCTGAACGTAAACACTGAGAAACAACGAACTGTTTATACAAATTGCTACGCGAAATGCTATTAACAGTCATTCTGTATCGAATGAGCGGCTCTGGAACATTTCCAATAGTGAACCCTTCCAGCTCGGCACGCAACAGTAAGTCATAATCTTCTGCTAGCGGAACAGACCGATACCCCATTTCAAATACAGACCTTCTTCCAAACCAACTCGGATGAGGTACGCAATTTCTAATCATAAGAGAACGCCTAACGCCTTCACTCGAACTTGGAATTGAATCAACGAGATATAATTGACTACCGTCTTCGTCAATGGCGTTCAAATAAGAACCCACTAGGTCAAGCTCATGTTCTTCAAGATACGACAACTGCCGTTCAATGCGCTGCGCCTCAGAAATGTCATCTGAGTCCATTCGGCAGATATACTGACCGCGTGAGACCTTGAACGCCCTTTCCAAAGATGCAGCAAGACCAAGATTGCGTTCATTTCTCACGAGGCAAATCCTACTGTCATGAGAGCTATAGTTTTGAGCAATATCGTAAAGTGTGTTGTCATCTGGATTATCAAAAACAACAACCACCTCGATTCGATGATAGGTCTGCTTTAAAATAGACGCTAGTGCCTCAGTAAAATCTTTGGCGCTCTCCCTATAACAAGGCATGAGCACTGAAACCAACTGTGAATCTGTCAACTAAAACCTCCAACACCGCTGCGGGAGCAAACGCTAATGAAAACTACCGATAGTTTAATAGTCCTTCATGTGGCATATATTACAAGTGATTTCGCTTCTGGCGTGTCTACAGTGGTGCCTCAATACCTAAATGAGCAGTCAGAAATAAAGGACATGAATATAGCTCTATTAAATCTTACAAACTACAGACCTAAAGATGCGAAATATCCCGTCTTCTATCAGTCATGCATAGAAAAACTTCCTGAACCGTTTTGCAATCCGTCACTCGTAATATTTCATGAGATATATAGGCCAGATCACATTAAACTAAGCCATTGGCTCAGAAGACGTGCGATCCCATACATCATCACACCACATGGGTCTCTAACATATGTGGCGCAAGAACAGCATCATTTAGCTAAACAATTGCTTAATGTTTTCTTCTATAACGCCTTTATTCGCAATGCTGATTGTATCCATTTTCTATCGGAAAAAGAGGCGATGAGTTCAAACGGCTTTAAACATAGGAAAGCAAGCATTATTCCAAATGGTGTTAGCATCCCAAAAGCCAAAGCCTCAAACTTAGACAGCCGCATCGCGCTTTTTATTGGCCGCCTAGATATAGAGGTCAAAGGTCTTGATCTACTGATCAAAAGTCTGCCACTAATTGCTGATGAGCTAAGAGGGCTCGGAGCAAAAATCTACATCTACGGTCCAGACGAAGATGGGTCTATGGCCAAACTGGAACTACTTATTGCCGACAATCAAGTATCCGATATTGTTTTATTAAATGGTCCAGTTAATGGTCAATCTAAAGCGGACGCTTTTCTCCAATCGCAGTTTTATATCCAACTTTCACGCACTGAAGGTTTCCCGACGTCTGTTTTGGAAGCACTAGCATATGGCCTCCCAATTATTGTTACCGAGGGAACTACATGGAAAGAAACAGCGAACAATAAAGGAATTGGAATCGGTGTAGAATCTGATCTCGAAGCCATTTCTAAAGCAATTCTCACGCTGTTCAATGACGATGAACTTCGTTGTAAACTTGCAACTGCAGCTAGAAAGTATGCAATTGAACACTTTCAATGGAAGGCCATTGCCAAGCGTCAATTTATTTTATACAGGGACATTGTAAACGGGCTTTCTAACTAACCATCTTGTTCTTCCAATACGGAAAGGGACTAAATGCTGTTTTCAATTATTATCCCTGCATATAATGCGGCATCCAGTTTGCCGGAAACGCTATCATCCATCTACCAACAAACATATGACGGCTATGAAATTATCCTCATTAATGATGGATCAGCAGACGCTACTGAAAGTGTCTGCAAAGTGTTTTGTGAATCTCACAACAATACTCATTACGTTAGACAAAATAATATGGGCGTATATGAGGCCAGGCGAAAAGGCGCGGAGATAAGCGCCGGAGATTACCTGGTCTTTGTTGATGCGGATGATTCTTTGCGCTTCGATACCCTATCTATTCTTGCTCGCGAAATCGATAAGTGCAATCCAGACATAATCTGTTTCAGCTATACAAGAAACCCAGACTATTCAAACGATCCGTTTATCAATCCCGCCCTTCCGTCTGGCATCTATGAAGGTGACGATCTCGACGAAGTCAAAAAATGTTTGGCGCGAGGGAAACTCAATTCAATTTGGGGAAAGGCAATCAAAAGAAACTGTCTGATTGACGATTTAAGCAATACCGATACAAAGAGAATCGATTTTGCAGAAGATTTTCTGCAAATGATACCCATAGTCGATTCAGCCAGATCGGTTTTACAAATAAGTGATGCGCTGTATTATTACAATTGTCAAAACGGACAAAGTGCAACACACAGCTATAAGGAAAAACAGCTTTCAGATTTAACCTTCGTCACCTCAAGCCTAGTGAAAATCGCCGCTCGTTGGGGAGAAGAAACAGAAAGGCTGGCATGGAAAACAAGAACGGAACAGTATCTTTATCTCCTATCGATCAACGAGCTCAGTGACAATAATGAGACCAAAAAACGTAACTTTGTTTCAATTTCAGAGGCCTTATTTAATCCCTCAATTAAAGCTGATGTCCCTTGCAGCACCTACAGACCTGACAGCTATTTACTGTTCCTTGCGGCAAAGAATAAGCACTATTTGTTATCTCGAGTAGTAATACGCTGTTGTGAACAGCTAAAACTATTGATACTGAAAATCTTGAGCTAATCGCCCTGTTGTCATCGCTCATTTTTCCTGGCACCGAGTAGTAAAACCAACCGACTTAGCCTTCGATAATCAAATGTCAGGCAAGCCGGTTGGTCATAAAAGTAATGAAAGAACATTAGGCTATTCTGCTTAACAAGCGTCACAGATTATCGCTTGATAAATGCAGATATGCTCGTCTTTTCGGATTCGTTTAGCCCAAACATCAAAACCAAGAAGAAATAGATAAAGAAATAAATTATTGCTGACACCAAAACCACCACAAGGCCAGATAAAAGGCTTTTAATTAGGTTATAGAGCAGCAGCAAAGCCCCCGTACCGGCAATAACCAAGACGGAAAGTTTGGCAATTTCAAGCCAAAATTTCTTTATGTTCAACCCAAGCTTTTCAGAATAATACCAATTCATACAGAAACCGTTACCTATAACCATAGCGATGGCTGTTGAAACTGCTGCGCCCACTATGCCCATAAGCTTGAGCAATATAATCGTCACGACCACGTTGACAAGCGCAATCGCAAGATACATATACCCCCTATACAGGTAAACATTCGCAACCTGCATTATGGTAAGTCCCAGGTTCTGAATTAAGTCAATGGTAAATGGAACCATTACGATCAAGGCGATATAGAAAGCGTCTATATAGTCCTTACCAGCCCAAATAATGATGAAATCTTTCCCCAGAACAATAAATAAACTAAGAACAAATCCGCAGACGATAAAGGAAATGCGACCGACTTTAATGAAGAGATCCGAAATTTCAGACATATCCTTATTCTGGCAATACAGTTCTGAAACTCGAGGAAGAAAAACAGAAGAGGCTGCCGTACCGATTGTCATATAAATCGTGTAGATTTGAGATCCAACAGAATATACCGCAACGGCGGCAGCACCAAAATAATAGCCGACAATTAATTGATCGGTTTTCCAGAAAATCTGGTCAGCAATCGTCACCAATACAATCGCGCCGCTAAAAAATAGCAATCCTTTAGCCAGTTTCATGTCCCAGCCATGATATCTGAAACTAATGTGCAGATTATATTTAGCAAACAAACGCTGACTCACCGCGCACAACACATTTGTAACAAGCACAACTAAACATACGGCTAATGCATTCTTAAAAATTGTCGTAAGTCCATACACTATGAAAGGCTGAGCTATTAGGGCGGCCAATTGCGAGCCCTTCAAAAAAACGAACCTTTCATTAGCAGTTATCGCCGCAACGCTAATAGTGTTGTTCATGATAACAATTGTGTTGATCCCTAATACAACAAGCATTGCGGAACACTCATCAAGCTGTGAGTTTGTAAAACTGGCTGAATATACAAACCGAACAACCACGGCGAGAACGCAACTTATTAGCATCACGAACACAGATAGGACCCAGTACAGACGCCTAGCTATTGCGAGAGTATTCTCCATTAAGTCATTTTTGCCCTCTGCCATATACTTGCAATAAAAACGCCCAACACCGGCAGACAAAATCCCATTAATGGAAACTATATAAGACATGATAGAGCCTATCAATTGATAGAGTCCATATTCGTCTTGTCCAATGTTTTGCAACAACATCGGAACATATACAAAGCCGACTAAAGCCTGAGCCAGTATATAACCATATGTAATTATTATGCCAGTAAGTCTTCTGCTTGCGCTACTTATCAGAATCACCGTTTCACAATTAGTTGCTTCAAATACCATTCAGAAATTAAAGCACTATTTAATCAGAACAACCGATTGCCGAACCTCTCCTTTGTTCGCATTGTTAAAACAGGGTCCGATTAAATTCCCAGGCAGAATTTGATGCCACATTTTATTGTCATGCGGATTATCTCCCCAGAAGAACCCAATATGACAGTCGATTGATCCGTCAGTCTTAAAGAAGATAATATCTCCCTTTTGAGCATAACCACTATTTAGCATATCTTGGACAGTACGGAACTCATACATTTTGCATCCCAAATCTCGAGCATAGCCATACCATCTCCAAGCGTTAATATAGCCGCCACCGCCTGGCCCCCCAGCCCAAGGAGAGTGATTATTATTCTGCGCAATACGATTGACATCGCCACCAACCGCAGCATAAGCATGGGCCACGAAGCCAGTGCAATTCATGCCAGTATAGCCATCCCATCTCGGGGCACCTTTTGGGTAAAGGCAACTATCATAGGAGAAGCCACCGGAATATCTCGTTCCTAAATAATAGCCATCAAATTGATGCGTCGTAAGCCAAGTGACGAGTCCAATACGACTAACCCCCAAAACCGTTGAGCTGCCAAATGGGCTGTAGTAAATCTGAGTCGACTTCGACTGGAGAGTGCCATCAGGAAGCAAGACATCGCAGTAAAGATCGTAATAACCATCTTGCAATCCAAGTGCAGAGGGATTGAAATAAGCGTCATTCACACTGGAAAATTCTTTTAGAACACCCCATTTACTCCAGTCGGACTTGGCCCAAACAAATTTAAACTGAAATTGTCCAGATTTTTCAGCTGCAAGCGTTCCCAAATCAGCTCGAACTCCCCAAGAATTATTGCCATCAGTCGAAATTGCAGTAATCCTCGAGAAATCCCAACAGCTAATGATTGTTCTTTTTGTTTGGACAACTCCATCTGACCCCGAAACGTCACAGATCAATTCATAGTCTCCGGCGTCTTTTGGATCCCATTGCAAGTGTGAACTTGTGCCCTGTTGAGCAACGCCCCAGTCAGCCCAATTATTCTTATTCCAGACGAACTTATACTGTAAGTAATTAGTATCACCCGAGCATCTAGCATCGATCTCAGTGCTTTCATTAGGCCTGACAAGCGTTGCAGAAGAACTCAGGGACTCGTAATTCCACTTCTCGGAGCCAATCGAGCATTCAGTCTTCGAGGTCATCGTCTGATCGTTGGCCTCATCAATAACATCAACAAAAACGGTGACAGCGCCAGATTTATCGACTCTCCAGTCAATTGAGGATTTACCTCTGCCGGAGTCAATCACACCCCATTCAGCCCAGTTGTTCCGCATCCAAACATATTTGTATGAAATCTGATTATTCTTTCGGATGGTAATCCGAGGTGTAATTGAAAGCGTATCCCCTACGCACAAATTGGATGAATCAGATTTCAAATCTATTGAAGTGAAGTTAGATAGATTTCTCTCCACCCTGACGGGGAACCTCCAGGTCCTCACGTTGCCGGCCGAATCGACGGCGTCGACCAAGATGTTGACGTCGCCGGCGACCTCCGGCACCCAATCGCAGGAGGCCTCGGGCCCGAGCTGGCGGATGGTGCCCCACCTGGACCAGCCGCCCTGCTCCCAGACGAACTTATAGCGGACCGAGCCCGAGTTGCCGGACGCGGTCAGGCCGAGCGAGCAGCGGTCGCCCAGGAGAGGAGACCCTCCATCGGACGCCTTTGCCGAGAGGCCGTCGACAGAGTAGTCCTCTGAAACCGGCGAAGTTGCACTTAAATCATCGGCCCGTGTTGAATCTTCAATCTGTGATGGAGACAGGCCCGCTTCACTCAAACCAAAGCAAGGAGTTACGGCCAAACAGAAATAAAAGAAGAAAAAAGCGACACGGACAGCCTTACTTCTAAAGAAATGCATATAGAACCTCCCCGATAGTTCACTCCAACATAATATTGCTAGCAAGTAACAATTTAAGGCCAAGATTTTCCATACAAGTAAGGTCGACTACAACCAGCGCAGTCGACCTAGAGAATTCATATTGATATTAGCCAATTAAAGAAATAATGCGCGCAATATTCTGACCATATGTGTCACCCGGAACAGCCCAGCGGCCGTTTAAATCTTCCAAATATGGCGCAACTCCGAGAAAACCCTTAGACTGAAGGACTTCATATCGAGGATCCACACAAGTGTTATTCAACGCCGCACCAGTAGCATATCCTTTAAGATGCTGGACTTGGGCAAGCAAGCCCTGATATACATCGTCAAATCTAGCGCCTCCCGATTGTTGATTGACGGCGCCCAGTCCGGCGAAATTGCACTGATTCGGCTTTACGGAACCTCCAAATTGCAACCATCCAGTCTCAAGCATAGCCTGAGCAAAAACAACTTCCGGACGAACCCCTTCAGAAACAGCGGCTTCAACAATTAATGAACAAAAATCACGAATAGTAGGTGCTCCCTTTGAAACAAATTCGTCTGAGGGATATGTATGTCCTGTTGATTCATATAAGTTCACCATAGCATCAACTGAAGTCTGCAGACTTCCCATAATTGGAGTACCCTCCACCGTGACCTTGCGGGTCAGGTGCCTCTCGGCGGAGCCGTCGATCACGTCGAGGTAGACGGTGTACTCGCCCGGCTCGGTCGGGGTCCACTCGCAGGAGGAGGAAGCGGAGGGCTGCTGGGCGACGCCCCACTTGGCCCAGCCGCCCTTCTCCCAGACGAACTTGTACTTGAGGCCGGAGGCGTCGCCGGACACCTTGGCCTGCAGCTTGACCGGCTTGCCGCAGCGGGCGTCGCCCGAGACTTCGAGCGACTCAAGAGACCAATTAACAACTTTGTATTTAGAAGTGCTAGTCACATATCCATTGGAGTCAATGACATCAGCATAGATCTCATATTCACCAGCCTGGGGCAGGGTCCAAGAAATCGACGGCGAAGTTAAGTCTTGACCGATTACACCCCAATTGGAATCACTCCAATCAGACCCAGCCCTATGCCAAACAAACTTATATCTAAGGCCATCAGTCTTGCCGCTAACATTTACACCGATTTTTACCGTTGACCCCGCATGTCCCAGTTCTTCCGAGAAGGAAATTCCATTGACGGAGTAGGGATGCGGGAACTGCGCGATGATTGCGGCAGCGTCAGCCTCGCCAAGACGGCGGCAACCATCGTCCGAGAAATAGTTGGCCACATCACCGTAATTCGAGATAAAGCCATGTTCGATAAGAATACCTGGAATTCCCTGCTCGCGAGCGCAGCGGATAACGGCGAACTCGTCGCCTACCTCCATTTGAAATACGCCGCGGTATGTTAGTCCCATAGCAGCAAGGTTGTTCATGACCTTGTTGGCAAGCTCAACAGAGACCTGCGTGTAGTCGGTGCCATTTGCGGTAGGAGCATAAACTTCTGCGCCGTGAGCCCCAGAAGACCCAGAGTTGATGTGAAAGCTAACAAAGGCCTGCGCGTCCTGATCAATGCAGCGCTGTACGCGGTAAAGATAATCATTGCTGGGATAGTAGCCAGACTGCTCGCGCGCAAGAACGATCTTAAAGCCGTAAGCTTCAAGTTTATTTTTGCAGGCTGTCATGATCTTCCAGGTAAGGTCGGCTTCACTCTTGCCATTACCCTGAGCGCCAGAATCCACCCCGCCATGTCCCGCGTCAAGTGCAATAACCCCCACATTACGCGCGGAGCGCTCAGCATAGGTGGAAATGCCATCGGGTGAATCGGCGCATTCCAATGCCTGCTGAATCGACTGGGCTTCAACGGCATTGCCATCGCCGTCCGCATAGTAAACAGAAGTGCCCTCGGAGCTCACGGAGCCATTAATGACCGTAAACGAATAATCCCTGTCAGAAAGATCCACCTCATGCTCAGAGCCATCGCCCTGCAAAGCATAGGTTATCGATGTGAGGAAATATGTATTAGATTCCAACTGCGAACCAAAAATAAAAGCAGCAGAATTATCAGCCGTTGCAGATGCTTCAATAGTCCCCTGAACCCCATTGGCACTTACATAGTTGAGAGTTGCGGAGGCAAGGCTATCGCCGTCATCGGGAGTAGCAAAGGCAACGACCTGATCAGTCCCGCTGGAAAGGCTCGGGTAGGCAAGATATACATACTGGAAAGAAGAATCGACCGGTTCAGCCTGCTGATGGTTCTCAGATACATCAACGCCAAAATCCTCATCAGCCGATTCGTCAACGTTCGTTGCCGGCGATGAATCATCAGCAGCGTCGACATCAACAGAACCCGCATCACGCGAGGCCTCGCCATCATCGTCTGCAGTAGCAGCGTCCACGGCAGCGTCCGCAGACGGGACGTTGCTCGCAGCGTAGGCAGCAGCCACAGGACCCATCAAGGATGAAATGGTCAAAAGACCAGCAAGAGAAAAAGCTGTTGAGGCACGCAATGCCTTTTTCATATTGAATCCCCCGTCACAAATAATGTTACTAAGAGAAGATTATCTTACAATCTCCTCTGCATCGGAAGTCCAGTTATTCGAAGCGCGGGAATTGTTATAAAGGCAGGCAGAAACCTGCTCTTATAAAAAGCAGGTTACGTTCTCAGCAAACTTTTGTTTTTTCGTCCTTCCATGGACACAGTGCTAGCTCTAGTTTTTGAAGCAATTAGCGGCGCCCCAAACAGCGCAAGTGCCAGTAACACGAAAATCCACTGAAGCACGCAATTCGTTTAAGCACGTGACGGACGACGAAAGCGTGTACGCAGCCGCGAAATACAGCAAAAAGCCCCATGTTTCGCTTGTATCAGAGGCGTCTGGGGCTTCATCGAAAGAGTAGCCTGGCTAACGCATTCAAGAAAAATAGAGCGTGGTCTTCATGAATCAAACGCCAGTATGCAACGCTCGCGCGCGTCTTTGAATCTTCTAATGAGCAAGAAGAGGGGGGTCTAGGAAAGACCTAATAGTTCTTGGAATCTGGGAATCGTCGAACTCACCATCTTTAAACAAGAGAATCATATAGCTTCTTATCGTTCTGTCTCGAAAAGATATGAGTGACCAGATGCACATCGTGGGCCTTTGAAATACAATCTTCGTCCCTTAAAGATTCAGCAACATAACAACCGCCCCAATCAAAAAACCGAGATAGCCCCGGCTGATAATCAAAGAGGCGGTTGGATTGGCAACACCTATTTGGACGATTCCGGGAGGGACAGCCCCGCCTCCCTGAACTCGACCGGCGACATGTAGCCCAGCGTCGAGTGGATCCTGAAATTGTTGCACCAGTGCACGTAGTCCGAGAGTTTGACCCGGAGCTCGCGCGTCGTGCCGAACGTCTCGCGGTGGACGAGCTCGGCCTTCAGTATCCTGTTGGTCGACTCGTCGACGGCGTTGTCGTAGGGGCAGCCCATGGCCGACAGCGACCTCTCTATGCCGAAGGCCTCGAGCATCAGGTCGATCTCGGCGTTGTCGAACTCGCTGCCGCGGTCCGTGTGGAAGACCTCGATGTCCGAGATCGGGAAGGAGAGCGTCGCGAACGCCGACCTGACCAGCCGGGCGTCCTTTGTGTTCTGGTGGCGAAGCTCCTGCGGTGGTACATTTCATTTTTCAGCGTCGCAAAGAACGACTCTGCGACGGCGTTGTCGTGGCAGTTGCCGGTACGGCTGCAAGAGAGGCGCACATGGTTGCCCCTGGCCCACTCAGCGAGCTTGCGGCTGGTGTACTGCGCCCCCTTGTCCGAGCGGAATATGGCGTTCTCTGCCACGTACCCGCGCGCACGCGCGCTCTCGAGGGCGCTGACGACGATATCGGCGGTCATGCGCTCGGACAGCGACCAGCCCACGAACATGCGGGTGTTCAGGTCGATCACCGTCGACAGGTAGAGCCAGCCCTGGCCGGTGCGCAGGTAGGTGATGTCGCCGACGAGCTTGTAGGTGGGCACCGGGCTCGTGAAGTCCCGCCTGATCAGGTCGGGCCTTGGCTTGGCGTCCCTGTCGGGGACCGTCGTCCTCTTCGACTTGTACGGCGTGCAGCCGCGGATCCCCAGCTCGCGCATGCACTTGCGCACACGGTACAGCGTGATGCCGCGCAGGCCGTCGGGCAGGAAGCACTTCACGAACCGCGCGCCGAAGCGCCTGTCGGACTCGAGCCACACGCGCCGCACGGCGTCGCGCGCCTCGGACCAGTCGTCGACGGGGCAGCCGTTGGAAACCCAGCTGCAGTGGCCCGACCGGCTCACCCCCAGCACCTTGGCCATCATCGCCACCGTGAAGTTGCCCTTCTCCGCCTCCATGAGCCTGTACCTGGCTAGAGTGCCTGCTCTTTGGCGAAGAAGGCCGCGGCTTTTATTAGGAACGCGTTCTCCGCCTCGAGCTCGCGTATGCGCTTCCTCGCCTCGCGAAGCTCGCGCTCCTCGGCCCTCGGGTCGGGCTCGCCCCCCAACTCGCGCTTGCGCTTGAGCACCCAGTCGTTCACCGTCTTGGGGTTGAGCCCGAGCTCCCCGCAGACCTGGGTTATGGGGCGCCCCGTGGAGATGACGTAGTCGGCTGTCTCCCGCCTGAACTCGTCGGTGTACTTCTTCTGATTGGCGACCATGAGGCAATCCTTCCGTCCATCGGCTTGAATGCAGTCTAGGGCATCGCGGCCACACGATCCCTCCAGCCCGCGTGTCCGAAAAAACGATACAGGTCAGAGGTCGCCCCGCGACGCGGCGCCACGCGACGAAGTGCAACCGCAGGCTGATCGACCGCAGGGAGGCCATGGCCGCCGCCGGCAAGAGGCCGTGCATGGCCAACTGCGCCACGGCGCGCGAGATGGCGTGCTGGGTGTGGGCCATAGCCGGGATGGCGGCGGCGTAGCGCGCCGCCGCCCCCGGACACGGGTTCCGACCCCGGCGCGCGCCGCGCTCGAGGCCGTTGGGAGGCCATCCGAGTCCCTTTTCTGGGCGGCGGGAGACCGCCATGCCCGCATAAAGACTCCGATTTCGCCGCGAGGCCCCCAGCCGTAGCAACGAAATGCGCAGCCGAGAAGGCCACGCGCGGATATTAGAATGCCGAACGTGCGTCGAGCAGACACGCCCTCCAGCGGCGCGGTCGCAGGGTGAAGATAGGTAGGCCCGGCCGTGCGCGGTAGCTCCGTGGGCCGGTTTTGCCTCTTGGCAATGTTCAACTCATATTAAAAGGGAGGAGTCGACTGATCGGCCCCTCCCACGGCGTTTCGCCGTTTCTCTCTGCACATATTAGCACACGGAAGGAACGTCACCGCTTGCGCCCGTAGCCATCGATGAACCCCTCAATAAATCCGTATTTCTGCCGGTCACCGCTTCCGACGATCATCATTTACGTATCAACCCCGACAGCGCTCTCGAGCTTCTCGAGCTCCCGCAGGCATTTCCGAAGAAAATCTCTGGAACGCTTCTTCTGATGCGTTAGCAAGGTCAATAGGTAGGCCAGGAGAACGATGTAGTCGATTATGGAATTGAAATTCAACCTGTACCCGATAGAAAGATCCTCATCGAGAAGCTCGCCAACCGCGGTCAGGTTTCTGTCGGTCTTGGGATACTTAACCGATTGGCTGAACCTCGAATCAAATACCGCCCCGTTATGGGCGACCGCGTTCCTTAAGGGACGAATCGTCTCGACGATGTTGATGACGATGCCGGGGTTCGCATGTAAGAGACCTAGGTCGCTTGCGATATCGGCGAGGATTTCATCGGGAAGGCTTCTGCATACGCTTGTGAGATCGCCGAGGGTCATCACCTCGAAAATGCTCCAAACGGGCGCGTCATCGTCGCGATCGACATAATGCTTCACGAGATCGTTTTTGTAACTCCGTCTCACGATGTTCTGAAGCTGGCTCTTGAGCTTGAGCTTTTCCCCCATCTGCCCGTTCACGACCCTTCCGTTGACATCCCTGCATGTCCGGAGGCCGCGCTTTAAGAAGGTCGCCAGCCCGGGGTCCTCTATGTTCTCAAGTATTCTGGCCAAGACTATGTTTTTAACCGCCGTTTCGATGAACATTATCTCCGGGTAGATTGCAGCCTTGATGGCGGAATCGAACCCGTATATGTCCATGAGTGCATCGAACGAAGGGAGGGGGAGCGCATTTTTGGGCTTTCGGACAAACCGGAAGCCTTTATAGCCATGGAAATAGCCCATGTTTCTCAGCAGTATCTTTCTGTCGCTCCCCCGCAAATCCTCCATACCGTGATTCGTCCTCATGTGCTTCATGAGGGAATTGATGCTCATGCCCTTCTTCATCGAACCTCCCTTGGCCTCCTTCTAGGAAATTATATCCCAGCCCGCCTCGACGGGGCGAGCCTGTCGTTGGCGCCGGCCTATTTGTGTTTGTTAACGTCGTGATTGCGGGTTTGGTCACATCCGATTTTCAGAATTGAGCACGATAGTTTTTCGGTTTTGAGCACGGCCACGCCGACCAGACCGCATGCCTTAACGTTGTCGGTGCGTCGTATCGGCAACGAGCAAAGGCAGGAGGGAATGATCGACGTGGACAAGATAGAGGACGCAGGTGGCGGGCTGCAGGGCCATGCTCGAGGCCGAGCTCGCGCACAGGGACGCGACCAAGAGGGCACGGCTGCTCAGGCAGGCGAGGCTCCCCGTGCACAAGTCGGCCGAGGGGTTCGACTGGTCGCACGTGCGGTTCTCCGAGGGCTGGGGCCGCGACGACATGCTTTCGCTGGGCTTCGTCGGCGCCCGCGAGGACCTCGTGTTCTTCGGCAAGACCGGCAGGGGCAAGACCCACATGGCCGTGGCCCTGGCGATGCGCACGGCCGCCGCCATCTGGTCGTCGCCGAACACCGCGCCCCACCGGCTGAACTCCAGGTTCGTGGTGATGACCACCGACTGCCGCTCGTAGGCGTCGGCGAACACCTAGAAGAGCGCGCGTGCCGTCGGGATCCAGCGGCAGGAAGCCGAGCTCGTCGATGACGAGCAGCCTAGCGCAGCCGATGAGCGCGGCCTCACGGTCAAGGCGCCCCTCGTCGCGGGCGCGCCGCAGCCGCATGACGAGCGATGACGCGGTGAAGAAGCGGGCCTCCATCCTCCGCTCGCACGCCAGCATGCACAGCGCCGAGGCCATGTGCGTCTTGCCGGTGCTGACGTCCCCCACCAGCACGAGGTCCTCGCAGAAACCAGTTTCATGGAGCGTTTCATTGAAAATCCCCCTAATCTAGCAACGGTTTAAAGTCTACTAGATTGGGGGGGGGACGCGAGCCAAGTCGACAAAGGCAGTTAACCGGCGGCTATTCATGCCTCAATTTAGAACCGCTCGAGAATCTCCGCGGCATTCTCTCGCAGATAGATATCTAGGTCCGGCACGACAAACTGCACGTAGCCCCTCTGTGGAGCCTGAATAACCTCTCTTTGTAGCAGCTTAGCCCTAATAGAGCTCTGACCTCATTGGTCTTTTTACCCATACGTTTAGCAATCTCAGATGATTTGGACTGCTGCTTATCCTCGCACATGGCCAAAAGGTATTTGATATCTTTGAGTCCAAGTCTAGAAATCGCGGGCTCGTGAACAACATCGTGAAAACGAGCCTCTGCCAGCGCAATGCCTTCGATAACATCGCGCTCGCTCACGTTGGCACTTTCGACACGATGCAAGTTGGCGCGCTGCCAAATGGAGTAACCGACCAGTTGCGCCAGATAGGCATAGCCCTTAGTGGCCTTAGCAGCTCTCGACAGCAATTAAACCATTGTCTAAAGCGAGAAAAACTCGCTCTCAGCGGATATGTTCGGCCCCAACCACGGATCGCCCGTCAAGAAGAACTCAGGCCAGCGCTGCATGAACAGTGCCTGTTCGCGCTTCCAGCGGCGCAGTTTTCCCTCGTTGGCCTCTTCCCTACCGCGCGAGGTGAACTCGTAGTGGTACAGCTCGGCATAGGGTGTAAAGATGGTGCGGTAGCCCGCCTCCCACACGCGCAGGCAAAAGTCTGCGTCGTTAAAGCCGACGGCGAATTCCTCGTTGTAGCCGCCGACCCGCTCAAATACGTCGCGTCGGACCATCTGGCAGGCACCCGTTACGGCGCTGAAGTTACCGGGGCGCACAGCGCGGGCAAGATAGCCCTCGCGCTTTGCCGAGAAGTCCTGGTTAGCATGGGCAAGTGCGCCACGCACGCCAACCAAAATGCCGGCATGCTGCACCAGATGATCGGCAAAGTAGAGTTTAGCGCCCACCACGCCCGCATCGGGACGCTGCAGATAGCTCATCATCTCTTCGATAAAGTCGGGGCTTATGACCTCGGTATCGTTGTTGAGCAGCAGCAGATAGTCGCCCTTGGCATGCTCCACGCCAAAGTTAATGATCTGGGAGTAATTGAACTCACCCGGCCAGTACACAACGCGCGCGATACCCTTGCCTTCGGATGCCGCAGCCACGCGTTCCGGCAGGGTTTCGTAATACGCAAACGTCTCCGGGGCTTCGCTGTTGTTCTCCACCAAGACAATCTCGTAGTTGGCATACGTTGCCTTCCGGGCGATCGACATCACACAGGCGTCAAGCGTCTCAATGTGATCCTTGGTGGGAATCACAATGCTCACCAGCGGCGCAGGCTCCGGCAGCGCATAGCGCATGCGGTAGACAAACGGCGTCTCGGTCTCCTCGACCGTCCCGTGAACGCCCAACGAATCAAAGTGGCGCTGCAGCGCAAGGCGCCCGGCCTCGATGGCATACGGCTTGCTATCGGCAGAGCCATCGGCGGTCGATCCCGGATGCACGCGCCAGTGATACAGCACATGCGCAACATGCTCAAACCGCGCGTCCGCCGCAAGGCAGCGAAGCGTAAGGTCGTAATCCTGGGCGCCCGCGACGTCTTCCGGCGACATGCCAATACGGTCGATGAGTGCCTTCTCCACCATCAGAAAATGCGTCACGCAGTTATGGCTATAGAGCAGGTCGACGTTGAGCTTAGTCTTAAAGACCGGCTGGCCCCACTCCCCCATTTTTTGGAACATGTCCTCGTCGCAGAACAGGACCTGGGGACGCTCGCCCTCGGCAGCCTTGTTCAACGCGGCAACATAGTGGAATAACGCGTCCGGTTCCAGGATGTCATCATGGTCCAAGAACGCGATGTAGTCGCCCGTCGCTTGCTCAATACCAGCGTTGGTGTTGACCACAATGCCGCCGTTGCCGGGAAGCTCGATGCGACGGATGCGCTCGTCATTGGCATCCGCCGCAAGATTGGCCACCGCATCCCATTCAGGCGAGGCATCCATAAGGAGCAATTCCCAGTTGTCATAGCTCTGGGCTAGCACCGAGTCCAGCAGCTCGCGCAGGTAGACCCGATCAGTCTTGTAGCACGGCACCACAATGCTCACAAGCGGCCTATAGGCAAAGGCCGCCGAAGCGACACGCTGGCACGCCATATCGCCCGGCTTTGCGCGATGTTGCTCAAACCAACGTCGATAAGCTGCGTCGTCTGCACGCGCGTCCTTCATGCGGTTCCAGCTGTCGTCAACCATGCCGTTGTACAGGCGACCATCCATGGCGCAAAAACCGCTCTGGATTAGGCCCGTGGGATCGCTCACAATCGCGACAAAATCTCGTATATCCCGAGGCATCTCTACGCTCAGATACGTTTTATTGACACGGCATCCGTCCTGCTGCGGCACATCGACCTGCGACTCAAACACATGCACGGTAACATCGATGGCGTTCATATGCGTATCGAAGATCAGGAGCTCAGGTGCGCACTGGGGGTCTCCCGCCCAGGTAACCTCATAGCGCCACACCGCGCCGGCGTCTGCCGGCAAATAGCGAATGGCATCGATCTCGTAGAGGCCGCAGTGTTCGCCACGCTGCGCATCGCGGATAAGCGCACACAGCGCAGGCTTAGCTTTGTAGTTAATCTTGGATTCCAGCTTGGCCACGCGGCTATCGAGGCGAATTGAGCCCAACCTTTGGTCACCGGATGCAAATGTGACGTCAATCGTAGAGCCGTCCAGAAAGGGAAGCGCCAAGACGGCGAGCTCGCGCTCGTAATCGGAAACGGAAGGGCAAAGCGCCAGTACACGGCCATGATCGACCGGGAACGCCAGCGACGGCACAGAAGAACCGCTCGTCGTCGCATGGGCAAACGCTTGAGAACCCTCCCGCTCAATAAGCGCGGCGACATCCTGACCGGCAAAACGAAGCAGCACAAACAGACGGCCCTGACTGCGGCAAAGTGCCAAACGCTTGATACTCATCTACACTTCTCGCTTTCCCAGGGCGTTCGCTGCCATGCGCTTGCAGGCACCCAGACACCCAAACCTCAAGACGTCGTAATCGAACATGAGCTTTTTGCACTCACGGGCATTGGGGGCCTTGCTGGTAAGCGCCGCACGCACCATAGCGGCAACAGAAGGAGCGCATTGTGCGAGCGCAGCATCGCTGCCCACGGCAGAACCGGCAAGCGCCGTGGCAACGGCGGCAAACACCTTGCCGCAGTCCGAACCCAGCAACCTGAGCGCATCGTACAGCACCAGATCGCAGAGGAAGTACGCCAGGTCCTCGGCATGCTGTACATCGAGACCGTCGCGCTGCCAGTCAGCCATCACCGCGGAGTAAATCTTCACGTGCTCCAGCAGTCGCGTCTCGTCGTCATAGCGCATAGTGTCCATAAGCGAGCCCTTGCGCGCGACACGGTAGTCATACAGCTTGTTCGAGATAAGCGCGGTCTTACGCGAACGACCGTACACGGCAAAATCGAAGACCTGGTCCTCGCCATACTTGACGGTTTCGTCGAACACGATCCCGTTACCCAGCAAAAACTCACGCTTGCAGGCGGTGCGCCATGCAAAGGGGCGAGATGCTTCCTTAAACAGCAGGTCAGAGCTATAGCCTTCAAACGACACATCGCGCGGGCTCAGCACATAGTTAAGCCACGGATACCCCGCCTCCAGCGGATACGGATTCGCACCAAAGGTCAAAACAACGCAGTCCTCGCGCTCAAAGGCATCGACGATCACGCGGCATGCATCGGGCGTAAACCGGTCATCGGAATCCAAGAACGCAACGATAGACGCCGTGGACGCGGCGATGCCTGCATTACGCGCACTCGACAGGCCGCCGTTCTCCTTATCGACCAGCGTAAAGCGCGCGTCCTTTTCGCAATAGGTAGCCGCGATATCGCGCGAGCCGTCCGGCGAGCCGTCGTTGACCAGCACGCCTTCCCAATCGGGCATGTCCTGCGCAAGCAGGGAGTCCAGGCACCAGGCCAGGCACTCCTCCACGTTATAGATGGGAACGACAACGGAAATCTTGGGGGTAGCCATAGTCAAGTGCTCCTACTGTGCGACCGGAACGTCATCGGGGTGCGGATTATCACCGTAGGTGCGCTGATACGTCAGCACGCGCCAGACCAGCGGCAGCCCGCCGATCTTGAAGTAGTGCTTAAACGTATTGATCTTGCCCGGCTTCTTAAAGCCAAAGCGCGAATCGATATAGGCGCGGGGCGACTTGACCATCAGGCGCAAGTCGGTCTCGCCACGCGGATCGAACAGCGACAGGTCAAAGCGACCGGCATCCCAATCGGACTTGAGCTCGGGAGAGGCCTTCTCCCAAAACTGCTCGCGCAACTCATCGACCAGGCGCTCATCATTCCAACGGTACGTATCGACCTTCATGCGCATTAAAATGCCCTGAAGCTGAGCCTTAAGCTCGGGGCGTTCATCCAAAAAGCGTTGCATCTCGGCATATTCGTCGCACACGCAAAACACCTTATTAGGCGAATTAACGGAGCTCTTCTCGTTATCCTGGCGATAGCACAAAATGGGGTCCGCAATAAACGCGGCACGCTCGGCGCATGCCCAGACCTTAAAGTTAAAACCCGCATCCTGATACGAGGCACCCGGCGTGGGAAGGAACCGAATCTGATTGTCGTTGAGGAACTCGCGCCGATAGATAGCCGACCAAATGGAAGGTTTGCGGTAGAAGATGCCCGGGCGATCGACGGGGCGATAAGCGGCGCCCGTCATATGCTCGTCGATGATCCCAAACAGCTCACGGCGTTCGCTGGGCGTGGACCAATACAGGTAAAAGTCGCCCTTTACCACATCGGCATGTTCAGCATCGGCCTTGGCGACCAGCTTTTGGAGCGAATCCTCAAACATAAAGTCATCGGACTCAAGGATGCCCACGTACTCGCCGCGCGCCATCTCCAGGCCGCGGTTCATCGAGTCGCCGTAGCCGCTGTTGGCCTTGTCGATCATCTTTACACGGGGGTCGCGCTCCATGTACTCGCGGATGATATCTGGCGAACTATCGGTGGAGCCGTCGTTGATGCAGATGATCTCGATGTCCTTGAGCGTCTGCGCCACGGCGGAATCGAGGCACTCGCGCAGGTAGCGCTCAACATTGCAGATGGGAACAAGCAGCGAAACTTTAGGGGTATCAGAGTTCTGCAAGAGAACCTCCTGTTGAATAGCGTGTAACAGGGTTATTTTAGCAGCCGAGTTGCGGCGGGCGGCAGCGCTTGGAACTAGAGAAAGCGCTCCAGGCAGGCCTTGAGACCACGGGTCGAAAGATAGAACAACGTGGCGTCTGCCATCGAAACGCCCGAGGTCGCCACAACGAGCTTATGGGCGACACGGCGAACGGCGCCCTTAGCAGGCATATCCGCCCACTCCGTTCCCAAAAACGTCGTGAGGTCCATGTTGACGCGAGCCGCCACGCGATGGAAGTCATCGGCATCCAAGCGCGCCAGGTCGAACACAATGAGGTCCAAAAACCAAGTTATCAGCTCGCCGGGGCACAGGTCCAAAAGACCGTAGGCCGCCCAGTCCTCCAAGACTTCCTCGAGCATCCTCATGTGGGCGTCAAGCTTTTTGGCGCGAGCCTCGGCACTGTTGAACTCGTGCGTCGCCGATTCGCTCTCCATCACGTAGTGGTAGAACTTGTCCGGCATGACGACGGTCTTGCGGGCAAGCGCATAAGCCGCAAATTGGAAGACGACGTCCTCTCCCAAAGCCAAACCGGGGGCGAAGCGAATGCCTTCGCGATTGAGCAGCTCGCGCGAAAAAGCCGCACGGCAGGCATAGGGCTGCGCATTCGAATGAAACAGCAGTTGGGGATCACGGGCGCCGAAGGTACCAGCTTTGGGGCTCATGAGCTGCTGAACGCGTTTGGGGGCAGCATCGGCTGGTTCACAGACGCCGCCAAAAACGGCGGCCTCGACATCTGCAGACTCCATGGCATGCAGTACGCGCTCGACCGTCTGGGCATCGATGTAATCGTCGGCGTCCACAAAAAAGACGGTCTCGCCCTCGGCGGCATCGATACCGGCATTTCGAGCACACGAGACACCCGCATTTTCCTGGTCAATCACCAGTACGCGATCGTCGGCCTGCGCGACCTGGCGCAACACGTTCAACGAATCATCAGTCGAACCGTCGTTGACGCAGACAACCTGAATCGAGCGCTCGGACTGAGCCAACAGCGAATCGAGGCATCGCTGAATGGAGCGCGCAGAGTTGTAAACGGGGACGACAATGGTCGCTTTGGGGGTCAAAGTCTCTCCCATGTCGACCTACCCCCTCAGCGATTCGATGAGGAAGGCAGCAACCACGCCTGGGCCTCCAACCGAGGCGTAATACTTAGCACGCCCCAAGGCACCATCCGTCGCAAAACTCGGATGCTCGTCAACCCAGCCCTCAGGATCTTTGAGGATGGCAGCGAGATTTGCGCGCTTCCACGGCTTGAGATCGTCAAGCGAAAACTCCCCCGCGTCCAAGGCCGCTTGGAACTCCTTGGCCATCTGAACCAGGAACTCCTTATAGAACTTAGGCGCCAAGCGCACGTAGTTCCACATATACGAATCGTACTTAATGAGTTGGTTGAACTTGAGCATGCGCGCGACGTCATCACTTGCGTGGTCGCGGGCATAATCCTCTCGAATCCAACGCTCAATCTCGGCATACTCGGTATTGACGCAAAAGACCTTAGCCGAAGAATTGACCGAGGAATTCTCGTTGTCCTGGCGATAAGACAACACGGCATCATGAAGGTAAACAGCCTTATCGGCGCACGCGATCACCTTAAAGGCGAATGACGTGTCCTGAAAGGATGCCCCCGGAGTCGGCAGGAACGTAATGCCGTTGCGCTCAAGAAAATCGCGACGGTACACGGCCGACCAAATCGACGGCTTTTGCTTAAAGAACTGCGTCGTATCGCTCGGGTGCACCGGCTTGCCACAGTCCTTGGCTTTAAACATCTCGTGCAGCGAACGGCGCTCCTCGGGCTTAGACCAGTAGAAATCAAAGTTCGCCTTCGCGAAGTCGGCATTATTGCTATCGGCGGCCGAGACAAGCTTTTCGAGTGCGTCGGACGCCATAAAGTCATCGGACTCCAAGATGCCCACGTACTTGCCGCGCGCCATCTCCAGACCGTGGTTCATCGAGTCGCCGTAGCCGCTGTTGGCCTTGTCGATCATCTTGACGCGCCTATCGTGCTCCATATACTCGCGAATAATCGCCGGCGAGTTGTCGGTCGACCCGTCGTTAATGCAGATGATCTCAATATCCTTGAGCGTCTGTGCCAGGGCGGAATCGAGACACTCGCGCAGGTAGCGCTGAACATTGTAAATGGGAATAAGCAGCGACAGAACAGGGCTGCCAGAGACGTTAGTAGACAAATGTGCTCCTTAGGAAATACCTGTCGTTTCATGGTATCAAAGGGTCAGCGCGCCAGCGGGCGTTTATATAATCTATGGAGCCTCTTGCGGGCAAAGTAGCCGCACGTCATGCGGCGGGCCCATGGCAGGTTCCTGCGTTTTATTCAAAGCTTGCCGACAAGGTGCGGTGAGCCTTTACAATAGAACAGTCCCAAGGACGTATTCGATAGCTTCCGCGCAGCGCTCGCCCGCCGCGCGTGAAAGGATATATTGCCCCATGCCTTCAACCCTTCCCGCTCCCATCGATAAGCTCGCCATCGTTGTCGTTACGTACAAGCGCCAGGAACTCCTGGCCAACCTGTTCGACTCCATGACCGAGCTCACGGCAACGCCCTGGCGCATCGTGATTGTCGATAACGAGAATTCGCGCGAGACCGAGGCCATGTGCACCGCATTCAACGAGCGCCTGGCCAGCCTGTGGGGCATCGACACCGAGCAGCCCGACGCGCAGGGCGGCACCGACCGTGTCATCTACGCCCCGCAGCTCGAAAACGGCGGCGGTGCGGGCGGCTTCTCCGCTGGCACTAAATGCGCCTACGATCTGGGGGCCCAGTGGTTCTGGGTGATGGACGACGACGTGCTCGTCATCCCCGAAGGCATCGAGCGTCTTGCCAAGTGGACCGACCGCTACGATGTCATCCAGGGTTCGCGCCTGGACTTTGACGGCGGCGCTTTCTTTTGGCAGTACCAGCTCATCCTTTCGCTCGGCATTCCCAACCCTGTCGCCAAGTGGGACCTGGGACCCGAGGGCTACCGCGCCATGAACCAGCTGTGCTTTGAAGGCGGCATGTTCTCGCGCCGCGTGGTCGACAAGATCGGCCTGCCCGATGCGCGCTTCTTCATCTACGGCGACGATGCCTGCTATGGCTACGTGGCCAGCCAGCACTTCCCCGCCGCCGTGGTTGCCGACGTGGTGCTCAAGCGCGCCCGCGCCGTCTCCAACTGGGACATCGCCGGCAAGCGCCAGCTCAACTCCACGAGCGACACCAACCGCTACTACATCATGCGCAACCGCGGTTATCTGGCCCGCTACATGCAGATCTACGGCGACTATCACCCCATGCTGTTCCGTCTGGGCAACGCCGCGACCTTCTGCAAGGAGTTCATTCGTCTGGCCGCCGTTGACAAGTGCTTTAAGACCGGCATTCCGGCGCTGCGCCGTGGCATGAAGGACGCCCGCAAGATCGTTAAGGATCCCAACTGGAAACCCATGCCGCCCCTGAAGGACGCCGAGTAGTAAAGGGCTTTCGCCCGCCGCTACAGGCGTTGACACACCACGGACACACGCTGACCGTCAAAACCAAAGCCCCAACGCATGCGCCCGACGGCGGGGCGCGGCACGCGGATATCATCGATGCCGTCGCGCTCTATGTCGAGCAGCGCCTGAACCGCTAACAGTTCCAGGCCCAGGGCATCGACGCCAGGGTCATACAACATGTTGATCGTAATGAGCGGTCGCTCATCGAGCATGCCGAGCGTGTCGGCCACGTCAAACACCCGACCGGTGGGAATCACCTGGATATCCCAGCGATCCGAGACGCCACTTCGCTTGGAGCTGGGATTGCAATAGCCGGACAGTCCAAAGCAAAGCCCCTGCAGCGCCAGATGATAGGCTGTCGGCATATCTGATTTGTCCACATCGATGCCCAGATCGCCGATAGCACAGCTCAAAGCTTGCTTTACAGCGTCCTCGTCTCCTCGACACAGCCCGTCATGGAACGAGTCGATAACTCCAACGTCCTCAACGGCGCACTCAAACCATTCCAGAATTACAAGACGGAGCGCCTGACGCACTTCGTTGTTAGGCAGACGCAGGGAACGAAGGCACGCGCCGTTTTCCGAATGCCCCGTCATGTCCGTCGTAAGAAATCCAGACAGATACAGCGCTGTCCAGATATCTTCGGGCTTGGCGGCATCGGCCTCCTCGGCATGCACATGCACTGGCACCTCAATAAACCCATGCGCCTCAAGTAAATCGAACAATGCGGACAGGCGCATGAGATTCCAGTCGCCGACGCATGCGCTCAGACGGTCGGCGTAACCATACAGATCTGCCCGAACGGGCGCGACGCAACCGCGATGTGCGTAGTCCACCACGCGCTCCGGGCTCGAGCAATAAAAACCACCAAGCAGATAGCCCTCGAGCCACTCACGCGCGTCATCCAGACAGCCGTTGCGACCGATGCAATCCAACAGCACTTGGACTTCGTCGTCCGAAAAACCGAACCATCGATCACACCAACTCGACAACGCTGTCGCCGACCGATAGGAAACCCCACGTTGGGACAACGCAAACTCGGCATGACCGGGGCGTTCGCACATCAGACACGTCAATCGCAACGAGTCGCCGGCATCGGCAATGGTGTCGAACAACATTCGGCTGAGCGACTCTAGGGAATCCACGCTACCGTCGTCCTTAGCGTCCAAACGCTTTGGACATACCGCGTCGTAGTCGTCTATCAGAAGAACAACCTGCTCATCGAAAGCTGCCTGGAGCAGTTTAATAAGCACGCCAAGCGCCGCATCGATCTCCTTATCGCTGGCCACCCCACGCGCCGCCCTCTCGATAAGACGAACCTCACGTCTTGACAGATCAGGCGCGGCAAGCAGCGGCAGTAATCGGGCGCACTCGCGCACGACAGCCCCGCGAATTGCTGCCGCAGCACCAGCGCCATGCCTCGAAGCGGCAGCTGTAAAGTCGAGCATGATGACCGGATAACTCGCGTACTCATCACGATAGCGACCGCCGCCCGCCTGCCAAATCTGGGTACCAGCGAACAGGCTTCGATCCGGCAGCCGGCGATCAGGTCGTTCCAAATAGCACTTGAGCATCGATAAATTCATGCTCTTGCCAAAACCCTTGGGCCGACAGCAAAGCGCAACAGGTGCTTCACTGTCCAATATATCGGCAATAAACATAGTCTTATCGACGAGTAAACACCGATTGATTGCATCGGAAAAGCCGTGTGCATCAACCGGTAGAGCTGCGCTATCCGCATGATTGAGCAACCGTGCACCAAACGCATGAGTAAAACCACAATTCACCTGTTCAGACACCGTAAACTCTCCTTCTAACGCAGCACGATGCCCATTGTAGCGAGCGGGTAGAGCGCAACAATATCGACATGCAAACGTTTCGGGCAGCGGTAGCAACAGCCCCCCGAGGGGGCATAACAAATCGTTGCACAACAAAAAAAGGGGGGCCGATGCCGCCGCACCGGACCCCGTCCCAAACTCTTATAGAAAACGATCTGGAAGATTACTCCTCCAAGCCGTCCTCCCCAGAAGCCTTCTTCTGCTGATCGAGCTTATGCTTACCACTTACGATAGACGTAGCGCCCAGTGTGGCCAAGCTTGCACTGGCAAGGCTCGCCATCACAATCAGATCGCCCGTCTTGGGCATATTGCCGCCAGATGACTTGGCTGTGGTGGTCATCGTGGTCGTAGTGGTCACCGTTTTGGAGTCATTTTGCTCCTGAACCTGGTTGTCAGCACCGCTCTTGTCGTCGTCTTCGGACTGTTTCTTTTCGCCCTCGGTCTTGCTCTCGTCCTTCTTCTGACCGGACTTGTCGCCCTTCTCATCAGAGCTAGGACCCTTATCGGATTCAGCCTTCTCGGAAGCCTTGTCCTTTGAGTCGCCCTTTGCGGCCTCGGTCTTTTCCATAGAAACCTGATCAGAGTTGTCCTTGTTCTGAGTCGAGCCATTATTGACGCCAGCCATCAGCGAAGAGCCCAGCGTAGAGCCAAGCTGCTCGGAGAAAGAAGGCTTCTTGTCCGGCGAAGCAACGGGAACGTCCGGCGCCTTATTCGAGTCATCCTTGGAAGCATCGGAACCAGGGGTTGCGTCAGAGCCGGAGCCGTTGTTAGAGCCGGTGCCAACGGACGAATCGCTCGAGCCGGTGGATGAGTTAGAGGTGCCAGCGCCGGTCGAACCAGAAGCGTCGCTGTCCGTATTGCCGGCAGAGCTTGAAGACGAATCGCCCGCAGCAGAGCCGTTCGAAACGGAGCCGTTCGAGGTAGAGCCGTTGTTGGTAGTGCCACCAGCAGAGCCATCACCGTCAGCACCGGTCGAGGGCGCATCCATCCTGTCATCGTTGGCATCGTCGCTCGAGTCGTCATTCGAATCAGGCGTCGGCGAGGGCGCCGGCGTGGGCTCGGGCTGCACGGGCGTCGCAGCGGCAGCGGCCTCGTCCTCGGCGATATAAACCAAGCAGTCCTTCAGCTCGTTGCGGTAGCGGTTCTTCCAGCCCTCATGATACTGGGGCTGGCTCGAATACTTGGTCGCCACGTTATTGACCACACTGTTGGAAAGCGCCGTCACAAACTCGCGATCAGTCATACTGTTAGAAAGGTTTGCCCAACGGAAGAAGTCCCTGCAACCACCGGTGCCGCACATGTTGGTGATGCTCCACACCATGCCCTTGACGCAATCGGCGCGGCCGGAGATGTCAATGCCAAGAGCGCTCTTAAGCCACGCCTCGGTCACCGCATAGTACGAGTTGTACGCATAGGCATCTTGAAGTGCTGAGAACTCAACAGGATCGGTGTTATAAGCACCTTGGAAGGCATCCTGCGCGATATGGCCCAGCTCGGTGAGCTGGCCGTTCTCGTACATGGCATTGCTCGTGTTGGAAATCTCGCTGCCGCGATCAATCGCATCCTTGAGCATGCAGTATTTTTCGGGGTTGTAGTTGTAGGCCTGCTTCATAAACGGGATGAGCGACCAACGACGGTCGAACTGGTAATAACCCAGCGCGTTGTAGCCGTCGCCATACGAAAAGCCCTGGTTGTAGTTGCCATGGCTCTCGTACTTGGTAAAGTACTTCATCTCGGGAGTCACGTTGACAAACGAAACGCCCTGGACCGACCTCAGCACGCCCGAGAAGGACTGCTGGGTGTAGAGACCTTTGTCGATATCGGTGGCATCCGAGGCAACGCCCGGCGTGGGCTCCTCGGCGGCGGCGGGCGCGGGTGCGGTAACGGCGCCAAACGAAAGCGCCAGCGTCAGGCCCGCGACAATAGCAGAATGCTTGGGCTGCATAAGATCCTCCCTGCATTGGTGTAGTTAAAGTGCGGTTTGCAAAGATAGAATTAAGTATTGCAGCTCACCCGTTGTTGCACAACAACCCCTCGGTAAACGGCAACAACCCTCCGCGAAATCCGCGAAATCTAAAGGAATTAAACAAACTGGTCGTCGGGCACCAGAAGAAGATCGCCGTAGCGTCCCATCAGCCCGTCTCTCAACCGACAGAAAGCGGGGATATAGACGTTTAAGATACGCTGAATCAAATCTTGAGCGAGCTTGTTGTCATAGATATGGACGTTCGTATTGCGGTCTCTGAGCATATCTAGCCATGCCGCCTCATCAATAAAGTCGTAGAATCGGTAGGCTTCCTTCAAGATGGCACGAGGAGACCCCGATGCAGCAAGCGTGGCGCCCTCATACTCGAGCAGACGTTTAAGGAGCTTCCAGCTCAGTTCAAACTGAAGGTTGAACTTATTAATCAATCCACTCTGAACAAAATCATTGCTAAGATCCTGATTGGGTGCATCCTCAAGATTCGCCAAGGCGCTGGCAAAGTTCTCATATTTTTTCATACAGAATCACACCATCCCTGGCAATTTCATCGAGCAATTGCTGCGATAAGGACTCATCCAGATTGACGACGTCTATATCTAAAAGAGTATCAAGACGCTCCTCTATCAGATATGAGAAACGGTCGAAATCCCGGCAACCTGCTACAGCAATATCAATATCGCTCTTAGGCAAGTTGTCACCGCGGGCACGAGAACCAAACAGCACAACCCTCTCGGCGTCACATTCCCGAGCAAAAATCTCAATTTGCTTGTACACCTTGTCGAGAGATACCATCTGCAGCCCTACAGCTTAATGTCGAAGTTGATCTCGGGGACGGCAGCAAGGTCGGCCAACGTCACGCCGTCGACGTACTTTTCGATCACGTCGTCCAGACCGCGCCAGAATTTGACGGTCGAGCAAAGATCGCTGCGGGCGCAGCTGTTGTCGATGCCATCGCACGCCACCGGAGCCGTGCTGCCTTCGACGGCGCGCAGGATGTCGCCGGCACGCACCTCGGCCGGGTCCTTGGCCATCATGTAGCCGCCGCCCTTGCCGCGCACGCTCTTAAGTAGGCCCGCCTTCATGAGCGGACGAACCAGCTGCTCCAGATACTTTTGCGAGATACGCTCGCGGTCGGCGACCTCGCGCAGAGCGATCTTGCCCTCGGCGTCGCCCAGCGCTGCGATATAGATCATCAGTCGGAGGGCATAGCGGCCCTTAGAAGAAATGAGCATACCTACCCTCCCATCGCATCTTGGACAACATAACCAGGTTTGTTTGTCCCAAATCTTAAGTAAGTGGGACAAACACAACAGGTTATTTTGTCCCACATCTAGAAAAGTCGAGTGGATTAGTCGGGTTTTCCCTTGACTAACGCCGAACCCATAGTAACTTTATTCCGAGAAGATTCCTAGGGTTTCGTACACCCATGAGTACACCATATACAGAGAGGGACAGCATGAGCGCAAATCCGCTGCTTTCCATCGAAGGTCTAACCGCCTCCGTGGACGAGAAGACCATCCTCCACAACGTCAACCTTAACGTCGCCGCCGGCGAGACCCACGTGTTGATGGGACCCAACGGCGCCGGCAAGTCCACCCTTGGCCACCTGGTCATGGGCGACCCCGTCTACACGGTCAACGACGGCCGCATCGTCTTTGACGGCCAGGACATCACCGAGCTCACCACCGACAAGCGCTCGCGCGCCGGCCTGTTCCTGAGCTTCCAGGCCCCTGTCGAGATCCCCGGCGTGCCACTGTCGAGCTTTTTGCGCGCCAGTATCGCCGGCCGCCCCGGCCTGGAGATGAAGGGCAAGGAATTCCGTCGTCGCGTCAAGGAGCTCGCGGCCGAGCTTAACATGGATACCGCCTACCTCAACCGTGAGCTGGGCGTGGGCTTCTCGGGCGGCGAGAAAAAGAAGGTCGAGATGCTCCAGCTTCTGCTGCTGCAGCCCAAGCTCGCCATCTTGGACGAGACCGACTCCGGCCTGGACGTCGACGCCCTGTCCACCGTCAGCCACGGTATGGACGCCTACCGCAAGAGCTGCGACGGCTCCATGCTCATCATCACGCACAACACGCGCATCCTGGAGCACCTGGATGTCGACCGCGTCCACGTTATGGTCAAGGGCCACATCGTGCGCGAGGACGATGCCTCGCTGATCCCCTGGATCGACAAGAACGGCTTTGAGACCTTCGAGCGCGAGGCCGCCGAGCAGCGCGCCCAGGCCGAGGCCGCCGCTGCCGAGCAGCAGGCGTAAAGGGGCGACGCAATGACCAAGAACCGCACCGAGGTCGCGGACATCGACCGCAGCCTCTACGACTTCACCTACGGCGAGGAGGGATTCGAGCGCCTCGACGCCGGCATCACGCCCGACATCGTGCGCGAGATCAGCGCCAAGAAGGACGAGCCACAGTGGATGCTCGATCTGCGCTTAAAGTCCCTCGAGATCTTCAATCGTTTTCCCGACCCGACGTGGGGCCCCTCCATCGAGGGCCTGGACATGGACAACATCGTCACCTACGTCAAGCCCAACACCGACCAAAAGCACGACTGGGAGTCGGTGCCCGACGACATCAAGAACACCTTTGAGCGCTTGGGCATCCCCGAGGCCGAGCGCAGCTACCTGGCGGGCGTCGGCGCGCAGTACGACTCCGAGCTGGTCTACCACAACATGCAGGACACCGCGTCCAAGATGGGTATCGTCTATTCCGGCATCGAGGAGGCCCTGCACGACCCGCAGTGGGAGCCGCTCATCCACGAGAAGTTTATGACGCTCATCCCGCCCACCGACCACAAGTTTGCGGCCCTGCACGGCGCCGTATGGTCGGGCGGCTCGTTTGTCTACGTGCCCAAGGGCACCAAGTTGGACTTCCCGCTGCAGAGCTACTTCCGCCTTAACGCCAAGGGCGCCGGCCAGTTTGAGCACACGCTCATCATCGTCGAGGACGACGCCGACCTGCACTTCATCGAGGGTTGCTCCGCGCCCAAGTACAACGTTGCCAACCTCCACGCCGGCGCCGTCGAGCTCTTTGTGGGCAAGCGTGCGCACCTGCGCTACTCGACCATCGAGAACTGGTCCAAAAACATGTACAACCTCAACACCAAGCGTGCGCGCGTGGACGAGGATGGCGACATAGAGTGGATCAGTGGCTCCTTCGGCAGCCACGTGGGCTACCTCTACCCCATGAGTGTGCTCAACGGCCGCCGCGCCCGGTCGAGCTTTACCGGCATCACCTTTGCCGGCGCCGGGCAGAACCTCGATACCGGCTGTAAGGTCGTGCTCAACGCCCCCGAGACCTCGGCAACCGTCGAGACCAAGGGCATCTCCAAGAGCGGCGGCATTCAGACCTTCCGCAGCTCCATCGTGGCCACGCCCAAGGCCGAGGGTTCCAAGGCAACCGTGAGCTGCCAGTCGCTCATGCTCGACGACCAGAGCCGCTCCGACACCATCCCCGCCATGGACATCCGCGCCAAGAACGTCGACATCGGCCACGAGGCCACCATCGGCCGCATCGGCGACGACAAGGTGTTCTACCTGATGAGCCGCGGCATCTCGGAGGAAGAGGCCCGCACCATGATCGTCAACGGCTTTGCCAACCCGGTCTCCAAGGAGCTGCCGCTGGAGTACGCCGTCGAGATGAACAACCTGATCAAGCTCGAGATGGAAGGAGCGATCGGATAATGAAACAGGAAACCAACACCGCTGCTACCACCCTTGAGCAGGTCAACGCGATGCCGGCTGCCACTTGGGGCTGGCTGAAGATGAATCAGACCAAGCTCGAGCTCTCTGACGAGCTTGCCGCCGCTCCCGCGGAGGCCGTTGAGGTCGAAGGCTTGGGCGAGCAGTTTATTGGCGTGACAGACGCGTTCGACGCCGCCATGGACGCCATGGCCGAGCGCTTCCCCGAGCGCCGCTCCTCCGCCCCCGGTGATGCCGCCGACCGCGCCCGCATCACGCCCGAGACCGAGCTCGACGTGCCCGCCACCTCCGTCTACCAGGCCGGCGCCATCAAGCTCGAGGAGGAGCTCTCCCCTGCTGAAGCCTTCGAAACCGGCATGGGCGAGGCTGCCTACGCCTACTTGGCCGAGCACGCTACCAAGCGCATCGTCATCGATGTGCCCGCATACCAGCACGCCACGGTTACCGTGCGTGTGAGCGGTGTCGATGCCGCCGCGGCCATCGCCGCCATCGACGTCGTCGCTCGCCCGCAGGCAACGCTCGACCTGCATATTGCCCTAGACTCTCCTGTTACCGGCGAGGGTGTCGTGGGCTCCGTGCTACGCGTGTGCGCCCACGAGTACGCCACCGTCAACGTGACCTGCACGCAGACACTCGACGACAGCTGGATCGCACTCGACGACACCGGCCTGTTCCTGGACGAGGGCGCGCGCGTCAACGTGCAGCACACCGTCCTGGGTGCCGGCGCCAGCGCCACCGGCCTTGCCGGCGACCTGCTGGGCGACACCGCCAAGGTGACCATCGATACCGATTACCTGGGCGCCCGCGAGCAGGTGCGCGACTTTAACTACGAGCTGCGCCACCGCGGTCGCAAGACCGAGTGCGAGATCGACGCCAACGGCGTGCTGACCGGCACGTCCAAGAAGGTCTACCGTGGCACCATCGACCTCGTGCACGGCTGCAAGGGTGCAACCGGCACCGAACGCGAGACGGTGCTTTTGGCCAACAAGGGCGTCGACAACAAGACCGTTCCCGTCATTCTCTGTGACGAGGACGACGTCGCCGGCAACCACGGCGCCACCATCGGTCACGTCCGCGACGAGCAGCTGTTCTACCTCGCCTGCCGTGGCCTTGACCAAAACGCCGCCGAGGACCTGTTCATCCGCGCCAAGCTGGAGGACGCCGCGCTTTCCGCCACCGACGAGCGCACCCGCGCCGCCGTCGTCCGCCTAGGCAACAACCTGATCGACAACTTTGAAGAGGAGCTCGCATGATCGACACCGAGCACGTTAAATGCGACACCTGTACTGCCCCCGAGCCCATGGAGCTCGACGCCAGCGACGAGGCTTCGCGCGGCTGGCCCACCGTGGACATCGAGACCAACCCCTACAAGGGCCAGTTCCCGCTGTTCCAGCAGCACCCCGAGATCGCCTTCCTCGATAGCGCCGCCACCGCGCAGCGCCCTGCCTGTGTGCTCGACGCCGAACGCGACTTCTACCAGCGCATGAACGCCAACCCCCTGCGCGGCCTGTACTCGCTGTCCGTCGAGGCCACCGACGCCATCGCGAAGGTCCGCCAGCAGATCGCTGACCTCATCGGCGCCTCACAGGCCAACGAGGTCGTCTTCACCCGCAACACGAGCGAGTCGCTCAACCTGGTCGCTAAGAGCTTTGCGCCCACAGTGCTCGAACCGGGCGACGAGGTCGTCATCACCATTATGGAGCACCACTCCAACCTGATTCCGTGGCAGCAGGTCTGCCGCGAGACCGGCGCCAAGCTCGTCTACCTCTACCCCACCAAGACCGGCCAGCTCACCACCGAGGAGGTTCTTGCCAAGGTGGGTCCCAAGACCAAGATCCTAGCCGTGGGACAGGTCTCCAACGTGCTGGGCGTCGAGAACCCGGTCAAGAACCTCGGCAAACTCGTGCACAAGTACGGCGGCTACCTGGTCGTCGACGGCGCGCAGTCGCTGCCGCACATGCCGGTCGATGTGGCCGACCTGGGCGCCGACTTCTTTGCCTTTAGTGCGCACAAGGCCATGGGCCCCATGGGCATCGGCGTGCTGTGGGGCAAGATGGACCTGCTCAACGCCATGCCGCCCATGCTTACCGGCGGTGAGATGATCGACTCGGTTACTGAGCAGGACGCCGTCTGGGCTCCCGTCCCCGAGAAGTTCGAGGCCGGCACGCAGGACGCCGCCGGCATCTTCGCCACAGGCGCCGCCCTCGACTACCTCGTCAACACGGTGGGCTACGAAAACATCCAGGCACGCGAGCAGGCACTCGTCCACTACCTGATGGGCGAGCTCATGCAGCTCGACTTTGTCCAGATCATCGGCTCAATCTATTGGGATAACCACCACGGTGTCGTGAGCTTTAATGTCAAGGGCATCCACCCGCACGATGTCGCGAGCATCATGGACATGGACGGCGTCTGCATCCGCGCCGGTCACCACTGCGCGCAGCCGCTGCTCACCTGGCTGGGCGTCGAGAACCTTGCCTGCTGCCGCGCCAGCGTGGCCTTCTACAACGACAAGGCCGACATCGACAAGTTCATCGCCGGCCTGCATCACGTTTGGAGCACATTCAATGGGTAATCTGTACACCTCCACCACATTTATGGAGCACAACTCGCACCCCGACTATAAGTACGAGATGGATGCTCCCACGCACGAGCACGACGGCATCAACCCCAGCTGCGGAGACGAGCTCACCTTGCAGCTGCGTGTCGAGAACGGCGTGATCGAGGAGGCCTCCTTTACCGGCCACGGCTGCGCCATCAGTCAGGCCAGCGCCGACATCATGGCCGACCTCATCACCGGCGAGACGGTCGAGGAAGCGCGTCGCTTGGCAGGGCTCTTCCTCGCCATGATCCGCGGCGAACAGCTCTCCGAGGAGGACCTGGAAGATCTGGACGAGGCCGCCCAGCTCCAGGACATCTCGCACATGCCCGCCCGCGTCAAATGCGCCGAGCTCGCCTGGCGCACCCTCGACGGCATGCTCGAGGGGCAAGCAAACCAGTAGCGTATGCCCCGAATCCAAGGTTTTTGATTGCCGAGCCGCCCGATACGGGCGGCTCTGTTTTTTCTAATGAGCGCGAACGCACAAAGTCCGCGCGTCCGGCACCCCGTCTGTCATTTACCACACAGCCAGACGCGAACACGGGCGTTTTCCACAGCACCAAAGGCCTGCGGCAGGGCCACGAGCACGCCTAGCATCGTCCCATGCCCCATCCAGCTGGGCTCCGATTCGCTTCGCGCCTGCTGCAGACGGGTCCCATAGGGAGCGGCGTGCATTTTTGCGAGTATTCAGCACGCCAAGCTGTGTGTATACGCATCGAAAGCGTTAATCAACGTCTCCAGGCGCATATATAGTGCGTTTTAGAACAAGCATCGTGGTCTCAGGGGCGCAAACATGAGCTTCGGGAGCGCATCGGCAGGCATAAATAGCTTCGGGGCCCGTATGTTGCAAAATTGCGACGGTAGTGGCAGTACCGCGATGCTGAAAACTCCATTTTTTGCACGGCGCAGATGGGGGTAGGCACGGGCAAACCCGGACTGAGCCCTTATTTTATGCAAGATGGCGATTGTTCTAAGCATATTAAGAAGTGCAGTTGCCGCACCAAGCTTTTGAACGCTTGTTGCGGCGTATGGACGACCCCATCTGCGGCGCACAGGCGACCCTACATCACGTTTCCGCCAGTCCGCATCGCCGTCCGCGCGCGGGCACGCACAATACGAGAGACGGTACTTTTGCCAATCCCGGTATAGCGCTCAATCTGGCGCACCGTGAAACCGGCATCGTGCAATCCAAAAATAACGGTATCGCGCTGCGCCGGCGGTGCGGCTTTAACCCCGCGAAGCGGAACCCCGAGTTCCTTAGCCATCTTGCCGGCAAAGGCGTGGCGTTCCCACTCCGTCTCTTTCATATCGCCCAGCGCTGGCTCGCCGCCGTCGGGCGTCGAAAGTGAATAGGCAATAAAGCCCTCGGCAGAACCAAAGAGCTCAAGCACGCAAGAAGGATCAGAAAATCCCCTCGCGACATCAGCCGCGTCACCGTCGTAAGCGCGCAAATGCTCCGCAAAGCTGCTCCAGGGATAACGCTCGATTAGGCCAACGCCCGCCTCCTGTGGATCGGCGTGTACGGAGCGAATAGCCTCCATCACCTGCCAGTCGGTATCGAGCGAGCGCCGGTCAAAACGGTTCTGGAACAGATGACCTGTGCGCCCCGTGCGTTTATTGAACCGCCGCGCGTACGTCAAAAGCAGCCGGTGCATCGCCGCGCTCATCGCGTCCTCGTAATCTGCCAGCACCAGATGCACGTGATTGCCCATAAGACACCAAGCGATAACCGTGACGCCTGCCTCCCGGCAGCAGTCGCGCATCAACTCCAAAAACTCCCACCGGTCTTCATCGCCCTCAAAGATGAGCTGCTTGCCCGTACCGCGGGCACAGACATGGTAAAAGCCGGTAACCGTTCTCCAAACGCGCTGCATGGCGCTCCCTTCGCCGGGATCTGCTTGCCATCCAATACAGCACGATTGAAGCGTGCCATCAAAACATCCACGCAAAACAATAGACTCGCGCGGCCAAAGGCAGTAAATAGGCGGCGAACGGCACCGTTGCAACAGGTCAGCCCCTGCAACGCTTACAAGAGCTGACCAAAAGCTTGCCCAAGACGAACCCCCTCTACGGAAGTTCGCGACCACAGAACATAGAGTTAAACCGTTTCAATTTAAACTTCCGGACTTCTCGCTACGAAAACTGAGCCGTTCGCCGAATATTCCGTGCATTTCGCGGTATTATAGGGGCTGCATGTCATGTCCCTTTCGAAGGGTCGCCCGGCAATCGCCAGCCACGACCCCCAGACGGGACGCCAACACGATAGAGAGGAGAGGCATGCAGTACTCACAGGAAGTGGAGAACATGTGCCCCGTTGCCAAGGGTGCATACCACGGCCCCGCACCCATCCCCGAGGAGGGCAAGTGGGTCCAGGCTAAGGAGATTTCCGACATCTCCGGTCTTACGCACGGTGTGGGTTGGTGCGCACCTCAGCAGGGCGCCTGCAAGCTCACGCTGAACGTCAAGGACGGCATCATCGAGGAGGCCCTCGTTGAGACCATCGGCTGCTCGGGCATGACCCACTCTGCCGCCATGGCTTCCGAGATCCTTCCCGGTAAGACCATCCTCGAGGCCCTCAACACCGACCTCGTCTGCGACGCCATCAACGTTGCTATGCGCGAGATCTTCCTGCAGATCGTTTACGGCCGCAGCCAGACCGCGTTCTCCGAGGGCGGCCTGCCCGTGGGCGCCTCCCTCGACGACCTCGGCAAGGGCCTTCGCTCTCAGGTCGGCACCATGTTCGGCACCAAGGCCAAGGGCGCTCGTTACCTCGAGCTCGCTCAGGGCTACGTCACCCGCATGGCTCTCAACGACAAGAACGAGATCATCGCTTTCGAGTTCCTGAACCTCGGCAAGTTCACCGACGCCGTCAAGGCCGGCAAGACCCCCGAGGAGGCCATCGCTGGCGCTATGGGCCACTATGGTCAGTGGGAGAACGCTGCCAAGTACATCGACCCGCGCACCGACGAGGAGACTCACTCCGTCGCCAGCGTGTTCCCGGTTCACGAGTAGAAAGGGAGGGAAATAACTATGACTGTTACGTTCGAAGGTTACGAGCGCCGCGCTGACAAGATCAACAAGTGCCTCGCCGACAACGGCATCGCCTCCCTCGAGGAAGCTCTGCAGATCTGCACCGACAAGGGCTTCAACCCGCGTGAGATCGTCAACAACACCCAGTCCATCGCCTTCCAGAACGCCGAGTGGGCCTACACCCTCGGTTGCGCTCTCGCTGTCAAGCGTGGCGCCAAGTCCGCTTCTGAGGCTGCCGCCATCATCGGCGAGGGCATCCAGGCCTTCACCGTTCCCGGCTCCGTCGCCGAGGACCGCAAGGTCGGTCTGGGCCACGGCAACTTGGGCGCTATGCTACTCTCCGACGACACCGAGTGCTTCGCCTTCCTGGCCGGCCACGAGTCCTTCGCTGCCGCTGAGGGCGCTATCGGTCTGGCTCTGAACGCCAACAAGGCTCGTAAGAAGCCGCTGCGCGTTATCCTGAACGGTCTGGGCAAGGACGCTGCTCAGATCATCGCCCGCATCAACGGCTTCACCTATGTGAAGACCCAGTTCGACTACTACACGGGCGAGCTCAAGGTCGTCGAGACCATCCCCTACTCCGATGGTCCCCGCGCTGCCGTTAACTGCTACGGCTCCGACGACGTCCGCGAGGGCGTTGCCATCATGTGGCACGAGAACGTCGACATCTCGATCACCGGTAACTCCACCAACCCCACCCGCTTCCAGCACCCCGTCGCTGGCACCTACAAGAAGGAGCGCATCGAGGCTGGCAAGAAGTACTTCTCCGTCGCTTCTGGTGGCGGCACTGGCCGTACCCTGCACCCGGACAACATGGGCGCCGGCCCTGCCTCTTACGGCATGACCGACACCATGGGCCGCATGCACTCCGACGCCCAGTTCGCCGGTTCCTCCTCCGTGCC
>ERZ836358.549-NODE-549-length-46866-cov-724.079276_pt1 | contig 46866 bp, 50 predicted proteins | sample MGYA00519942_ERZ836358 | MGnify/ENA primary metagenome ERZ836358 (study PRJEB31850, sample SAMEA3708798) | human gut metagenome | biome: human gut; feature: human-associated habitat; material: faeces | place: China | collected 2014 ...
CGTGCTGTGGGAACTTCTCGCAGCCGATATAGAGCGTTTCGAAGGCATCGGTGCCATCGGTACGGTGTTCGAGAAGGTCTTCTTCTGATTCAGGTTGTTTTCACCCAAAAAGGTGCAGATGAAGCGAAGCGTAACAGGAGATGATGCCGATGGCTGCTGCCCACAAAGGAAAAGCCATTGTCCTACGTTTGTTGGGCGCAAGACAAAGGCTGTATCTGGAAAGGCGGATTAGGAGGGATTCCGCTTCAATGCAAAATATACTTTCTGTTTAATTTGGCTACTTTTTATTGCAAGCATTGCAATAATTCTAATTTACACTCGTTCTTATAGTAAGAAAGTACAAACTTTATTGCTAAAATAATGTACTTTATGTAATAACAATAAAGCGATATAAAAAGATGAAACAAAACGATAAAAATATAAAAGAGATACGAATATACCATAGCCTTTGGAAGAATATTCTTCTGACTGTTGGTTGTTTCGCTTTCGCTGCAGGTGGATATTTCATACTCCATGATGCTAATACCTCATGGCCAACAAAAGTATTTGGCGGTATAGGAAGCATGGTGTTTTTTGGTTGTGGCGGAATGCTTATGTTTATGATGACTTTGTATAACATAACTACTCATTATATAAATATTACTTTTGTAATATATTGATAATCAAATAATTATCTTTGCTTAAATTTTATTTGCTGAAAATTTGCAGCAGTCTATTTATATCAGCACGCCCAAACAACAACCGAGCGTGCCGAATATAGATAGCTTATTTCAATTGTTTTTTACCTTTGCTGATTACGATACCTTTAGCGTTTTCACCCACTTCAATGCCATTTAAGTTGTATCTTTTTGTATCGGCTTTAGAAGTGTCCACGGGAACGTTTTCTATACCGTCAGTGTCAGACTTACGTAACTCGATCCATCCCTTTTCATCGTAGGTAGAAAGATGCAACAAGCCATTATCAAACATCGTAACCACGAAATTAACAACGCTTTCGCTATTCCATGGAAGCAAATGCAAAATGTATTTACCGGTTTGTGAACAACTCAACCAATAGCCCTTAAACATCCAATCATTATTAGGAAAATAGAAACGTGTATAATTGCCGTCCTTTAGTTCCAGATACTTAGGTGTGTTACCTAAACGATACTCAAATGGAAAATTGGAGAAAGAGCCACCAAAGCCGTAAACGTCCCATTTGCCCTGTATCTCTATTTCATCCAAATTGTTGATTTGCGCATTTGCGCTCATTGCAAGCATAAGCAGCAATGTAGTTAATACCTTTTTCATACCTTATTATATTCTTAATAGTCCTACAACTTTATAAATACCGAACACATCGGCTTTGCAAACCTCAAAGTCTGGATATTCAGGATTGAATGAAACACACTTAAAGTTATCGCCATTATCATACAAGCGTTTAAGTACAGCACCGTCCCGAGTATCAAGAACATAGGTTTTACCCCATTCTATAACATCACAAACCTTTCTTATTGCTATTTCGTCGCCGCCCTCAAATTTAGGCTCCATTGAATCACCCTTAACAATCATTGTGCAGTCGTATGGTGGGAAAGCCTTAATAATCGGCATTTGTTCACAATCACTTGATTTGATACTATCACTAAAGCCTGTAAGAAGTCCGGCAACAACCGCCATGGGAATACGTGGGCGTGTCTCGTTGTCTTGTTCCAGTTCGGGCACGCTTTCACGTGCATACACATCCCCCACACCATCCATAAGCCATTTGAGGTTTATGTTATAAGCATGAGCAATCTTTTTTAGGGTATCAACCGTTATGGTTTGTTGCCCCTTTAGCATCTTACTAAACCCTGATGGGTCTATACCAGCCCCCTTTGCAAAGGTGGTTGGTTTGGTTAGTGCATCATATTCGATGTAATCACTAAGTCGTTTGATAAGGTCTTTTTGTTCCATTTTGTGCAAATTTCCTTTAATTTCCATTAAATACCATTAATTATAAACGAAAATAATTGGTAATTCTTGGAAATTCCAATTATTACCAATATCTTTGCACTCGAAATAAGTAAGTAACTAACCTTACGAGTACAAGAAAGGCTGTCGGACATTTTGCCCAACATACCATAAACCCAACTGCAAATATACGGCAGTTTTTCTTTTTCTCCAAAGGTATAAGTAACTAAGTAAGTAATTTTAATAAAATTTATACTTTTATGGCAGACGAAACAGGAAAAGCAATCAAATTGACACGTGACGATTTGCGGTCAATTGACGTAGGAAAGACGAAAACGTTTTACCTACCTGATGCGAAAGCGTGCGACAACGGCAAGGCTTTAACGTATCAGTTTCAAAATTTGATGGGCTGCAAGTTCAGCGTTAAAACGGACTATACAGCCAACACACTAACCATCACACGTAACGCTATATGATTATCACCAAACCCGAAGTAGAGCCAGATGGTTTGTATAACCAAGGGCAAGCAGCCAAAGCGTTGCACGTGGATCGGCACACCGTCGCCCGGTACGCTAACGATGGGCTTATTAAGTTCAGAGTTAGAAAAGCCGGAAAAGGCTTAATCACTACGGGGGCGGAAATAATCAAGTGTTGGAAATCAATGTATCTTTAAAAATTAAGCCGTATGAAAAAAGTAATGAAGAATTGGCGTTATTGGCTGATGGTAATTATCGGCTTTATCGCTTTTTTCAATCTGATTGGGATGCCACACAATGATAACCCCAACTATTGGGAGTTAGTGATCTATTCCAAGTTTACAGCCGTAGCACTCGCATATTTCGACATACGTTTGTACGTATGGTTTGCAAAGCACAGAAAGATAGATGAGCTACTGGAGTACATCAACGAAGATAAGTAACATCAAAACATATACAAAGATGAAAACAGATTTTAGTATTAACGTACAGGTCAATTTGGGTGTAACACCCGAAATCGTGGCTTTGGTAAATGCCATTTTGTGCCACCGACCAACAGTTGCGCCGACCGCCAAGGAAGCACTCAACGGAAACGAGCAAGTAGATAACAAGCCAGAGGACACCACCCCGGCACAGCCTCAACAGCCTACTAACAAGCGAGGCAGAAAGAAGAAAGAGGAAGCAGCCGCCGACAAGCCAGAGCCTACCAAGAAGCCAGCCGGAGACGAACAGCAGGAGGCAGCAGCCAACGAAGCCGATGCCAACGGTGAGCAGGTAGCCGAGCAGGAAGAAGCCAAAGCCGAGGAAGCCGCCCCACAGAATGAGGGCCAGGCCAAAGCCCAGGCAGAGGCAGAGCAGAAGCCATTAACCGCCGAAGACGTTAGGGCAGCTATGCACGTAACACGTCAGCGTATCGAGGGTGAGGACTACAAGGAGAACACCAACGGCGATTTGTACAAAAAGTACCACAAGCCATTAACGGCACAGTTCAAGAACATAGCCGCTTTGTTAGGTGCAGAAAAACCGAGTGCTTTGCCACCTGATAAGATTGCAGATTTCATTGAGCAGTGCAACAGTTTGCAGATAATGGAAGATGGCACGATCGGTTCAAATTGCCCATTTTAATAACAACATTTAAGCATATACAATTATGGCAGGTAAACACGCTTTATTATCACCAAGTGCGGCCCATCGTTGGATGAATTGTACCGCCGCCCCACTTCTGGAAAAAGACGTGGAGGATAAGGGCAGCACCTTTGCAGAGGAGGGAACGTTAGCCCACGCCTATTGCGCCAAGAAACTGAAAGAGTTTTTGGGTTTGTCGGTGGATGAGGAAAAAGCCGAGATAGCGCAGTTAGACGAGCAGTACCACAGCGGCGAAATGGACGAGTACACCGATACGTACAAGACTATCGTACTGGAAAAGTTCAACGCCGCCCGAGCTAAGACAAAGGACGCACAATTGTTGGTTGAGGTCAAGTTAGATTTTAGCCACTATGTGCCTGATGCTTTCGGTACGTCGGACGCTATCATTATCGCCGATGGCGTGATGGAGGTTATCGACTTTAAGTATGGCAAAGGCGTAAAGGTGTCAGCCGTGGAAAATCCACAAATGATGATTTACGCTTTGGGCGCATGGGACTTATTTAACTTTGAGTACGACATACGTAAGGTACGCATGACTATCGTACAACCACGTATTGATAATCTTTCGGAGTTTGAGTTAAATGCCGCCGACCTCATTAATTGGGCAGTCGATGAGTTGCAACCAAAAGCCAACGAAGCCTATTCCGGAGGTAAGCAAAAGCCGGGCAATTGGTGCCAGTTCTGCAAGGTTAAGGCAAACTGCAAAGCCCTATCGTCTATGTGTATCGAGGCACAGCAAGCCAACCCAGACCCACGTAAGATTAGCAAGGAAGTAATGGAAAGCACTATACTACCTTTGCTTTCGACGTTCAAAACGTGGCTAACTGGAGTTGAGGAGTACAGTTTGGAACAGGCATTAAGTGGCGTACAGTATCAAGGTTTCAAAATCGTTGAGGGGCGCAGTATAAGAAAGATAACAAACCCAACCGCCGTGATGGAACTTTTAGGCAAAGAGGGCTTTGCAAAAGAAGCCTACATTAAGCCTACCGAGCTACGAAGTATTACCGATTTGGAGAAGCTCATTGGTAAGAAACGTTTTGGTGCAATTTGCGCCGAGTACATCAACAAGCCACAAGGCAAACCAACGTTAGTGCCTGAATCAGATAAACGCCCGGCGTTTAATCAGGCAGCAGACGATTTTAAAGACATTTAAGTTTAACATTTTAAATTCATACAATTATGATAGACCCTAAAGTAGTTAATGACACTAAGGTAATTTTTGGCCCATGCCGCCTTAGTTACACCCACGTATTTGAGAAGTACATCCCAGAAGATGGCGGAGAAGGCAAGTATATGACTAACGTTTTGATTCCGAAGTCTGAAAAGAAGACTATCGAGGCCATCAAAAAGGCGATTGAGGCAGCTAAGAAAGCCGCTATCGTAGCAAAGTGGGGAGGCAAAGAGCCTAAAAAACTTGATATGGCTTTGCGTGACGGTGACGAAAAGGACGATGAGGTTTACGAAGACCACTACTATGTGAACGCCAAGAGCAACACACGCCCGGGCGTAGTTGATCGAAAGAAAGTGCCTATCGTGGACGAGGAAGAAGTTTACAGCGGCGTTTGGGCGATTGTGTCGGTAACTTTCTACGGCTACGACGTGAGCGGCAACAAGGGCGTAGCGTGCGGCCTCAACAACATTATGAAGTTCAAGGACGACGACCATTTTGGCGGCAGAGTATCAGCCGAAAGCGACTTTGGTGATTTGGACGGCATCGACGACGAAGACGACGACGATTTGTAAAGTGCTTTTTTCTCTACGATAAAATGTTAATGTAGTAGCCCCGGCGGTGGAAAGAGGAAACCGCCGGGGTAATCAAACAACAAAGCGTATGAAAGAATTAGGCATAGACATCGAAACATATAGTAGCAACGACCTAACCGAGTGTGGCGTTTACAAGTACGTGGAAGCCGAAGACTTTACCATATTGCTTTTTGGGTATAGCGTGGACGGTGGTCCGGCGAAATGCGTGGACTTTGCAAGCGGCGAAACTTTGCCGCCGGACGTCAAAGCAGCATTAACCGACCCCGAGGTAATAAAGACCGCTTTCAATGCAGCTTTTGAGCGTATTTGTATCGGCGTGTATTTAGGCATTAAAGGGCGATTAGACCCGAGACAATGGCGGTGTACGATGGTAAGAGCCGCCCGAATGGGTTTGCCGCTTTCGTTGGCTCAATGTGGTGAGGTGCTTAAACTGGAAGACAGAAAGATGACAGAGGGTAAAGCCCTGATAAGATACTTTAGTGTTCCGAACAAGCAAACCAAACAGGGCATAACAAAGATGATCCGGCACAAGCCGAGCGATGCGCCCGATAAATGGGCAACGTTCAAAGCCTACAATATCCGAGACGTGGACGTAGAGCAAGCCATCTTAAAAAAAGTCAGGAGATTGGAAGCGCCAGAGTTTGACGAAGATTTGTACACAGCCGACCAACACATTAACGACCGTGGCGTAATGATAGACCAAGTATTGGTAAACAATGCCGCCCGATTTGATGAGCTATACAAAGATGAGCTATTTGCAGAAGCCCGAAAACTTACAGGCATGAGCAACCCGAACAGCCCCGGACAGATTAAGCAATACATATCCGAGAACACCGGGTTTACTATTGATAGCCTCAACAAAAAGAATTTGGACGACTACGAGGTGCAGTTTAAGTATTGGCCCAAGGTGCAGAAAGTTTTGGCTTTGCGTAGGGAAATGGGTAAGACTTCTAACAAGAAGTACACAACTATGCAAAAATGTGTCTGCAAGGATAACCGAGTACATGGTTTGTTGCAGTTTTGCGGTGCAGCACGTACAGGCAGATGGGCAGGGCGTTTGGTGCAGTTGCAAAACCTACCACAAAACCATTTGGAAAGTCTGGATGATGCACGCTATTTGGTAAAGCAGGGCGATTTGGAAGAGTTTGAAATGAACTACGGAAACGTTACCCAAGTACTTAGCGAGTTGATACGTACCGCTTTCATAGCAAAGCCCGGTTGCACGTTTCACGTATGCGACTTTTCGGCGATCGAGGCTCGTGTGATAGCATGGATAGCCGGAGAAGCATGGGTATTGGACGCTTTCAGGCAAGGGCACGACATCTATTGTGAGACTGCAAGCAAGATGTTTGGTGTGCCAGTGCAAAAGCACGGCCCCAACGGAGATTTAAGACCAAAAGGCAAAGTAGCCGTTTTGGGTTTGGGCTACAATGGCGGTGTATCGGCATTGGAAGCGATGGGCGGTAAGAAGTTGGGTTTAACAGAATCCGAGGAAAAAGACATCGTAAACAAGTGGCGAGACAGTAACCCACATATCGTTAAGTTATGGCGTACCGTTGAAAAGGCAGCTATCACAGCCATTAAGACAGGGCGAAGCATAACAATACAACAAGGTATCGTAATCGGTTATCGTTGGGGTATGTTACTAATTACCCTACCAAGTGGCAGAACTATTTGTTACCCACGCACGGAGGTTGGAATCGAGACAAACGACGGTTGGCGAGGCGACCACGAAATTATCGAGTATGAGGGTTTGAACCAAAAAACGAAGAAGTGGGGAAAATTGAGAACCTACGGCGGTAAGCTAACCGAGAACATCGTACAGGCTACGGCACGTGACATATTAGGTTATGTGATACTTAGAGCCGAGCAGCGAGGGTTAAACGTAGTTTTCCACATACACGATGAAATCATCGTTGAGGCTACGAAAGACCAGACGTTACCGATGGTTGAGGCTTTGTTTAGTGAGCCTATACCGTGGTGCAAAGATTTGCCGCTCAAAGGTGCAGGGTACACCACCCCATATTATTTAAAAGATTAAACAATTAAAGCATATACAAAAATGGAGATACAGACAAGTAAAGCACTATCAGAGGTGCAGCAATTCAGATACGAGTTATTGCAATGGTGTGGCAACGTGGAAGATGCGGAGAAAGCCAATACCTTTGTAATGGGTAAGGACGAAAAGCCAGTACAGGCGCAGTTACCAAAATCCGGCATAGAGGACGGCATCTATTTGGTACACGCCGACGGCAAAGCAACTTTGTTTGAACTGGAGTACACCAAAGACGATAACATGGATAGCGAGGTAGTAGCTATCGGTTTGAAGATGGGTAGATTTGGCGTTAAGATAGCTTTGCACGATGAGGCTAACGGCGATGGTATCGCACTAACTACAAAGAGCAACAGCAATCTAAAAACCGACCAAGATTATTATATCGACAAGTACGACGATGCGGTAGCAGACATGGACGGAGTAAGAAACACCAACCATTTGCGTAGCATCCTGAATCCAAAGATAAAGTTAGCCGATGATTGGTACATACCATCTTTAGGCGAGTTGTACCGTATTTTTATCAACAAAAAGGCTATCAATGCAGCTTTGGAGTTTGCCAAGGGCGATAAACTGCAAGACCATTGGTATTGGACTTCCACCGAGGGCAGTGCTACCTACGCATGGTTTCTGAGCCTCGGCGTCGGTGGTACGAACCGTTGGTACACTAAGGCCAGCGGCACGATCAGAGTTAGGGCAGTGTCAGCATTTATTTTTTAGCCCTTAATATTTTAGTTTTTAATCTTTAAGCACGGCGAAAGCCGTGCCATTATTCACCAATACCGCCAATTATGAAAAAGATGTACTGCAAAACGTGCATATCATACGATCCTAATGAAGACAAACCCGGTTACGGAGTTTGTAAGCTATCGGAGTGTGAGGTTTGCGAGCAGTGCCCCGGTTGCATAGATTGGCGGTATTTTAAGATTTGGTACTTATAATATGGTTATTCTTTCTTTATTCGACGGCATGAGTTGCGGACAAATTGCACTAAGGGAATTGGGCGTAACGATTGATAAATACTATGCAAGCGAGATAGATAAGTTTGCAATCCAAAACACGATGGCGAATTTTCCCGACACCGTGCAGTTAGGCGATGTTAGACAAGTGGACGCTAAAAGTTTGGGTAAAATTGATTTGCTAATAGGTGGCAGCCCATGCCAGTGTTTTAGTTTTGCCGGAAAACGTGCAGGAATGAGTACCAAAAGTAAAGAACAAATCGAGACCTTAACAAGGTATCTGGAATTAAAACAACAGGGCTTTGAGTTTGAGGGGCAAAGTTACTTATTTTGGGAGTACGTCAGAATACTTAACGAGCTACGAGAGACAAACCCAAACATCTTATTTATGCTTGAAAATGTTGAAATGGGCAAGCGATGGGAGGCAGTTATTAATGAGGCTTTGGGTATCGTAGGCGTTCATATAAATAGTGCTTTGGTATCGGCACAAGTTAGAAAACGTATCTATTGGACTAACATTAAATTGGCGCAGTGTGATTTATTCGGTTTACCTCATAGCGCAATACCACAGCCGACAGACCGACACATATTTATTAAGGACATCTTACAGGATGAAGTCGATGAAAAATATTTCCTTAGTCCTGAATATGTAGAAAAGTTATTAGCCTATAACAAGCGTCAGGAGGAAAACGGCAACGGCTTTAAGGCTATTTTCCACAAGGAAACAGACAAAATGTGTACATTAACAGTGGGGGGGGCGTAGTGTGAAAGACTTAATTTGTGTAGCCCAAAGGGGCAGATCATACCGAGGCGAGCCACAACATTTTGAGGAAAGCCCAACCCGCGGTAAGACCAACTGTTTAACGACAGTGGCAAAAGATAATTTGATAATGCAACGACCACGAGGCAAAAACAAAGGTGCTATTAATACCGAAAAGTCGCCTACGTTATCCGCTAATTCGTGGCAACAAAATAATTTATTAGTGAGCAAGCCAAAAGACGGAATCAGGCAGATAAACCCGAGCCGTGAAAGTGGAGGCACACAGCCATACCAACAAAACCGAGTTTATGCAGCTGATGGCAAAAGCCCGGCTTTGATGAACGGACACGGAGGGCAGACGATTAACGCCTTAGTGGGGGGCTGCAAGTCAGACGATTAACACCGACAGAGTGCGCCCGACTGCAAACTATACCGGAGTGGTATAAATGGGAAGTATCAGAAACACAACAATACCGTATGTTGGGCAATGGTTGGACGGTAGAGGTTATAAAGCATATACTTTCATTTTTACCCGATCATCTTAAAAAGTAAAACAACATGGCAGAAGATTTCAGATATATAAGATTTAAAGTTATTAGGGCGAGCGACCTAAAAGAACTTTTCAGGCAGTTGGACGATGAGCCACGACCATTTGAATTAGTGGTACACCCACAAATAGGCAAAATCGGTGTGCGCCCGGTAACTATCAAGGCGAACAACGAGGAAGATGCTAAGTACTTTAAAGGTATCTTAGATAAGTTATCGTATGAATCTTTAGAAAGATTGACGTATGGCACAGATAAAGTTAAACAATGATTTCCCGATCGACATAGCAACAGCCCATAGCCGTATAGCAAAGAAGTGGAAGAACAAAGCGACCACATGGGCGAAGTTGGTAGAGCGATGCAGCGAAACGAAGCGAACCACGGAAAGCGTAAGCGAGTACGCAAAGATGAGCAGGGAGGAACAAAGTAGTATCAAGGACGTGGGCGGTTTTGTCGGTGGCTATCTATCAGGTGGAACACGAAAGACCGCTAACGTGATGTGGCGAAGTATTGCCACGCTTGATATTGACTACGGTACACCCGACCTTTGGGATGAGTTCACGTTAAACTTTGACTTTGCGGCGATGCTTTACAGCACACACAAGCACACGCCGGAAAACCCACGCTATCGTTTGGTGTTCCCATTGAGCCGTCAGGTACGCCCGGATGAATACGAGCCGCTTTGCAGGATGATAGCGAGCAAACTTAATATTGAGGTGTTCGACGATACCACCTATCAGTTAGCGAGATTGTTTTACTATCCATCTACAAGCAGAGACGGCGAATATGTGTTTGAATACCAAGACGGCAAGGCGTGCAACGTTGATGAGTTCCTAAAGCAGTACCACGACTATAAAGATGTGGCACTTTGGCCAGTATCGAGCCGAGAGGGTGACATCATCGTACACGAATTGAAAAAGGTAGGTGATCCGACCGAAAAGCCCGGCTTAATCGGTGCTTTTTGCCGTGCCTATTCCATTGAGGATGCAATCGACACGTTTCTACCTGATGTGTACGAGAAGACCGCCCACGATGGGCGATACACCTACATTAATGGTAGTGTGGCGGCAGGTTTGGTTTGCTATGAGGGTAAGTTTGCGTACAGCAACCACGAAACAGACCCGGCGAGTAAGCAGCTTTGCAATGCTTTCGACCTTTGCCGAATACATTTGTACGGTGTGCAGGATGAGGGGACGAAGATAACAGACAACACACGTTTACCGTCGTACCTGAAAATGCAGGATTTCGTAGCCAAGGACAAAAAGGTAAGAATCTTACTTACAAAGGAGCGACAGGGCCAGGCCGATGATGATTTTGCCGACATCGAAGCAGAGGAAGCCGGAGACAGTGCAGTATCTGAAAACGCCGACAAGTGGATGGCTGAATTAGACTTTGACAAGAAAGGCAGCATCAAATCAACGGCAAGCAATATTATTGCTATTCTGGAGAACGACCCAAGGTTGAAAAACCATATATGGCAAAATCTGTTTAATGGGTTTAACTACATAACAGGTGGTTTGCCGTGGAACGCCGAGGCGACACAATGGGGTAATACTGATGATGCAAATCTAAGAATCTACTTAGATGAGAAGTACGGAGTAACTGGAAAGGACAAAATCAAAGATGCTTTAGTGGCAGTCGTTACACGTCACAGAGTACACCCAATACGTGATTACCTCAATAGTCTTACATGGGACGGTGTGCCACGCTTAGACCGTCTAATTATCGACTACGTAGGTGCAGAAGATAATGAGCTAAACAGAGCTATGACACGTAAGCACTTTACGGCAGCAGTAGCAAGAGTGATGAACCCAGGGTGCAAGTATGATTATTGCCTGATTATCGCCGGAGCCGAGGGTATCGGTAAATCGACGCTTTTCAATGTGATGGGCGGCGATTGGTTTAGCGATAGTTTGGTGACAATGGAGGGTACAAAAGGCATGGAGCAAGCCCGGAACGGTTGGGTTATCGAGTTACCGGAGTTGGGCAGTATCAAGCGGTCAGACGTTGAGCAGGTGAAAGCCTACATAAGCCGTCAGAATGATATGTACCGCCCGGCATACGGCAGCGTGATGGAATCCCACCCGAGACAATGCGTTTTTTGCGGCACGACCAACGAAACATATTTCTTAAAGGGAGAGACCGGAAACCGCCGCTTTTGGGTAATGAGCGTAAACCCCGAACTACGTAAGCACGGAGACCCACGCCAAGCGATCGAGGCAGACCGTAACCAGTTATGGGCGGAAGCCGTGCAACGCTATAAGGACGGCGAAAAGTTGTACCTTAGTGGGGCATTGGAAGCGGAAGCCCGAAAGCGTCAGGGTGAGTTTAACGATAATCAGGAAGACCCATTACCGGGAATGATACAGGCATACTTAGATATGAAGTTGCCGACCGACTGGAGTACATGGGACTTAAACCGCCGACGTGCATACATTAAGAACCCCGACCCACTGGATGCAACAGGAACGGAAACACGTACCAAAGTATGTGCCGCTGAGTTTCTTTGCGAGGTGTTAGGGCGAGACGTTGGCAGCAAAGATTACAAGTACGAAGCAAGAAAGGTTAATAAGGTGTTGGGCGAAATTGGTTGGTTAAAACTATCGTCTGCAAGATTTCCGATATATGGGACACAGCGAGGGTTTAGCAGACCAACAGACGACGAAAGCGACCTTTAAGGCATCAATCGGGCGTAGGAATATGTAAACAAAGTGATGTTTACAGGGTTTGTTTACAAGCAAAGCAGCAAAAAGCAAATATCGCAAAATGCGTAAACAATTTATTTTGTTTACAGCTTTGTTTACACACTTTGTTTACACCTAAAAGGCTGATTATCAATACTTAACTATATATGTAAACATAATAAACATAAAATATAGTATAAGTAGTAATATATAGTTATATACTATAAATATACGTATAAAGGGGTATTAAGTATATATGTATAGAATGTTGAAAGTAGAATGTTTACAAACGGCATAAGATAGAATGAAGAAGTTAGAAGCAATAACACGCCACGCCGAAGTATCGGAAAAGGCGATAGAAAAATATTTGGTGCAAGAGGTGAAAGCCATTGGCGGCATTTGCCTCAAATACTCAAATGCAAACATGGTGGGTTATCCTGATAGAGTGGTATGCCTACATGGTGGTAAGGTTATTTGGGTGGAGTTGAAAAGTAAAGGCAAGAAACCAACGAAGATACAAACCATAAGACAAAATGAGTTGGTGAGCATGGGGCACGAAGTCTATACAATCGACAACAAACAGATGATCGACGAATTAATTAAAGTTTGGAGGGCAGAACAATGAAGTACAGACCATACGATTACCAGAAAACAGCGATGCAGTGGATATTAGACCACCCACGATGCGGTTTGTTTTTGGATATGGGTTTAGGTAAGACGGTATCGACCTTAACGGCAGTACAACAATTGATGGACGATTGCGAGGTTAGCCGTACTTTGGTGGTGGCACCGAAAAAGGTAGCCGAAACAACATGGACTACCGAGGCAGAAAAGTGGGATCATTTGCAAAGCCTGAGAGTAGCAAAGGTGATGGGCACAGAGAAGCAGCGTAATTTGGCGTTGGCATCTAAAGCGGACATCTACGTTATTGGGCGTGATAGTTTTGTTTGGTTAGTAGGAAAGTACGGCGGTCAGTTGCCATTTGATGTATTGGTGATTGATGAGCTAACGAGTTTCAAATCTTCTAAGTCAAACCGATTTAAGGCGATGCGTACAGCCATACCAACAGTTAATCGAGTTATCGGACTTACAGGAACGCCAGCACCCAACGGACTGATAGACCTATGGGCACAAATGTACTGTATAGACATGGGCGAGCGTTTAGGCAAGAGTGTAACAAAGTATCGTGAAACTTACTTTGAGACCCACAAATGGAACAACGTAATAGTACGTTGCGACATCAAAAAAGGGTGTGAGGACATCATCAAAAACAAGATTTCCGATATTTGTCTTTCGATGCAAGCAAAGGACTATTTGCAGTTGCCGGATATGATCACCCACGAAACCAAACTTACTTTGTCGCCAAAGGTGATGGAAGCATACAACAAGTTTGAGAAAGAAAAGGTTTTGGAGTTTACCGAATTGCATACCGGGGAAAATGCCAATATCTTAGCAAATAGTGCCGCCGGGCTGATGAATAAGTTAAGCCAGTTTGCCAACGGTGCAATATACGATGAGGCTAAAGACGTACACGAAATACACGATGAGAAGTTGGATAAGTTAGCTGAGATCGTGGAAGCTGCAAACGGCAATCATGTGTTAGTCTTCTATCAGTTTAAGCATGATGTAACACGCATCACCAAGAAACTGAAAGGCTATACCGTCAAGTCATACGAGGGTGAAAAGGAGTTGAGAGAGTGGAACGCCGGAAAGATAGACGTACTATTGGCCCACCCGATGAGCACGGCGTTTGGCTTGAATATGCAGCAAGGTGGGCACTATATCGTATGGTTTGGTACAGGTTGGAATCTGGAATTATACCAACAAGCCAACGCACGATTACACCGACAAGGGCAGCAGTACCCAGTACAGGTGTATAAGTTGATTTGTGCAAACACCGTAGATGAGAGAGCCAACACGGCATTAAGTGGCAAGCAGGGCGTACAGCAATCATTGTTGGATAGCCTCAACTTTTTGGTAAGGAAGTATCGCACAACAATAGACATCAAAGACGAATATTAGAGTATGGCAAAGGATAAAGACTATATAAGGCTGATACATACGGCCAAGTGGCTACGATTGAGACGTGACAAACTCAATGATACGCCACTATGTGAGAGGTGCGAGGAATTGGGCAGAGTGGCAGCAGCCACCGAGGTACACCACGTTATCCCGGTTGAGGATGGACTAACAAGGCAGGAAAAAGAACGCCTGATGTTTGATTACTTTAACCTCAAAGCCCTATGCCACGATTGCCATGTTAAGGTACATACGGACATGGGCAGGTGTGGCAAAGTTCAAGCAAAGAACCGAGCAAAAGAGCACCTGAAAAGATTTGTGAATAAATTTTTGAAATGAGGTTGCAAGGTGAGACCCGGGGGCCTATTTTTTAAATGGGGTACACCCCCGGTTAAACCTCACCAACCCCCTTTTCCACACGTGAGCCGATTTTTGGGCCGTGGGGGATTTTGCCCAGATGCAAAGCCCCGGCATATTTGGCACGATATAAAAACGCCCACGTGTGTAATAATAAAAAGCAATATTTATGAAGTTTGGAAACCAAGACGGAACAGGCTTTGGATTTGGCAGCTTTGGCGCAGGTCAGACCCAAGCCCCCCCCACCCGATGAGGTGGAGCCGGAAGAAACCACAGCCGAGGCAACCGCCCAGGCAAAGCGAGCGCATAGACGTACAAAGGAGTGTACCGAGTTATCGCAACGCTACGAATACCGCCGGGCATTTAGCGAGGTCAAGTTATTGGAGGCAATGCAGTACGTCAAGCTGCAAGACCATACCACCTACAATTTTATCACCGCCGGGGACGTGGATAGCCTTAGTTACCTGAAAGTGGTACTTAATCAGCACGACTTAGACTATTGTTTGTTATCTACATGGTGCATGGCGGCAGAGGATATTTTGCAGGTACGGCAATGGTACGAGCAAGGGCGCATTAAGAAACTTGATATGTATTTGGGTGAGATATTCCCGGGCAGCTATAAGATTGAGTGGCAGATGGTGCAAAAGTTCTATCAGGAACACCCAGAGGCAGGACGTGCCGCAGTATTCAAGAACCACAGCAAGATATACGCAGGGTGCAACTACGATGAGGGCTTTTATTTCGGCATACAGACAAGCGCAAACATTAACACTAACCCAAGAACGGAGCAGGGAAGTATAACAGTTGATAAGGGACTGTTTGAGTTTTACAAAGACTACTTCGACGGCATCCGCTCATTTGAAAAGTAACGCAGCATGGAAGAAAAGAAACAAAAGTTTTTGGAGGCTTTGGCGAAGGGCTACGGCATTATAGCCACAGCGTGCGAGGCGATAGGCATAGGGCGCAGTACTTATTACCGATGGTACAACGCCGACCCAGAGTTTAAGGAGAAAGTGGACGAGATCACCGAGACGCAGGTAGATTTTGTAGAAAGTAAGTTGATGCAGTCAATTAACGCCAACGATACAACTGCTATTATCTTCTATCTGAAGACCAAGGGCAAGAAACGAGGTTACAGCGATAAGGCGCAGCCAAAGACCGCCGACCCATTGCCAGTTAGCCAGACTTTGCCGGAGCCATCCACCGAGGAAGACAACAAGAAGATAGCCGCCAAGATTAAGAGCAAAAAAGCGTATATCGTTAAGTTGTTGAAGAAGCAAGGCAAATATACCGCCGAACTTACATACCAAGTGGATATTACGGCTAAGTTGTTGGTACGTGCCGACATTTTGGGCGATGAGATCATGGCAGACGGACACCAGGCCGTAAACGTGGAGTACAGCCGAGAGGGTAACGAACGCAAGACGATCGACCCGAAAGAAAAGCTATATATCGAGTTGTTGCAGCAGGGACAGAAAGCGTTAAGGGCTTTGGGCATGAACACCGAGAGCAAGGAACGAAAGAGCGACAACGATAGTTTTAACGACTTTATGGCAGCGATGCAGGAGGGCGACGAATGACAGAGGAAGAAAAAGAAAGATTTCGACAACTGAAAGCCGAGGTATCGGAGCAGTTGCGGCAGGGGCGCAGTACATACGCCGACCGTTACCGCCGTGCGCTTATTGAAACAGATAAGCGTATCGGCGATTATGTGTTTGGAGTGATAGACCACCCAGACGCACACAACTTGTATGAAATATTGGGAGTAAGACGCTTTTTGCAGATGCTTGATAAGTACGATTGGAAGCCCAAGCGAGTAAAGCGTTTTTTCAAGTTCTACGAGGCTTTGCGGTTTAGTGGCATCCGAGGGCGCACACGCTATAAGCTAACCCCGGTGCAGGCCTACCAGTTTGCAAATATCTACGGCTTTGCCCGAGACGATGGGCGCAGACTGATACGTACCGCCTACCTATTCGTGCCCCGAAAGTTCAGTAAAACGACATCGTGCGCAGCTTTGGCGGTTTATGATATGCTTTTCGGTGATAACAACGCCCAGGCATACGTAGGCGCAAATAGCTACGATCAGGCGAAAATCTGTTTTGATGAGATACGAAACATCATGTTTGATATTGACCCAAAAGAAAAGCACTTTAGGGTTAATCGTGAAAAGATTACTTTCAAAGACCGTGGACGTGATAGCCTCATACAATGTTTGACGGCCAACGCCAAAACCAAAGATGGTTTGTTTGCCTCATTGGTGATAATGGACGAGTACGCCCAAGCCCGAAACACGGCAGGCAAGAACGGCGCAGACCTCAAAAACGTATTGACAACATCAATGGGGCCAAGGCGTGAGCCGCTAACTATCATTATCACAACGGCAAGCGATGTGGTAGATGGCCCATTTGCCCACGAACTTGACGGAGTGATGGCAGTACTACGAGGCGAAGCGGAAAGCGACACCATGTTTGCATCTATCTTCATGCCTGATGTGGACGATGCAGAGGACAGCCCGGAGACGTGGGCAAAGGTGCAGCCACATTTGGGTATCACTGTGCAACCGGACTACTACGAAAATGAGTATCAGACCGCCCAGTTATCAGCCGAAAATATGTTGGCTTTTCGCACGAAATTGCTTAATATTTTCACGATAAACGACGAAAAAACGTGGTTTACCCACGAAAAGGCAAAAGAATTATTGGGCAATTTCTGTATAGATCAGGTGCAGGGCCGCCCAGATTGTGCCGTGGCGTTTGATTTGTCGGTGCATGATGATTTCAGCGCAGTATCTTATACCGTGTACCTATCGGGCACTAAGAAGTTTTACACGCATACTGATTACTATTTCCCGGATGGAGCGTTAAAAGGGCATCCCAACGAGCAGCTTTATAGGCTTTGGAATGAAAAAGGGTATCTAATTTTCTGCAAAGGGCAGAAGATAGACACGGCGATGATTACCGAGGACATATTAAGGCGCAGTAAGTTAGTTAATATTATCCGTATCGGCTATGATGCTTACAAGGCGCAGGAGCTAACGAGTATCTTAAAGTCAGTTGGAGCGAGGAGCGTGCTAACCCCGTTTAGTCAGACCTACGGAAACTTTAACCTACCAGTCGAAAGTTTTGAGATGCTTGCATGGAGTGACCCGGTAAAGATAGAGTTTAACGACAACCCTATTAACGCTTTCTGTTTGGAAAATTGCGTGATAGATACCGACAATCTGGAGAACAAAAAGCCGCTCAAAGTGTCACAATACCGCAAGATAGATGGGGCGATCACAATGCTAATGACTTTGGGTTTGCTATACACATTTGAGAGGTAATTTGCAAGTTTTTAGAACATAAAAATATTTAATAAAATAATAATTTTACCACGATGCGCCAAGGTGTACCACGATGCACCAAGGCGCATTTTTTTTGCTCATTTTTGCGTTGTATCTTTGGGGCCAAAAAGTATAATTATATATGGGTATTTGGCAAAACATAGTAAAATTTTTCAGCCGTAGCACCGATGCAGAGGGCGCAGTTAGCGAGCCACAGACACCGGGGCCACGTACCGGAGACTATACCCAGTTCTTTAACTTTTTCGGTACAGGCAATACCGCTTTGTCGGTAGCCACTGTTTACCGATGTGTGCAGTTACTTAGTGAAAGTGTAGCTAATTTGCCATTTTTGTATATGAGACTGAAAGACGGCATTTTTGTGGAGGACACGAATAGCCGTTTGCATTATCTTCTAACAGTACAGCCGGACTTTACAAAATCGGCGTTTGATTTTTGGAAAGAAGCCGTAGAAAATGTGTTGTTAGAGGGTAATGCTTACATCGTACCAGTGTACAACAGGGCTACTTTAGAAATAGACCGATTGGTTTTGTGTGGGCGCAATACCGTAAACCACGATGTGTATAACGATACCTACATGATTACCGATACCATCAACGGTATATGTGGAGTTTACGATGAAAGCGAGATTATCCATATTAAGGGGCATACAAGTAACGGCAAGCACGGCGTTAGCGTACTGGAGTATGCAAGGCAGACGTTAGACATAGCATTAACCGGAGATAGGGAGACGCTTAAACGATTTGCCAATGGTGGTAATGTTAGGGGTATCGTAAGCAATGATAAGACTACTACCGGGTTTGGCGAGTATCAGGACAAGGAATTGGAGAAGACAGCCGAAAACGTAGATAACCGTTTCCAGAATGGCGAGCGCATAGTTAGTTTGCCGGGACAGGTGGACTTTAAGCAAATTTCGCTTTCTTCTACTGATATGCAATTTTTGGAGAGCCGAAAGTTTACGGTACGAGATATTTGCCGTTTCTTTGGTGTGCATCCATCTTTCGTATTTGACGATACAAGCAATAATTACAAGTCGGCAGAAATGGCGAATGTGGCGTTTTTGAGTAATACGTTAAATCCACTTTTGCGCAATATTGAAAATGAAATGTTGCGTAAGTTAATCGCCCCTACTCTATGCTGCAAACGTAAATTTGAGTTTGACCGCAGAGGACTTTACGCAAGCGATTTGGATAGCAAAGTTAAGTATCAGGCGGCAACAATCGCCGCAGGTATTTATACGGTGAACGATTGGCGCAAGGTGGAGAACCGCCCACCTATCGAGGGCGGCGACAAGGTTTTAGTATCGGCAAATCTTAGAGACATTGCCAATGAGACCGCAGTTAATAACGCACCGGAGCCAGAGCCAAAGAAAACTAAAAAGGACGATAAAAATAAAGATGGAGACCAAGACGATGAATAAAGATACAATCATAAGACGGTGTTTGTGTACTCCTACCGAGTTACACGTCAGAGAGGCAGCAGAGGGCGAAGCACCGAGCCGCACAATAACTGGATATGCCATATTGTTTAACGTACCGTCGGCCCCATTGTGGAGCGACGAAGATAGCGAGGCCCGGGAAGTGATAGCCCCGGAAGCCGTTACAAAGGAACTCTTAGACAGCCAAGACATCAAAATGACGATGTTTCACAATCGCCAATTGATTTTGGCAAGAAGCAATAAGGGCGGCGGTACACTTTCGTACACAGTAGATGAAAAGGGCGTGGCTTTTGAGTTTGACGCACCTAATACCGTGGACGGCGACAAGGCTTTGGAATTGGTACGCCGTGGCGACATAAGCGGTTGCAGCTTTGCGTTTTCAACACGCTACTATGATAGCGATTTTGTAGAGCGTCAAAGCAAAGTAGCGGCTAATGGCATTAACAATATTACCTATCGTGTCAAAGCGATTACAGGTATCTTTGACTTTACGTTGGCGGCTGATCCGTATTACCCAGATACGAGCGTAGAGGCAAGAGAGTTTACCGATGAGTTGAAGCGAGAGCAGAAGACCCCGGAGCCTCAACCACAGACAAGTGAGCAGAAAGAAAAAGCGTTAAAGCAGTTGCGTGAAATGCGCCACGCTGCAAAACGCAGTTTAGTATAACATTTAATTTTTAATTTTCAGACATGGACAAAAAGACAAAGAAAAAAACAATTAACGTTCGTGAGCTGATTAACCAGTATCAGCAGAATTGCGACCGCATCACAGAGATTGCGGACGTATGCGAGAAAGAGCAGCGTGAGCGCAACGAGGCAGAGAACACCGAGTTTGAAACCCTCATGCGTGAAAATCAGTTGTTGCAAATGAAGATGCAGGCGGCAACCGCCGAGCATTTGCGTGAAAATCCAAACGCCCAGGAAGACGCAATTAAGATTATCCGTGAAAACGCCGCATCCGGTCAGCGTACCGAAATCATGCTTTTGCGTGATATGATGATGGTGCAGGACGTGGCAAAGGGTGCAATCGTGCCGCTTAACGTTCAGGACATTTTGAAACCTTTGCAGGAGGGCTTTATTTTGGATAAGGTAGGTTTGCCAATGCCAACAGGTTTGGCAGGTGACTTTGTTTGGCCTATGTACGAAATGGTCGAGGCAGAGTTAGCAGGTGAGGGCGCAGAACTTAGCGACACCAAAATACCTTTCAGCAAAATGACCGCAGCACCGGAGCGTATGGGTATTGCCATCCCGGTAACTAACCAGTCGCTCAATCAGTCGCAGGGACTTTTGGAAATGATCGTGCGTGAGGTTATGCCGCTTGCAATCCGTCTTCTTTTGAACAAAATCGTTTGCGGCGTAAATAAGGTTAATGGTGCTACTAATTTGGTAGGCCCATTTGTGGCACTCAAAGACAACCCGGTATTGCTTTCAGCCGTTCCAACCTTTAACGAACTTAACATGATGAAAGCCGCAGTACTTGAAACAGGTATCGACGGCAGCAACCTTTGTTGGGTAATGACAAAGAGCATGGAGGCTATTTTGGAGGGCACACCAATCAATGAAAAGGGTATTTTCTTACCTACGATCCAAAACGATACCCTTTGTGGTTTGCCAGTGTACACATCGAATGTTATCCGTGATACTAAGGTATCTTATCAGAAGTATAGCGGCACAGCGTGGGCGGCAGCAGAAGACTTTGACCCACAGAAGAACACCGCTAAGTTTACCGTGACAAGTGCCGATGAGGTTAAGAACCTTTCGGGCATGAAGTCAGGCGACTACGTTAAGATCATCACAGGTACGGAGTACATCGGTTTGGGTGATTGGCGTTATCAGCCAATGGGTATGTTTGGTACTTTGCGCTTTATCGTCGATCCATACAGCAAGGCACGCAAAGATAGCGTAGATTTCGTGCTCAACACGGACTATGCTACTAAGACAATCCGCCCAGAGGCCTTTAAGTTAGGTAAAGTCGGCGGTAAGAAGTAATCACAATTTATAAAGTTATAACGTTATGGCAGTAGTGAGTTTGGCACTTTTCAAGAAGCACGTAAGGGCTGATGATTTCGCCGATGATGACGAGTATCTGGAGCATCTATTAGAGACCGCAGAAAGCGCAGTTATCACGGCGACCAATAGGACACAAGAGGAATTGGCGCAGATGGGTAACGGACATGATGTACCTACTCCCATAAAACACGCTATAATGATGTTGGGCGCACATTGGTACAATCAGCGTGAAAGTGTGAGTAGCGTGCAGATGCACGCCGTGCCTGATTCGCTACAAGCCTTAATTAAACCCTATCGGAAATTAGCGGAATGAGAGCAGGAGAAATGAAATATCGTTTGCAGTTGTTGAAGCCTACGGCGACAACTAACGACTACGGCGAGGAAGCGACAACCTACGAGCCTATACGTACCGTATGGGCAGAGAGGAAGAAGCAGAGCGGAAACCGTAGCGAGGAAGTGGGCGAACATTTCCCCGACTATCGAGCCGAATTTAATGTGAGGGACGCACACCCAGTTAAAGAAAACTGGAGAGTGCAGCAGTTAGGTGGCTACCTTTATACGGTGGTTGCCATCATCCCAAACATTGATAGAGGTATGAACACTTTAGTTTGTGAACGAGTAAACGAATAATACTGTTTTCTTAATGTATATGCAGCCAGAACGATGAAAGAAACCGTTACCGACATCAACAAGCCGTTTGCCGATGTTTACAAGGCACTCGACGTGAAAGACCAACGCAAGGCTATGCGGAGTGCCATGCGCAGGGAGGGCAACCGCCTGAAAAAGGCGGCAGTCTCCAATCTGGGACAAAGCGGCATTGGCAGTGGCACAAAGCGCAGTCTTTCAAGCGGCATCTATGTGCGTACCTACCCCGATCGCTACGGCCTGGGCTTCATGGTAAGCGTTAAGCCACACGGTAGGCGCAAGGGCATCCACCTCAACCGCCAGAACATGGAAAAGCCTGTTTTGATGTGGGCAGAGGACGGAACACGCCAAAGACATGTAGGACGGCGTATTTCATCGTTTTTCGGTAAAAGCAGGTTCACGGGCAAGAAAATAAGGCAGTATCTACGAGGCGGTGGGAGCCGCGGCAAGATGAAGCGTTACGCTTTTCTCGCCAAGACAGAGCAGCAGACCGCCGACAGCGTGGAAACCAACCTTTTCAACAACTTGCAGAACAACGTGGAAAAGGCGGCAAGAAAGCAGGGACTTTTATAACATATAGCTATGACACAGAAAAAGACATCATTAAGTGCGGGCAGCATTATTCGCGATATTCTTCTATCTAACGAGGAAGTGAAGCGGAGAACAAACAAGGTTTTCCCCATCGTGATAGACAATGCCCAACTACCTTATATATTATATCGCCGTGCGGCATTGGCACACAATCCCACTAAGCAGGGAATGCCGGGAGCCGATACCGTGATTATGGAGGTGGTTTGCTACACGGCAAAGTATGCCGAGGGCGTGGAACTTGCCGAGGCAGTGCGCCAGGCACTCGACTACGCAAGCGGAGAACACGACGGCGTGAAGATGCGCAGTTGTACGCTTGCCGACAGCGAAGAGGGCTACGAGGATGATGCCTTTGTGCAGCAGCTTGTTTATCAAGTCAGAATTTAAGTAATTTAGAACCATTTAATTTTTATAGTTATGGCAGATACTGGATATATCAATGGTAGTGACCTTTTGCTTAAGGTTGGAGGCAAGGCGGTGGGACATTGTACAAGCCACACCCTCACTTTCAACAGCGAGACAAAAGACCGTGCCGTCAAGCCTGAAGCGAGTGCCGCCAAGAGCAGCGGACTTTGGAAGGGCAAGGGAGTGACTGGTTTGTCAATCTCTATTAGTGCCGAGGGTTTGCGCTTCTATGGCGAGACCGAGAACGGACACGAGCAAATTGCACCACTTTGGGGCAAGGGCGCAAGTGTGGAGGTTGAGGCATTCAAGCGAGGTGGTGACAAGACACCTTATGTAAAGGGTAACTTTGTTATCGCCTCATTGGAGGAGACAAGCCCGGCGCAGGACGATGCTACTTACAGCGTGTCTTTGGAGAACGACGGCGAGCCTGAGGCCTACCCGGGAAAGGATGCGACAGCGACGCAGACAACCGACACCGGCAAGGCAGTGAGCAAGTAACGCCCACATGAAACAAAGGCCATATTGTTTTTTTAATATAAATGTTTGATTTGTTGAACTATTAGTTAATTGTTGATTTATGCCAAAGATTGAAATCATGATCAACGGCAAGGCATACCCCTGTAGGCAGACTATGGGGGCTATGCTTCGCTTTAAGAAAGAGACTGGCAAGGAGGTGACGGAATTAGGCAACAGCCTATCGGATATGTGCGCCTATCTGTTTTGTTGCGTGGCGTCAGCCTGTAAGCACGATGGCGTAAAGTTCGATATGACGCTTATGGACTTTGCCGACAGCCTCACGCCCGAAGACCTCAACAAGTGGACGGACACCGTGAACGCCACGGCAGACCAGGCGCCCGAGGACACCGACACGGAGGACGAAAAAAAAAGTTAGGCATCTTCGACATTCTGGGCATAGCCGTTGGCAGCATCGGTTTGCCCTACAATGATTTTTGCGCCCTCACACCCGAGGAGTTCAGCCACATATACAAGGCATACAGCGAGGAGCGGACGGCGCAGTATCAAGACAGTTGGGAACGTATGCGTATGCTTGCGGCAATAACCATACAGCCGTATGCAAAGAAAGGGCTAACGCTCCACGGACTTCTACCCTTTCCATGGGAGAAGAAAAAGCCGGAGCATACGAAAGCAGCCCCGGCAGTATCTAAAGAAGATGCGTTAAAGCGTTTTGAGGAAGTGTTGGGAAAAGTGGGAAACGGCTAAAGTGCGCCGTAGTACCAAGGTGTATGCCCACCATCCTTATATGGTTTGCGTGAATCATATTGCCCATAAGCTACGAGCATGAACAGAATACTAACCAAAAAGGCAATGCAACCAAGGAACAGCAACGAAACGACAACAGCGGCGAAAGAGGCAATAGTGATGTTTCGCCAAAGTTTTCTTTCTTTGGTTTGCCTTTTTGCCGATATGTTTCTGTTTTGTCTCATACTTCTAATCCATTGGGTTACGCCACAAAGATACAAAAAATATTGATTACTTAGTTACTTATACGCTGAAAATATGGCAAAAGAAATAAAGTTTAACATTAAGTTGCTCATTGACGGCAAAGAGCAGTTAGTTACCGCCTCAACATCGGCAAAGGAACTGCGTGACAATCTCGATGCCGCCAAGAGCAGTGCCGCCAAGTTCCGGGAGAAGATGATTACGGTAAATCAGACGGTTGTGGCTTTGCAAAACGCTTCGAGTGCCATAAATGGTTTGCGTGACACGATGGCAGGGCTAACGGCAAGCTACAATGCCGTGCAGCAGGCCAACACACAGCTTACTACCGTGATGCGTCAGCGTATGGGCGCAACCGAGGAGGACATCAAAAAGGTTAATGAGGTTATCGGCGCGCAATCCAAGTTGGGTGTTATCGGCGGTACGATACAGAAGACGGGCGCACAGCAGATAGCAACCTTTTTGAAAGAGAAAGGCACGTTGGAGCAGCTGATACCAGCCATGAACGACCTTTTGGCACAGCAGAAAGGTTTGAACGCCACGCAGGAGGATGCAAGAAGTGTGGCAAACCTCATGGGCAAGGCCATGACTGGGCAGACATCGGCGTTAAGGCGTGTGGGTATCACGTTCAGCGAGGCCCAAGAAAACATTATGAAGTACGGCACGGAGCAGCAGCGTGCCGCCATGTTGGCACAGATTATCACCGATAATGTGGGACACATGAACGCCCAACTGGGCAAGACTGATGCAGGACAGCTGAAGCAAGCCGAGATGCAGTTTGCAGCCATTAAGGTACAAATCGGTGAATTGGTTTCCAAATGGTTGCCTAAGATTACATTTGCGGCACAGGCGTTGACTATCGTAAATTCCATGATTTCGTTAGGCAACAGCATAAAGGGCGCAACAATGGTTATCGCCAATTTCGGCATAACGACAAAGGCGGTGAATGCCGTTTGCATAGGTTTCAGAGCATCCGTTGTTGGCTTGACAGCCGTAACGAGAGTGATGCAAGCGGCATTTACCGGGGCGACCATCGGAGCGACCACCCTAAAGATAGCCATTAAGTCTTTGCTTATTTCTACAGGTGTGGGCGTGGCAGTCTGGGCATTGACGGAAGCAATTTCGTATCTTGCCACTTCATCGGATAAGGCGGCAGGAAGCACCAAGCAACTGACAGCCGAGGAAGAGGCGGCGCAAGCTGCAAGACAGCAGGAGGCGCAGCAGAGAGCCGAGATTTCGGCGGCAATAGACATCAACATAGCCAAGCTAAAGGCGTTCAAGGGCAGCAAGGAGGAAGAAAAGAAACTTGTTGGCGAGATGAACAATACCTACGGTGATGCTATGGGCTACTATTCCACCGTGGCGCAGTGGTACACGGCACTTGTTGGCAACTCCAAGGCGTACTGTAATCAGATGATTAACGAGATACGCATTAGGGATTTGGCTAACAAGGCGGCGGACTTACAGCAGAAACGGCACGACTTCACCCACGACGACAACGGTAAGACACGCCGTTTCAGCAAAAAGCGCAAGACCCGACAGGTTGCAATAGGGCAAGTGGACACGGGGGACGGCAAGATTATTCCACAGTATGCAGATGTGGAGGTCAAGGGGTCAAGCGACTACGAGAAAGCCAACGCCAAGGTTACAGACCTTTACCGGAAGGAGCAAAATGTGAGAAAGCAAATGGAAAGTCTGGTAAGGGAAAATGCCAAAATCACATACAAGCAGTATGATGGTTACAGCAAGACAGCCCCGACCACACCGACCAAGACCACGACACCAAAGACAACTGACAAGAAAGATGAACCGAAAACCCACGTAGAGAAACTACAGGCGCAGTTGGCGGCGGCACAAAAGGAAATGGGCAACGCCATGACCGTAGATGCAAGGGTAAAAGCCGATGCAAAGGTAGCCGACATACAACGGCAGATAGACGAAGCTACAAAGGGTAAGGTATCTATCGGGGCAGAGACAGAACCAACATACATTGTGCAGGGAAGCGATGCCGACAAACGACAGAGTCGAACCAATGCACAACACAACATTGACCGGATAAAGCAGGACTTTGAAATAGGACTTATTGGCAAGGAAGATGCCGAAAGGCAGATAGCCGACATTAACAAACAGCTTGAAAAGTTGGGCGTTAAGCCGATAGAGGTACATTTCAAAACCTACATCGAGGAACTGCAAGAACAGTTGCACGACGCACAGCAGGAGTTTGAGGAAGCCACCACAATAGATGCAAGGGTGAAAGCCGACGCCAAGATAGCCGACATACAACGGCAGATAGACGAAACTACAAAGGGTAAGGTATCTATCAAGGCAGAGACGGAACCAACATACATCGTGCAGGGAAGTGCCGCCGACAAGAGACAGAGCCACAGCAACGCCCAGAATAAGGCAAACCGCATACAAACCGACTACGAGATAGGAATTATTGGCAAGGACGAGGCACTGAAAGAGATTGAGGAGATAAACCGACAACTCGCAAAAATCGGATTGAAGCCTATAAAGATTGAACTTGACAGCAAGGGTTTTGACAAGGTGTTTGGCGACATCAAAAGCGGTTGGGGAAGCATCCAAGGTGTAGGCAACGGCATTCAGGGCATAAGTGATGCGCTGGAGGGCAACGGCGATGCCTGGCAGCAGGTGACGGGACTTATTAACGGCTTTATTTCCATTGCCGAGGGCATACAGGGTATTGTGGAATTGTTCGGTATGCTCACGGCGGCGACCTCAGCACACGCGGCGGCATCCACTACCGATGCAGCAGCAACGGCAGGAGAAGCGGCAGCAGCAACAGCCAATACAGCAGCCAAGAGCGGCGAGGCGGTAGCAAATGCCACGGCGAGCGGTGCAAAAATGCCATTTCCTTTGAACCTGGTAGCAATTGCGGCAGGTGTGGCGGCAGTTATTGCGGCACTCGCAGCAGTTTCGGGATTTGCCACTGGTGGTGTTATCGGCGGTACTTCTACATCGGGCGACAAGAAGTTTGCCCGAGTGAACAGCGGCGAGATGATACTAAACAAGTTTCAGCAAGCCCGATTGTTCGGCATGATCGACGGCAAGTTTCAGCCGCCTACCTTTACGGAGCGGAGGTTACAGCCAGTGACGATGCAGAACATAACAAACGACATTGAGCCGACAGCCACGGAGGTAAACATCAATATGAATGCCAACGCACGCAAGATACTTGACATGATTACAGATGTTAAGCGAGTGGCGAAGAAGAGCGGCAAGAACTATAATGTGTAACAAATAAAAATCAGTTAATATGTATATACACGGCAGTTTTCTAAGTCAGCAGAGCGATACGATAACGGTACACATCGTTACCGGGAACGATCGCACGCAGACTATTGAAATAGGTACAGAAAAGGCAGATGTATATTTTAGCGAGGATCCGGCAGAAATCGAGAATGAGGTAAACGACACTTTCGATGTGCTTTTGAGAAATTCGGCTAAAATAAGATTGCTTTGCGGCAACCTGATTAAAGACCTTTTTAGTACCTCATGCCGTGATGCAGTCGTAAACATCTATAAAAACGATACGTGTATCTTTGCCGGGTTCATTGAGCCACAAACTTTGTCACAGCCATATAACAACAGATGGGACGAACTGGAATTAAATTGCATTGATGCGCTTAGTGCTTTGCAGTATAGCAAGTATAAGAATGTGGGCGCATTGGGCGTTATCTATGCTTTCGTCAAGGCAGAGGCAGCGCAGCGTAGTTTTTACGATATTGCCACCGAGATACTGCAAGGTGTTACCGAGGGACTGGATATATTGGGCAACCAAAATATTAAATTCTGGTATGATGGTAGCAAGGCAGTTGATGCACAGACCGCTAACCGCTATCAGGTATTTAAGCAGCTTTCAATATCTGATTTGTTGTTTTTGGGCGATGATGAGAGCGACGTTTGGCAGCAAGACGAAGTGTTGGAGGAACTTTTGAAGTACCTTAACTTACATATCGTGCAGGACGGCTTTAACTTCTATATCTTTTCGTGGGAATCCGTCAAGGCGACACCCGATAAGATTATTTGGCATGACATCGTAGCCAACAGCACCAAGACAACGGCGCAGCAAGCCGTAACAATCGCTTTGGCTAACGTGGCCGATTGCGATACCACGATAAGCATAGGCGACGTATATAACCAACTTCTATTAACCGCCAAGGTGGAAGACATCGAAAGCGTGATAGAAAGCCCATTGGACGATGATTTGTTGGTTAGCCCATACATCAATAAGCAAAAATACCTAACCGAGTATTCGAGCGACGGAGAGGGCGCGACCGCATATTATGCAATGAAAGCAATGGTGAATGATGAAAGCACTACCTATGGTGGCGGTGCTATTACTGATTGGTTTGTGCAAGTATGGCAAAATAAGTATTGGACGTTTCCGATGAAAGGAAACACCGAGGTTGATTTAGTGGACTACTTTTGCAGCGACGGAACGAACCAACATAATTTGCCTATGTGGTTGGGGCAGGCACCGGGTGCAGCTATTATGAGTTTGGGTAGTGTTAAGATTAATACCGCTAACGACGATAATAGCCCGACATCTAAGGTAAACATGACTAACTATTTAGTCGTGTCGGTTAATGGTAATGGAAACAACAAGGAAGCAGAAACATACCCTAATGCTACCGACATACAGAAAAATATACCGTATGCGGTTTACATTGGTAATAAGGCAGGTGGCGTTTTTTCGCCGTCAGACAAAGACACTACTAACTATATAGTATTGTCCGGCAAACTTATTTTAAATCCAATAATGGCGACTACTGGTAATTTTTCCAGTATGCGTGAGAAGATGGGGGACAGACCGCCGTACCAAGGTAGCGGAGGTGGAGGCGGAACAACACCGCCACCGATGTATTTTTGGCATAAGACCGTACCAAGCCGCAACAACAAAGATGGGCGTTATTATACACGTCGTTACTGGAGAGCCGAAAGACCAAGCGAGGAAGTAACATGGAACGAAAGCGGCAATAACGGTTTTTATCCATATACGGGCGAAGGCCCAGAGGAGTACGAGTTCAATTATAGCGCAATTGGGGACGGCAGCGACAAGATAAGTAAGGTTGCAGTATTGGCGTGTATGCTGATTATCGGCGATAAATGCGTAGTGGAAAAGACACCCGACAATGATCAAGGTGATACAGACGAGAACGGCAAACCTATTCCATACACGGATAAAGAGGAAGAAACCTACAAAAATTTTGTGTGGAAGCCATACAAGGAACGTGAGCAATGTAGCAGTGATGATGAATATTATCAGCAGTCGTTTACTATTGGCATAGACCCTAAGCGAGGTGACAAGATAATAGGACAGGAATTTGATTTGCAAAAGACTTTTTCCTATACGATTGGAATCGACGCAGAGGGAACGGGCATAGCTATTAAGAAGAAAGACAAGATAAGTGGGCAGGTTAGGTTTATGATATTAGGCCCTGTTAATGCTACATGGGACGTTATCACACGCCGCCACCCTACCTTTTTCAGGCATACGAAGTGGAGCAGCTCATCAGTACCGCTTTTAGCCCATGTTAGTAGCATCCTGATTAAGTCGTTTGAGGTTAAAGTTTATAGCGATAATGGACTAATCAGCAATGGCAATGATGATAACGATATTATCTACATGAGCGACACCAAAGAAACCTTTGTGAACAAAAAGGACGATTTGGAGTTTAAGATAAATTCGGCATTGACCGCCACGGAGTGCGACCAGTTGGGAGTTAGCAATACGGTGAAGTTATCCACACCGTTGAATATATCAACCGGGGACGGAGTGTTAGAGGTGTACGACCGAAACGGCAACGTTAAGGCAAAGCCCGAACAAATCTACGTGGATAGTTATTATACTGAATACCATAAGCCACGTATCGTAATGGAGCAGAAACTAAGAGACATTGATAATGTTGTCAGTCTGTTTAACCATTACCGCCACGAGGCTTTGGGCAAAGAATTTTTCGTGCAGGGCATCGGCAGAAACCTTATTGAGGGACGTGCCGACCTCACATTAAAGGAGATTGGCACATGATCGAAGTTAAGCAGATAGCAAAACCCAGGAACAGCGGCAGCGGTGGGGCATCCACCGGAGGCGGTAGCTATGGAAGTATCGGCAAAATGACCGAGGAAGCCAAGCACGCAGCCAAAGCCGATTTAGCGACACACGCCGAGCAAGCCGAGTATGCAAACCGTGCCGGATATGCGAGCCGTGCCGCCTATTCCGATTTAGCCGGAGACGTTGCAGAGGATAGCCCGATTAACGACCGCTTTTTGTCGAAGATTACCGCCGACATAGCGCAAGGGCACATTACTTTTCAGCAGGGCTTAACGGCTATTGGTTTGGCAATATTCAAGGACGGCGCACACTTTGGCGAGTTTGTCAAATCCCTGTATGCAGGTAAGGGCGCAGGTATTGACGCACAAGGTAACGCCGAGGTGGAAAGCCTGAGAGTGCGCAGTTACTTTGAGTGCTTGGAATTGATAGTAAACCGATTGTCAGCAATCGAGGGCGACCAACTTCTAACGGAGGCGGACACAATCGAGAGTGTGGACGATTTGGGCGATGGTTGTTTTGGTTTGCACCTGAAAAGCAAATGGGACGGATATTTTACCGCCCAAGCCGAAAACAACGTGCTTAAAGGTATCATCAATACTTTGGCGCAGGGAAGCGGAAAGTATTACACGGCATGGTTTAGAGTTAATAGCGTTAATACCGCTAACAACTACATAGAGGTGACGCAGTACCCGGACACAGAAGTACCAAGCGGCAAGAACTACCCACCGTGTGAAATGATGAAGATTGCACGATATGGAAACCAAACGGACACGAAACGCCAAGATTGTTTGTACCTGTCGAGCACAGAGGGGCGAATTGCCAAGCTAAAGGGAGTGACTAAGCCGATTTTGGATAACGCCAACTATGGTGCAGCTTTCGGCAGTTTGCCAGAATTTGTGTACGAGTTATTGGACGATAACGGCAACCCTTTGCCAATACGTGATGGTTTGGACTATATGTATATACCGGGTATCGTCACAATGGACGTTATCAGACTTAACAAATGGACTGGTAAGCCGTTGGTTACGTATGTGGATCGTGGGGCGTGGACGCAAAGCGGCAAGTACTATTGTGATGCTATCAACCCGGACACCGGGGAGTATGAGACATCAGACGTTTGGTTTAATGGCTGCAAGTACAGATGTTGCAAGAACCTCACAACGACCGCCCCGGCATGGAACAATACCGATTGGGCGATGATCGAGGGAAACCCAGACTTTGCCGTAGATTTTCAAGAGCCTGAAAGTATCGTGGACCCGGACAAAATAGACCTCACGCTAACCATCGTGGCGACCCTGTATAATATGAATATCACAGACGATATTTTGGACGCAGACGTAATGTGGACGAGATACAGCGAGGACGCAGAGGGAAACGAGAGAACGGCAAGCGACAATGTTTGGAGTTTGCGCCACGCCAATACCGGAAAGTCTTTGCACCTCACAGCCGAGGACATGGACTTTAACGGATATATGCCTAAAGTTATACGCTTTACGGCTACCGTTACTTTACGTGACGGCATGGGCAACGAAGCAGCAACGGCGGCAGTCAGTTACGAGTATTAATTTAAACATAGCGCAGTTATGAAAACAAAAAGATTTGATTTCAACTTTAAGCCACTGCAAATTAATGTTAGCATGGTGGTTGAGGGCGGCGTATCGGATAGTCAGAACTACGACGCAGACACCGACACATATACGCCCGATTACACCATAGACGCATCTAACTTGATAGTGCAGCCGAATATCGGCAGACTTGACAAAGACGAGGTTTTAACGCCGGGCTTGATTAATCAAGACCTCACTAACGTAGTCTGGTATGAGGTGAACAAAGGGGCGGCCGACACCCTGATAGATAGCACTAACCCAGACTTTGAAGTAGTCAGCAAGGGTGCAAAAGCAGGACGTATTAGGATCAAGAAGAACGCCCAACCGCAGATACCTATGAATCTACGATTTGAAGCGGACTACAAAGACCCACGTACTAATCAGGTACACCACATCATCAAGCCGTATCAAGTGCAGTGCAAGAACGCCACAACATATACGCCACTTCTGGTATTGGATGCCGCCGCCCAAACTATCTACAACCCATTGAGCGACCCGGACACGCAGACGGTACACGCATCATTGAGATTGGGCGTTAATGAGTGCCCGGAGAATAAGCGTTTGTTTGTGTGGGAGGTAATGAGAGAAGACGGAACATTTACCGCCGTAGGCAGCGACACCACGTTAGACTATGACGTAGTGGTAGCAGAAGACGGAAACAGTTGTACCGTTAATCGTAGCCTCATGGGTACAGAGCTTTATTTGCGATGCAGGGCGAAGTATAGCCCGGACGGAAACCCAAGCGGCGTAACTCTATCGGATAATGCCCCTACTAAGTTAGTGGCATTTATTCGCAGAATCCCAAAATTTGAGTACGACATCGGCGAACTACCTACCAACCTACCAAGTGGTTTGTTAGAGATTGCGCCAACGGCAAAGATTTGGAACACTAACGGCATGATCGGCAACCCGGAACGTGAGTTATTGCCGCTTTGGTATGTTGCGACAAACGCCCAGTCAGGAACGCTTAACTATTCGCTTATAGCGCACGGAATGACACCGACGCTTTCGACCGATAAGGTTAGCCAGACGTTAGGCGGCGTTTATGGTTTAGACGTTAAGGACGTTGGCCCGGCGTGTGCATGGGAAGATAGCGACGGCGCAGTATTCGTTGATGCAGACGATAACGTAATATTAATCAAATAACAATTTAATCAATATAAGATTATGGCAAGATACATTAAAGCAAATCCATTGGTTGCACGATACTTGCAACTGGAGAATGACCGTAACATGGTGAGTGATGGCAACTATCTTTTTTGGCAAAATGATATGTTGAAGTTTGGCCCACTAACCCAACTTAACGACATATTGGTTAAGATTGGTGGTATTGCACTTATGCCACATGAGGCAAGAAGCGAGCAGGACGGTACTATTTGCCGACCTTTGCCAATGGCGACCGATGCACGCTTTCAGCAGCCTATTAAGGCTAACGTTAATGATGCTATCGTAGGTGGCAACACCAACACCGAGCAGGGCGCAGATGGCGAGGGCGAGAACACAGAGAGCACCGACAATGGCGGCAACAGCAACGAGGGCCAGGCCAACGAGGAAAATGCGGAGGGCGACCAACAGCCGGAAGCGTCAGAGAGTGAGAAAACAGAAAGTAAAACCAAAAAGTAAGGAACTATGAGCAAAGCGAGTACAACCCGAACGATTAAGTTTATTGCGAAAGCAGGAACTTATACGGCATTGATCATGTGCCCAGATGGTGACATCTACCAAGAATGGGAGGGCACGGAATCCGACGTTACTAAGGTGTTCCCTAACTTTGAACAGACAAAGCCGAAACTTAACTTTGTCTGCATGAGTAGCCGAGTAGCCGAGGGAGTGGCAACGCCTGATAGTATGCAGTACTTTTTTAATGGTACGAAAATCGAGTTTAACGGCGATACGTCAAGCGGCATTTTTGCAGGCTACTTTAAGAAGTTTGCGCCAAGTGGCGACAACATCTACTATGGTTTGCAGATTGTTAAGAATTTGGTAGAAATCGCAGGTTTTGCCCCGGTAACTATCAAAATGGTGGCAGCTATAAGTTATGGCACGCAAAGCGATAATATCCAAGCTACCTATACAATCCCAGTGCAGAAAGCAACAGGTACAAGTTATCGTGTTACCATCGTCGCAGGAGATAACAAGGGCTTTGTTATTACCGACAAGGGCGGCAGTTGCGTTTTAAAGGCGATGGCATACCAGAACTACGAGGAAATCACCAAAGATTTAACCTACGTGTGGGAGAAGATGGGGGCCAGTGGTTGGGAGGTAATCAACGGACAGACCGCCCAGACGCTTACAGTGTCAGGCAGTAGTATAGACACATACGGCGAGTATCGAGCAACTGTTAATCGTAGTGGCGTTGAAATCGGTAAGGACATACAGGGCGTTATGGACGCATCCGACCCCTACGACATCGACGCACGCCCGACACCGGAAGACGAGGCGATAAGCGAGGACGAGAGCGGCAACGGCAAAGTAACCTATACGCCGTGGATCGTCAAGCGTGGAACGAACACGCAAGCAATCAAAAACGCTAAGTTTTTCTTTGTCGTGAAAGATGCAGCAGGTGTTTACCTGAATAGTGACAGCGAGCGAAAAACAGCGGTTGCAAGCTATGCCGTAACACGTGCTATGTGTTTGCAAAGTGGTGGAGACATCAGCGTAACGATAACATCAGAAAGTTAAGCCTATGGGTGTGTCAATAACAAGAATAGTTAAGTTTATACGCAAGGGAAAGGGCGTAATTGTCGCCCAATCCCGAAACGTACATAACTATACCTACAAGGAGTGGACGGAGTTCTACGGACTTAGTGGGCGGTCAGTCAATTGGGACGGAATCATAAATGTATCTGATTTTTCCGTAGGCGACACGATGGTTATTAATGGCATGGTATCAGACAAAAAAAGTATTACCATCAGTCTTTACGCTAAAGTAACGGCTATCGACACAAACCGGGCTATAATAACGGCTCAATCACTATACTACATTGCAAGTGGTGAGAATGGAGAAGACGGAAACGATGGCATAGACGCAATAACCATTGACATTACGCCGCCGATCATTTTACACAAAAAGACGGCCACCAATACCTCATACGCAGTTACCATTAAAGTATTTGAGGGTACAAGGCAACTGATAAGTAGTAACGGCAGTGGAAGCAGCTTTAAGTGTAACGTGGATACATCTAATTTCCCGACGGGTTTAAAAGGAAACACAGTAGCAGGCACAAATGTTTATACGCTTATTTTGGTAGTAGAAGCAAATTCCAATCCAAGCAAAGATATAGCAATATCTATTGTTTGTAGAGGCATAACGCATAAACGCACCGTGTCATTTAAGACTGTAGCCGATGGGCAACCCGGAGCCAAAGGCGACAGAGGCCCGGCACTACGAGGCCCACAAGCGTGGAGCGATTGCGCCGTAGGCTATATGTTTCAGTCAGGAGCAAGTGGTGAGGAATACAAGGACGTAGTTTTGTACGGCGGCAACTATTATTCGTGCATCAAATCGCACACCAAGACTGCAAGCAACAACCCAGGAAGTGCAACCGATACCAATAGCGGACTTTGGAAGTTAGCCGACAAATTTGAAATGGTGGCTACAAAGATACTGTTAGCGCAGTATGCTTTAGTCAAAAATTTAGGCGTTGAGGCTATCGACATGAAAGACGCTAACGGTAACATCATCTTTCAGGCGAAAGACGGCAACGTTACTTGCAATAGCGGTACGTTCACAAATGGCACGTTCACAAATGTAAAAGTTATCGGCTCAATACGAAATCCGTTCAATTTGGCTAATGATAGCTTTGATGTTGATTACAGCGATAATGTGGCTATGCTTAGTAGCGGAGGCGGTTGGTTAGATGCCTATTCTATGCCGTGGGACGTAAGCCAGAATGGAAGACGACTAACCATTGTAAACTACAAATGGGGCAGTACAATGGCGCAAGGTCAAGCCGCTATTAGTGCGCCAAATGGCAAATACTTCTTTGAGGATGGAATTCAAAAAAGCAAGTTAAAAGTTAGCCGTGAAATTGTGGAAATGATAGGCTACGGCACTACTACGGAGTTCTACGGTTGGATTGTGCTAAATCGCATTGACTTAATGACAAGTCAAAAGTATGGGCATTGCTTAAAGGCTTTGGCATTTGGCACGGTATCGGGCGGAAACAGTAGTAGCAGCACATCAATAACAAGCAATACGTTTGATGGCAGCAAACTAACGGTGTCCCGACAATCTGAAGGACTTTACCGGGTATCTTTTCCGAGTATGTGGTTTACCTATACAAGTAATTGCCGTGTAATATTAACCGGGCGAGGTGTATGCTATGGTGCGAGTAACCCAGTAAAAGCCACTATGCACTCATTGGGTAACGGCTACTTTGATGTAGTCGTATCAGATGATGCAACCCGAAACGATGGCAGCTTTGATTTTATAATTTATAATGGGTCAGATTTTGACATATTAAAATAGTAGTAATTATGGCAGTAAAGAAAACAAAAAAGTTGAGTGGTCAGGCAACAGTAACCACCATCAACACAGATCAGAAAATCCCGGTAACGGACGCAAACGGAAAGGTTACGCTTATCTCATTGGCGAACCTCAAAACCGCTTTGTTGGCAGGTATGAACCTTAACGGCTTATACGATGGTATCTTTATCATGTATCACCGTAAGAGCGATGATTACCCACTCATGGTTAAGCCTCATAAGTGGACATCGTTACAGAACAGCGGTGAAATTGCCGACGGCGTAGTGGTAGTTGAGGGCGGCAAAATCTTAGTCGTAGCCCCTACCGAATCAACTTCTAAACTTACATGGAGTAGCGCAGCTATCAGCGGAGGCGGTACGACAACAACCGATCGTGTAACAGCGATGAACGATTGGAACGGTAAGGCGAACACGGCGGCTACAATCAAGGCAAGCAAAGCCGATGCAATCACCAATACGGCGCAGTATGCACCGGGCTACTGCAATCTGTATAGCCGTGCAAACGCTAACGGCAAGGGTTTGACAGCAGGTAAATGGTGGTTGCCATCGTTGGGCGAAATGTTTATGATTTACGCCAACATGACAAAAATCAATTATGCTTTGTCCCTGATTACCGGAGCCACCCAGTTAGTTGAAGATTGGTATTGGACTTCCACCGAGGGCAGTGCTACCATCGCATGGACTCTGAGCCTCAGCGACGGTTTTACGTACCGTTGGGGCACTAAGGCCAGCAGCACGTACAGACTTAGGGCAGTGTCAGCATTTATTGTTTAATTCTTAATTTCTTAGTCTTTAACCTTTAGGTACGGCGAAAGCCGTACCATTATAAGGCAATTTAATAAACAAGCAATGGCGGTAAAATTAGTTTCAAGTACAAAGATTTATTTAGATGCACGCAAGTTGTTAGACATCATTTTGGATATAGTACCCAATTTCCCACGTGCCTACAAATTCACCATCGGGGCAAAGTTGCAAGAAATTGGCGTTAATCTGATGCAGGAGATAGCGGCGGCGTACATCAATAAGGACAAAGCCGAGACAGTAAAGCACCTAACCGAGTTTCAGGCAGAGTTTGAGACAATGAAAACGCTAATGAGAATTGCCGGAGAAAGGGAGTGGATAAAAGGCAGAGGAAAGTTTGCAAATATTATCGAGTTAATGGACGAAATAGGTAAACAATCGTCAGCGTGGAAAAACAAAGTAGTTAATACACTTTGTAGCCAGAATCGGAATGTTACGACAGACCGAGAGCGCAGTTTTCCGTAATAAATGGGGTTTATGCCGTCATTTACGGCTAAGAACAAGATAATAGACCACAGATTGCGGCCACCGAGAACAGTGCTACCAACGCATGGAATCTGAGCCTCAACGACGGTAATACGAACAATTGGAACACTAAGGCCAGCAACACGAACAGAGTTAGGGCAGTGTCAGCACTATTTACAGAAGACAGAAACGTGACAAATGATAATATACAATGGTAACGACAGAGTGGCTTTTAGATGCTTACTTTGATTGCCGTCATAGCAAAAGACGAACAGCAAGTGCTGTAGTTTACGAAATGAACTACGAAAGCCGTTTGATTGCTTTGCGTGATAGAATCAATAACCGAACGTATCAACCGGGTAAGTCTATTTGCTTTGTCGTAACACGCCCAAGATACAGAGAGGTATTTGCAGCATCCTTTGAGGACAGAATCGTACACCACTACATAGCTTTGCGCCTAACGCCACTATTTGAGGAAATATTTAGCGAGCGTACATTTAATTGTAGGAAAGGCAAAGGGCAGCTTTATGGTATTAATACACTGAAAGAAGATATAAGGCAGTGCAGCAATAATTATACGGAAGATTGCCACATTATGAAACTTGACTTAAAAGGTTTCTTTATGAGCATCGACAAAAAGTTATTGTCTGAAATGGTAGATCGTTTTATAGTCAGGTACTACAAGGGCGAAGACATAGACGATTTGCGCTACCTTTGCCGTGTCGTTATTTTACACAGCCCCGAAAAGAATTGTGAACGGCACAGCCCTTTGAGCTATTGGGAGAAGTTGGATAAGAACAAATCGCTATTTACAAATGGTGAGGGTAAGGGCGTAGCCATCGGCAACCTGTTTGCCCAGATATTCGCAAACTTCTTACTTAATACGCTTGATTGGTATATCGAGAATGAGGGTATAAAACATCATGGCAGGTATGTGGACGACTTCTATTGCATCCATAAGGACAAAGAAAAGCTATTGGCGTTAATGCCTAAGATACGTGAGCTATTAGCCAAGTTAGGTTTACGACTGAATGAGAAGAAGTTTTATTTGCAACATTACAGCAAAGGCGTGGAGTTTACCGGGTCAATAGTTAAGCCCGGGCGTGTCTATACCTGTAACAGAACAATAACAAACTTTGTCGCAGCGGTCAGACGGCTAAACAAGGCTAACAACGAGCGTCAGGTATTACACGCAGTATGTAGTATCAACTCATATTTAGGTTTGCTACGGCATACCAACGAATACGCCACACGTCGCAAGGTGTTAAACATGATTGAGCCACACGTATTTAAAGAATATGTGTACATCAAAGGGCACTACGAGGTATTGGCAATTAAGAACAAACATAAATTGAGGTATCAAACAATGCAGAGAATTAGAAATGGCGACTACTGATAAAGCACCCATTACCCTATCATCCGATAGGTTGGATATGGATTTATTTAGATTGCTACTTACAAGGTATGTAGTAGTAACAGAGCAGCGAGACGGAAAAGTGATTTATGAACTTAACAGCATCGAGCACCATGCAGATAATTGAAATAGTAGTATCGGTTATTACCGCTTTGGGCGGTTGGGAAATGATTAAATATGTGATGAATCGAAAGACCAACCGCCGAAAGGAGGAAGCCGAAGCCGACAACGTAGAATTTAACGTACTACGTGAAGCTATGGACTTTTTGCAAACCCAACTCAAAGAAAAAGAGCAACGATTTGCAGAGCAGACCGATTTAGTGAGAAAGCAGAATTTAGATATTTTGCAGCTCAACAAGGAAAAGGCGCAGTTAGAATTAGACCTACAACGCTATAAGTGTGTAATTAAGGGTTGCACTAAACGTGACCCACAAAATGGTTATTAATATGAGAAAGATTAATGAGATTATCGTACATTGTACGGCAACCGCCGAGGGTAAGGACTTTAAGGCGGCAGACATCGACCGTTGGCACAAGGCTAAAGGTTGGAATGGAATTGGCTACCATCATGTAGTAGATTTGGACGGAACGGTAGAACCAGGCCGACCAGAAAGCGAGGTGGGGGCACATTGCCTGAAGCACAACACAAATAGTATTGGTGTAGTGTATGTGGGCGGTCTGGCATCCGATGGTAAGACACCAAAGGACACCCGAACACCACAGCAAAAGGCGGCTTTGGTAAAGTTGCTTACAGAGTTAAAGCACCGTTACCCTAACGCCACGATCCACGGACACCGAGACTTTGCAGCCAAGGCGTGCCCATGCTTTGACGCTACTAAGGAGTACAAAGACATTAAGTAATAAGCCAATGAAGAAGTTTATAACTATTTGTATGTGCCTGTTAGCCCTGTTTGGGCTGATAGGCTGCAAGACGACGAAAAAGGCGGTATCGGAATCATCCACAACTACAAGAGAGGAAACCGACACCACCAAGTTTGCAACCGATAGCATCCACGTAGGTACTATCAAAACCAACAACCGGACCACGCTAACGTATTTTAGCGATTGGGGGTATATCGAGTTTGCCAATAATGGCGGTACGCTCACGATTGACACTTTGGGCAACCTGAAAGCCGATGGCGTTAAGTCATACCAACACGGCAAGAAAGCCACCCAGAAGAAAGCCGAGAATATCACCCAGAGCAAGGACAGCACCGACACCCATTTGCTTGCAGCTTATGGGGTGCAGAGCCGAGACAACAAACAAGCCAACAGAGAGCCACAGAAACAAGGCGTAAAAGCCTTAAAATGGTATCAGCGTACAATTTACCATATTGGCTTTTTATGTTGCGTAGCAGCGATTATTTACACTATATTCTTATATCTACGGAGAAAAAAATAAAATCTGTTTTCTTAATAGTGCAAGCCCGACATAAGCCGTGAGGTTAGTGCCGGGCGATTTACTATTTTCCAAATACGTAGTCAATCACTTTTCGGTTTGCTTCGTCTATTTTATCACGGCTAAACTTTATATAAACACCTGTAATCTTAGAGCCGTGAACGTGTCCGAGGGCTTCACTTATAGTGTCCTTTGGTATATCTAAATCAGCGGCATACGTTGCCCAGGAATAGCGGCCCCAATATGATGTAATTTCTTTTTCTATTGGTTTCATTATTGGCAAATGATTTTTTGTGTACTTTGGTTTGCCGTTGGCATCTACCTCAATGGGGCCTATACGTCTTAAACCCTCATTTAGATGTATCAGATAATTGGTATGTGATTTGTAGCGGTCAAACGGTGAAAGAAGATGCTTTTTGCCCTTATATCGCTCAATTATTTCCGCCGCTTCTGGCTCAACCTTAATACTATAAAGTTTACCTGTTTTTGCCCTACGGTATTCTATACGACCATCAATGTAGTTTGCAAGTGATAAGTTAGCTAAATCTTTCATGTTAATACCCACCAAATAAATAATAAGTAAAAACATATCTCGATACTCGCTATCTGTTTTGTTAAGCTGCAAACCCATCATTAGGCGCAGTTTGTCAATTGGCAAAACCCTCATTGCTGTTTCTTCTGTTGGTATGTGGAAGTTACGAAAAGCATAGTTTTGGGTAATGCCATCATCTATTGCAAAGTTTATCACATTGCGTAAGTTACGTAAGTGCATAGCACGACTATTGACGCAAAGCCGTGGCATCGAATTTTGAAAGCCGATTATCCATGTTTTGTTAATCTCGTTGAAATGGACTAAATCGGCATCCCCACAATACAAATTTACTTTTTTCAAAGTTTGTTCAAATAACATTTTTGTGCCACCTGTTTTTGTGTCGATCACCTTTCTAAACATTGCGCCTAAAGTTGGAACGCCTACCGTTGGGGCATCCAAATCCATATTAGCAAGCATTTGGCGAAGTTGGGGAGGCGTAAGTTTTTGCCAAAGCCCCTTTTCTCGTAACTCCAATATACGGTTACTTACTTGCGTCAATAGCATTTGCAGCACGCTATTAATTTTACGTGCGCCTTTGCCTATACATTGTTTTGTAGTGGCATCCCATTCGTCTGGCTTCAAAAAAATGCCTGTTGCTATATAGATGTTTGTACCATAGCCGACACAGATTTGCACCGGGTACGTACCATCTTTTAATGCCCTACGTGTGTCAAGTCTAATATTTGATTTTGCCATATTGTTTTGCTTTGTCTTTGCTTATTATTTGCTGAAAAATGCGCCCAAATATACCAAAATATACCATAAAAACAGCCACCAACGGCATATTTTTACGATTATTTAGGAAATTGGCGATACTACCAATTTGCTGAAATTTTCTTTTTAATCGTTGATTATCAGTTATTTATAAGCAAAGAAACAGCTTTCTAAAGCCACAAGCGGCAGTGTTCCTCATATACCATTTTTGATAATCCATGACGATAGGCTTGACATTTACGAACAGCGCAAGAGAACATATCGAACAATCTATTTTAAAGATGTGGAGCAATTTCGCCTAATTAGAATATATTCTAACAACTACATAGCCATTGATTATTGTACAATATCTTTGATGCGTAAGATGGAAAATGCTTCATGTCTAACCCAACGTATGATGGAATTTAATGTGTCTGTATCAGGAGCAATAGAAAGTATCCTCGTGCAAAATCTGACAATGAGGGGTAAGGAAATATGCAATACTTTGAACTATCGAATGAAAATATGGAGGTCGAACTGCAATTAATAATTGTGCTGTTGAGTTTTTATAGCACAAGACAAATACTTTATTGAAAAGCGGATTAGGAGAGATTCCGTTTCAATAAACAATATAGTCCTTGGATACTTTTTACATTTTACTAATATCATCATCAAGTTGTTTCCTCCAGATTAAAGTTCCGATACCTGAAAAGATGAACGTGAAAATTAAAGCTGCTTGGGCATAACCGACAGGCAAATAATCTCCTTCAAAAAAAAGATAATCAGTTTTTGAAGAATAGTATAATTTAGGAAAATACCCTGACTTTATCTTGTCCAAAATTCGATCTCCCGTATGTAATGCATATTGTTTTGATTTATAGGTTATAAGAATTGTATTTGAACTCTTATAGTTACTTTTTTCCTTAAATCCATTATATGTATAACCAGTAATAGGCTCCTGTGTCTTTTCTATATAGTTGCCGTATAAATGGCATAGATACAAAACAAGAGTTAAAACTAATCCTGCGCAAAAAATTGTCTTAAATAATGTTTTAATCTTCATATTCTTACGATTTTATAATAGTGTTATAATTGATTGTGTAATTACGGACTTTGCATCATCAAAGGACATATCTCGTTGATCTACTAAAGTAAGTATTATCCTCTATTGATTCTTTCCACCAATTCGTCTGGTGTAAGTATCTCCATCTTAGAGAAACAAAACCACTTTTTGCCCATGTCCTTTATGGATGCTCCTATGTGATACACATCATCGTATATACAAAGGAAGCGGTCATTTCGCATGAACATGTTACCAATGATTTGATTATGTCTTTGCCTTCTTATTTTAAGATTGCACTATCACTATTTTGATGTTTGTAATCTGGTGACTTTGATGTCTTCTTGCCATAGTCAAAACTATAAACAATTTTCAGATTTGCATACTGATTATAACTACGACTTTGATCTATTTGTTTGAAAGAATAATATGATGCAGATAATTCATCTACAATGTTATTCTTCATCATGAATAAATTGTTTGCATTAGCTTCGATAGCCCAATTCCCATGATTCCACATAGCCGATAGTTGATATCCCCAAAATGTCTTTCTGTTAATCTGGCTGTCTATCAAATCTCTTGACGGTGAAGCTATGGATGCACCAAAAGAAAAATCCCGAACATAGTAGTTTATCATAGCAGTCCCAGAGAATGCAGGCAAATTACGATGCTCTGCTCCTCCTCGAACTAAATGTTCAACCCATTGACCGGATAACTTCATATTAAGTGTACCAGAAGGTTTATAGGTCATAGATATATCTGCACTGGGACGATGATAGATACAGTCATCTCTAAAAGTGCTAATAAGATGCCCGTCTCGAATATAGTAATCCGAAATAATCGAATGATTCTGGTAAAAGTATGACACTCCCGTTTGCAAAGCGAATTTGTTAAGGTTCAAGGTATGGCTTAATCGCGGATTCAAAAGAATTGAATTATCCATGTTAGAATTACCTTTGAGAATGATGATAGGATCTATCTGCTGTTCTACATTGTTAATCGTATTTATTCTCGGATAGGTGTTTCCCAAAGCGAACATAAATTGAAGTTGCTGTACTTTATCTATCCTATAAGTAGCCCTTGCTTGAAGTCTCGGAGTAAGATGATTGATTGACTTCATCCCCTCCAAACGATATGTTAGAAATGACAGTCCAGGATTAATATCAAAGAAAAAACTCCCTAAACGTTGGGAATAGTCTGCAAAAAGGATGGTTTCGGACGAATGCAAATTTTGATTATATGCAGAAGTCCCAATGTATTCGGAATTACTAATTCTCATGAACTCGTATAAACTGAAAGCCAATCTATTTCTATGACTGAACGCCATAGAATAGTTTGCATTCGCTTTGATGTAATAATAATCTTCCTTGACAAGTGAACGAAAAGACACATTATCATCGTTATAGAGACGGTCATAATCGTTTCGAGAATAATATCCATCAAAAACATAATCCAACGATTTTGTGTTAGAAAATGTGTGCAATCCGTAAAAATAGACACTTGGACGATAAGATTTGTTTCTAGTGTTAATGTCCAAAATGCTACCGTTCTTGATTGCAGCAGCAGTTTTCCAATACTCCGTCATTCCATAATTGACACCGTTTTTTGAGGCATTCCATGCCATACCACCTCTAAGCATCCAAATATATTTTCTTCCTCGGTTGCTGATTGATGCCTGTACATATTCTTCCGTTTGCCTATTGTCAGCATTATTGTAATGCTGCAGTCTATTCAGCTGATAATCAGGGAAAATAAAAGTCTCATTCTCGTCCATAGACGATTTTGGATTTTCCAAAGAATATCCAGCCCAAAGGTTCAAACTTTTGGTTCCTGTGACAAATTTCGAAATAAGATTGTAATCACCATAGAGATAGCCTACATTCTGAGACGCATCAAGTTGCGTGTAGCCACCATTGTTGAGTGGTTTCATTATTATGTTTATAGCATATGCATCTTTTGCATATTTACCATTCGGCACATCAAAATATTCCACTCGAGAAACGTCCTTTGGTCTTAAAGACTGTACCTCTCGAAAATCAACTTCACGCCCATCTATATAGAGAGTCGCAGCCCCATTGGGAGTTGTCACACTTCCAGTCGAACGCTCGACAGACACTCCCGGAATCATGAGATTGCTCAACAGATCATAACCAGTTACAGCATGTTTACGTTGCTCTTTTGTAGGAATAGCAAGGATATGATCACCTTCTCTTGTAAGATAAGATGACTTTACAACAACTTCACCAAGGTCTTTGCCTTGAATAAATGTTTTAGTTGTATCTGGTTTTTGTGCATAAGTTACGTGTAGGCACAAATTCATTATGATGACTAACAATGCTTTCATCTATTGATTTTTTTATTGTTTTTATACTTATAATCAATATGCCTTCTTCTGTACTTTAAAGACAATACCTTTAACTCTTTAACTACTATTACCAAAACTTTTGCATGAAAATAACGTAACAGACATCGTTCGTCTCATTCATTTCGAGATTGGATCTGTTTTGCCCATAATACTAAGAAAGAACTCTTCTCCTGAATAGCCATCAATTTCTTGGACAATTACATTGTCAACAATAATAGTTTTGAGTTCCAGTTGGATCCTTCCTGGAGAGATAGGGCGCTTGTCTGCATCAAAAACAAATTGCGAAGGACATTTAAAGTTGAAAAGCACAAGATGCTGCTTTCCGCCATAGTTCAGTGTCACAGGTACTTTGCTATCGCTATATATGATTTCCCCCATTTTGCTCGCTTCTCCTGTTTCTTCGTCTGAGCTTGCAAAAGAATAAGGTATCGAAATATCATAATCGGGCAACAGCTTGACTGCTTCTGCCAATTTCGTATCTTTTATAACAAAACTTATCCAGCTGATTGGGACTTGCTGTAAGGTGACAGTCCGGTTTTCGTACCCTCCAAAAGTGTAGTGGATGATAGGTTGACCATTTTCTGTGACCTCACCCTTCCATAAACTTTTATAATCCATCTGTTCTTGCGATGCATTATAGATTACAGGAATGAATATACTGCTGTATTGTCCTTTAAGCTCATTACTCAGCTCCTCTATTACACTTTGACGCTGGAAGTAAGAATCTACATAAGTAGGATCCTCATGACATCCGCTTAAACTAATCATGGCTGAAATAGCCACAATGACCATTGATATCTTTTTCATTGCTATTGTTTTTATTATATAACGGCGAGACTATATTATTATTGTTATGTATGATAGCTAAAAATGATTCGGTAACACTTTCAATGCGCTTGTCTGTTTCTTGCAAGTGTCGTAGCATTTCCAATTGATGGTACTCCATTGCTGAAAGACGTTGGAAAACTTCTGCATTTGTCACCATAAAACGTCTCATTGCAACAAATGCATCCATAATTCGTATGCTTACACGAATTGCGGTTTCACTTCTGAGAACAGTGGAGAGCATAGCCACTCCCTGCTCCGTGAAAGCATATGAACGAACTGTTGAGTGCTTCAAACTATTGAACCGATCACAATTTGTGACCAGTTCGCCTTTCTCTTGATGTTCTATATTATCTGCCATGGTAGTTTTTTTTAAAAAAAAGGAGAAGATTATGGCTGATACTGCAAGAGAAATGGTTTGGCTATGTTAAACTTGGGTTAACTTTACAGTTTTTTTAGGAGCTTGGCTTTTTTTACAAAAAAAATCGTAAATTTGCAGCGAGAA
>ERZ836358.563-NODE-563-length-45926-cov-5.851366_pt1 | contig 45926 bp, 65 predicted proteins | sample MGYA00519942_ERZ836358 | MGnify/ENA primary metagenome ERZ836358 (study PRJEB31850, sample SAMEA3708798) | human gut metagenome | biome: human gut; feature: human-associated habitat; material: faeces | place: China | collected 2014 ...
TCCGTACATGTACGGATGAATGTGGGAGGTGTTCGGATAAAGTCGATAATCAAGGTTTGACTAGTCGTTTAAGAACGTCCCCAATGACTAAGTTGCAGGTGGCGGCGGTTGTGTTACACTAACGCTGCGTAGTTGACGCAATCATCTCGATACAGATCAATGATGTCCGTCGTTTTGAACGGAACTAGACTGTTTAGCCGCCCTGAAGGTTTATGCAGGGAGCATGTGATCACAGGGCTTGAAAAGAAAGTTGAGCAAACACTGTGTCTGATCAACAGCAAGAAAACGAAATAACGACGACGCAGGCCGCTCCCGCTGCACCGGTTGCGTCGGACCAGGTCGCGGCGCCCGCGCAAGCCTCGGCTCCTGAGACGCCTAAGGCTGCTTCGACGCCTATGCCTGTAGCGGCTGAGAAGGCCGTGCCTGCAACTGGTGAGGAGGCTGCTCCGGCAAAGCCCAAGCGCACGCGCCGCACGGCCAAGCCTGCCGCTGACGGCGAGGAGGTCACCAAGCCAAAGCGCCGTACCACGCGCACGACGCGCGCCAAGCTCACCGTTGCAGCTGACTCCTCGGCGCCGATTTCCGATGAGGTCGCGCAGGCACGTGCGTTGGCGCAGATTAGCGAGGCTCAGGTGGTGCGCGCCCGCCGTCGTGCTGCCGAGCGCGAGGCCGCGGCTCTGACCGAGCTTGCAGCTCCGTCTGTGCTCGAGACGCCTGCCGCCACCGAGACTCCTGTCGCCGACCAGCCGACCGAGAAGCCGGTACCGCGCACACGCCGTCGCACGGCTGCTAAGGCCGAGCAGGTTGCTGAACAGGTAACCCCCGAGCTCACTGAGGCTTCGGTCCGTTCCGCGGCAGGGGAGGGCACATCGCCTGTTGAGCCCGCTGCGCCTGTCGAGGCCAGCGAAGTTCCCGTTGTCGATCCGGCTTTGCGCCCGCACCGTCGCGGTCGCAAGCCCAAGGCCTTTGTCGAGGCCGAGAAGGCCGCAGCCGCAGCCGCCGCCGCTCGGGATGCTGCGGCGACCGCCAAGTCCTCAACTGCTGCCGATGAACCCGTCCAGGATGCTACGACTTCCGAGGCCGTTTCTGCCGATGCCGAGCCCGCCGACGTCCGTCCCGGTCGCAGGCGTCGCACTGCTGCTAAGCGCACGTCCAAGGCTAAGGCTGCCAAGAAGGGCGCGTCCGAGGATTCCACCGAGACGACCGCCGATGTATCGACTGATGCCGCCGAGCCCCAGGACGTCGAACAGCCTGCATCCGAGAAGCCCAAGCGCGGTCGCAAGAAGTCCGTTAAGGCCAAGGCCGCCGAGCAGCATGCTGATGTCGAAGCGCAGGTTGATTCTGGCGCCGAGGCCAATGACGCCGCTGCGGCCAATGTTGACACCACCGCAACCGATGGTGCCGCCCCCGCCGAGAGCGAAGACGGCGCTCGCCCCAACCGTCGCCAGCACAAGCGCAACGAGGAGCGCAACGAGCGCAAGGACGAGCGCAACAACGACCGTCGCAACCGCCAGCGCGATCGCAAGCAACGCAACAAGGAGCGTAATGCCGCTCCCACCGAGCCTACGCTTTCGCGCGAGGAGCTCGCTGCCATGAAGGTTGCCGAACTTCGCGAGAAGGCCAAGGAGTTCGAGATCGAGACGACCGGCAAGAAGAAGGCCGAGCTCGTCGAGGAAATCTACGTCACCGCTGCGAAGGCCGAGGGCTTCCGTGACATCAAGGGCATTCTGCAGATTCGCCCGGACAGCTCCGGCATCATCCACGCCCATGGCTACATGAAGTCCAACGACGACGCCTTCGTGCCCGCCTACCTCATCCGCTCCGCGCGCCTGCGCACGGGCGACGTCATCGAGGGCTCGCTGCGTCCTTCGCGCGGCGGCGACAAGCGCGCCGGCCTCGCCAAAATCACGACCGTCAACGGTCTGGACCCCGAGCAGATTCGCAACCGTCCCAAGTTCGGCGACCTCACCCCGGTCTATCCCAACGAGCCGCTGCGCATGGAGCACGGCAAGGACTCTATTACCGGTCGCGCCATCGACATCGTGTCACCGATCGGCAAGGGCCAGCGCGGCCTGATCGTGTCCCCGCCCAAGGCCGGCAAGACCACGATCCTCAAGAAGATCTGCCAGTCTATCTCGATTAACAACCCCGAGGTGCACCTCATCTGCCTGCTCGTCGACGAGCGCCCCGAAGAGGTCACCGATATGCAGCGTTCCATCAGGGGTGAGGTTGTGGCGTCGACCTTCGATATGCCTGCCGACAACCACACCCGCGTGGCAGAGCTCGTCATCGAGCGCGCCAAGCGCATCGTAGAGCTGGGTGGCGACGTCGTGGTGGTGCTCGACTCCATCACGCGCCTCGCCCGCGCCTACAACTTGGCGGCGCCTGCCTCGGGCCGCATCCTTTCGGGCGGCGTCGATTCGGCGGCACTGTATCCGCCCAAGCGCTTCCTGGGTGCAGCCCGCAATATCGAGAACGGCGGCTCGCTCACCATCCTGGCCTCTGCCCTCATCGACACCGGTTCCAAGATGGACGAGGTCATTTTCGAGGAGTTCAAGGGCACCGGCAACATGGAGCTTAAGCTCGACCGCGACCTGGCCGACCGCCGCATCTTCCCGGCTATCGACCCCGTTGCCTCCGGTACGCGTAACGAGGACCTCTTGGTCGACGAGCAGATGCGTCCGTTTGTCTTTGGTCTGCGTCGCATTCTTGCCGGCATGAACAATACCGAGCGTGCGGCGGCGTCGTTTATCAAGGGTCTGAAGGGCACCAACACCAACCAGGAGTTCCTGGTGCGTTCGGCCAAAAAACACAGCGACTACGAGCAGACGTTCTAGGTTGTCATCCACGCGCTGCGATAGTCATCAATGCGATAAAGGGTCGGGGCTTTGAGCCTCGGCCCTTTTCTATAGCGTCGCTCCGCGCTTATTTTTGACCGTAAGACCGACGAGCAGCAGGTTTCCCGTTTCAATCCGACATCGTCACTTGCAATCGACAGGACGGTTTCGCATAATAACTTTTAAGCTTCGCGACGGAAAACGCAGATGAAACGAACCATATACCGTTGCTTTGGGGCATAGCCCCGCTTCATCTTCTCTCGCGCAGCCAACTGAATGATGCGATTTGGGTGCTGGAAGATGGGGAGAGCTCATGGCTTCTTCTGATGCAACACAACGAGCAGTCCTTGCCGGACTTTCGTGCGGGATCGGCCTTGCCGCTCCCGTGGTTATGTATGCCGCGACGCTGCCGTTTTCGTCGGTGAACGAGACGGTCGTGGCGGGTGCGGTTCCCTTCGCCGTGGGCGCGGTGGCGGGCGTGGGTATCTATGCCGCCTCGCTGGGTATCTCCGAGTATCGTGCGCAGCGTGAAGAGCGTCTGTTCCAGCCCGATGCCATGGGCGGTGCCGCCAATCTCAATCAGCATCAAAGCGAGTTCAAGACCGCCTCGATTCCAGCTCAGCAGCAGGATGCGACTCCATACGCTGCGGCTTCTGCTTTTCAGGCTCAGTCGGAGCAGTCTACCTCGGCATTCCTTTCCGGCCTGACTGGTGCGTTCCAACGCCGTCATGCCGACGATGGTGTCCCTACCATCGCTCGAGCCGCAGATGCTATGGACGAGGCCGAGGCTTGGTCCATGATCGACAGCATGCTCGACGACGATTCGCCGGTTAGCTGCGACCCTGCGCGCTCGCGCGACGTCTATCAAGTCGCCATCGACGAGCTCACCAACGGCGGGCAGACCGGCTCCTTCAATCGCGATGACATCGCCGCTGCGGCACGCGCCGTGTCGGGCTCCCAGGCCGCCCCTGCGGGCAGCACGGCGGCTTTCGTGGCACTCGTTGCCAACGCGGCAGCCAATAACGCCTGCAGCGCTACCTCGGCGGACGCGAACGCTTCTGCCGACAATTCGTACGTTGATGAAGCCATGGCCGCGGACGAGGAGGCCGTTGCCGCCCGCCGCGCCGCCGAAAGCTCGCTTTGGGGCGCTCCTGCCCGGCAGCAGGCGGCCGAGGCTGCGCCGTACAACGCAAACCTCGCCAGCATGCCTATCATCTCCGGTGTCGCGGACATCGATCTCGATGACCTCGATGAGCCTGCAGCCATCACCGCATCGATTGATGCCCAAGATCGCATCGACACCGGCGACCTTCCGGACGCCTCGCTCGAGGTTGATGTCCCCATGGCCGATTACTCGGGCCACGAGGGTATGTGGGCCGCCGCCACCGCGATTCTGGATGAGATTGACGAGCCTGCTCCTGTTTCAGCCCCCGCTCCCGTCGCTGCCCCTCAGCCTGCTGCCCCCGCCTATGTCGGCCGTCACAGCGCTGTGTTCCCCGAGGATACTGCCCGTATCTCGCGTGAGAGCATCGAGCGGGCCGAGGCTATTGCCGCCGGCATTATGGAAAATCGTCGTCACGAGCGCGTCAATCAGATCCTCGAGGAAGAGATCGAGCGTCTTCAGTCCTCTACCGCCAAGCGTACGGGCCGTGCTTATCTGAGCGTTATCGAGGGCGGTACCGCCAGCTTCGCGCCGCTCCGCGCGGAGGCATAACTTCTGCATGGTTAAGATCAATCGAAAATGGGCGGTCGTAACCTGCCTGATGGCGCTCTTGATCTGGGGCAATTCGCTGGTTCCCGGCTCGGGGTCGGGCTCACTGAGCCTAACGGTCATGGAAGCTATCCGCGGTTTCCTGCACGGCGTGGGACTTCCATATGAATGGGTGACCAACTTTGTTGTTCGCAAGTGCGCGCATTTTTCCGAGTATATGGTGCTCGGCATCCTGGCAACGCACGCCTTTGATTTTGAGGGCCGGCGCACCTTTGACGTGCTGCTGCCCACGGCGGTGTTCCTGCTGCTGATTCCTTCGATTGACGAGACGATTCAGCTCTTTGTGCCGGGACGCGCCGGCATGATCACCGATGTGATGATCGACTGCTGTGGAGCGGCAACGGGCGTTGTGCTCCGATATCTCTTACGGTCGCTGATGTGCGCCAAAAAGGCCGCCTAGGACGTATTGTTTGGTCCTAGGCGGCCTTTTTTATTTGAGGGCTTATATGAGGCGTGGTGGCGTCGTTTCGTAGGTCGGATTTGCCGGGCGCGCCACGCCCTGTGGGTTCATCTGCTACTGAAGCGCCTGTGCGCCCAGGGCCAGGCAGCCCATAACGCCCTGCTTGCCCTCGAGGCTGTTGTTGACGATGTAGTTATTGATGTCGTTGACCTCGGTCGTGACGATATAGCCGTTGAGCATCTCGGCACACTTTTTGCGTGCGAGCGGCACGATGGGAGTGTGGTCGGCCACGCCGCCGCCGATGATGATCTTTTGCGGCGCGTAGCACAGCGTGTAGGTCATGAGTGCCTGTGCCAGATAGCCGGCGAGCAGGTCCATGGCTTCCGGGTCATCAGCCATGTCTCCGGCGCTCTTGCCATCCCAGCGCTTTCTAACGCCGGGGCCGGCGATGAGGCCTTCGAGGCAGTTGTCATGGAAGGGGCAGGCGCTGTGCTCGCCAATGGTGTCGCGCGGGTCGCGCGTGACCAGGATGTGGCCAGCCTCGGGATGCATCATGCCGTGCACGAGCTTACCGCCCGAGAGCACGCCAGCGCCCACGCCGGTACCGATGGTCAGATACACCACGTCAGTGAGGCCCTGGGCGCAACCAAAGGTGACCTCGCCCAGGCAGGCGACGTTGACGTCGGTGTCGTAGCCGCAGGGAATATTGAGCTCGTTTTGGATGGTGCCCAGCAGGTCGAAGTAGCGCCATGCCGTTTTGGGCGTCTCCAGGATCTTGCCGTATTGGGGCGAGGCAGGGTTGACTGCGGTGGGGCCAAAGGCGCCGATGCCCAGCGCGGCGATGCCCTTGTCGGCAAGTCATGCGTTGACGGCCTCGACGGTCTCCTGCGGAGTCGTGGTCGCGATCTGCTCACGCTCCAGGACCGTGCCGTCCGCATAGCCCGTGGCGCAGACCATCTTGGTGCCGCCGGCCTCGAGCGCTCCGATAAGCTGCTGCTCTGCCATAGTATTCCTCTCTCCGGGATGAGTTGCTCCGTGACTAAAATATAGCGCTCTAAACCATTTAAGAAAGCGCTATAAAAAGAAGCCTCGCAACGCGGCGGGCGATGCGGGGCTTCTTTGGTTACTTTAGTTGCCGGGCTGTCCTTACCCGCGCGGGTTGATTTTATCACGTAGCGACTTGAGGTTCTCAAGCGCAGCGTTGAGCGTCTCGTCTCGCTTGGCAAAGTGGAAACGAATCAGATGGTTGACGGGCTCGCGGAAGAAGCTCGAGCCCGGAACGGCGCCCACGCCCACCTTGGAGGCCAAATCCTCGCAGAAGTCGAGGTCGCTGTCATAGCCAAACTCCGAGATATCCATCATCACGTAGTAGGCGCCCTGCGGCACGTTGTGCGTAAGGCCGATGCTGTCGAGTCCCTGACAGAACAGGTCGCGCTTGGCGGTGTAGAGGTCGAGGACCTCCTGGTAATAGCTGTCGTCGAAGTTGAGGGCGGTGACGACGGCTTCTTGCAGGGGAGCGGCGGCGCCTACGGTGAGGAAGTCGTGGACCTTTTTGATGCGCTCGGTGATTTCGGCGGGAGCGATGGTGTAGCCTAGGCGCCAGCCGGTGATGGAGTAGGTCTTGGACAGCGAGCTGCAGCTGATGGTTCGATCGAACATGCCGGGCAGCGTGGCCATATAGACGTGCTCGTGGGGCGCGTAGACGATGTGCTCGTATACCTCGTCGGTAATGCAGTAGGCGTCGTACTGTTTGCAGAGGTCGGCGATAAAGGTGAGCTCCTCGCGCGTAAAGACCTTGCCGCAGGGGTTGGAAGGGTTGCACAGGACGATGGCCTTGGGATCGTTGTCGCGGAAGGCCGCCTCGAGTGTCTCGCGGTCAAAGTCGAACGCAGGTGGGTTAAGCGGCACGTAGATGGGCTCGGCACCCGAGAGGATCGTGTCGGCGCCGTAGTTCTCGTAGAATGGCGAGAAGATGACGACCTTGTCGCCGGGGTTTGTGACCGTCATCATGGCGGCCATCATGGCCTCGGTGGAGCCGCAAGTGACTACGATATTCTCGTTGGGGTTCACCGGCATGCCCATAAAATGCTCCTGCTTGGCGGCAAGCGCCTCACGCATGGCTTGGGAGCCCCAGGTGATGGAGTACTGGTGATAGAGCGGCTTGGGATCGGTGGCGATGGTGCTGAGGCTATCGAGCAGCTGCGCCGGGGGATCAAAGTCGGGGAAGCCCTGTGACAGGTTGACGGCGCCATACTTGTTGGAGATGCGCGTCATGCGACGGATGACGGAATCGGTAAACGTTGCCGTGCGGTTGGAGAGTTCTTTCATGCCTATCCTTTCGAGCATTGGGTGGAGCAAGTTTACTCCTATGGAACCGGTGGGATTTGCTCGAAACGGCCTCGAAAAACTCTTTTCAAAATTCTTGAAAATTGGGGCTTGCATCGCGTGGCGTTCCTTGCAATAATAGTCGAGCGCGAAGCGCACAGGACACGGTGGGTGTAGCTCAGTTGGCTAGAGCGACGGGTTGTGGTCCCGTAGGTCGAGGGTTCGAGTCCCTTTACCCACCCCAGTTCTTGCTTCGTGTTGATATCGGGTCGTTAGCTCAGTTGGTAGAGCAGGGGACTCTTAATCCCAAGGTCCAGGGTTCGACCCCCTGACGGCCCACCAAAGAACGTACAGGTCAGCGCTTCGGCGCTGACCTTTTTTGTTTACCGAGCAGTCGTATCATAACCGTCCGTTACCGTTCACGTTTTACGCCCCCTGCCGTTTATGCGCGGCAGGCGTCGTTTTATGCATTTTGCAGGTAGTGGACCTAGAAAATGCAATTAAGAGCGTCTCGGCGCTGCGACCGGTGCCATTAAAACCGCCGTCCGCGCCGCCGCCCTCGACGATCTGCAGGGCGCGCCCGACCTGCCTGGCGGCCTTCTCGCGCTCCGCGAGGCCCGGTTTGATGTAATGGCGGTAATCTGTCCCAAGGTCCGTGTGTCCATGTAAATCCATGATGCTCAGGGGGTCGACCTCGGTCGCCGCCATGATGGTCTCGGATGTGTGGCGCAGGGCCTTGGGAGGGATATACCGCAGGTCATGGCGTGCGCACATGCGCCGCCAGGCGCGCACGAGATTGTCGCCGCGCATGTTCACGATCCGCTGGCCGCTCCACTCGCGAACCTGCTCCGTAACCGAAGTGCCGCCCTCGACGGTCATGGACGGGCGCAGCTCGTCCATGATCTGGTGCAGGCGCTCGCGCCCGGCCAATAAAACCGGCACGGTGCGCACGGAATGGGCGTTCTTGGTCTCCTTGATTCCATCCTCGTCCGTGTACGCACGGCAGACCTCGATGTACTCCGAGACCGTCGGCTGCCCAGTGGCGAAGTCGTAGGTCGTGGTGACCTTGAGGTCGCACGGGCGCACCGCTAGTGCCTCCTCCTTGCGCAGGCCGCTGAGCCCCAAGATCAGGTAGGCGTTCATGACCAGGTCCGCGCGGTCGTCGCTGGCGGCGAGCCTGCGCAGCGCCTCGGCGGCCTCGGGGATGCTCCACGGCTCCACGGGCGCCTGCTTGGCCTTGGGCGCGATAACGCGCCGGCGGAAGGGCTCCACCGTCACCCAGCCGTCGTCGTAGGCGCGGCGCATGACGGCGCGCAGCGTCGTCTTGGTCTTGGCAGGCGCGCCCGAGCGCTCGATGCAGCTTCGCATCATGTCGTGGGTTATCTCGGAGATGTCGATGCTCCCCAGTACGGGGGAGATGTAGTTCTCCATCTGGCCGTCGTACTCGCGCAGGCTCGCCTTTGAGCGCGGCTTGCCGCGGTTGCTGGGTGAGTCTCGGAACACGCCCCAGTAGTACATGTCGAGCGTCACGCCCGCGTGCGCCGCCTGGGACACCCCGAGCTCGCGGGCGAGCTGGGCGATGGCGATATCGGCCTCGGTCTCGGTACCGTGGACGGTGCGCGACACGCGGCGCACATGGCCGTCCGCGCGGAAGCCCGCCTGCACGCGGATCACCCACTTGCCGGGCGCGACCTCGCGCTTCGACCCGAGTTTTGACCTTGAAGTATCTTTGGTTGCCATATAATGGTCCTGCCTTTCCCTTTTTGCCGGAGGGCATATGCCCCGTGCGGATCCGCCAAGATTGCCGCACGGGGTTTCTTTATTTCAGTAGCACCTGTTTTGGTTTTTCCGGAAAAACCGAATAAACCTAGCCGCGCCGCGGGTCATAGCCATCCATTTTCGTGACGTCTCGAAAATGGGCAACAACTGGCGATTCGATCGTTTCGCGCAATCTGCTAGTCAAATACCAGATAGAGCTTTGTCTGGTCGGTGCCGTCTTGGTAGTAGTCCCGCATATAGATGGCGTGGCACGGTTTTTCCCTGTTTGCGGAGATCTGCTTGTAAGCCTCGACACTCCTGGCACTAATCTCAACGAGCGGGCTGCCATCGGCGAACACTTTGATATGAGGCTTTGCCGACGAGCCCTTTGGCGTTGGGACCATCTCGAACGATGGAGTGAAGCGGAAGTCCTTTCTGGGCAGTTTGCCGCCAATCCAGTTGCCATCGGTAACGGTAATCCATACCTCAAGCGAATCCTTTGCAAGCTCGATGCCTGTCCGCCTGCGCCTCACCTGGGCGACCCTGGCCTTATGCTGCGCCTCGTGTCTAATGAGTTCGTCTTCCTCGGAGAACGGAACGGGAATCGTCAGCGCCTTCTGGCGTTCCCACCACTGCCTCAAGAGCCAGGGTTCTGCAGTCAGGCTGACTAGCTCTGGGACGCCGGGGGAGTACATGCCGATCTTCTTGACCTTGAGACGGAACGTGAAGCCGGCCGCCACCATCTCCTTGAGGAACCCGAGTCCTGAGTAGGTAAATCCGAACGCGGTGCCATTGTATGAGAGAGGCGTGTCGCCCATCTCGGCACTGTCGGCTGTCGTGCCGGTCGACTTGCTGCGGATAACCATATCGTGACCGAGTGGCTCGACGTAGAACTCGGCTCCTTTCCGGATGCCCTTGAAGGGCACACCGACGTAGGCAAACACCGTCTTCTCGCAATCGCCGTCGATGTCTATTGCGCGCGCGGCGGGGTGCCTACCATCTCGTGCGGACATGGCGGCAGAGTCGGACACGCCTTCCGTGGCAGGAGTGCATGCGCTTGCCGACGCTCCATTGCTCGTCAAGATCGATTTAACTAATGAGCTGAAAAGGCCCATGGGTACCTCCTGGCCCTTACTACGCGGACTTTACTTGATCCGCTTCCAGCCCTTCGATTTCAGGCGCTGCAGCCTGAGCTTGGGACAGCTCGGCCTGGTCGCGTGCCGTCTCCAGGATCTTCGATCGCCTCTTCTCGGTGCTCTGCCGGTAGCAGTAGAGCAGCTCGCCCTCCTCGGGGTCGAGGTCATCGGCGGCACCATCGTTGAGGCCGGGCGGCCATCCACATAGGTCGTTAGGCGTGCATCCGAGTACCTGAGCGCATCTGAAAGCATCCTCAAGGAGGATCGGTGTTTCGCCGCGCTCCCAAGAGCCATATATGCGAGCGGTCGTGCCAACGAGTTCCGGCATCTGGTTTTGCTTTAGACCCTTGGCTTCTCTAAGGGCCCTCAATCGAAGAGAAAAGTTCATATTTCGTACCTCCTTAGACAGGAGTGTACCAATTAGTTAGATAAACGTATACGAAATCCGTATTTAATTGTTGACAAGTACGAGATACGTAGTAATCTAATTAGCGAAATACGAAATCCGTACTTTTCAGATTAAGGAGGTACATATGACGGACGTTAAAGAGTCTTTTGCTCATAACTTGCGCATCTTCATGGCTCACGCCGACATCAAGACCGCTGAGGAGCTTTCCGCGGCATCGGGCGTGTCGGTCTACAGCATTCGCAACTATTTGGCCAAGGCCTCGACGCCTTCGCTCGAGAGCCTCGCGGCATTGGGGTTGGCCCTCGGCTGCACGCCCAACGACCTGATGGGCTGGAACACGGACGAGGCCGCATAGGGATGGGGGAAGAGGAATGACTGGCAAGAGCTACGAGCTGCCCAACGACATCACGACCCTGCGCGGCATGGTGACGTGGGCAGGCGAGGACGCCGAGTGGCACACGGAGGTGTTCGAGTTCCTGGCGGACGCGCGCGACACGTTCCGCGAGCACGTCCAGGCCGGCGACGTCGCCTACCTCGCACGCATGGTGGAACTCGACCGCAGGCAGGTGTGCGACCCGGTGGCCTGCGACGTCATGGAGAACGACCCCGCCCCGGGCGAGTGGCCGTTCTGTGGCGGTCGCGAATGACCCGGGCGCTGCTCGCCTCGGCCGTCGTGATGGACGCCGCGGGGTGGCTCTGCATCGCGCAGGGCGCGCACCTGCTCGCGCGGATCTGCTTTGTCGCCGCGCTGCCGTTCATCGCGGCGTGGGTGGTCGGGTCGCTCCGCGACTGACGGCGGGCCCGCTCCCGCCGCGCCACGGGTTCCGCACCGCCCCCATTCCGCGGGGCCCGTGGCGCGACGGGGCCGGACTCCCTACATCCGGCCCACATGGTGTCCGCCGCCGACTTGGCGGGGCGGCGGCACCGCTCCCTTTGGCGGGGGAGCGCCCTCCGGCTGCATCTATCGGTGCGGCCCTCCGGCAAGGGAATGGCTCTATTGATTTGAAAGGAGAAGGCCATGTGGATGTCTATAGCCAAGGGCGCGCGTTATGCCTGCTGCGACAACGTCACGTTCCGCGCGATGGTCATGCAGGGCGTGATACCGCGCTACCCGTCGCTCAACCCCAACAGCTCGCGCGAGGTGGTGCGCAGCGAGGACATCGATGCCGCCATCATGGCGCGCGGCGCGGTGCCGGCGCTGCCCTCGCCCGATTGCGTGCCGGCGCGCCGACCGAGGCGGGTGGCGTGATGGGCGACCTTATCTGGGAGGCGGGCTGCAGGCTCGGCGAGTGGTGGGAGTCGCTGCCCGAGCGCGTGCGCAGTGTGGTGTGCGCCGTGGCGCTCATCGGCCTGATCGCCGTCGCCGGCGCCATTGAGGGGACCGCCCCGAGCGGGATGTACTACTAGGAGGAATGACATGCAGTTTGAGAAGAGGGCCGTGCGCCTGGGCGACATCCGCCCGAGCGAGCAGAACCCGCGCGAGGACTTCGGCGACATCGGCGCCCTGGCCCGCAGCATCGAGGCGACCGGCGGCGAGCCGCTGAACCCGCCCGTGGTCGTGGCGGACGGCAACGTGTTCCGCATCGTGGACGGCGAGCGCCGCTACCGAGCGCTGTCGTCCATCTACGGGGAGGACTTCGAGGTCTCCGCGCTGGTGGCGGAGAGCATGGACGAGGCCAACGAGCTCGTGGCCATGCTCGCCACCGACGACAAGCGCCAGCTGACCGAGGCGGAGCGCGCCCGCGGCGTGCAGCAGATGCTCGTGCTTGGCGTCGACGAGCAGCGCATCGAGCGCGCGAGCCGCGCCACCGCCGGGCAGATCCGCGCGGCGCGCAAGCTGCGCGGGAGCATCGAGGGCCGCCAGGTGACGCTGGAGCAGCTCGAGGCGGCGTCCGCCTTCGACGACGAGAAGGATGTCGAGGCCGTGCTGGCCGCCGGCGAGGGCTGGGCGGGCAAGGCCGACAGCATCCGCCGCCGCGTCAAGCGCGAGGAGAGCATCGCGGAGGACTACGACGCCTTCGGCGATGCGGGCATCCCGGTGGTGAAGGAGCGGCCGAAGGGCTCGAATTACGTCGACTGGATTGCGCTCGGAGGCGCCGCCGCGAAGCTTGAGAGGAATGAGCTCGCCCTCCACCCTGGCGCCGTCGCCGTGGCGGAAGGCGGCTACTGGTACCTCTACGAGCCGGGTGACGGGTCGGGCGCGGAACCCGAGAAGACCGAGGAGGAGATCCGAGCCGAGCAGGAGGCCGAGCGCGAGGAAGCCGCGCTAAAGGACCTGTACAGGCGCATGGTCGGCTTCATCGCGTCCGGCGCGTTCACCATGCCCGATGACCTCAAGCGCATCGTGCGCGAGGCCCGCGTGGAGCCGGTCGTGGTTTCCGATGCAATAGGCGGCGACTTCTGCTCCCTCGGCGGCGGCGAGCGCATCGCCAGCGTCCGCAGGGAGTTCATGGCGCGCCTCGGCCCCTCCGGCCCCAGCGAGTACGAGGCCGGCTTCCGCCTCATGGCGGCGGCCAGGGACATGGTCCGGCTCAACAGCAGCTATAGCGGCGACGATGCCGAGGGCTGGCTCGAGCACTGGGAGCTGTTCCGCTCGGCGGGCTTCGAGGCCGGCGGGGACGACGAGTGGCTTTTGGCAAGGGTGCAGGAGAGCGCCAAGGAGGAGGAGAAGGATGAGTAGCAAGAAGCTGAAGGTGACGATTGAGCGCGAGAACGTCGAACCAGTGGAGTTCGAGGCGGATGCGCTCCTCTGCGCCGGAGACACCGATGACGGCGTGTTGTTTTTTGCAGGTGGCTGCATGACCCAGACCATCGTCCTCGACATCATGCGGTGCTTCGTCAGCGAGGTGGTCAGGGACATGGTCAAGCTCGGTATCGATGAGACCGAGGCCAGGGGCCAGGTCATGCTCGCGGCGGTAAGCCCATTCGACGCCAGTGAGCTGCTCCTGGACATCAATCTCGATGACCGCGACAAGATCGCGCACATCGCCAAGGAGCTTGCCGCCAGTGACCTCTCCTAGCGAGCGCCGGGCGGTCGTGCAGCGCGGGGCGGATGGCCGCTGGTTCGCCCGCCCCTACATGGGCACCGACCGCGTGACCGGCAGGCGGATCAGGCCCTACAGGTCGTGGGACGCGGAGCTGACGCGCGAGCAGGCCCAGGCCGAGTGCGACAGGTGGGCGGCGACGTTCGACCCGTCTTCGGCCCGGGACAGCTCCAAGCGCCTGTCCTCGATGCTCGAGACGTACATCTCCGACCCCGTCAACGGCCTGTCCGACAACTCGGTGGCCACGTACCGCAGCGTCGTCAGGACGATGGTGGAGCCGACCATCGGCCGGCTGCCCTACGACCAGCTGGAGCCCTGGGACGTGTCGGCGGCGTACCGCATGCTGCTCGCGCCAAGGGCGGGCAAGGGCGTGAAACCCAAGACACTGCTCAAGATGCACGCGCTGCTGAAGGGCGCCTACCGCTCGTGGCGCCCGGCGCTGGGGCGCGACATCATGCTCGACGTCCCCGCGCCCTCGCCCGACCCCGTCGAGCCCTTCGCGCTGTCCGAGTGCGACACCGACGAGCTGTCCCGCGCGCTGGTCTCCGCCATGTCCTCGCGATCCGCCTCGGGTGCAAACATCTCGCGGCGCACCGAGGCCATGGCGGCCTACCTCGCCCTCAACACGGGGCTGCGCTGCGGGGAGGTCTGCGGTCTGCAGCGGCGCGACTGGCGCCGGGCGCTGCACGACCTCCACGTGGTGGGGCAGGCGGTCGAGAAGCCCGAGCTGCACCGGCAGGCCTACACCAAGGGCAGGCACGTGCGCAACGTGTCGCTCGCCCCGGCGGTGGAGGCCCAGCTGCAGCGCCACCTGGAGTGGCAGGACACGTGGCTCGCGCGCAAGGGCCCGGCGGCGCTGGTGGTGACCTTCGGGCCCGCCGGCGCCCTGGCGCGACCGTCCACCGTGACGAGCCGCTTCAAGTCGCTCGCGAGGGACCTGGGACTGCCCGAGGAGACGGTCTTCCACTCCCTGAGGCACACCCATGCCACCTGGCTGCTCATGCACGGCTTCGACATGCGAACGGTGCAGGAGCGCCTGGGGCATGCCGACGTCAAGACGACGCTCGGCACCTACGGCTCGGTCATGCCGGGCCGCGACCAGGCCGCCGCCGCGGCCTTTACCGATTCGATCTGCGGAGGTGATACGGATGACGATACTTGATTCCCTCGTGGAGGGCGCCCTGTGCCTCGGCAACAGGCGCGAGAGCAACGAGCTGCTCGGCATGATGGTGCGCTACCTCGTGACCGGCGAGGCGCCCGAGCCGCGCACCGACGCCCAGAGGATGGCCATCACGCTGATCATGCCGGTCCTCGAGAACAGCCGCGCCAGGGCGGAGGCCGGAAGGAAGGGCGGGCTGAGCCGTGGTAGCGCCGCAAGCGGAGCCGAAAGCAAAGCAGAAAGCAAACGGACAAGCAAAACGGAAAGCAAACGCGCAAGCAAAGCCGAAAGCAAACGAACAAGCGAAGAGGAAGAGGAAGGGGAAGAGGAGTTAGGAGTCTGGATTAACCCCTCAGATTGTGAGAACAGAGGGGGAGGTGGCGCAGAGTTCGTCCCGCCTACCCTCGAGGAGGTCGAGTCGTATTTCGCGGCGAACTGCCTGCGCGGCAGCGCCCGGAAGTTCTACGACTACTACGAGGCCAACGGCTGGACCAGGCAGGGCTTCCCCATCGCGAAATGGGAGCCGGTCGCCCGCAGCTGGTCCGACCGCGAGAAGGGCTACGACGCCGAGCGCAAGGCACGCGGCGGCCAGACCTCGCAGGAGGTCGAGCGCGCGGCGGTGTGGCAGCCGGCGAAGACGGATGACGAGCTCATAGCCGAGCTCGAGCGCCAAGTTGCGGAGGCGTCATGATCACCCTCATGGAGATGCTCAAGGACAAGAAAGTCGACCCCGCCGCCGGCCGGCCGCTCGACATAACGCGCATCTACATGGCGAACGTCATGTCGAGCGGGGAGGCCGTTCTGCTGGCCAAGAAGCAGAAGCTCGCCGAGGCGCGTGCCCGCCGGAAGCAGAAGGCCGACCTGTACGAGGACATCGCCGAGCTCGCGCGCGGCAAGGAGCCGCGCCAAAGGTATGCCAAAGGTGTGCCAACGCCCGCGCCGCAGCTGGGCCAGCAGGCGATGGGGTTCCCGCCGCTAGAGGGCGGAAACGGGGCCGGCGGGGGAGTCCCCGCGGCAAAGAACACCTAATTCTTTTGAGATTGGAGAGTGAGAAGGTCTTGACCGAGATCTCAGCGGTGATGAGGGCCTACCGAGACGCCCTCGACAGGCATCAGATTCCCTGGGCCGACGACACGTACGACACGCAGATGGTGGGCGGCTACCGGCTGCGCATCGAGCGCACCGTGACCGTCCTGGACGATCACAGAGTGAGCGTGATCTGGGGCTACCAGTGCCTGCCCGGGCGCGAGCCCACGGGCGTGACCATCGGCTACCCGGACTTCCTCGAGGTGCAGTACGACCCAATCAGCACCGAGCCGTTCGCGGGCACGCCCGGCGACATCCTCGCCGACATCTTCGGCGTGAGGGGTGAGTCGCGGTGAGCTACAGGTGCGGCGCGGCCGACTGGATCGACCTCGCCATCGGCAGGCTCGAGGACGCCAAGCGCTCGCTCAGAGAGTGCGACAGGCTGCGACATGCTGCGACAGACTGCGACATCTGCGGCGAGCTGCGCCAGGCGAGGCGATGTCTCAACAGGGCGCTGATCATGGTCGCAGAGGAGAAGGAAATCGAGAAGGATTGGAGCACGAAGTGAAGGTGGAAACGAAGATGTACACCTGCGACATGTGCGGGAAACCGACGCCGAACTATCGCGAGTACTCGCCCTCGTTTGCGGCCTTTTTGGGCGAACAGGGGTACTCGAGGTGCGATGACTGCCGAAGGAAGGTCCGCATCGCGCACGAATGGAAGAATGAGCAGGACGCCGATGAGCGCATGATCTGCCCCTACTGCGAGAGCGACGTTAGCGATCCGTGGGAGTACGAAGAGGGCGAGAGCGAGATCGTATGCCCCAGCTGTAATCGCACGTTCGAGGCAGAGATCAGCTCCGTGCGCACGTATAGGACGCGCCGACGCATCGAGGACATGCCCGACGACTGGGACGGGGGTGAGCTTTGATGGACCGAGGTTTCATTGAGCTGTACGACGACGACGGCTACAGGTACATCGTCAACATCGACAAGATTTCATTCGTCAACGTCGCCGGCAAAATGGTCTGGGCTGGGGAGGTGGCCACGCTCAGCATAAGCGACGAGAGCATGGACCGTCTTCTCAGCAGGCTGGTGGGTGATGGCGAATGAGCTGCTATTTCTGCGGCGGGTCGCGCATCGCGTCCCTGCACTCCGTGCCCGACCGAGAGATCCGGAATCGGTCCGTGGGCTCCATGACCCTGTCGCGGCGCTATGACGGCCAGCCCATTATCGCCGTCGAGCTGGATACCGACGTGGTGCTCGATATCTCGGTCAACGGCTCGCTCAGCGACTGCGTCAGCGCCGACGTGACGGCGACCGCCTATATCGAGGACATCAGGTACTGCCCGTTCTGCGGAGAGGAGCTTTAGGTGAGCCGCAGTGATGTGACCGAAGAGCTGTCCGAGAAGGTGGAGAAGAAGCTCCGAAGGGAGTTCGACCTCGTCGCGCGGGAGGTCTGGGTAGACCCTGCCCACAGGGTCGACTTCATGGCTTTCTCTCCGGGCACCGGCGGTCCAAACGTGAAGCTCGAGCACGGACGGTTCGTGTTCGTCGAGATCAAGTCGTGCATGGCGGACTTCAAGAGCGGCCACGGCCTCACGTTCCGGGGCGACGAGAACTGGCTCGTGTGCCCTCGCGACCTCGCCGACGATCTGCACGACAAGATGCTCCTGCCGTCGGGCGTGCAAGTCTACTGCCCCGACAGAGGTGGCTCCCTCCGGCTGAGATACGACCTTCGCATACGAAACGTCCTAAGCCTGAGGGAGGATTCGACGCTCTGCCTCCTCTGGGCGATGCTGATGGACTCGTACTCGAGATGGCGCACGACGGGAGGTTTGTTCATTGAAGCGAGCGATTAGGTGGGTGCCGGGGTGCGCCGAGTATAGGGACTGGCGCGTGCCGGACGGCGCGAGCGTGTGCGCGGATGACTTCTCGACCGTGGTCGACTGCGCGGAGTGCGGGTGCGAGCTCACTTTCGGCGAAAGTTATACCTCGCGGCTGATCCATAACGACCTCGGGTTCGGCTACGCCGTGTGTCAGAGGTGCTACGAGGCCGAGTTCAGAGAGATGGGAGAGAGCTGTGACCTTTAACGATGCCGAGTTCAAGGCGTGTCCCCGGTGCGGGGTCGAGCCTGTGGTGGGTGACGTGTGCGGTGATCCGCGCCGACCCCACTTGATGAGCGTGACGTGCCCCGCCTGCGGTATAGCGAGCCACATCTTCTGGGCGAACGTGGGGCAGAAATCGCCTGCGCGCGCCGCCGCCATGCTCGCGGAAAACTGGAATCGCAGGTGATCCGCTCGGCGGTGGAGCTGTTCCGCGCGACCGCCTGGCGCATGGTGCCCGATCTGGTGTCGGGTCCCGCGCGCCGGGCGCTCGCGCACGGACGGGCGGACGCGCCGCACGTGTCGGCGAAGCAGATCGGGGAGACGGAGCGGAGGGCGAGGGCGCTGCAGCGCGACCGCGCCCGCGCGCTCAAGAGGTCGAGGAAGGCTAAGCGATGAGGTTGTTTGAGAAGCTGTGGCGGATGATTATCGAGAACCGCCGCGTGCGCAAGAGCATCGAGGCGCGCCGCGCCCGCAGGTGCAGGAGGTCGACGAGATGAACGTGATGTGGGACGTGCAGGAGAGGACGTGCGCGATCTGCGGGAGGGTCTTCATCCCGAAGGCGCCCCACGCCAAGTACTGCTCGGAGACGTGCCGGCGCGAGCACGACCTGCGCCGCGTGAAGGAGGCCCGTCGCAAAGGCACCAAGCCGAAGCGCGACAGGGTCGACCGCTATTTGGCAGGCTCGGGCGCGGCGCACGACGAGATCATGGCCATGCGGCGCGAGGTCGCGATGAGATATTGAGTTTCCGCAGGTAGATATAGGTAGATATATAATTAAGGCCGCTGGCGTTGGAGCGCCGGCGGCCTTTGGCAAAGACGCCTCCCGGCATCCTCTATGTGGCGTAGAGCATGGTACCACGCGGGAGGTCACATGGACGCAAGGGAATACTTAGACACCGTACGGGCCGCCCAGCGCGGCATCGACCGCAGACTGGCGGTCATCGAGTCGATGCGGGCGCGTGAGCAGGTGCGCGCCCAGCGCTACGACGCCGTGGGCAAGGGCGCGCACGGCACGGACTTCATGAGGTCCACCGACGACCGCATAGACTACGAGCGCCGCAGCGGAGCCGAACTGTCGGAGCTTCGGCGCGAGGTGGAGAGCGGGCGCGAGCTGTGCGCGGGCGTGCGCTCGGCCAACCCCGGCAAGCGCTGGGGCGACGTGCTGGAGCTGCGCTACTGCGAGGACCGCACCCTGCAGGAGATCGCGGGGACGCTCGGGGTGTCGGTGAGGTCGGTGAACTCCGACCTGTGTGCCGCCCTGGACTGGACGGACATGGTCGGGATGGCGGCAGCCCGATCCGGTCTTGGCCGCGCTGCAGTCTGAGCTAGATACAACTCTATCGTGACCCGTCGGCTCCGCGCCGGCGGGTTTCTCTTTGCCTGCTGGCTGCACGCGATTGCACACGGTTGCACGCCGTTGCACACAATTGCACGCAATTGCCTACGATTGCACGCGATTGCACACAATTGCACACCGTTGCACGTTGTGGCTGGGATATAACTAGGGTGTCGATTCGCAGCGCCGCCCGCGCGGTGTGCGGGTCGGATGTGCGTGGAAGCACAGATGAGTGGCCGGGGTCCCCTTAGCAGTTCAGGGCCCTGGCCTTTCTATTAAGCAACAACCTAATGAGGTGGGTCCGTGGTCACACGCGAGGCTATCGTCCGCGCCGCAAGCCGGTACGACACCGTCATGGCGTGGGCATTCCGCCGCGCCCTGGGTATCGCCCGCCGTGCGGGCGGGCGCAAGTGCAAGGGGGGCGGCAAGGCAGTCGAGAGCCTGCGTTACGCGGGACTCGAGGAATGCATGGCCAACCGGGGCCGCTCTCCCGTGGAGCGCTAGCCGTGGCCACCAAGACCCGCTACGCCAACGGCCACGCCCGCCGGCAGGTGCGCGCCTGGCTCAAGGCGCAGGGGCTGCCGTGCCACATCTGCGGCATGGCCATAGACTACACGCTGCCCGCCGGCCACCCCATGAGCTTCGAGGTGGACGAGATCGTGCCCGTATCCAAGGGCGGCTCGCCCATCGACCGCGCGAACGTCGCGCCGGCCCACAGGATCTGCAACGAGCGGCGCGGCAACAAGAGCCTCGCCGCTCTCAACGGCTCGATATCGCCGCGCCCCCGCGACGTGGGCTGCTCGACCTCGCTGCCGTGGTGAGCCGACCCTGGGGGATCCCCTCCCCGGGGGCCGAAGGCTCGCCCCACGGCATTGCGCCTTTTTTGCGCAGGCCCCGAAACCGAGTCCATACCGGGAGGTGCATGGAATGTCCACGAAGTCCACGAAGCCGAGGGGCAAGCCCTGGACCGCGGACGAGCGGGAGTTCGTCAAGAACGCGTACCCGGCGCTCGGACCTGCGGCTATCGCGAAGAAACTCAAGAGGTCGCGCTCGGGCGTGTGCGCCCTCATCAAGAGGATGAAGGAGAGCGGCGAGATCGCGACCGACGAGTCCACGGGAGAGTCCGTGGGCGCCGGTCTCTCGGCCCCTCCCGCAGACGGCCCGGACGGCCGCCAGGACACGCTCGGGAGGCTCCGGTGGGTGCGGCAGATCATCGAGCGACAGCTCTACGACGCCGAGCCCAGCCAGGCGGCACGGCTCGCCAAGGAGTACCGCGAGACGCTCGAGCAGATTGAACGAATAGAGGGGGCTGGGGAGGACGGTGGCGACGATGTCATCATCAACGCCGTCTCGGTCCTGCGCGACGTCCTCGGCTAAGCCGAGGCTCCGCCTCGTCCAGCCCTACGAGAGGTCCATCGGCTCCCTCGCGGTCGAGCTCGCACCGACAATGGGATACGAGCTCGTGCCGTGGCAGGAGCAACTCGCCCACGACATCGGCGCCGTGGACGCCAACGGAAAATGGGTCCACCCGCGCGTCGGCATCTCGGTCGAGCGCCAGCAGGGCAAGTCAATCGTCCTCATCGTGTGGGTCGCGGTCATGGCCGCGCTCGCCGGCTACAAGGTGCTGTGGACCGAGCACAACTACTCGACGACCATGGAGATGGTCGACCGCTTCAGGAAGATCTTCGGGCGCCGCCCCGGCGACACGTCGGAGGGCATCCCGCGCTGGCGCAAGCTCCTAGTAGAGGTCTGCTCCCAGACCGGCCAGGAGTGGATGCGCTTCAGCTCCGGCGGCGTCATCCAGTTCTCGACCAGAACCAAGTCCTCGCGACTGGGCTTCTCGTTCGACATCGTCATTTACGACGAGGCCCAGGAGCTCACGGGCATCCACACGCAGGTCATCAACCCGACCACGACGTCGGGCGCGAAGCACAACCTGATGCTCGTCTACGCCGGGACACCGACCCGCGCCGGCAACCCTGCCGAGGTGTTCAAGAACCTCAGGCAGCAGGCGTGGGAGGGCGGCGAGATGGCGTCCGACCTGCTCTGGCTGGAGTACGGCGTCGAGGAGATCGGCGACATCTGGGACGAGGGCCGCTGGCCTGCGGTCATGCCGTCCCTGGGCTATCACGCCGACATCCGCGCCATCCGCACCGGCATGAAGGACATGGACGAGCTGGGGGCCGCCCAGGAGTACCTGGGCTACTGGCTGCCGCCGCAGAACCAGGTGGAGGAGCCCGTCATCGGCGCCGACGCATGGGGCGCGTGCCTCGTGGGGAGCGGCCCCGAGTTGACCGCCGGCTGCAGGGTCTGCGCTGGCGTGAGGTTCAGCGCCGACGGCTCGACAGTCGCCGTGGCGTGCGCCGTGCGCCCGCCCGGCTCGCCGACCGTGCACGTTGAGCTTCCCTTCTGCGAGGACCCGGAGCGCGGCACGGAGTGGCTGGCATACTGGCTCGCCGCTAGGGCGGGCAGGTACGCCTGCGTCGCCATCGACGGCAAGTCGCGCGCCGGCGCCCTGTGCGACAGGCTCGAGGGCATGGGCATGCCCAAGGACTACATCCTGCGCCCGAGCACCGACCAGGCCGTGACCGCCGCGAACCTCATCTCCGACGGCGCGAAGGCAGGCACGGTCACGCACATCGCGTGTCCGGCGCTCGACCTTTCCGCCGAGACCTCACCCAAGCGCAAGATCGGCTCATCGGGCGGCTGGGGCTTCGGCGGCGACAATGCCGCGCCCATCGAGGCCGCGGGGCTGGCGCTGCTCGCGCTCAACACATCGAAGAGAAAACCCGGAATGAAGGCGAGGGTCACTTGATCTCGATACCTTACGCCGTGGCGTCCGCCGACGGCCTGCTCGAGGAGGACCGCGAGACGGTGCGCTGCCTGCTCAACAGCTGGCAGACGCACTACAGGGGCAACCTCCTGCGCTCGGACTACTACGAGGCGCGCAATATGCTCAAGGACCTCGGCATCGCCGTCCCCGACTCGCTGCGCGACCTGGAGGTCGCGTGCGGCTGGGGATACAAGTGCGTGGAGGTCATGCGCGACCATATCGCATTCGACGGGTTCACGTGCCCCGACGACGAGGACTTCGACGGCCTGCTGACCTCCGTGGCCAAGCGCAACAAGATGGCAACGCGCGTCGGCAAGGCCGTCAACTCCGCGCTCAAGTACTGCTTCTCCATGCTCGTGGTGACGGCGGACGAGGACGGGCACGCCCGCATCTCGGCGTACCCGCCGACCCTGTGCACGGGCATCTGGGACGACGTCCACGAGTGCCTGTCATCCGGCATGTTCGTCGTGTCCTTCGCCAAGGACCGCGGACGCCCCACGGACCGTCCGGACTGGGTCAACGTGATGCTGCCGGACCGCATGGTGCGCATCCGCGAGGTTCGCCGCAACGAGTGGGCGGCGGAGTACGTGGAGCACGGCCTGGGCGCCGTGCCCATGTTCGTCATGCCGCACAACCCCGACGACGACCGACCGTTCGGCGTGTCCAGGATCAACTCCGAGGTGCGCTGGAACATCGACTGCGCCATGCGCGCCAACGTTAACGAGGAGATCGCCGCCGCGTTCGCCGCGTCCACGCAGAAGTACCTGCTGGGCACCGACGGAGACGCGTTCGCCGACAAGACCAAGTGGAGCGCCTTCATCGGCTCCATCTTCGAGGTCACCAAGACCGAGGACGGCACGATACCGCAGTTCGGCCAGCTCACGCAGCCGAGCATGCAGCCCATGACCGAGCACTTCGGAAACCTGTGCAAGCGCATGAGCGCCGCGACCGGCATCCACGTTGGGCAGTTCGGCATCATGAGCGACAACCCCAGCTCCGCCGAGGCGATCTACGCCGAGAACGAGCCGCTCATCCTCAAGTGCAAGAGCTTTATCCGCGAGGCCAAGGCGGCGCTGGCGAATGCCGCGACCGCCGCGATCGCCACGGAGCTCGGGTGCTCCTATGAGGAGGCGGAGGACGCCTGCGGCGTGTCCGTCCACTTCCTCAACCCCGCCATGCCGACGCTGGCCCAGCAGACCGACAGCTCCATCAAGCTTGCGTCGGCGGTGGAGGGCTTCGCCGGCACGCCGACGTTCTGGCGCCTCAACGGCCTCGATGACGACGAGGTGCGCAACGTCTCGTCCGAGATCAGGCGCAACGTGACGCGCTCGGCGGCGCTCGACCTGATGGCGGGCGTAACCCAGGCGGCAGAACCCGCGCCGCCCGCCGATGATTAGCGCGGTTGAGTTCGCGGCCTACAACCGGGCCGTGGCGAAGATAGGGGACGGGGCGGCATCCGACGTGGAGTCCGCCGTGCTCGCCTGGTGCCGCGCCCACGAGGGTGCGAGCGTCGCCGAGAAGCGCGAGGCCGCGAAGCTCATCATGGAGGGCTTCGTTCAGGGGTACGACGACGTCGCGGCGGAGTTCGCGGCGCAGTGGTACGACGACCTCGCCGAGCGCAACGGCGCCAGGCTGCAGCAGGCCGTCACCATGACGACCTACAAGCCGAAGTCCATCGACGAGGTCGCGCGCTACCAGGCGAAGAAACTCGTGAAAGGCGGCGACGCTGCTTTCGCCAGGGCGTGCGGCGAGTACGCCAGAAACGACGCGTTCCGCAGCCTGAACGAGACGATCATCTCCAACGTGGGCCGTGACAAGGACAGGGGCGTGCGCTTCGCGCGCGTGCCGACGGGCTTCGAGACCTGCACCTTCTGCATCATGCTCGCGAGCCGAGGCGCGGTCTACCACACGCGCAAATCCGCCGGCGAGTTCAAGCACTTCCACCGGCACTGCGACTGCAAGGTGGTCCCCGGCTTCGAGGACGACCCGGACGCGGAGCTCGTGGAGGGCGTGAGGCCAGAGGAGCTTCGCGAACAGTGGGCACAGTTCAAGAACATCGACGAGGACGAAAGCCTGACGAGCACCGACAAGGACGCGGCGAAGCGTGCTGTGCTCGGTTCGCCTGGGCCTCCAGTCGTGTACGAGAAGCCGAAAGAGACCTTCGCGCACGAGCGCGGCGGCTCCTACGACCTCGCGGCGCACGAGGCGCTTCGGGCGGTCGGTCACGAGGTCGTTGTCCGCAAGGAGGACGCGCCGGAGGGCTTTTCCAATATCGACCTGCTGCTCGACGGCAAGCTGTGCGAGCTGAAGAGCCCGACAAGCGATGCGTCTGGCGTCAACGGGCTTAGGTTCATCGAGCGCAATATAAGAAAGGCAGTGCGGCAGTTCGAAAAGGTGGAAGGTGGGCCGGTAAGGCCCTCTATTGTCGTGCTTAACTGCGAGGAAGTCCCTGTGACAAGAGAGGACGCGCTGAAGCGCGTGCGGCTTGAGATGTCGAGGCATGACATCGACCGCGTTATCTTGTTGACCAGGGGCGGGGCCATAGACGACATAAAGAAATAAGCCCCAGGTTAGCTATCCAGCACGCCCAGGGCTTTTCAAATCAGATTATACACACCTGGCTAGCACAATGGCAGTGCGGCGGTCTCCAAAACCGCTTACCGGGGTTCGATTCCTCGGCCAGGTGCCATCGGGGCGTGGCGGAATGGCAGACGCGCGTGCCTCAGGAGCACGTGGGCATCGCCCGTGCGGGTTCGAGTCCCGCCGCCCCGACCAAAACGTTGAACCAGGCCATCCGCACGGGTGGCCTTTTTCATGCCGAAAAGCGCCCCGCACGGGGCAAGACGATGCCCCGCACGGGGCGGAAATGGAGGGAGCATGGCCCAGGAGACCACGCCCACCGAGACCGAGCCGACCAACCCTGCACAGGGCGGAGACGCCGGTCAGGAGCCCGACTACAAGGCACTCTACGAGAACGCGCTGAAGGAGTCGCGCAAGTGGGAGAGCCGCTCGAAGGCGAACCTCAAGGAGCTCGACGAGCTCAAGGCGGCCGCACCCAAGACCGACCCGACCGTCGAGGAGCGCCTGAGCGCGCTCGAGAGCGAGAACGCCTCCCTCAAGGCGAGCGCCGCCCGCTCCGCGCTCGTCGACTCCGTGGCAAAGGCCACCGGACTCGACCGCTCCATCGTGGCCACGCTCAACGGCGAGGATGAGGACGCGCTCACCGAGCAGGCCAAAGCCGTGGCGGCCATCACGAAACCGGCCGGCGGTGCGCCGAAGGCGCCCGAGGCCGGCGGCAAGCCCAAGCCGGGCAAGCCCTCCAAGAAGGACATCCTCGAAATCGAGGACAAGAAGGAACGCATGGCGGCCATCGCCGCCAACATCGACCTCTTCAAGTAAGGGGAGAAAGGGGCCAGAATGCCCGATATCAAGACCCTCGCAGCGGTACACAACGTCGACCTCGTGAATAGTTTCACCAAGTCTATCGAGAAGCTCTCTATGATGCTCTCGGCCTGCGAGCCCATCAAGGCGAATGCCGGGGAGACCCTCCACCAGAAGAAGATCGTCGGCAAGCTCACTGAGGTTGAGTACGTTGAGGGCAAGGAGATTCCTGAGTCTAGCTACGACTGGGAGGACGTGACGACCTTCGAGGTTGACATCAAGCCATACCGCAAGCAGACCACCTTGCAGAAGATCAAGAAGCGCGGCTACGACAGCGCAGTCGACGAGACCGATGCCGCCATGATTTCCGATATCCAGCGTGGCATCAAGAAGGACTTCGTTAACGTGCTCGCGGGCGAGGGGTCTACTCCAGTCACTGGAAAGAGCCTGCTTAAGACTGCCGCGCTCGCATGGGGCACCCTCGATACCCTCATTGAGTCGTACGGTTTCGGCGATGTCGAGCCCATCTATTTCGCTAACCCCATCGACTTTGCCAATCAGATCGGTGAGTCCGAGATCTTCAGCGCGTTCGGCATCTCGTACATCGAGAACTGGGCCGGCCTGGGCACGCTCGTGTCCACTGGCTCCGTGCCCCTTGGAACAATCTACGTAACAGTCAAGAAGAACATCAAGGTCTACACCGCTAGCACTGAGGGCGATGATCTCTTCGGGTTCTATACCGATGAATCTGGATATATCGCCGTCAATCATTCCGCTGAGCTCAAGAGCCTTGCATACGACACCGTCGCCTATACCGGCCTCGTGTTCTTCGCCGAGTACATCGACTTCGTGGTCAAGGGCACCATCGCCCCGACCGCCTAGGAAACCTAAGGAGCACCCATGATCGCTTTGGTCACCTACCCGTACCGAGACCGCGAGACCCTCGCGGTGCATCTCGTCGGAGAGGAGGTCGAGCTGACCGGCGAGCGCTTCGCTGAGCTGTCCGCCGGCGGCTTCGTCGACCTCCCGCCCGCCGGGCCGGAGGTTCGCGTGGAGCCCGCTGAGGACGATGGCGCCGAGGACGAGGACGTCGTGGGCAACGAGCCCGAGCAGCCGGCGCAGGATAAGCCCGCGCCCGAGATGACCGTGCAGCAGCTGCGCGATGCCATCGAGGCCGCCAACGGCTTCGCCCCGCGTAAGGCGACCAAGGCGGAGCTCTCCGCTATCCTGGCGGCGCTCTAGTGGACGCCTTCGCCACTGTTGCCGACTACGAGGCGCGCTGCGGTGCCGCCGAGGACGAGGCCAGGGTTGCCGCGCTGCTCGAGGATGCCTCGGCGTACCTGCGCGGGGCATATCGGCGCCGCATGGGCGTCCCATACCTCGCCGGCTCGAACCCCACGTTCGATGAGAACGTGAAGCCCGTGTGCGTGGCCATGGTCGCCCGGGCGGTCAACGCGCCCGGCGCCATGGCCGGCATCACCCAGCAGTCGCAGACGACCGGCCCGTACTCTTCGAGCGTCACGTTCGCCAACCCGACTGGAGACCTCTACCTGGGGCGCTCCGACCTCAAGCGGCTCGGCCTGGCCGGGTGCCGCGTGCGCAGCATCCAGCCCGTGACCGCCGCCGACCGCTGGGAAGAGGCGTGATGCCGATGGCGGGGATACCGACCGAGACGGTCACGGTCATCTCCCGCAAGACGGTGTACGACGACCTCCACGAGCCGGTCTCTGAGGCGGTCGACGAGCGCGAGGTCGAGGCCGTCGTGGCGCCCGGCGCCACCGCCGACCTCGATGCCTCGAGGCCGGAGGGCGCCACCGTGGCATACACGGTGCATCTCCCGATGGACATGGCCGGCATCCGCCTCAAGGGCTGCTCGGTCCGCGTGCGCGGCGAGGAGCTGCGCGTCGTGGGCGACCCGAGGCCCTATGCCCCCGAGGCGTGCCCGGGACGCTGGTGCTACCCGGTCGAGCTGGAGGCAGCCGATGGCTAGGGAGTACAGCTGGGGGAAGTTCAAATGGAATCGCGGCGGCTACGCCGAGGCGATGGACGGCAACGCCGCGCTCCAGGGCATGCTCAGGGGCAAGGCCGAGGGCATCGCCGCCCGCGCGACGTCGATGCTCTCGCCGGACGGCCACGACGTCCCGGCATTCACCGTCAGGAAGTGCCAGGGCAAGCTCGCGAAGGGCTTCTCGGTTCGCGCGAACACGAGTCACGCAAAACGCGCGCAGGCCAAGCACAAGCTGCTGACCAAGGCGGCCCTGTCTTCGAAGGGATGACCACATGGATATTGAGGCCGAAGTCGCGCGTTGCCTGTGCGAACTCACCGATTCGGACGCGACGCTCGAGCCGGTCTCCGGTCACCCGGAGCCGTACGTCACCGTCGAGCAGGTCGGAGGGGGCGGCGGCTTCCTGGAGCCGGTACAGCTCGATATCGACTGCTGGGGGACCGAGGGCAAGGGCGGCAGGAAGCCGGCGAAAGCCCTCGCCGAGAAGGTGAAGGCGGCCGTCCCGTCCCTTGAGGACGAGCTGCCCAACGTCTTCCACCCGGAGGTCACGAACCAATACAAGATGCCCGACCCTGAAACGCGCAGGGCGAGGTACGTGGTGCAGGTCCAGCTCTGGGTCTGCGAGTAGTAGAAAGGAACGCGCGAATGGCCGAAGTCAGCAACGCGAACAACTCCAACAACGTCAGCGCCGGAAAGGGCGTGAAGGGCGGCTACATCTTCTCGGCCCCCGTCGGCACCACCCTGCCGGACAAGGTCATCAAGAACAAGAACGAGCTCGATCCCGCTTTCAAGTGCCTCGGTTTTGTCTCAGAGGACGGCTACGTCGAGTCCGTCTCCGAGGACTCCAACGACACGGTCGACATGAACGGCGACCTCATGGACTCCAGCAACTCCAACCGAGTGGAGTCCGCACAGCTCACGCTCGCCGAGATCAAGGCGGCGACGCTCAAGCGCCAGTACGGCGACGGCAACGTCACCGACGAGGGCGGCCTGATCACCGTCAAGCACAACTCCGACTCCCACCCGACCTTCGCCTACGTGCTGCTCCTCCTCCTGAAGAACGGCCGCAAGTGGACCAAGGTCGTGCCGCGCGGCCAGTCCTCCGAGCTCGACGACCTTACCATCTCCAGCTCCGAGCTCTGCCAGCGCGCCCTGACGATGAAGTACCTCACCGATGAGGACGGCAACACCTGCTACGACTACATCGAGTCGACCGAGACGGCGGCGGCCTAATGGCGGTCAAGCGCCCCGAGGGCGCCCTCGAGTTCGAGTTCGATGGCAAGAAGTACCAGATCAACAAGAAGGCCATGCAGTCCATGAAGGTGCAGCGCGCCATGGCCTACGACGGCATCCCCGAGAAGATGCACGAGGTGTGGGACGCGATGGACGAGATCTTCGACGGCAAGACCGTCGAGTACATGGACGCGCTCGGCGACGACGGGCAGGACTGCTCGGCGGAGCGCTGGGGCGCATTCTTCCAGGCCGCCATGGAGGCCGCGGCAAAAAACTAGCAAGCTTCGCCGCCGCCTGGACCTGCATGAGGGGAGAGGTCGTCGCCGACTTCCGGGAGACGTACGGCATCGACCTGCCGCTCGGCGGCGGGTTCGACGGGGCGACGGACGAGGACCTTTGCCGCTGGCAGGTCCTTTACTCCCAGCTGCCGACGCGCTCGCGGGTCTTCGTTCGCCTTGAGCCCGACAACCTGTGGGACGACAAGACACGCCTGCTCGACATGATCGAGCATGAGCTCAGGTGCTTCCACTACGGGTTCACCGAGGATGCCAAAAAGCGCGTCAACGCCCCGCAGCGGATCATATCGCCGGGCGAGCGCGCGAGGAACGAGCGACGTAGGGACTCGGCGCTGGCGGCGAGGGAAGAGATAGCGGCGGCGCTCGGCGTCGATGAGTAGGGAGGCAACGTGGCGGCAAACGTAGGATCCGTGAGCGTGAAGGTAATGCCGTCCATGGACGGTTTCGCCTCGAAGGTCGACAAGTCGCTGTCCGGATCCGGCGCATCGACGGGCTCTCGATTCGGCAGGGCGTTCTGCGGCGCGGCGGGCAAGACCGCCGGCTCGGGGTTCGTTACAAAGATGACCGGTTCCCTTTCGGGTGCCGCGGGACTGTTCTCGCGGTCGGGCAGGGCCTCGGGTGCCGCGTTCTCCGGAGGGGTTCTCGGCAAGGCCACCGGTTTCGCCGGCGGCTTGCTGTGCGCCGTCGGGGACGGGCTCTCCTCCGTCAATTCTATGTTCGGCTCGACCGGAACCACGGCGGGCGGGAGCATGGCGAGCAAGGTCGCCTCGGGCTTCTCGGCAAAGGCGGCGGTCATCACCGGCGTCGTTGCCGGCGTGGTGCAGAGGGTCGTATCGACGGTGTCCTCGAGCGTGGACGCCGCGGTCGCGCGCGTCGACACGCTCAACAACTTCCCCAAGGTCCTCCAGTCGCTCGGCTACGGGGCGGACGAGTCGCAGAGGAGCGTCGACACCCTGTCTGACAGGCTGTCGGAGCTTCCCACGAGGCTCGATGCGGCGGCGACGGGCGTGCAGCAGCTCGCTCCTTCGTCCAAGTCGATCGACCAGGCGACCGACCGCTACCTCGCATTCAACGATGCCGTCCTCGCTGGCGGCGCGTCCGAGGATATCCAGTCCAACGCCATGACGCAGCTCACCAAGGCCGTCTCCACCAACAAGATGGAGATGGATACCTGGATGAGCATCCAGCAGGCGATGCCTGGCCAGCTCGACCAGGTGGCGAAGTCCATGCTCGGGCAGAGCGCCTCGGCGTCCGACCTCTACCAGGCGATGAAGGACGGCAGGGTCTCGGTCTCGGATTTCGCTGACGCCGTGGTCGACCTCGACAAGAACGGCGCGGACGGCATCACGAGCTTCTACGAGCAGGCAAAGGCCGCGACGGGCGGCATCAAGACGTCGTTCTCCAACATGTGCAACGCCTTCCCCAAGGGCGTCGCCAAGATCATCGGCGCCATCGGCTCGTCCAATATCGTGGGCGTCATCGACGGCGTGAAGGGTGCTGTAAATGGAGCGTTCGGCGCCATCACTGACGCGATGGCCGACCCGAGCATCCAAGGCGCGGCGTCATCGTTCGCCGCCGTGTTTTCTGATGTGATTGCAGGCAGTGTCTCGGTCGCAGGGGACGCATTTTCCGGTGCGACGGCGATGACCTCCACGTTTTGCGAGACGCTTCTCAACAACGAAGCGGCTTCATCTTTCGCGGGAACACTTGACGCGCTCGGTTACACGGCGTCCTCCATGGGCGACGCCATATGGTCGACCGTATCGCAGATCACCGGATGGTCGAGTCCCGCCGAGGGCGCGGCGGACGCGGCCAACGCGCTTGACACTGCGTTCGAGGCCGCCGAGCCGGTCATCCGCTCGGTGGGCGACGCGTTCCAGTGGCTCTCCGACCATTCCGAGGAGACTGCCCCCGTCATCAAGGCCATCGGCGGCGCCTTCCTCGTCATGAAAGTCGCCGGCGGCCCTGTGGGCTCGCTCCTGAAGGTCGTCGGCGGCGCCCTGCTGTCCCTCGGGGCATCGGCACCCGCCGCCGGTGCCGGCCTTGCCACAACGGCGGCGGGCGAGACCGCAGCTGGCACAGCCGCGGGCGCGGCGGCCGGTAAGATGACATCGTTCGGCGCGGCCGTCCTCATGGTTGGAGCCGGCGTTCTGCTTGCGTGCGGCGGCATCGGCCTCCTCGCCCTCTCCGCGATAAAGCTCGGCGAGGCGGGGCCTCAGGCCGCAATCGGCATGTCAGCTATGGTGGCAGTCATCGCCGGGCTGGCGCTGGGCGCCGCCGCGCTCGGGCCCGCCCTGACTGCCGGCTCCGTCGGCATGGTCGCCTTCGGCGCCGCCGTCGCGCTCGCCGGCGTGGGCATCCTGCTCGCAGCCACCGGCCTCGCGATTATGTCACTCGCGCTGCCGACCATCGCCGCCTGCGGCCCCGAGGCCGCCGTCGGCATAGCCGCGCTCGGAGCCTCCCTGTTCGTGCTGGCCCCCGGTACCCTCATGGCGTCGGGAGGGCTGCTGGCGCTCGCCGCCGGGGCAGCGGCATGTGCGGTTGCCTCGGCGGCCCTCGGCATCGCCGCCATCGTCGCGGGCGTCGGCCTTATTGTCATGGGCGCCGGCGGCCTCTTGGCGGGCGCTGGCCTGTCGACCTGCTCCGCGCTCGCGATGCCCCTTGCCGCCGCTACTGCGGCCCTCGGTGCCGCCGCCATCGTCGGCGGCGTCGGCCTCATCATGCTCGGCGTGGGGTCGATTGTCGCGGGGGCCGGACTCGCGGTGTTCACCGTCGGCGCCACGGCTGCGTCGCTTGCGACCGCCGCCCTCGCTCTTGGAATGACTGCGCTCGACGTTGCCGTGGCGGGCGTCGCTGCTTCCATTTCAACCTCGGCCGACGGGCTCGGAACCATGGGGAAGGCGATTCCCAAGATATCCTCCGGCGCCCCCGGTGCCGCAGCCGGCCTTGGTGCGCTTGCCGCTGCGGCGGCGGCCGCCGCTCCCGCCCTTGCCGCCGCGTCGCCGTCTCTGGCATCTTTCTCCGCCTCCTGCGGGACCGCCTCGGCGTCGGCCCTGCTGCTTTCCGTCTCCGTGGCAGCAGTGGGCTCCATGGTCGCGGCGAGCATGGCGTCGGCGTCGGCGTCCGCAGTCTCGTTCGGCGTCCGCTCGGGCGCATCCTTTAATCGCTTCTCGGCTTCCGCCAGGAATGCGGCAAGCGCCGCCCGCTCCGCGATCATGGGGGCCTGCAGGCAGATGTCGGCCGAGGTCGGATCGATGCGGCTCACGCTCCCGCGCATCGACGTGGGACCGCTGCCGCACTTCTCGATGAGCGGCAAGTTCGACGCGCAGACGGGCTCGGTCCCGTCGGTCAACGTTAACTGGTACGCCGGCGGCGCGGTCTTCGGGCCGAACAGCCCGCGCGTCATCGGAATCGGCGACAACCGGCGATACGACGAGGCGGCCATCCCGCTGAGCCCCAAGGTGCTGGGCGGGATTGGCAGGGGGGTCGCCCAGACGATGGATGTCGGCGGCGGCTCGGACGGCGGCGCGGTCATCGCGTGGCTCGACCGAAACCTTCCGACAATCATCCGGGAGTACACGCCGGTCACGCTCGAGCGCGACCTCGACAGACACATCAGGGCGGTGGCACATGCATAGAATGCACTACGTGTCGTCATCGGGCGAGAGCGTCGACCTCGACGGCGACGGCGTCTTCGTCGGCACCGCCGCGGGCGTGCGCTCGCGCGAGTGGAGCTACGACCTCTCATGGCGCGGAGCCTACGGCATCTCTCGAGACGCGAGGGAGGCGACGGTCGATGCTGTGCTGTCCTCGGCGGCTGCCGACAGGCTCAGGCGGCTCGCGGACAGGGATATCTCCGTCGGCGAGCCCGGCCGCCTCGTTGTCGACGGTGTTTGGTACCAGCGCGCCTATATCGCGAAGTCCGAGACCTCGCAGATTTACGGCAGGCGGGGCATCGCCGCTACGCTTACCGTGCTGCTGCTCGACGGATCCTGGCGGCGCGAGGTCGCCCAGGAGTTCTACGCCCGGGAGGACGAGGACCAGACCGGCCTGGACTTCCCCCATGACTTCGAGTTCGACTACGGCGGCTCGGTCGCAAGCCGGTCGGTCACCGTCGATGGGCTGGTGCCCGCCGACCTTAAGCTCACGATCTTCGGCCCCGCGTCATCCCCGCGCATCACCGTGACGCAGGGAGACTTCATCAACGTCTACTCTGCGGACGTTGAAGTGCCCGGCGGCTCCAGGCTCATCATCGACGGCTCGAGCTTCCCCAAGACGATCAAGCTCGTCGGCATGTACGGTGAGACCGAGGACCGCTTCGCCGACGGCATGCGCGGAGAGGGCGCCGGAAGCGGATCCTACTGCTTCGAGCGGCTTCGGCCCGGCACGTCCTCCGTCTCGTGGGACGGCTCGTTCGCCTTCACCATGACCCATTATCTTGAGGAGGGGGAGCCGCCTTGGAGCTCATAGTCGCCGACAGCGCCGGCAGGACGCTTTTCCCGATCGCGGACTTCGAGCTGGATATGGACTCGGGCTGGGGCGACGGCGTCGACAACTCGTTCGATCTCGTGGTGCGCGACCCGTCCGTACCGTTGCCGGAGGCCGCCTGGCGTGTTTTCGCCGACGGCCTGGAGATCGGCGGGCGCGTCGAGGGCTTTGAGCTCAAGACGCGCCGCACTTCGTCCGAGCTTCACTGGACCGGGTCGACCTGGACTGGAGTGCTCGAGAAGCGCCTTCTGTGGCCCGATCCGGGCCAGGACTACCTTGTCCTCTCTGGGGACGCAAACGCCGTGCTGCGGTCCGCGGTTAAACGGCTCGGCATCGGCTCCCTCTTCACGGTTCCCGATGCCGACGCCGGGGTGAGCGTAAGCTACCGATGCAACAGGGACGTACCCGACGCTTGGACCAACCTTAGGCTGGCGATGCGCTCCGCAGGCCTTCGCCTCGATGCGAGGTGGGTGGGCGGATCGTGCAGGCTCCAGGCGGTGAAGGTGACAGACTGGCGCGGCAGGGTCGACTCCGATCTCGTAAACTTCGACCTCAAGAGCGACCTGCTCGTCACCAATCACCTCAAGGCGGCCGGCAAGGGCGAACTTGCGGCCAGAGATGTCGTGGACGTCTACGCCGACCGGGAAGGCGGCGTAGGCACCGTGAAGGCGATGACCGGCGTCTTCGAGCTCGAGGAGTACTACGACGCCAACAACACCGAGGGCGACGATCTCCGCGATCAGGGACTCAGCCGACTCAAGGACAAACAGTCCGAGGGCAGCGTGACCGTGACGGTCAACGAGGGCGTCGAGTTCGGCCTCGGCGATATCGTTGAGGCCAGGCACTATTCGCCAAACGTGACGGTCTCGGTCGAGATTAGCAGCAAGATCGTAAAGGCCGCGGGGTCGGGCTACAGCGCCACGTATGGCGCATCGCCTGGTGCGGTGGGGAGATAGGAGACTGCTATGAAGCAGATAGAGCTCATCGGCCCGCCCCTTTACCAATGGGATACGGGTCGGCGCGTTCACATCGCGTTGCAGGGGGTGACGGAGGCACATTTCGCCGTCGCCGGATCGGAGCGCGCATTGGTCGTCCCAGTCGTGGGCGGCGAGGCCGTGGTGCCCTCGCTCCTGCTTGCTGCGGGTGTTGACATGGCCGTTTGGGCGAGCGATGGGCGCGACACGCACGCGCGCGCCGTGCTCAAGGTGCGCCCGAGGGCCAAGCCGGACGGCTACATCTACACCGATGACGAGGTCAAGACCTGGGCTGATGTCGAAGATTGGGTGCGAGAGCAGCTGAAGTCCGCAGGCGAACCCGGCACGAAGTGGTATGTCGGGGGCGGCACCCCCGCCATAGGTGGTCGCGTCGGGGACCTCTACCTCGACAGTGAGACTGGCACCTATTATCGCTACGGCGAGATTGGAGATACAAATGGCTAACGCATGGAACCAGGTCGGCACGCTCATGGGCCCGCAGGGGCCGAGGGGCGCGACCGGCGCGACGGGCGCCAAGGGCGGCAGCGTCAGGGTCGCGAACATCGACGTGAAGAGCAACAGCGACGTTGCCTTCTCCGCGCTCAAGCCTGCCGACGGCGTACAGGTCGGCGACGTGGTCATCGACGCCAACGGCGACGTGTACGCCATTGCGTCCGTGGACTTGGCGGGCAGCACCGCGCACGTCGGCGAAGCCGTCGAGGGTGTAAGCGTCAAGGGCCCGCAGGGCCCCAAGGGCGACGCAGGCGAGAAGGGCGCCGACGGCACGTCCATCACCGTCAAGGGCGCCGTCGCCGACAAGAACGCCCTGCCTGCAGATGCGGCGGTCGGCGACACCTACGTCACGAGCGATAACGGCCACATGTGGGTCAAGACGTCGATGTCCGGCGACGCCCAGTGGACAGACCTCGGCGAGATGAAGGGCCCTAAGGGAGACAGGGGCGAGAAGGGCGCCACAGGGGACAGGGGCGAGAAGGGCGCCACGGGCGCGCAGGGCCCGGCTGGTCCCGGCATTACCTTCGGCCAGGGTGCTCCTACGTCCGCCTCGCAGGAGGGCGCGGTCTACATCGACACCGCCGACGGCTTCAAGGTCTACCAGTACGGCCAGATGGTCTAGCGAAAGGAGCTCATCATGGCATGGACGAACATCGGCTCGCTCAAGGGACCCAAGGGCGACAGGGGCGCCACCGGCGAGACCGGACCGCGGGGCCCGCAGGGAGAGAAGGGTGTCACGGGCTCCCAGGGCCCGACCGGCCCGACGGGCCCGAAGGGCGCGGACGGCACCTCCGTCACTGCGGGAACCGGCGCCCCGAGCGGCGTCGCGGTGGTCGGCTCGGTGTACATCGACGCCTCGACCGGAAACCTGTACACCTATAAGGCCTAGCTGGGGTTGCGCTATGGCCTGGACAAAGATAGGCAACATTAAAGGACCGACCGGGTCTACGGGGCCTCGGGGCCCGCAAGGGCCACAAGGCCCCGAGGCCTCGACCGCCAAGGTGTTCCTCGCCGCCCATCCCGTCGGCTCTCTCTACATGGAGAGCCAGGGGAAGAACCCCGGCGACACCTATGGGGGAACGTGGGCCATGCGAGACAGCCAGAACGGCTTTATATGGGAAAGGACGGCTTAAATGGAGATTGTGACCGGCAAAGCGGGCGTGCCACACGTCAGCTCGGCCGACGACGGGCGCCGCATTGCGGGCGAAGTCGGCACTGGCAGCTATGTGCTGCAGACGGGCGGCAAACTTGCCCCATCTCTCGTCGACGCGAACACCGTCCGTATCGCGACCGGCGACATGATCGTGCAGGGTCGCCATATCGGTGTCACCGCGCCCGAGGACGTCAAGGTGGCGAGCGGCTCGCAGGGCAAGAAGCGCATGGACTACATTTGCGTCCATTACACCCGCGATGTGAGCGGGTCCAGCCCGACCCTTGTCGAGACGGTTGAGTGGAAGGTTCTCCAGGGAACCCCCGGCTCGAGCGCCGCCGCGCCGTCGGTGCCGAAAGGCTCCATCCTGGACGGTGACGCCGACGTGACGGTCCCGATCTGCTCGGTGACATTCGACGGACTGACGACGGGTCAGCCTAAGCTTCTCATCCCCGAACTGACTCCCCTGGCAGACCTCGGGGATTCTGTATCCCAAGGCCGCGACCCGTCGCTCGACCGCAGCGGGATTGCCGAGGGATGGAACTATTCACTCGTTCATATCGAACGCGACAACTATATGCTGACGATCCAGCGTACCCTGAACCCTACGCCCGCGTACGCCGAGTTCATCCTTCCGTTCCATCTGGAGACCACTGTTCGTCTGTGGGGCAGGCTCATGGTCGCCACCACATACGTCGGGACAACGACGGCATCTATCGATACCAACGGCATCGTGCGCGTCAGCGGAAGCGGCTATGGGGCGGCGGCGACTACCGACCTGTACGGTCTGGTTATCCTCACCTAGGCCCCCAATGTGATGATGTAATTCAGCCTTATGGCGTCGGTCGTGCCGCTCAGATGGGCATCAATGTGCTTCGTGTTCGGGTCGTAGATGACGCCCGTGACGACGGCGCCGCTCGCGTTACCGTCCGCGTTTATGACCGAGATGCAGTCTTTGCTGTTGTCGAACGCCCTCCCCGCGATCTCCTTAAACTGCTCCGAGCCGAACACCATCACAGCATTGAAGCCACTCGCGTTGCGCACCACTGAGCCGCATATGACCTTGGGATACTCGTTTTGGGATACAGAATGCTATCTGCCAGCTAGAGCAACGGCGTAGTTGATTCTGATCGCGTTGTACCATGCACGGTCAAAAGTGACGTAAATGTCACCTGTATCGCTAAAGTACTGGCAGCCGTCGACGTGCACCGGAATATTGAGGCCGTCTCCATTCATCACCAGCACGACATCGGTCTCCCGGTCGAAGCCTCTACCGAACAATTTTTGGAACTCATTGCGCGAGAACAAGACACAGGAGCTGTCACGGCTGTTCAACACCTTAGTCCCTGTAATCAGCCGTGGCATGTGGGATACAGAATGCTATATGCCGGCTATCCACACGATGAACGAGGAGACATCCGAATTGATATTGAAACTGTCTCCGCTGCCAATCCTAATCTTTCCAGTGTTGCCGTCAACGATGAGGCGAGCATTGGCGTTTGGGTAGGCATACGCAGGAGCCTGAAGCTCTTTTTCGGCCTCTTATCAAGCGGTAGGACGTAAGGGCAGTCTTTCAGAGTCCAACCGCTTCCGGTTACCTTGACGTTCTTCGCGATGACTGTACAGAACATCCCGGAGCTCACTATGAGCCACGAGGCATCAGAGTAAAGCACTGTCGGGGATACAGAATGCTACGCGCAGACGTATACAAGCTGACCGAACATCCAGGAGCCCTGGGGTATCGAGGCCCCTTTGGACTCTATTAATAGATGGGTCCCGGTTACCGATAGCAAGATGCGGGGGTCGGTCGTGTCTTGCGAAATGATGAGCGAGTTATGCCTAGCTTTTGCCATTGGCACTGCGTTACTTAATGTCAGCACTCCCCAGGCCCCTACGGCAGTCTTTATCGTGCCGGACACCGTGACCACAACAATATTTCCAACCTTATGGACAGTAGTCGGCAGATTGGTGATGCCGTAATCAGCGTAAACCGGGGATACAGAATGCTATACGTTTACCGTTCCCAGCATTCTGTATCCCGAGTAGCAGTATTCTCAGGATCACGAGTCATAACATTTAGCTCAGAACGGCATGCCCTGTTTGAGATTGAAGAGCAAGTCGATTTATTTGGTCGGCAGCTTGATGCTGGTCGCGACTTCATTGGCGTCATGAATGGCGACGGAAATGTCTCCGAAGCCAGGCCTTTTGTTCATATGACGAACGGGCGAGCTATAGTCGTACTTGACCGAGGATTCTATGGAGCGCTCCGCATAAACTATGTCGCCGTGCTTCGCAGATAGCATTCTGTATCCCGAATGAAGATCGCCAGCGGCAGAGCGAATATCTACGGCTGCGACGCAACTCTGGATGTCTTCTACATTCCCGCCATACACTCACTCGTATTTGAGACGAAAGGCAGCGGCTACATGACCACCGGGACTCAGACCGGCCATTCGGCCAAGATGCTCACGCTGCCGTCAAATTACCGGCCATCTAATGAGCGGAACGCATGCATCTACGCCAACCTACAGCTCAAATTTGGAGTGGCGCTAAGAGTTCAGACCAACGGTGACGTGATGTTCGATGTGACGTCATCAATACCGATGAACGGCTATGGTTGGCCATCGGCCATGGGCTTTATTCCTCTGTAGCATTCTGTATCCCAAGCCGTCGTCACGGCTCCAGCCGACGGCGTCACTTGTGTCGGCATCGGGCGCACCGTTGTCGTCCAGCTGAAAAACATCTCTCTTACGGGAAATACCGGTCGCATCGTTTGCCATCTGCCTTTTAAACCGGTGACGGAGGCAATCGGATGTCTTAACGTGGGCAGTGCCTCAGGCTACGTCAAGATCGACACAAATGGAGCCGTCTTCTGTTTCTCCGCGACGTCAGGAAACTTCTCCGGCCAGGCCGTGGTCTGTACCTAAAACACGACGAATGCTGCTTTGTATATGTTGGCGTCAGCCATAAGGTAGAGCATGCCGCCCGTATAGTAGGCGTGGACGCCGAAACCGCCCGGGCTGTAATAGCAGTCGGCGCAAACCCCTGAGCCGGTGCAGTATTGCGCGAAGACGGATATGGGGAATACAGTCGACGCCAGCGGGCGCCCGTTGTCGTAGATGCAGATGAGCGCCGCCATCCTGTCCAATGGGAGGTCGCACCGGAAAGGCTGATACAGCTTTCCGGCGTTTGTCTGCCCCACGACCCTCGGGGATACAGAATCACCCGCCCAGTATCAGCCGCTCGACCTCGCGCTGCGCATCCTTGCAGATGCGCAGCCTCGGCACGATGTAGTGCTCGTATGCCGTGCCGATATCGGTGTGCCCCAGCATCATGGCCACGGTCTCGATGCCGACCCCAGCCTCCACGGCGAGCGTCGCCCACGTGTGGCGGCATTCCGTCATCGAGGTCCAGGCGGCTCCGGCTTGGCGACATGCGGACTTGATGCGTCGCGCGATGGCGTCGGGCGACAGCTCGCACAGCCAGCCCGAGCGGCCCTTGCGCAGCGCGCGCAGGCGCTTGACGGCGAAGCGGGGGAGCCAACAGGACCTGGCCGAGCGCTCCGTCTTCGGCGCCTCTACGACTTCGTGGCCATGGACCACCTGCCGGGAGCGACGGATGCGGACCTCGCCGGTGCGCAGGTCGATGTCGGACCACTTGAGGCCGCACGCCTCGCCGCGCCTCAGCCCGAGGGTTACCGAGCAGATTGCGACCGCCTCGCACTCGTGTCCCCACAGCGCGCGGAGGTAGGCACGGACCTGGCTCGCCTCCATCGTGCGTGGGCGGTGCGCCGGCTTGTGCGGTAGCTCGACACCGGCGGCGGTGGGGTCGTACATCCGCACACCGAGACGGCGGATGGCCCAGCGGATAACCTGCCGCAGGGTCTTGTACGCCTTTTCGGCGGCCCCCGGCAGCTCAAACGAATCAATCCAGCCCTGTACGCCCTCGGGCGTTATCGACTCGAGTTCCAGCTCGCCCCAGCGAGGTAGGACGTGCAGCGCTAGCGCGCTCTCGTATCCGGCCAGGGTGCAGGCGCGCAGCCTGCCGCGCTTGTCGTCCATGTACCTCGAGGCGGCCTCTGCAACTTTCATCATGGTCTCCAATCCCGTAAATCCCAGACGCGTGGGCTCTCAAGGAGAGGATACGCGCGTGGGATTTCTGCCACGAGAGGTCGAGAGAAAGGAGTCTAAATGGCATTGATCGGGACCCTTGTCGGGCCCGCAGTGCGCCTGGCGACAGACGGGAGGGGTCTCCCGATTCTCGCGTCTGATGAGCCTGAGGTCCCCGAGGGTTTCAAGGCGGACATGGCGTATGAGCAGCGGGGCGGTTCCATCTACCAAGTATGGAGTATCGTGCCAGACGGGATGCGTGATGACGCGGTGCGGCTTGCTGCCATGTCCGCCGAGGCTCTCGGTGATGAGGACGCGCTGAAGGTGCCCCAGCTCATCCGGCCGTGGTATGTGGGCGAGGCCTCGTATGCCGCTGGCGCGCGCGTTGCATATGGAGGCGACCTGTACAAGTGCCTGCAGACGCATGCGCCCCGTATCGGATCTGAGCCCGACACGGCTCCGGAGCTTTGGGAAAGAATCAACCATTAAGGAGAAAAATGTTTTACGGACAATTTGTATCTGGGTCTGTCTACCTGACCACGGACGGCTCCGGCCTGCCGATTCGCGAGGCGGCGGAACCCAACCCCGGCGCCGGTTACCACACGGTGCTCTCCTATGAGCAGCATGACGGCGCCATCTGGCAGGTGTGGACTCTCGTTCCCGATGCCGGAACGCCTCAGGACGCCGCCCTCATGCTCGCCCAGATCCAGGCGGCCGCTCTCTCCGACGATGATGCGTTGAAGGTTCCGGCACTCTATCCGCTCTACGCATGCGGTCACGTCTATGCGCAAGGAGACCGCGTGCTCTGGCAGGGCACGCTCTACAAGGCTATTTCCGGCCACACGGCGACTGCGGCGGATCCCGCTTCCGACCCCCAGCACTGGGCGAAGGTCGTGGCGTCCACGACCGGCGGCGAGAGCGTTCCCGAGTGGGTCAGCGGCAAGTCATACGCCAAGGGCGACCGCGTCACCAAGTACGGAAGCGTCTACGAGTCTCTGATGGACGGCAACACCATCGAGCCGGGCACGTTCGGCAGCGAGTCTGCATGGAAGCAGCTGACGGCCTAGTGGGGGCATGCGAATGGAAGAACTAGCCAGCGCGGCCGTCCAGTGGGCCGTGCCGGTTGTCCTCGCGGCCCTCGCGGGTGCGCTCATGCGCCTGTACCGGCTCATGGACGCGATGCAGGAGGGCACTCGGACGATGCTGCGAAGCCGCCTCGTGGACCTCCATGAGCGCTACGTGGTCAGCGGCAAGGGTTGCCCCGACTGGGTCAAGCAGGAGGCCTCGCAGGTCTACGGGGCCTACCACGGCATGGGCGGAAATGGCACCGGCACCCACTACTACCAGGAAATCGTCAACGCCCCCATCAGGGGAGAATCGGAGGACTAGCATCATGGAGAAGTACGAGGAATGGGCAATCGCGGCCCTCACCCGCGCCGTCAAGACGGCTGCTCAGACGGCGGTGGCGCTCATCGGTACCGGGAGCGTCGGATTCACGGACCTCGACTGGGTGCAGGTCGCGAGCGTGGCGGGCGTCGCCGCCGTCGTGTCGCTGCTAACCAGTGTCGCGACCGACCTGCCAGAGGTTGGCGGCGCGCAGCCGGGACCGTCTCACGAAGGCGGCGAGGAATAGCGTGGCCAAGCTGTTCGTCATCTGCGGGCACGGCGCCGGCGACTCCGGCTGCTGCGCCGGCGGGTACACCGAGGCCGAGCGCGTGCGTGCGCTCGGCAGGCGCATCAAGGAGCTTGGCGGCGACCAGGTGGTGCTTTGCGACACTTCGCGCAACTGGTATGCGGACGGCGGGCTGAACAGCCTCAAGGCTGACGGTCCCGTCGTTGAGCTGCATATGGATGCCAGCGGCCTCAAGACACCTCACGGTGCCCATGTGATCATCAGCTCGAAGTTCAGCCCGGACTCCTACGACAAGACGCTGGCGGACAAGTTGTCAGCATTTATGCCGGGACGGGCGCAGAAGCTCGTCAAGCATTCCGACCTCGCCAACGTCAACAGGGCTGCCGCGCGCGGCATCAACTACCGCCTCGCCGAGAACGGCTTCATCGACAACGGCGGCGATTTGCAGAAGTTCAATGAATACCTCGACGACCTGGCCCGAATCTACCTCGAGAGTTTCGGAATCAAGGCATCGAATTCCGTACCCGTTCAGCAGGCTCCCGCGAAGCAGCCGACCCAGCAGGCGACTGAGACCGAGAGCTTCGGAGGCCGCTACCGCTGCACCGTCTTCAAGCTCAACGTGCGCTCGGCGCCATCCCTCTCCGGGTCCGTGGTGGCCTCCTACAGCAGGGGGCAGACTGTCGTGCTCGACGACTGGTATAAGTCCGCGGACGGCTTTATCTGGGGACGCTACACCGGCGGCAGCGGGAAGATCCGCTATGTTGCCGTGGGACGCGCCACCGGCAAGCCCGAGGCCGACGACTACCTCGTCAGGGAGTGACATGAAACCGAGAGACAAGATGCTCAGCCTCGCCTATGCGATCGCGTGCCTCATCGCAATGTCGGCGCTCATCATCATCGTCTGCTCAGCCTTGGCGCCCAAGAATGCCCAGGCGGCATCTGACATGACTGTCATGGACCAGTCGGAAGGTCCCCTGTACGATCTGCCTGGTGGAGTCAATTCGTACATCGCGACCGAGCGCTCGACGAATCGAGCCTACATCGTGGTCGAGAGCGACCGCGGCATCGCGATCACGCCGTACCTCGACGAGGACGGCGACCAGGTGATCATCGACAGGCCATAAGCACTAGCCCCTCCCCGGCAAGTATGCCGGGGAGGGGCTTTATGCATGACGCGATAACCGTAAATATCCGTTCTCCAATGCAACTTGAGCGTAAATTGTACGAGCAGAATAAGCGTGACCTGCATCTTTGCTTGTAGGGCGCTTGCCAAAAGCACGCGTTCAAGACTCTTAATCCCAAGGTCCAGGGTTCGACCCCCTGACGGCCCACCAAAGTATGTTAAAGCGACTGGCTTCGGCTGGTCGCTTTTTTTGACCTTGCATGGGGTCGAACCCGAAAGGGCACAGCCACTTTCACAGATCGAGTCTACCCTGGGGATCAGTAAAACCGGCGCGTCTGCACGGCGAAGTACGCCTGTGCGAGCGCGATTTCTTGCTTGTTTGAATCTCCGTTCTGGGCGATTAAATAGCATGCATAGCGCGTAAGTTTGTAGTCTTTAACCGCGCGAGCGGCGACACCGGCAGTTACCATTTTCGTGGTGTCACGAAAATGGGAATCAACTGGAGTTTTGTTTGTTTCGCACGAGACTTTTGCCCTCTTAACAACTTCGGCAAAGTTCTCCCATCGAGTGTACCCCATGGGTTCCATTAAATCGCGTGCGAGCCAATACTCAACGCCGTCTGCCACATTGGCGTAGCTATCAAGTTTGACACGCCACTTCTCGATATCTCTACTGTCCATATCTCCTCCTCGCTGGCCTATTGTCTATGCGGGCTTTGCCCGCTCTGTATTCAGAATTAGGATACGCTGCCGTGCGGACACGAATGGGCCCCGTGCCACTTCGAGTTCACGGGGCCCATAGATATCGATTAGTTGTGTTTTGCTTTAGATAGGTGTCCAGTTTAATTCGCTCGATAGTGCGATCCGAGACTTTCGGTTCGCTTGCGCATGGCTTTGACCATTTCCTGTGCTAGTTGAATCTGCGATTGCAGGCGGGCGAGGGCTGCGATTTCGCTGTCATTGGCGTGTGGCTTGCTCAGCGCCGTTGCGTCGTCTTGCAGGCTTTCAAGCTGTTGCAGGGCCTTGGATAGACCCGCTTCGGTCCTGTTGATCATGCAGTAGGTACTCATTGTGCGTTTGAGGCAGCGGGTCAGGCGCTCGGCGTCTGCTGTAGCTATGCCATGCTGGGGGAGGGCGATATCCATCGGTGCGGCCGCCTCAGGAGCGTCCAGCGCTGCTTGGGCTGCCGATGCGCCCGCAATGCGCCCGAACACGATGCCATTGGCACTCGACAAGCCGCCGATGCGGTCGGCGCCGTGCATGCCGCCTGTTGCCTCACCGCAGGCGTAGAGGCCCTCAACGCCTGCGTACGCGGTCTTGTCGATTTTGATACCGCCGTTGGCGGCGTGGGCATACATCGCCACGCGCATCTCGTCGGTCGGCGCGATGCCGTGCTCGTCTTGCAGCCAGGTGGCAAAGGTCTGCACAAACTCGGGGATGTCCTCGCGGGGGAAGTCGTAGTGGAGCGCCAGGCCCTCTGCACCTGCCTGATCTATGACGAGGTCGATGGCGCGGGAGGCCAAGCGCGAGGTGAAAGGACCATATCCAGAGCGCTGCTCAAGCAGATCGTTTAGCTTGCCGTCGGCAATATCGACCGGCTGGTCTACATGTACGTAGCGCCAGGTTTTCTCGTTGAAGACCAGGTTGCGCTTGGGCTCGATGAAGCCGGGCATCATCTGCATGAATTCTATATTAGTAAGCGATGCGCCGTGCGCCAGTGCGATGGCCTGCGAGGAGCTGAGCACATCAGCCGACGTAAGGCTGCGCTCGAACAGGCCGCCTGTGCCACCGGCTGCGATGATCGTGGCCTTGGCAGCAAAGGGCACGATTCGATTTTCGGTAAGGTCGTAGAGCACGGTTCCGGTGATTCTGCCGCTCGTGTTCTCAACAAGATCGATAAGCTCATGGCGGGGGAGCAGGCGAATGCCGAGCGACTCGATCTGGGCCATACATGCGTCCTCAAGGGGCTTGCGGGTGAGGCCGCGCCACATGCGCGTCTTGTGGTCAAAGCAGGGAATAAACTGCTTTTGCTGAGCGCTCTCAGCGCTTTGCGGACGCTGGAGCTCAACGCCCAGGTCTTGCTCGAGCCATTCAATTGCCTGGGGAATGCCGTGCACAAACGTCTGGACAAGCTCGGGGTCGGCGACGCCGCCACCAACGGTCTGAATGGTGTCGATGAAGTCTTGTTCGTCGTCTTCGTTAACGGGTCCGATAAGCCCCAGGCCCCAGGTTCCGGGGAAGAAGCTCGATCCACTCATGGTCTTGCCGGCGCTTGCCACAGTGACGGCTGCACCCGTGCGTGCCGCTTCGATGGCGGCGCAAAGGCCCGCAATGCCAGATCCAATTACCAGTACATCAGTCGATTCCATCGGATTCCTTTCTCGTCCGGCGCATTGTCGCACGGGTGATCGGCAAAGGTATCGCAAAGACTCGGCAAATCGGTAAAGGGCAAATATGACAGGTGGGCGTCATGGACACTCTGACGTTCCATCTCGTCTCATCTCGTATTTCGCCCCAACTGATATATCGGCATTAGCTACCCTGCGACAGCGTAAACAAAAAGAGCCGCTACCTCGAAAGGTAGCGGCTCCAAAGCTCAACTGTATGAGCATCGCGCGGGCGCGATTAGGCCTTGAGGGCCTCCTCGACGGCGACAGCGCAGGCGACGGTGGCACCGACCATGGGGTTGTTGCCCATGCCGATGAGTCCCATCATCTCGACGTGTGCAGGCACGGAGGAAGAACCGGCGAACTGGGCGTCGGAGTGCATACGGCCCATGGTGTCGGTCATGCCGTAGGAAGCGGGGCCTGCGGCCATGTTGTCCGGGTGCAGGGTACGGCCCGTGCCGCCGCCGGAAGCGACGGAGAAGTACTTCTTGC
>ERZ836358.607-NODE-607-length-43559-cov-5.970991_pt1 | contig 43559 bp, 38 predicted proteins | sample MGYA00519942_ERZ836358 | MGnify/ENA primary metagenome ERZ836358 (study PRJEB31850, sample SAMEA3708798) | human gut metagenome | biome: human gut; feature: human-associated habitat; material: faeces | place: China | collected 2014 ...
CAATCACCCGTGAATCGAAATGGAGGTACATAATGAAGAAAATTAACCTTCGGGAGCTTTATCCTGATGTTTATACAACAGACTTTTTGGTAGATGTGACAGAGGAAGTAATGGAGACTATTCGGGCAGCTGAACGTGTCCTATATTATAGGACCAGAATCAAAGACGCGAATGGTAAGCTCGTAGCTATCTACGCAAAAACACCTGAAGAACTATACAACAAAGAAACGCTTGCGTTGGAACAGATTGAGAATGCCACTTTTCATCGGAAAACGCCCACAGTTGCAGAGTATTGTGAAAAGTGGCTGCTGATGCAGTCGGTTCATGTACGAGCTACTACTTTGACGGATTACACCTCAAAGGTCAGGCGGCATATTATAGCGGAATTGGGAGATAAACGGATGGGTGAGGTTAGCCTGGATGATATTCAGCTTGCCCTTGTTCCGGTTTCCAAGAAATCTGCATCGGTTTATAAATCTGTGGTAATCCTTTACAAATCTATCTTTCGCGCAGCGATGGAAAGCAGGATCATTGACCATAACCCGACGATTTATCTCACGACAAAAGGTGGCGGTGTTCCACAAGAGGATCGTCAGGCTTTGACAGATGAACAGGTGGAGCGCCTTTTGGATGCTATCCGAGATTTGCCGCCTTATGTCTTTGTCATGATTGGTTTATATGCAGGGCTACGCCGGGAAGAAATTCTTGCTCTGCAATGGGATTCAGTATATCTGGATACAGATACTCCATATCTGACGGTAAGACGGGCATGGCACACCGAACATAACAGACCGGTGATTTCGGATGAATTGAAAACCAAGGCTGCGGAGAGAAATATCCCCCTTCCTGTTTGCTTGGCTGAGTGTTTGAAAGCAGCAAAGGAAACTTCGACTTCGGAGTATGTGGTTTCAAACCGGGATGGCGAACCGCTGTCCTACACGCAGTTTAAGCGACTTTGGCAGTATATTGTTACGAGGACGGTCAAGGAGCGGAGCTATTATCGGTATGAAGATGGAAAAAGAGTAAAGCATACTGTCACACCTGTCTTGGGAGAAAAGGCTGCTCATAACGGAAAAGTGGTTTACAGTCTGGACTTTGAAGTAACACCCCATCAGCTGCGGCATACTTACATTACCAATCTCATTCATGCATCGGTAGATCCCAAAACGGTTCAATACCTGGCAGGCCATGAAAGCAGCAAGATTACCATGGACATTTATGCAAAGGTTAAGTACAACAGACCAGATGAGCTGGTCAGATCAATGAACTGTGCGTTTGCAAGCTGGGATGCAACACAGTAATAACAAATAGGAAATGAAGCAGGAGCGAGGCAAGGATGTCTCGCTCTTTGTTTTACCTCAGCCGTATCTTTGATTAAATCGAGGCTTTCTGATAAAAAGAGAGTGTAGATACGGAGACTACACATTATCAAGAAAGGACGATCAAAGATGGCAAAAAAGAAAACACAGATCCCGAAGTACGGGACCATTACATTGAAAGGAATCCAGTATTACAGAACCAGGATTACGGATGCAGATGGCAAAGAGTTGAGTTTGTATGCCGCTACTTGTGAAGAATTGTATGAGAAGCAGTTAGAGGCCCGGAAGCAGGTGGAAGAAATTATCTTTCACCGGCAGCACCCGACAGTAGCCGAGTATGGAGAGAAGTGGCTGCTGATGCAGTCGGCAAAGGTGTCTGCGTCTACACTCAGAGGTTATACGAGGGATATGACAAACTATATCATAAAACCTCTGGGAGAGATGTATATGGAAGAAGTGACCGCTGACGATATTCGGCTGGCGCTTGTTCCATTGTCAAAGAAATCGGAAGGTTTATATAATAAGGTCAATATGCTGCTCAAGTGCATTTTTTATGCGGCAGAGAGAAACCAAATTCTTGAACACAATCCCTGTGCGGGAATATCCGGTAAAGGCGGAAAACCGACAAAAAAGAAGGAGGCATTGACAGATCAGCAGGTAGCCGTGCTTCTGGATACAGTCAAGGGGCTTCCTCCATATTTGTTTATTATGCTCGGTTTGTATTCCGGTCTGCGTCGGGAAGAAATTCTTGCACTGCAATGGGATTGTGTATTTCTGGACGAGGATACACCTTATCTATCGGTGAGGCGGGCATGGCGTACAGAGCATAACAGACCCGTGGTTTCTACGGTGCTAAAGACTCCGGCGGCAAAAAGGGATATTCCGATACCGAAGTGTTTGGTGGATTGTCTGAGAGAAACGAAAGAAAATTCCATATCAGATTATGTGATCGCTGACAGCAAAGGAGAGCCACTGGCTGCCTCGCAGTTTCAAAGAGTGTGGCAGTATGTCGTTGTCCGCTCCACTAAGCCCCGGAACTATTATAAGTATGTAAATGGGGAGAGTATCAAATATACGGTTACTCCAACGCTGGGTATGACCCAGAAGAATCAACCCCAAATCAAATATACGCTGGACTTTGATGTGACACCTCATCAGCTGCGGCACACTTACATCACCAATCTTCTCTATGCGGGCGTTGATCCAAAGACAGTACAATACCTTGCCGGACACGAAAACAGCAAAACAACTATGGACATCTATGCAAAAGTGAAGTATAATAAACCAGAGGAGTTGTTTGGGGTAGTAAATGGTGCGTTTCATCAGGCTATCGCTGAATGAAAAAAGGCCGTTTTTTATGGTCCGCACACCGGATAACTGAGAAGCAGAAAGCCGGAAAAGCCCGGAATATCAAGGAAAAACAGCTCAAAAACTCGCGCAGTACGGTCTCAAAGCCGCTCGTCGCGCTCCGCAGTTCAGCAAGCGATAATCTACAGCTTAAAAATGCTAAAAAAGCCCGGAATACGCTATTTTCCGGGCTTTTTCTATGCCCAAAATTCTGCCTGGACTGTTCGGTTTTGATGGAATTCGAACGGAAATTTATGGGCTTATAGTGATCAAATTACTGGTGGACAAGCCCATTTTGACCACTTATGGGTTAAACTACTGGTGGACAATGGGAGCAAATGAAGTCCAATTTTGCCATCGACTGACGAACACATACTTGACTGATTTACATAGAGCCTTGGCTCATTCTTTGAAAACGAGAATGGGTCGAGGCTCTATTTTTTTTCGCCTGAAATCCGGCGAGAGAAATTTGAGTAGGAGGTAACAGGTATGACGGATTTCAATCAGAAGACCCATGATACCGATGTGGGCAGTCATGGCGGACAGTCGAGGCAGATGATGGAGGTGTTCGAGAACCAGGAGTTTGGTTCGATCCGGTTGTTACAGGAGGCAGGCAAGACCTTCTTCTGTGCAAGCGATGTGGCGAAAGCGTTGGGGTATGTGAATCCCTACGCCGCAGTGAAACGCCATTGCAGAGGCCCCCTAACGAAACGCGAGGGGGTCGTTCAGAAGGTGAATCAGTATGGGGATGCTGGAGAGCAGGTCGTTGAAATCTCCTTTATCACGGAAGGCGATGTTTACCGGCTGATCGTTCACAGCAAGCTGCCATCGGCAGAACGATTTGAACACTGGGTGTTTGATGAAGTTCTCCCTTCCATCCGCAAGCATGGTGTGTATATGAGCGATTCCATTTTGGATCAGGTGATTCAGCACCCGGAGGTCATCTACACCCTGGCGCAGGAGCTTGTAGCCGAGAGGGAGCAGCTTGAGGGTATCCGCAAACAGCTGGATGCGGCACAGCCCAAGGCAGACTACTTCGACACCTTTGTGAATTCGGAGGATTGTACCTGCATCCGGAATTTCTGTAAGGAAATCGGAATCCCGGAGAAGACGGCAGTGGCTCTCTTACTGGATCACCGCTATCTGTACCGCAGTCCAAGCGGCTGGCTGATGCCTTTTGCAGACAAATCTGCAAGGGGCTATTTTATTGTCCGGGATTGCTACGGCAGAAGCGGAAAACTGGTGCAGCAGACGAGAGTGACCTGCAAGGGAAAGAATCATCTCTTCAAGTTGTTTAAGAAATGGGGTGTGATCGAATGACGCTTTTTACAGAGGGACGCCTTCAGGCGTTTGAACGCATGATGCAGGATACCGGCAAATACCATCGACGGGAGGACAGCGAAGATCGTCCGCGCAAATGTCCGAAGAAAAAAACGGAGCCTGCGAAAAAGGATGGTGAGCACCATGCCGGTATTCAGGGTTGAGAAAAACAGCAATTACACAACGATGTGCAATTACCACCTGCGGGATCAGGGTCTCAGCCTGAAAGGAAAAGGACTTCTCTCTATGCTGCTTAGTTTACCGGACACATGGAACTATTCGGTACGGGGATTATCTTCGATTACACCGGATGGCGTAGATGGGGTGCTTACTGCTCTGAAAGAACTGGAACGTCTTGGATATCTGGAAAGGAACCAGCAGCGTGAGAGTAACGGTCGGATGGGCAGAGCGGAGTATGTGATCTATGAGATGCCAAGGAAAAAGCCGTGTTCGGAATCACCGTGTACGGAAAAGCCGTATACGGTAAATCCGGATACGGACACACCGGTTACGGAAAATCCCGCGCAATTAAGTACTAATAGAACAAGTACTGAAACAATCAATAAAAGAGAGAAGAAGGAAATCCAGCACCGGTATGGCTCATACGAAAATGTCCTTCTCTCTGACACGGAATACGGCAAGCTCCGGCAGGAGTTCCCAGGAGATTATCAGATGCGGGTGGAACGGCTCTCTGAGTATATGGCTTCCACCGGCAGGAGCTACAAAAATCACCTTGCAACAATCCGGAGCTGGGCAAAGAGAGAAAAGCCGAAGTATAACCCGGCAGACTACACATTTGAGGAAGGAGACAGCCTATGAGCGACATGGTGCCTGAAGTATTGAATGCGGCGTTGGATTCGCTCTTTACACCGAAAGAACCCGGAGAGCAGGAATACCAGGGCGTGGACGGACTGCTGTATTGCCGGAACTGTCATACTCCGGTGCAGTGCAGGGTAAAGCTCTGGGGCAGAGACAAGATTGTTCCCTGCCTTTGCAGATGCCAGCAGGAAGCGATGGCGGAAAAGAAACGCCAGGATGAACTGGTGGAGCGGCAGCGTAAAATCAGGCAGCTGAAAGCAACTGGGATTCAGGAAAAGCATCTTCTGGAATGGAATTTTGGCGTTGCAGAAGACAACAAGGACATCCAGATGGCAAAACGTTATGTGGAGCAGTGGAAAAAGGTCAAGGCTGAAAACCTTGGCCTTTTGTTATGGGGAGATGTCGGAACCGGAAAGTCCTTTGTGGCGGCATGTATAGCAAATGCGCTGCTGGATCAGGGCATTCCGGTTTTGATGACGAATTTCTCCAAAATCCTGAACCAGATGGGTGCCATGTATTCGGAAGAACGATACCGGTATATCGCTTCGTTTTCCAACTATTCTTTGCTGATTCTGGATGATCTGGGAATTGAGCGCAGCACCGAATATGCGCTGGAGCAGGTCTACGCTGTCATTGATGAGCGGTATAAGTCCGGGCTTCCGGTCATTATCACAACCAATCTGAAGATTGCTGAAATCCGCAATCCGCAGGATGTGGTATACGCCCGGATTTACAGCAGGATTCTGGAAATGTGTACGCCGGTGCGAATCAGCGGAGAGGACCGCAGAAAAAGCATTGGAAAAGAAAAACAGCAGGTCGTTAAGGAGGTACTTGATCTATGAAGTGCAAGGCAAAAAAGGCGTTTTTCGCAGGTAAGAATGACATCTATCACCGCTGGAAGGAGGTTAAGAAGCTGAATGGCAAAAGCAAAAACCAGTATTACAACAGAAAACCGCAGTGGCTCAGCTGCCGACGCTGCGGCTAAGGAGCAGCGGACGGAGATGCCGCTTTCAGACCTGCATCCCTTTGAAGGGCATCCCTTTAAGGTGCTGGACGATGAGCTGATGGCACAGACCGTGGAGAGCATCAAGCAGATCGGTGTGGTATCACCGCTGATTGTCCGACCGGACCCGGAAGGCGGATACGAAATCCTTTCGGGACACCGCAGACTTCATGCGGCGCAGCTGGCAGGTTTGGAGACAGTGCCGGTCATCGTTAAGGAAATGGACGATGATGCAGCAATCATCTTTATGGTGGACAGCAACTTGCAGCGGGAAAATATCCTTCCCAGTGAGAGAGCGTTTTCCTACAAGATGAAGTTGGAGGCAATGAAGCATCAGGGGGAACGCGGAGATTTAACTTCGGCCCAAGTTGGGCCGAAGTCGTGGGCAGCTCAGGTTGTAGCTGAAGAAGCTGGTGACAGTAAATCCCAAGTAAAGCGATATATCCGCCTTACAAACCTGATTCCTGAAATTCTGGATATGGTGGATGAGAAGAAAATCGCCTTCAATCCGGCGGTAGAGCTGTCTTATCTGAAACCGTCTGAACAGAAAGAATTTCTGGAGGCAATGGACTATGCACAGGCATCCCCGTCCCTGTCGCAGGCACAGCGACTGAAAAAGCTCTCGCAGGAGGGCGGCTGCACCTTGGATGCCATGTGTGAAGTGATGAATGAAATCAAAAAGGATGAGCTTGACCATGTGACGATTAAAAATGAGGTTCTTCGGAAGTATTTCCCGAAATCCTATACGCCGAAGCAGATGCAGGACACGATTATCCGGCTGCTGGAAAAGTGGCAGCGAAGTAAACAACGAGATATGGAACGATGAGAAGGAGATTTTTATGATGATGAACTTTAAGAAGAATCAGAACAACGCAGTGTGCAGCATGGACTGTAAGGACTGCCCGAACGGTGCATCGCAGCCGAATCCGATGGATGATTCCAAGTTTGAGAAGTCCATTGCGATGCTTCATAACTGGGTGATGCTGGAGGCAATCCGTGAAGATCACCCGAAGGAGCGTATTGTGATGGTGATCCTGCCGGGGACTGGCGGCGAACTTCTGACCGAGGCTGGCAGTCGAGACATCTTTGAGGATGTTTACGATGAGATGGAGGCTGATCTGGTGGCAGATGGGGAACTGCTTCTTCATTATGATAAGAGCGATGTGATCGAGACTGACAGAACCCGCTATCTGTTGGGAGCTGCGGAGGTTTCGGAAATCGACCAGAACGGCAACGAATGCAGCATCAATCTGTTTACGCTGGAACGTACCATTGACTATGTGAACGAGAACCTGACGGTGGTTTCCATTGGCGGCGAGTTGGTTCCGGCACTGCGCCTGATCTAAGGAGGTGCCTATGAAGAAATTTGATGTGGAGATTACAGAGACTCTCCAGAGAAAGGTTTCCGTGGAAGCTGCCTCACAGGAAGATGCGGAACGCATGGTGACGCAGGCGTGGAACAATCAGGACTATGTTCTGGATTCCGGCGATTTCACCGGTGTGGGTTTCAAGACCGTGGGAGAACATGAATTGGCAGAGACCAGGACAATGGATGTGCTGCTGGTACAGCCCAATGCCTATCCGAAGAAAATCAGTGTTGGCACGGAGCTGGAAGATTTGCAGGCCATGGTCGGCGGCGATATTGAAGTCACCTATCCATTTGAGGATGAAGTGGCCATTATTCTGAATGAATCCGGCAAAATCAATGGTCTGCCGCTGAACCGTGCGATTTACACCGAAGACGGGGATATGCAGGACATTTATGCCGGTGATTTTCTGGTGGTAGGGCTGACAGAGGATGACTTTGGTTCTCTGACTTCGGAGCAGATGCAGAAATTTGAGGAACAGTTCCATCAGCCCCAGATGTTCGTTCGTATGGGTCGCAGCATCATGGCGATTCCGGTTCCGGATGACATGGTGAAGAAGATGGAGGAAAAGGCTGCAAAGCCCCAAGAAAAGAGCAAACCTGCACCGGACCGGGACAGTTTGTAAGGAAGGAGGCGGAGATTCATGCAGGAAGAAGTTGAAAATCGTACCGTCAATCTGGCAATCAGCACCACGAAATTGACCTTTCGCACCATCGTGAATGGCTATAATGCGTGGAAACGGCACCATCAGGCAAAGGTGGCTCAGAAAACAGCGCAGCTGCCGGTTGGAAAGCAGAGCATCAAAGAACTGATCGGTCAGAATCAGGGAGTCAGCAGTATCCCCATTGAGAAAACGGATTTGAAAGGCTTTGAACAGGTGGCACGGAAATATGGTGTGGATTATGCCATTACGAAAGACCAAAATGTAATGCCACCCAAGTACACGGTGTTCTTTAAGGCGAAGGATGCGGATGCACTGACTTCCGCTTTTGAGGAATTCACCAACCGAAAGCTGAAAACAAAGGAAAAACCGAGTGTTCTGGAGCAGCTTAACAAGCTCAAAGAGCTGGTTGCTGCAATTCTTCCGGATAAGGTTCGCCACAAAAGTCAGGAGCGTGATCTATGAGTAATAAGACAAAGAAGCAGCTGCTCCTGAACCTACCGTACTTCATTGCCGGTCTTGTATGTACCAATCTGGGAGAAGCGTGGAGAATTGCCGAGGGCGCAGACATGTCTGAAAAGCTCCTCGGCTTTCTTTCTGCCCTGGGTGCAGCCTTTTCCAATCCGATGCCAAGTCTGCATCCGATGGATTTGCTGATTGGTGTGTGCTGCGGAGCGGGTTTGCGGCTTGCTGTGTACCTGAAAGGCAAAAATGCCAAGAAATATCGCCATGGCATGGAGTATGGCTCTGCTCGTTGGGGTACGCAGAAAGACATCGAACCGTTTGAAGATCCAGTGTTTGCAAACAATGTGATTCTGACCCGGACGGAGCGGCTGATGATGGGCAACCGCCCGAAGAATCCGGCAAATGCCCGAAACAAAAACGTGCTGGTGGTGGGCGGCTCCGGCAGCGGCAAGACCCGGTTTTGGCTTAAACCCAATCTTTTACAATGCCACAGTTCCTATGTGGTCACTGACCCGAAAGGCGATATCGTAATCGACTGCGGCCAAGCCCTTTTGAAGAACGGATACAGTATCCGGATTTTCAATACTATCAATTTCAGAAAGTCGATGCATTATAATCCCTTCGCGTATATTCACAGCGAAAAGGATATTTTGAAGCTGACCACAACCCTCATTGCCAACACCAAAGGGGACGGCAAGGCCGGTGACGAATTCTGGACGAAGGCAGAGACCTTGCTGTATTGTGCTTTGATTGGTTATATCCACTATGAGGCACCGCTGGAAGAGCAGAACTTTGCAACGCTGATTGAATTCCTGAATGCGATGGAAGTACGCGAGGATGATGAAACCTTTCAGAATCCAGTGGATCAGATGTTTGAAGCTCTGAAAAAGAAAAAACCGAACCACTTTGCTGTCCGGCAATATGCCAAGTTCAAGCTGGCGGCGGGCAAGACCTTAAAGTCGATTCTGGTGAGCTGCGGCGCACGTCTTGCTCCCTTCGATATTGAGGAAGTCCGTGATATCACTATGTACGATGAGCTGTCGCTGGATACGGTGGGAGATAAGAAAACGGCTCTGTTCCTCATTATGAGCGATACAGACCCGACTTTTAATTTCCTGATTTCCATGATTTACACACAGCTGTTTAACCTGCTGTGCGAAAAAGCGGATGATGTTTACGGCGGCAGACTGCCGGTGCATGTGCGCTGCCTGATTGATGAGTGTGCGAACATTGGTCAGATTCCGAATCTGGAAAAGCTGGTAGCCACCATCCGATCAAGAGAAATCTCGGCGTGTCTGGTGCTTCAGGCACAGAGCCAGTTGAAGGCAATCTACAAGGACAATGCCGATACCATCATCGGCAATATGGATTCCCGTATTTTTCTTGGCGGTTCGGAGCCGACTACGCTGAAAGAGCTGAATCAGGCACTGGGGAAAGAAACGATTGATCTGTACAACACTTCCGATACCAGAGGTAATAGTCCATCCTACGGCACCAATTACCAAAAAGTCGGGCATGACCTGGCCTCGGTGGATGAACTGTCTGTGTTGGATGGCGGTAAGTGCATTTTGCAGCTGCGCGGTGTGAGACCGTTCAAGTCAGATAAATATGATCTGACCCGGCATCCGAACTACAAGCTCACTGCCGGTGCTGATAAGAAAAACACGTTCAGCATCGAGGCGTTTCTTGACCATCGGCTGAAACTCAAGCCCGGTGATAAGTACGAAGTGGTTGATGCAGATCATGCCAAGTAAGTTCGTTCCGGTGACGAAGATGTCATAGGTGTGCTGTTGGCAACAGAATAAGAAGGGGCGGCGAGCTGCCGCCTCTTTACATAGCCAGGTTTCTGATTGGGATTGGAAATCTGGCTATATGTTTGCCCATTTGCAGGTGCACATGCAGATGGAAAATCACTATTCATCAGCCCATAAGGGCGCAACGTACAAGGAGGTACACATTTATGGCATTTTTCAACAGCGCAGTAACCGTTCTTCAGACCCTCGTCATCGCACTGGGTGCCGGTCTCGGCATCTGGGGAGCTATCAACCTGCTGGAAGGCTACGGCAACGACAACCCCGGTGCCAAGTCTCAGGGCATGAAGCAGCTGATGGCCGGTGGCGGTGTAGCACTGATCGGCACGACTCTGGTGCCGCTGCTTTCCGGTCTGTTCGGTTAAGCAAAGGCTGTCGGAGCGAAGATTCCGACCGGGCGGTGAAAGCTGCCTGTTACATAGTCAGGTGCAGGCAATCTCCGCAGCTGGCTATTTTCTGCGTTCTCTGGCAGGTGCACATGTTGGAAGTATGGCGCAGAACCGCAGTTTAGAATCGCACCGGCTGATAGGCCGGACAAGTTACAGGAGGACAAATCTATGGCGTTTCTTACTACAACTGCATCGGCACTGTCTCTTTTCTCACAGCTGTTTATGCTTCTGTCCCGGATGGCGAAGCTGTTCGGCGTGTTCGCGTAAGGAAGGAGGCGGCTCATGCAGAGTATCCTTGAACAGATCACAGATTGGCTCAAGAGCATGATCATCAGCGGTATCATGGGAAATCTTTCAGGGATGTTCGATTCGGTCAACCAGCAGGTTGGACAGATCGCAGGAGATGTGGGAACCACACCGGCGAACTTTTCACCTGCGGTTTTTTCTATGATCCGCAACATCTCGGAATCCGTGATCCTGCCCATTGCCGGAATGGTGCTGACATTCATCGCCTGTTATGAGCTGATCCAGATGCTCATCGAGCATAACAATCTGGCAAATTTCGAGACCTGGACATTTTTCAAATGGGTCTTTAAGACCTTTCTGGCAGTGACCCTGATCTCAAACACATTCAATATCACGATGGCTGTCTTTGATGTGGCGCAGCAAGTGATCTCCCGAAGCGGCGGTCTGATTTCCGGCAGTACGTCCGTCAGCGATGCGACCCTGACAGCGATGCAGGCCACACTGGAAGGCATGGACTTGGGACCGCTGCTGGGACTGTATTTGCAGACATTTGTGGTTCAGGTCACGATGCTGGCATTGTCGGCTATTATCTTTGTTATCGTGTATGGCCGAATGGTGGAAATATATCTCATGGTAAGCCTTGCGCCGATTCCGTTCGCAACCTTTGGAAACCATGAGCAGAGCCATACCGGTCAAAACTATCTGCGCTCCCTGTTTGCACTGGGATTCCAGGGCTTTCTTATCATGATCTGTGTAGGCATCTATGCAGTTCTGATTCAGAACCTGTCCTTTTCGGATAACATTATCAGCAGCATTTGGGGCGTTATGGGCTATACGGTTTTGCTGGCATTTACGCTGTTTAAGACGGGAAGCCTCGCGAAATCCGTGTTTGCAGCGCACTAAGGAAGGAGGAATGATTCATGGCATCTTATATTTCTGTGCCGCGAGACCTTTCAAAGGTCAAGACCAAGGTCTTTATGAACCTGACCAAACGGCAGATTCTCTGCTTCGGAGCCGGTGCGCTGATTGGCGTTCCGGTTTTCTTTTTACTCAAATCCAGCGGGAATCTGAGCCTTGCCGCACTTGGCATGATGGCGGTGATGCTGCCGCTTTTCTTTCTTGCCATGTATGAGAAAGACGGTCAGCCGCTGGAAGTGGTGGCAAAGCACTTCTATGAGGCAAAGTTCAAGAGGCCGAAAACGCGGCCTTACAAAACAAAAAATTACTATGCACTGCTGGTTCAGCAGGCAGACGTGGAAATGGAGGTAAATCGCATTGTTCAAAATTCTCGAAAAGCTGACAGCGAAGAATAAAAAGCAGGATGACATCCGAATGCCGTCCCATCTGTCAGCCGCAGAGCAAAAACAGGTGCAGACGGTGATTGACCGTGCAAGGGGTGACAGCACGGTTCCGCACTCAGCTCAGGATAGCATTCCCTTTCAGCGGATGTTCCCGGATGGTATCTGCCGTGTGACGGACAACTACTACACCAAAACCATTCAGTTTCAGGACATCAATTACCAGCTGGCACAGCAGGAGGATCAGACGGCTATCTTTGAGGAATGGTGCAGCTTCCTGAACTTCTTTGATTCCAGCATCCGCTTTGAGCTTTCTTTTATGAATATGGCTACGGATGCCTCGAATTTTGAGAAGATGGTGCGTATCCCGTACCAGAAGGATCATTTCAATCCGGTGCGCACGGAGTACAGCACCATGCTGCGCCGCCAGCTTGCCCAGGGCAACAACGGCCTGACCAAGACGAAGTACCTGACGTTTGGCATTGAGGCGGAATCCATGAAACAGGCAAAGCCGAGGCTCATTCACATCGAGATCGACCTGATGAACAACTTCAAACGCTTGGGTGTCCGGGCAAAATTGCTGAACGGCAAGGAACGGCTTCATCTGATGCACGATATGTTCCACATGGGTGACCATGACCGATTCAATTTCGATTGGAAGTGGTTGCCGGAGAGCGGGCTGTCGGTAAAGGACTTTATTGCACCGACCGGTTTTGCCTTTCCGAAGAACCGTATTTTTCAGATGGGCGGGATGTATGGCTCCATGTCCTATCTCCAGATCACGGCTTCCGACCTGTCGGATCAGCTGCTGAAGGATTTTCTGGATATGGAATCCAGCCAGATCGTGACTATGCACATTCAGTCGGTAGACCAGAATAAAGCAATCAAATCCATCAAGCACACCATTACGGAGCTGGATCGTTCCAAGATTGAGGAACAGAAGAAAGCTGTCCGTTCCGGATACGATATGGACATCATTCCGTCCGATTTGGCAACTTACGGTAAGGATGCAAAGGCACTGCTGAAGGAATTGCAGAGTCAGAATGAGCGTATGTTCCTGCTGACCTTTCTGGTTATGAACACCGGCGAGACGGAGCAGGAACTGGAAACCAATGTGTTTCAGGCTTCCAGCATTGCACAGAAGTACAATTGCAACCTGCGCCGTCTGGACTTCCAGCAGGAGCAGGGGCTGATGAGCTGTCTGCCGCTGGCACAGAACCTGATTGAGATTCAGCGCAGCATGACTACCAGCAGCACGGCAATTTTCGTTCCGTTTACCACCCAGGAACTGTTTCAGACCGGGAAAGAGGCTCTGTACTATGGGCTGAATGCTCTGTCCAACAACCTGATTATGGTTGACCGGAAAAAGCTCAAAAACCCCAACGGGCTGATTCTGGGTACTCCCGGTTCCGGTAAATCCTTCTCTGCCAAGAGAGAAATCGCCAATGCGTTCCTGGTGACGGATGACGATGTAATTGTGTGCGATCCTGAAGCCGAGTACACGGCACTGGTGAAGAAATTTGAGGGGCAGGTCATTAAAATCAGCCCTTCCAGCACGCAGTATATCAACCCGATGGACATCAATGCGAACTATTCGGAAGAGGATAATCCGATTGCCCTGAAAGCAGATTTCATCCTGTCCCTGTGTGAGCTGATCGTGGGCGGAAAAGAAGGCTTGCAGCCGGTAGAAAAGACGGTCATCGACCGATGTGTTCATCAGATTTACCAGACCTATTTTGAAAATCCGGTGCCGGAGAACATGCCGGTGTTGCAGGACTTGTACGAGGCACTGCTCCGGCAGGATGAAAAGGAAGCACACCATGTGGCAACGGCACTGGAAATCTATGTGACCGGTTCGCTGAACCTGTTTAACCACCGCACCAACGTAGATATCAATAACCGGCTGGTCTGCTATGACATCAAGGAGCTGGGCAAGCAGCTGAAAAAGATCGGTATGCTGGTGGTGCAGGATCAGGTCTGGGGGCGTGTAACCGCCAACCGCAATGCCGGTAAAGCCACCCGCTACTATATGGACGAGTTCCATCTGCTTTTGAAAGAAGAGCAGACAGCGGCTTACAGCGTGGAAATCTGGAAGCGATTCCGTAAATGGGGTGGTATTCCCACCGGCATCACCCAGAACGTAAAAGATCTGCTTTCTTCCCGCGAAGTGACGAACATTTTTGAGAACAGCGACTTCATTTATATGCTGAATCAGGCAGCCGGTGACCGTCAGATTCTGGCGGATCAGCTGAATATCAGCCCGCACCAGCTGTCCTATGTGACTCACTCCGGCGAAGGCGAAGGACTGCTGTTCTACGGAAATGTGATTTTGCCGTTCGTTGATCGTTTCCCGACCGATCTGGAACTGTACCGGATTATGACGACAAAATTAACCGAAGTTCAGGAAGCAAAGGAGGCGTAAGCAATGGCTGGCAAGAAAAATCCGAATCTCGGAGACAAGCTGCGGCAGGAGCGCGAGGGTGCGGAGAACACCCTTCGCGATTCCAGAAGCAAAACCGCAGATAGCAGTACGGGAGACGGCGGCAAGAAAAAAGCGGAACACCGAAGGCAGATTCGTCACGAGGCCGATCTTGCTAAGATGCGCAGTAAGAAGCTGAAATCAGAGCAGGAAGTAAAAGCGAAAAAGAATGCAGCAGCTTCCGGGAAAAAAGGCGGAAAGCCAAAGAAGCCGGGAAATCTTGCGGCAGATACACTTTCAGCCAAGGCACATCAGAGTGTGCGCAATGCCGACCAGGATAATAATTCTGGTGTGGAGGCAGCGCATTTTACCGAAGGCTCAGCGGAAGGTGCAGCCCGTGCTGGTTCCCGGTTCCAATATGGTCGAAAGCTGCGGCAGTACAAAAAGCTGGAGCGGTTGGAGAAAAAGGCAAATAAAGATGCCGTAGATTCCATCTTTGCGGAACGCATGAAGTCTGATCCGCAGGCTGGTTCCAATCTCTTTTCCCGATGGCGGCAGAAGCAGGCCATCAAAAAAGAGTATGCCGCTGCGAAGGCAGGTGCGGCCGCTGCGGAGAACACAGCATCTGGCACAGCCAAAGCTGCGCAGGGTACTGTCAGTATAACGGAAAAGGCATTTCAGTTTGTGCAGAGCCACTCGCATATCATCATCGGTATCGCAGCCGTGGGACTGCTTGTTTTGGTGATTGCCGGGTCGGTTTCGTCATGCTCCGTCTTGATCAATGGCGGCGGCAATGTGGTGCTGGGGACTTCCTACACGGCAGAAGATGAAGATTTGAAAGGCGTGGAGACGGATTATACCAAGCTGGAAGATAAACTTCGCAAACAAATCGACCGCATTGAAACCGACCATCCGGGCTATGACGAGTATCGCTACAATCTGGCAGAGATTGGTCACAATCCCTATGAGCTTGCATCTCTGCTGACCGTAGAATTTGAAAACTATACGAGAAGCCAGGTGCAGGCGCGGCTCCAGAGTATTTTTGAAGCGCAGTATGAGCTGAAGTTGGAGGAAAAGGTGGAAATCCGGACAAGGAAAGAAACCCGTGTGGGCTATCGCTACAATCCAATCACCGGAACCGGACACACCTACACCTATCAGGTAACGGTACAGTATGAGTATAAAATCCTCAATGTAACGCTGCTCAATCGGGGTGTGGACTATGTTGCCAGAAATTCCGGCCTCACAGATGACCAGCTGCAACGCTACGAAGTCACTTTGGAGTGCCGGGGCAATCGGGATGACCTGTTTGCAGGCATAGCCTTTGCAACGCCGGACGGCGCGGATTCCAGTGGAGAATATCAGGATTACGACATTCCGGGTGAGGCTCTGACGGATGAAAAATTCCGGAAGATGATTACCGAAGCAGAGAAATATCTCGGTTATCCCTATGGTGCAACTTGTTCCCAACTGAAAAGGTTGGGCACTTGTCCAATGATTGGAGGTGAAAAGAAAGACAGGTGAACTGGTAATTCGATTGGTGGAATGATGGGGTAACGCCCTGAAACGCCAGCCTAATACTCCGACTGGCTTAAAGCGGAAACGCTATGGGTCAGAAGCTCGGTGAAGTCGGCTGAGAGTGACCGTAAGAATTGCTGGATAACAGCCAGCCACACGAAAGCCGCCCAGAGGTGGGCGGTGTCACCTATAGGCCGGGGCTCTATAAAATACCTATGGTTAGAATGTGCGGAAGCACTGACGAAAACCGCGAATGTACAGGTCTAAAGGTAGGCCATATAGAAATGTATGGTGGCGTTAATTCGCCGTCAGTGTGGTTTAGTAAAAATCGTATGTATGAACGACCATGATGTGTTAAAGGCGCATCCAAGCTGACAGGGCTAAAGCGGAGACCTAATGGTATATGCACAGATAGAATTATCGGAACAAGGAAAGGTATCGGGCTTTACCATAGTGGTAAAGCAGGCAGACGAAGAAAATAAGCTGCCGAACCGGTGCTGAAAAGCAGAGGTCGGACTTACGATGAATCCCGCGAAAAAGAAGGATTCGGAGGGATGGCCTCAAGTCATTAGTCATATATGAAACAATCATTCAATCGCAGTAAGGATTCGAGTAGGACAAAAAAGTCACTCAATTCAAAAGAAGGGAGTGATGCCTTATGCCAAAAGAGAAAGCCGAAAAATCATTATGTATGAGCGGACTGCGCCATGCTGAGTATTACGGAATGCAGGAAGTGTTTGACGGTCTGTATGCGAAAAGCAGTAAAAATGAGACTTTCACAGATTTGATGAACATCATCTTAAAACGTGAAAATATCCTGCTGGCATATAGAAATATCAAGTCAAATGACGGAAGCAAAACTCCGGGAACAGATGGCGTGACATTCGATGACATCGGAAAGCTGATGCCGGATGAGGTTATTGATACAGTCCGTTTCATTACAATCGGCAGTACACATGGGTATCGTCCGAAACCTGTCCGAAGAAAAGAAATACCAAAACCTTACGACCCAACAAAAACCAGGCCGCTGGGAATCCCCTGCGTCTGGGACCGGTTGGTACAACAATGTATCAAGCAGGTCATGGAGCCGATTTGTGAAGCGAAATTCAGCGAAAACAGTTATGGATTCCGTCCAAACAGGTCTGCTGAAAACGCCATCGCAAGAGCGGAGTTCTTAATACAGAATACAAGACTGCACTATGTCGTTGAGTTTGATGTCAAAGGATTCTTTGACAATGTAGACCACAGCAAGCTGATAAAGCAGATATGGTCGCTCGGAATCAGGGACAAAAATCTCCTGTTCGTGCTGAAACGGATTCTTAAAGCACCAATACGGTTAGAAAATGGGGCAATGGAATACCCGACCAAAGGGACACCCCAAGGCGGTATTATCTCCCCGCTTCTGGCGAATATCGTGCTGAATGAATTAGACCAATGGGTTGACAGCCAATGGCAGGATAATCCGGTCACGGCAAAATACAAGACCTCCATAAACGCAAATGGCAGTATCAATAAATCCAATGCCTACAAGTTTATGCGAAGGACAAATCTAAAGGAGATGTATATTGTCCGTTACGCTGATGATTTCAGAATATTTTGCAGGACGAAAGATGAAGCGGAACGGACGATGAAGGCAGTCACACAATGGTTAATGGAACGTCTGCATTTAGAGGTTTCGCCAACAAAAACAAGGATAGTGAATGTAAAACATCGCTATTCAGAGTTCTTAGGGTTCAAGATGAAGGTGTTTCGCAGAGCAGATAAATATGTCATCAAATCTCATGTAGGTGACAAACAGCTTGAACATGCGCGTCAAAAACTGGTCACACAGGCGAAAAATATAATCCACCCAAGAAAGGAAAAACATGAGCGTGGTGAGATTTCGCTGTATAACTCAATCGTCGTGGGGCTGCAAGACTATTACAGAATAGCAACTTGTATCAGTGAAGATTGCAGTTCCCTGGGACGTTCTGTCATGACAGTGCTGACCAATGGATTAAAGGAACGCCAGGGAAGCAGACTTGTGAGAAACGGCCGAAAATTAACAGTCTTTGAATCGCAGAAATATGGAAAGTCTAAATCGCTACGCTATGTGAAAGGGACGGACGAACCAGTATATCCTATCAGCTATATCCGGCATAGCATCCCTCTAAACCGAAAAAGGGCTATCAACTGCTACACCCCAGCGGGGCGGAAGGGATTGCACGATAATCTGAAAATCAACGTGAATCTGATGCTGGCACTTATGCGACAGCCTATAGGAAACAGGAGCGTTGAATTAGCTGATAACCGGATTTCCCTATTCTCGGCACAATACGGAAAATGTGCTGTTACGGGAATGCCATTTCTGACAACAGATGAAATACACTGCCACCATATCAAGCCGAAAAAATACGGTGGGAATGACAGCTACGAAAATCTGGTGCTGATAAATAAACTGGTACACCGGCTCGTCCATGCAGAAACGGTTGAAACGATTACTTATTACCTTGAAGTCTGCAATCTCAATAAGAAGCAAATGGAAAAGCTGAACGCTCTGCGCCTGAAAGCAGGTTTAGGAGAAATTCGGGGAACACAACCCCTAAAAACGAACAAGGTAGATTGTAATAGATTGTGAGTATGACTAACGATGGAACGCCGTGTGCGGTGAAAGTCGCATGCACGGTGTGAAGTGGGGGAAAATCCGGAGATAACATCAAAGGATTACCTATCACTATTCTGGGGCGGCAGCTCGCCGAGTACCAGCTTTGACTGTTCCGGCTTTGTCAGCTGGGTTATCAACCACTGCGGCAATGGCTGGAATGTGGGCAGGCAGACGGCCAATGGTCTGATGGGAAAATGCGACATTATCCCGAAGAGTGAGGCAAAGCCCGGAGACCTGATCTTCTTCCAGAAAACCTACAACACCAGCGGCGCATCCCATGTGGGCATTTATGTCGGCAACGGGATGATGATCCACTGTGGCTCACCAATTTCCTATGCTTCCATTGAGACGAGCTACTGGCGGCAGCACTACTACTGCATTGGAAGAATTCGATAAAAATAGGGCGTTTATTCGCCCGGAAAGGATACGATATGAGCTTGAAACTGGAAAAGATTGCTGCGGAGCGCGAGAAAGCCCGCAGGAAACGCGATGAGTGGGAGGAGCGCAGAAAGGAATGGGACAGAAAGTACCACGAGCAGGAAAACAGCGAAATCTGTGAAATGGTACATGCCCAGAGCCTGACCCCGGAACAGCTGGCAGTCATCATTCAGCTGGCGCAGGCTGCGGTTCCCAATCCAGAGAACCTGAAACTGGATGAGAAAGAAATGGAGGATATGGAATGAAAAAGATGATGGCAATGCTGCTTGCCAGCGTGATGGCGGCAGGAACCTTTACGACCACTGCATTTGCCTATACGGGCGATGATGTGCAGAAGAACACGCCTGTCAGTACCGCTGTACAGGAGACGGATGCAGCAGAAAGCACAAATGCGGGGAAAACGGACAATACCGACAGCATCGAAATCGACCCGGACATGCAGGTTCTGCCGGATGGCTATGAGGTCTCTACGGATGCGGATGGGAACCTGATCGTTACGGTGGGCGGCAAAGAATACAATATCGGCAGCGAAAAGTCCCAAAAGCAGACTGGTACGGTGGTGCCGGGGATCACCAGTCTGCATTTTCGTTCCGGTCCCGGCATGGATCAGGAGATTATCGGATATCTGCATTCCGGCGATACGGTGGAGATTGTCGAAAAATGCGGTGACTGGTATAAGGTAAACTTCAACGGCAAAACCGGGTATGCACATGGAAAGTACCTGAATGTCACGGATTCTGCAAAAGACAGCAGCATGTTCAGTGAAGATGCGCTGAAGCTGTTTCTGGATCTGATGCAGAGTGGAATGTCATCCGAGGATGAGACGAAATCCAGTGCAGCTTTGACTCCGGAAGGAAATATGACGCTGGTGGACGATATCGGTGAGGAAGAAGATAAATCCAGCCAGCAGTTCATTACGCTGGTGACAAAGGCGGGCAACACCTTTTATCTGATCATCGACCGCGATAAAGACGGCAACCAGAATGTGCATTTCCTGAACATGGTGGACGAGGCCGATCTACTTGCGCTGATGGATGAAGAGGAAGCTGCCAAGTATCGGGAGAAGGAGCCGGAAGTCACGGAACCTGCGGAAACCGAAAAGCCGCAGGAGACGGAACCGGCACCGGAAGAGCAGAAAACAGAGAGCGAGCAGAAGAAATCGTCTCCGCTTCCGATGATTATGCTGCTTCTGTTTGTGATCGGTGCAGCCGGTGTCGGCGGTTATCTCTATATCAAGATGAAGGGCGTAAAGCCTGCGTCCAAGAAAAATCAGCCGGACCCGGATGCGGATTATCACGATGAGGATGAAGATACGCTCCAGCTGCCGGAGGATGATGGTGACGAGGACGAAGAAGTGGATGTCAACGAGGATTATGAAGCGGAATCGGACGATGAACCTGTCTGATTAACGCAGCGTTGACCGGTGGGGCGGCTGAAAAGCCGTCCCCTTTACATAGCCAAATGGTTGGTGGGTGAACTGTTTTGAGCTATGAAGCTATGGACTCTGTAGGCGATATCTGATAAAATAGAAAGTAAGAACAGCTCAACAACTCGGAATTTTACCATTCAGATTTCCGTGCTCTGCCACTTTTATGAGCGTTCTTTTCAGTATTTTGCCACTTTCATGAGGGAATAATCCGTGCTTCATTACACTTTCATGAGCGAATTTATGCTGTAATATGACATTTTCATGAGGGAATTGGTGCTTCGATGCGACGTGAGGAGGTAGTGGGCGGAGGCATGGGCGCGATAAAGGCAACGAGTGCGAATGGGTGGACGCGACGTGAGAAGGTGGAGGGTGCGGACGCGTGGGCGCGGAGTGAGCAGGCGGAGGGCCGAGACATTGGCCCGGGAAAAGTGAGCAGAAATATACGAGTGTCAACGGGAGGGTTTTATGATACAACTAGAAGTAGTTTTTTGATGGAGGTGCCTATGGAGCCGAAGGTCAGTATCATCGTGCCGGTGTATAACGCGGAGAAGAGTCTCGCGCGCTGTGTGGACAGTATTCTGAATCAGGAGTTTCGGGATTTCGAGCTGATCCTCATGGATGATGGAAGTAAGGATCGGTCCGGGGAGATCTGCGACGGATATGCGCGGGCGGATGCGCGCGTGGTGGTCGTGCATAAGGAGAATACGGGGGTGTCGGATACGCGAAACCAGGCGATCGCGCGGGCGCGGGGTACGTTTCTGCAGTTCGTGGACAGTGATGACTGGCTGACGGCGGATGCGACGAAGCTGATGGTGCGGGCGGCCGAGGAGACGGGCTGCGACATGGTGATCGCGGATTTCTATCGTGTCGTCGGAGAGATGGTGTCGCGGAAGGGGGATATCGACGCGGACCAGGTGATCGGGCGTGAAGCGTTCGTTGGCTTCATGATGGAGAACCCGGCGGACTACTACTATGGGGTGCTGTGGAATAAGCTGTACCGGCGCTCGCTTGTGGAGGCGCACGGGATCCGGATGGATGCGAAGCTCAGCTGGTGCGAGGATTTTCTGTTTAATCTCGAGTATGTGCGCTATGCGACGACGTTCTATGCGCTGCGGACGCCGGTCTACTATTATGTGAAGACGAAGGGTTCGCTGGTGAATCAGAAGATCAGCTTCGCGCGGACGGTGGAGATGAAACTCGCGATGTTCGAGTGCTACAACGACTTCTTCAAGCATGTGCTGGATGAGGATGCGTATGAGCGGAAGCGGCTGCAGGTCTATCATTTTCTAGTGGATGCGGCGAAGGATGGTTTCGTGTTCCCGGCGACGATTCCGGGGACGCAGAAGCTCGGTGAGGAGCGGAGCCAGGCGCTGCAGGAGGTGATTTCGGAGGATGGGATCATCGTGGAGAAGTACCGCGACCGGAAGCTGCTCGAGCGCTATCTCGAGTCGGTGGCGCTGAAGTATGATATGACGCTGGCGGAGCTGTCGCTGCTGCTGTATCGGAAGGACGCGGGAAAGGCGCTCACTCGAGGGGCTGAAGCGCAGATGCCTGCGCGGGAAGATGCCGTGGAGGCGACTGATCGAAAGGATGCCGGAAAGGCGCTGAGCCGGAAGGATCTCGCGGAGCTGATGCATATGAGCCGCGGGGATCTGCGCGCCGCGCTGCAGAAGCTGGTCTCACGCGGGATGCTCGAAGTGGTCGACGTGCCGAGGAAACGACGTGAAGCGGCGGAAATAGCCGAGGCGACCGGTCTTTTCGGAAAGCGTGGCGAGGCACAGGATGCAGACGCGAACGGAATGACGAAGAAAAAACGCGAGCCGCGGAATATTCGTCTCGAGCTGCTGCCGGCGTCGGATGCGGTGCTGCAGGATATCGCGGCCGCGGAGCGTGACTACGAGCAGGCGAAGTTCCGAGGATTTACCGAGGACGAGCTCCGGCAGTATACAGCGCTCGAGCGGCGTGTGCAGGAGAACGAAAAGCAGATACTGCAGAAGTGAGGATGGGCAGACGAACACCATCAGCGATGCCTGGCGATGAGTCAGCGAGGGGCAGAATGCGTTGCGGCGAGGCACAACGCATGCGCGGAGTGATGATGCGGAGGGCCGAAACATGGGCACAAGCGAGTAGGAGGCGGTGACTAGCCGCCGTCCTCTCACACCACCGTGCGTACCGTTCGGTACACGGCGGTTTCAACAGTTGACGTGCATAGACTGATAAGCTGTGGCAAGATCATAAAAGCCCCAGTTTGTAGACCTAAAACAGAATACCGTTCCTTACATAGCAGTCATGCGCTTCGGTGCCTGGCTGCTAATTTTTTTGCGAAAGGAGCAGTATCGAATGAAGCTTGTATTAGCGGAAAAGCCCTCGGTTGCCATGAGTCTCTCGAAAGTGATCGGGGCAGATCAGCGCGGGGACGGTTATATGGAGGGCAATGGCTACCTTGTCAGTTGGTGTGTGGGGCATCTGGTGGAACTTTCCCAGCCGGAAGCCTATGATGAAAAGTATGCAAAGTGGAAGTATGATGATCTTCCGATTTTGCCGGAACATTGGCAGTATCAGGTGTCCGCCAGCACGAAAAAGCAGTTCGGAATCCTGAAAAAGCTCATGCAGCGGAAAGATGTGGAGAGTCTGATCTGTGCAACCGATGCAGGGCGTGAGGGCGAACTGATTTTCCGACTGGTTTACCATCAGTGCGGCTGCAAAAAGCCGGTGGAACGGCTTTGGATTTCATCAATGGAGGACAGTGCTATCCGGGAAGGCTTTCAGAAGCTCAGACCGGGAACAGAATATGATGCCTTATATGAGGCGGCTTTATGCCGGGAGCGTGCCGACTGGATTGTCGGAATCAACGCCACCCGGCTTTTTTCATGTCTGTATGGGCAGACCCTGAATGTGGGGCGCGTGATGACACCAACGCTTGCGATGGTGGTTATGCGAGATGCAGCAATCCGGGCGTTCAAGCCGGAGCCGTTCTACTCGGCAGAATTAAAATTTCGGGATTTTCAAGCGGGCGGTGAGCGAATGAAAGAAAAAGCAGAAGCAGAAAAACTGGTGGCAGAGTGTTGCCAGGCAGGAAGTGCCATCATTACCAAGGTAGAGCAGAAAGAAAAATCAGAGAAGCCCCCGGCCTTGTTTGATCTGACATCGCTTCAGAGAGAAGCAAATCGGCAGCTGGGATTCACTGCCCAGCAGACCCTGGATTACACACAGGCTCTGTACGAGAAGAAACTCGTGACCTATCCCCGTACCGACAGCCGGTATCTGACGGATGATATGGCACCGCTGGTGCCGGAACTTGTTTCTGTGATCCAGCAGAGCTTTCAGATTCAGGCGGATGTACCGGCACCGGTGAATGCAGCGCAGGTCATCAATTCTAAGAAAGTCACCGATCACCATGCCATTATCCCTACAAAAACAGCGGCGGGTTATGACATTTCCTCGCTTCCCAGTGGAGAACAAGCGATTCTTACTCTGCTGGCGGTGCGGCTGATTTGTGCGGTCGGAACACCCTGCCACTATGCAGAAACCATAGTAGAAGCGGAGTGTGCCGGTCAGAAGTTCCGCACGAAAGGCAAAACAGTCACGGATATGGGCTGGAGGCAATATGCAGGAAAGCCGGTTGAAGATGCTGAGAAGAATGCGGAGGCAGGTGATCTTCCGGAGCTTTCGGAAGGCATGACATTGGAACTTGCCGGTGTCGATCTGAAAGAAGGCAAGACCAGCCCACCCAAGAGGTTTACCGAAGATCTTCTGCTTTCAGCGATGGAAAGTGCCAGCTCGGATGAATTTCCGGCTGGTGTAGAGCGAAAAGGCATCGGCACACCAGCTACACGCGCTGCCATCATCGAAAAACTGGTACAGAAAGGCTTTATCGAGCGCAGGGGCGATAAGAAAACGAAATACCTTTGTTCTACGGACAAGGGAAATGCGCTGGTGACGGTGGTGCCGGAACAGATTCAGTCTCCATCCATGACGGCAGACTGGGAGGTAAAACTGCTGAAAATAGAACACGGCGAGTATGACAGCGATGCCTTTATGGGAGAAATCAGCAGCATGGTCAGCGGACTTGTAAAAACCTACGAGGCTGTGAAAGGTGCCAATGTCCTGATGCAGCCGGAATGCAAAGTCATTGGTTCCTGCCCCGCCTGCGGCAGTGATGTTTGTGAAACGGCAAATGGATGGTTTTGCAGGGATAAGAGCTGTAAATTTGCGCTCTGGAAGGAAAACAGGTTCTTTCAGACACTGGGAAAGCAGATGACAGAGGAACTGGCAAGGCAACTGGTAAATCAGGGAAAAGCACGGCTTACCCACTGCTATTCCAAGAAGTCTGGACGTTACTATGACACAACCGTTCATGTAGAGACTGGCGAGGACGGTGCAGCAGCATTTAAGCTGGAGTTTGGAGGTAAAAAATGAGCATGAAAATGATGAATGCAGCTTATTTGGTGGATAATGCTGCGCTGCTTTCCTTGCAGGAAAAGCAGGACGGCGTGGAATTCCATTGCTTTGATATGGACAGCAAGGTGCAGACCACCGAGGGACACATTGGCTGGGATGTGTTGGATAAACAGCCGTCTTCTACGCTGGAAGAAAGCGCAAGGGTGGTAGCACTTCAGAAGATTCCCCAGCTTGACGGTCTTGCCGTTGCGCCGGTAGCTCCGGAGATGCTGGAGCAGGTACGCGGCGGCAGAAAGGTTCTCTGGCAGATGAAAAAGGCTGATCCTGAGCTGGAGAATGCAAAAAATATCCGGTTTATCACCAGCAACTACGAGGATCGGTTCAAAATTCCGGATGGCAGTGCAGTGGAGATCGAGTATCCGAACCGGAAGTTCTCAGCTCGCTGCGAATATATGGACGAATATCATTTGCGCCTGGGGTATGATGTTTTGCACATCTGTCAGCTGGCAGAAATGCTGGAACGCGGCGGTGGTACATGCCGCCCGGAGCCGCTGATTACGGAAGATCGCAGTGCATGGGATTTGGGAAGCAAGGGCTTTCTTGCCATTCAGACCTGTGAGGACGGTTACGACTATACCTTATATCATAAGGATTTTACGGAAATTGACGGTGGACAGATCGACAACCCGGAAATCAGCATGAATGCAGCCAGAGACCAGATTCTTTCGGATTATGGGTTCGGTGGCCGCACCATGACGCGGATTGACTATGATGAACTTTGTGATCGTGCAGAGGAAGCGGAAATCAGCAGACGGGAATCTGTGCTGGGTAAACTCTCGGATTTGTCTTCCAGAACGGATACGCCGGTGAAAGCTGCCAAGGCGAAGGAGGCAGAGCGATGAAATACAAGCTTACGAAGGCAGAGCAGGAAACCGTCATCAATTTTGATAATGAACTGGATACCGCCAGCATTTATACCCATGACAGCCGCCTGATTAAGAAGCTTCGGGAACTGCGAAAACAGTATCCGGAGCAGTTTATTTTGGAGCACCGGGAGCATGGGTCGGTCACTTATACGATTCCGAAACGCTGCGTCGGTATCCGACCGCCTTATAGTGAAAAGCGGCGGGAACAGCAGCGGCAGGAAGCAAAGGAAAACGGCCTGCCGTTTATGGAGAAGGGAGAAATGAACGATGGCAAGAATTGAAAAATGGGATGAAGTGCATGGAACGCAGGCACCGGACGAAAGAATGATGGCATTTCTCGACAGTACTACCGACCAGTATGCGATTTTGCAGCTTCGCCGCAGCGAGGATACGGTATATGAACGCTTTTCGTCTATGCGCGAACTGGAACGGATGGGGCTGGAACCGGATATTGACCATTATGAGGTGGTTTATACGGCTCCGCTTCTTCCCTACAAGGATCAGAATACGATGTTGGAGGAACTGTATGCGAAATTCAATGTTTCCCGCCCTGATGATTTTACTGGTCATAGTCTTTCTGTGTCTGACATCGTGGCTTTACGGCAGAATGGTGTTGTAAGCTGTCACTATGTGGATTCCATCGGCTTCCAGGAACTGCCCGGATTTTTGAAACCGGAGAACTACCTGAAAGCCGCAGAAATGGCGATGGAGGACGATTACGGCATGATTGACGGCGTAATCAATAACGGAAAGAAGGAAGAACCGGTGGAGAAAGCATCGGTTCTGGACCAGCTGAAGGAAAAGCAGGAGGCTGTGCCGCCTGCGCCGCCTCGCAGGTGCTGCGAAGAAAAGGAGTTATAAATGCGTTTTACGGATGACGAATGGATGCTCATGATGCTTTACAGCCCTGGCACACGGACAGGGCTGATCGAAGAGCTTCAAAAGATGCAAAAAAGTCTGACGGGCAGAGACAGAAACCTGCGCAGGTGGACGGCCTCGCTGCTTGCAAAACTGGCAGAGATGACGGATGCAGAATATGAGGCACTGGATTTGTATCCGGACGAATAAAGGAGAGGAGGAAAAAGACAGATGATGACGAAAACGGCTTATTATATGCAGATGGCGCAGGAAGCTGCGGCACAGATCACTGGCAGCAAAGAGCAGTGGACAGCGTTTCTGACCACATCCGCACGGCTTTATAAGTATCCTTTTGCGGAGCAGCTGATGATCTATAAGCAGAGACCAGAAGCGACGGCCTGTGCAGAGTACGATCTCTGGAATGATCGGATGAACCGCTATGTGAAGCGTGGCTCCAAGGGCATTGCTCTTTTGGACATGCGCGGCGAGCAGCCGAAACTGCGGTATGTATTTGATGTGGCAGATACCGGAGAACGGAAGAATTCTCGACCGGTACAGCTCTGGAAAATGAATGCGGAGCATGAGCAGCCAATCATTCGCGCACTGGATGCAGCATTTGATGTTTCTGCCGGTGCTGGGTCTCTGGAAAATCATATCATGGAAGCGGCAGAACGCCTTGCAAGGGATTACTGGGAGGAAAACCGCAGGCAGATCAGTGACATCGTTGCAGATTCCTATCTGGAAGGATATGATGAACTCAACATCGGAGCTTCCTTTAAGAGAGCTGCCGCTGTCAGCATCGCATATTCCGTCTTTACCCGGACGGTGGGCAATGCAGATGACTATTTTGAGCACGAGGATTTTCTGGACATCTTTGATTTTAATACGCAGGCTGCCGCCAATGTGCTGGGAACTGCGGTCAGCGAAATGTCCAGCCAGATCTTCCGGGAAATTGAACGCACGATCCGAACCTATGAAAGAGATAAGCAGGCAGAAAGGAGCCAAAACTATGATGGAGCTGAATTACACGAAGAACGGCGATTACCTGATTCCGGACATCCAGTTGTCGGTGCAGGAACAGAAGCCCCTGGGCAAGTACGGGAGGATGCGCAGAGCGTTTCTGCAGGAGAACAACACGCTGCTGTACAATCACCTGATCCTGACCGAGAAGCTGTACCCGCACCTGTGGGAGATTCAGGAGACCGCGACCGCACGGATGGAGCAGATGATGGCGGATCTTCTGAAAGCGAATCCGGCACCGGACAAGAAATTGAACCAGATGGCCTGGGTGCAGCACATGAACATGCTGAAAGCGCAGGCAGAGGAAGTCATTCTGACGGAACTTATCAACAGTTAAACTTCATGAGTCTGTTTCAGTCCGAAGCAGAGCAGATTCAGAAAATTGATGCGGCGGCAGAAAATGCAGCCAAAGAAGCGGAGAGCGAAAAGCCCTCCGCTTTTGTTATTTCTGAGGATGAAATCGACCGGATGCTGCGGACAGGCTCCAATTTTGAAGGCGGAAAGATCCGTATTTATGCGCTGTATCAGCAGCAAGGGGACGCAAAAGAACGAGCTGCATTCTTGAAAGCGGAATACGGTCTCGGTGGCCACAGCTATACCTTTATGGATGGCAGTCGCGGTTTTGCCGATTATAACGGAAGAGGTATTCTGCTTCGCAATTATGACCATGACCGGGAAGTGCGACTCACATGGTCGGCGGTGGATAAGCGGTTAGACCGGCTTGTGGAAAATGATCAGTACCTGACCGCGCTGGAAATGGAAGAGTATCGGAAGCTGGAGCAGGAATACGGCGCGCCGCTTCCTATGCCGACTGCCGCCCATGTGTTTCCGCCAACGCCACCGGAACGCTACGATACCGGAAATGAGCATGTGGACAACATGCTGAATACGGCTGCGGATGTATATGCCCGGAGTGAACTGGCGGCACCACAGCGGTTTACCGTGATGGAGACAGACGATGGCTATGCGGTTTGGGATGATATTCAGGACGGCATTCATGTGGAACCGGATGGTGTTAGCGAAGAGTTTACCAGCGAATGGGAGGCAGAGACTTACCGCCAGCAACTGATTGAAAAAGTTCAGGAACGAGAAGCAAAAGACTGGCTCTATGTTGAACAGAGCAAGCAGAATTTGCAGCAGGACATTCCATTTTCGGATGTGGAATCCGAAGAAGCACCGGAATCGGCTCACGCAGAGACAGATCCTCTGGTACTGGAAATGCAGGAACACGCCAGAGAACTTGCCAGAGAGTCAGGATATGCACCGGATGAACGATTTGTTGTCACGATGACCGGCGAGAACTTCCCGGATTCTAAGGATGCGTTTACCATCTGGGATTATGTTAAAGAAGAGTATTACGGATATTCGGACGGAAAAGTGCAGACATTTGCCGATTATGTGAGTGCGTCAGAGGCGTTGCAGGAGATTCGCAGCAGAGCTATGGAGGCTGAAAAAGAGCCTGCAACTGTGCAGCCAGAACCGGCAGCTCCGGTGCAGCCGGATTATCGTGTCGGCGATACGCTGTATCTGGACGGAAAGGCATTTACGATTGAAAAAGTCGGGCTTTTCGATGTGGAGCTTCGGGACCCGGATTCCGTGTATCCGATCTTCCGCTCGGAAAGCAAGGAAAATCTGGCAAGACTTTTGGGGCATGAGGAAAGTGTTCACCTGCACAATCTGGTGGTTGAGCTGAAGCCTGGAAAAGAAGAAGCGTTCCGGGCAGGGCATGAAGCAAAACATGCGGAGAACTACCGCATCAACAGCTTTCACCTCGGCGAAGGCAGTTCAAAGCAGAAATTCCGTGCCAACATGGATGCCATCTATACGCTGAAAACCTTGGAAAATCAGCACAGGGATGCGACACCGGAGGAACAGGAAACGCTGGCCAATTATGTCGGTTGGGGCGGTCTGGCAGATGCCTTTGACGCAGAGAAAACTGCCTGGACAGGCGAATATAAGGAGCTGAAAGCAGCTCTTACGGAAGAAGAATATGCCGCAGCCAGAGCTTCGACTCTGAATGCGCACTACACCAGCCCTACCGTGATCCGTGCAATCTATGAAGCATTGGACGGTATGGGATTTGAGAAAGGCAATATTCTGGAACCGTCGATGGGTGTCGGCAACTTCTTCGGTATGCTGCCGGATTCCATGCTGGGGAGCAGGCTCTATGGTGTGGAACTGGATTCCATCACCGGGCGTATTGCGCAAAAGCTGTATCCGCAGGCAGAAATCAAGGTGGCAGGCTTTGAGACCACCGACCGGCGTGATTTTTATGATCTGGCCGTGGGCAATGTGCCTTTTGGCAACTACCGTGTCAGCGATAAGCCATATGATAAACTCGGATTTTCTATCCACAACTATTTCTTTGCCAAGGCACTGGATCAGGTTCGGCCCGGTGGTATCGTGGCCTTTGTTACCAGCCGCTATACGATGGATTCCAAAAATCCGGACGCACGAAAGTATCTGGCGCAGCGGGCAGAATTGCTGGGAGCTATCCGACTTCCCAACAACGCATTCCGTGCCAATGCCGGTACGGATGTGGTGTCGGATATCATTTTCCTGCAAAAGAGAGACCATCCCATTGATATCGAACCGGATTGGGTGCATCTGGGGCTGACATCGGAGGGTATTACCCTCAACGGCTACTTTGTTGACCACCCGGAAATGGTGCTGGGTGAGATTACAACGGAAAGTACCCAGTACGGCAAGGAAGAATGTACGGTCATTCCGATTCCAGGTGCGGATCTGGGAGACCAGCTGCATGAGGCGGTGCAGCACATCGGCGGTCATTATGAAGCACAGGAGCTGGCACCGGAGGAGGAGTTGTCCTTGCAGGGCGAAACTATTCCGGCAGACCCCAATGTCAAGAACTTCTCCTATGCCGTAGTGGATGGGGATGTCTACTTCCGTGAGAACAGCATCATGCGGAAGGCTGACCTTTCTGCGACAGCCACCGGCAGGATCAAAGGCATGGTGGAGCTTCGCACCATTGTGCAGGAACTGATCGACTATCAGTTGAACGATTACCAGGAGGAAGCGATTGCCCAGAAACAGCGGGAACTGAATGTAGCCTATGACCGATTCGCCGATCAGTATGGGCTTATCAATTCCCGTGCAAATGCACAGGCTTTTTCGGAAGATTCGTCTTATTATCTGCTCTGCTCTCTGGAAAATGTGGATGAAAACGGCAGGCTGGAATCCAAGGCGGATATGTTCACCAAACGGACGATTCGACCGGAACGGGCTGTTACCAGCGTGGATACTCCGGCTGAAGCTCTGGCAATCTCCATTGGAGAGCGCGGCAGAGTGGATTTGCCCTATATGTCGGAGCTTTTAGGTACACCAGGGGAATATGAAAAAATCCAGCAGGAACTGCATGGTGTCATTTTCAAAGACCCGATGACGCAGGGCAGCGAGGAAACCGGCTGGGTAACAGCTGATGAATATCTGTCCGGCAATGTCCGGGAAAAGCTCCGCGTGGCAGAGTTGGCTGCGGCCTCTGACCCTGCCTTTGCGGTGAACGCGGAATATTTGAAGAAGGCACAGCCAAAAGACCTGGATGCTTCGGAGATTGATGTGCGTCTTGGTGCCACATGGGTCAATCGGGATTATATCCAGCAGTTTATGGAAGAAACCTTTGAACCGCCGTTCTATCTGCGCCGAAATATTGAAGTGAAATTCTCTCCCATGACGGCAGAATGGCAGATTACCGGCAAGAGTACACCGAGCCGGAACGATGTCCATGCCTATATGACCTACGGCACCAGCCGTGCCAATGCCTACCGGATTTTAGAGGATACGCTAAATCTGCGGGATATTCGTATCTACGATACCGTGGAGGATGCAGACGGTAAGCAAAAGCGAGTTCTGAATAAAAAGGAGACCACCCTCGCCCAGCAGAAACAGCAGGCCATTAAGGATGCGTTCCAGAATTGGGTGTGGAAAGACCCTTATCGCCGTGCGGAACTGGTGGAAAAGTATAACGAGCTGTTCAACAGTACCCGTCCTCGTGAGTACGATGGTTCTCATATCCGCTTTGGCGGTATGAATCCGGAGATCCGGCTGCGTGAACATCAGCAGAATGCCATTGCTCATGTACTGTACGGCGGCAATACGCTGCTGGCCCACGAGGTAGGTGCCGGCAAGACCTTCGAGATGGCCGCTTCTGCTATGGAGGCAAAACGGCTGGGACTGTGCCAGAAATCCATGTTTGTCGTTCCGAATCATTTGACCCTTCAGTGGGCAAACGAGTTCCTGCGCTTGTATCCGAGTGCAAAACTGTTAGTGGCAAGTAAAAAGGACTTTGAAACCGCCCGCAGAAAGAAGTTCTGCGCACGAATTGCCACTGGAGATTACGATGCGGTTATCATCGGGCATTCCCAGTTTGAGAAAATCCCGGTGTCCGCAGAACGGCAGGAGCGGATTTTGACTGCACAGATTGATGAAATCGAAAATGCCATTGCTGAGATGAAATCCCAGAATGGCGAACGTTTTTCCATTAAACAGATGGAAAAGACCCGGAAAGGATTGGAGGCGAGATTGGAGAAACTCCGGGCAACCGACCGAAAGGACGATGTGATTACCTTTGAGCAGCTGGGCGTAGACCGGCTGTTTGTAGACGAGGCACACGCGTTCAAGAACCTGTTCCTCTACACAAAAATGCGCAATGTTGCGGGCTTGTCCACATCGGAAGCGCAGAAATCTTCGGATATGTTTATGAAGTGCCAGTATATGGACGAGTTGACAGGCGGGCGCGGCATCATTTTTGCGACCGGCACCCCGGTCAGCAACAGCATGACGGAGCTTTACACCATGATGCGGTATCTCCAGTACGGCACATTGCAGCAGAAAGGGCTGACCCATTTCGACAGCTGGGCTTCTACCTTTGGTGAGACTACCACAGCCATTGAGCTGGCACCGGAGGGAACCGGATACCGGGCAAGAACAAGATTTGCAAAATTCTTCAATCTGCCGGAGCTGATGAACATGTTCAAGGAAGTGGCGGATATCAAGACTTCCGATCAGCTGCATCTGCCGGTGCCGGAGGCGAAGTTTGAAACCGTGGTAGTGCAGCCTTCGGAGCATCAGCAGGCGATGGTGGCGGAGCTTTCGGAACGGGCGGCGGCTGTACATTCCGGCGTGGTAGACCCGTCGGTCGATAACATGCTGAAAATCACATCGGACGGCAGAAAGCTGGGACTGGATCAGCGGCTGATGAATCCGCTTCTGCCGGATGACCCCAACAGCAAGCTCAACGCCTGTGTGCGGAATGTGCTTCGGATTTATGAGGAAGGACAGTCGGAGAAGCTGACCCAGCTGCTGTTCTGCGACCTCAGCACGCCGAAGAACGATGGAACCTTCAACGTGTATGAGGATATCCGTGCCAAACTCATCCAGTCCGGTGTACCGGAAGAAGAAATCGCATTTATCCATGATGCGGATACCGAGGCAAAAAAGAAAGATTTGTTTGCCAAAGTCCGTACCGGACAGGTGCGAGTGTTGTTGGGTTCGACACAGAAGATGGGCGCAGGCACGAACGTGCAGGACAGGCTGGTGGCCGTGCATCATCTGGATGTGGGTTGGCGGCCTGCGGACATGACTCAGCGAAATGGTCGTATCATCCGTCAGGGAAACCGCAACAAAGAAGTACAGGTTTATCAGTATGTGACGGAAGGAACCTTTGACGCCTACCTCTATCAGACACTGGAGAATAAGCAGAAGTTTATCAGTCAGATCATGACCAGCAAATCTCCGGTTCGTTCCTGTGATGATGTGGATGAACAGGCACTTTCCTATGCGGAGATCAAGGCACTTTGTGCAGGAGACCCGCAGATCAAGGAAAAAATGGACTTGGATGTAGATGTTGCAAGGCTGAAAGTGCTGAAAGCAGATCATCAGAGCCAGCAGTACCGATTGGAGGATAAGTTGATGAAATATTTCCCTGCGGAGATTGAGAAAACGCAGGGGTTCATCAAGGGCTTTCAGTCGGATATTCGGACGGTGGCGGCACATCCGCTGCCGGAAGAAGGGTTCTGCGGCATGGAAGTGAATGCCACACGCTTTACTGAAAAAGCCGAGGCCGGTGAAGCAATCCTCGCGGTTTGTAAAGCTAATCAGAGTCTGGAGCCGGTGCCGCTTGGCAACTATCGTGGTTTCAAGATGGAACTGGCATTTGACAGCTTCCAGAAAGAGTATCAGGTGCTGCTGAAAGGCGAGATGACCCACCGGATACCCATCGGCACCAGTGCTGCGGGCAATATCCAGCGTCTGGACAATGCTCTTGCCGGGATTCCTGCAAGGCTGGAAAAGGCGGAACAGCAGTTGGACAATCTTAGTAGCCAGCAGGAAGCGGCGCAGGCCGAGCTTGGAAAGCCATTTCCCCAGGAGGCAGAACTGGCAAAAAAGAGTGCAAGACTGGCAGAACTGGACGCACTGCTGAATATGGATGACCGTGGAAACGATGATCCAGACCGTGAGAAAACAACGGAAAAGCCGTCTGTCCTGGCAGAGCTGCGCGACCGTGTAGGGCGCATTCCGCCGATGACACATCGAGATGATGAGGAGGTGACACTATGAGTGTTCGGGAACACTGGATCAATGTCCGGGTAAACCCGGAAGAGCTGGCGAGAATTCGTGAAAAGCAGAAAGAATTAGGCATCCGCAATACCGGTGCCTATATGAGAAAGATGGCGATGGACGGGTACTGCGTAAATCTTGATTTGTCGGATGTGGCGCAGGTATCCACACTTCTTCGCCGATGCAGCAACAACCTGAACCAGTACGCAAAACGCGCCAATGAATCTGGAAGCATCTATGCGGAGGATATCCGGGATTTGCAGAAGCGACTGGATGAACTCTGGGAGATGCAAAAGCTGATCTTAAAGAGGCTTTCTGGTATTCGATGACGGCGCAAACGTGCGGAATTTCTATTGCACATGGCACAGATGAAACAGTCTGTGTCATTACATATTTTTTGCAGGTCTTCCTGTTGACATCGTGGTGTTTGGCAAGCGGGTACAGTAAAATGAAGATGAAAAGAAAAACGAAGGGGTGAAATCCATGAAGATCGTATGTTTTTTGTTGAAGCTGATGCTGAAAATCCTGTTGCTGCCAGTTGCGTTTCTGCTGCGATTTCTATGCTTTATCTGGAATCTGCTGATGCAGCTATCCCTGTGGGTGCTTTCGCCGATCATGCTGTTCGTTTTTGGCTGCGGCATCTATTCGGTGGTTCGGGCGAGCTGGACGGATGTGTTCCTGCTGACCCTGATTGAGATGGGGCTGTTCGCAGCTGCGGTTGGTGCGGGCGGCATCATGGAACTGATGGAACAGCTGTGTGAGCGTGTAGAGGATGTTTTGACAATTTGAGTTCAGGAGGGATTCGATGGATATTCAGTTTATGAAAGATTATTATGATTTACGGTACGAGGAAACAGATGGAGAGAATCATTTTGTGGAAGAGACTGCTTATCAGGAAAAACAGTCTGAGCAATCGAAGATGGAAGACCAGCTGATGGAAATGGTGGGCGGCAGCGAATCTAATGTGTGGAAGCTGTACGAAAGCATTATGTGCGTCTATTTCGATATGGAAGAAATCATCAAGCAGGCCGTTTATTTGCAGGGAGCTTATGATCGGGAACGGATGTTAAAATGAGAATAGTGAATTGGTAAGAGCTGCCTTCGGGTAGCTCTTTTTAGATGGAGGAATATGAAAATGGCGGCTACAAGACTAATTGCGCTGCATATCAATAAAGGAAAGACGATAGCGCAGTGTCTGGCTGACCGTACTGATTATTCTGAGAATGCAGCAAAGACGGAAGATGGAAAATATATCAGCGCGTATGCCTGTGACGCAAAGACCTGTGATGAAGAATTTCTGCTTTCTAAACGGCAGTATGAGCATATCACCGGTAGAACCCAGGCGCATGATGTGATTGCATATCAGATTCGGCAATCCTTTAAGCCCGGAGAGACCACGCCGGAGGAGGCGAATAAGGTTGGGTATGAGACGGCCATGCGATTCACCAAGGGAAAACACGCATTTATCGTGGCTACCCATGTTGATCGTGCGCACATTCATAACCATATTATTTTTAATTCAACTACATTAGACTGCACCAGAAAATTCCGAGATTTTCGCTTATCCGGTCTTGCGCTGGCAAGGCTCAGTGATATCGTCTGCCTGGAACACCGGTTGTCGGTCATTGTCCGAAAGCCCTACGGGGAGCGGAAGAAGAGAACGGAATACCCGGAGAAAAAGTCGCAGCGGGATGAAATCTGTGAGGCCATTGATGCAGCATTGGAAAGAAAGCCAAAAGACTTCCAGGAACTGATTGGAATTTTGCAGGAAGCAGGGTACGAGTATAAAGATGGAAAGCAGCCTGCACTGCGGGGAAAAGGCCATGCCAGATTTGCCCGTTTCCGTTCTCTTGGTAAAGGATATTCGGTTGAAGAACTCTGTGGAGTGATTGCCGGGAATGCGGTTCATAAAAGCAAATTTGCAGAGAAAACCCGCACAAGCGCACGGTCAGCACAGGTGCATCAGAAGGCGGAGCTGTCGTTCCTGATTGATGTCCGTGCCAAAATGCAGGCAGGCAAAGGCGCAGGATATGCGCGTTGGGCGAAAGTCTTTAATCTGAAGCAGATGGCAAAAGCCATGATGTTCATGGAGGAGCATGGAATCAAGAGTTATGCAGAGCTGAAAGAAAAAGCAGATGAAATTTCTGAAAAATGCGCTGCGCTGCTGGAATCTGTAAAGGCAGATGAGGCACGGATGTCGGAAGTGTCGGTGCTGCGGAAGCATCTAATCAATTATGCCAAGACAAAAGATGTTTTTGCCGCGTATAAAGCATCCGGCTACAATCAGGAGTTCTATGAAGCGCATCGGGATACGCTGGCCTTACGCAGCGCAGCGAAAAAGGCGTTTGATGCTTATAAGAAAGAGAATGGCTCTGACAAAAAGCTCCCGCGCATCAGCGAGCTGAACGCAGAGTATGCGATGCTCCTGGAACGAAAGAAAAGCTCCTATGCAGAGTACCGCAAGACCAAATCGGAAATGCAGGATTGGCTTGTGGCGCAGAAGATTGTGCAGGAAATCCTGAAAGAGGACGAACAGAAGAAAGAGCAGCTGCATGAGCAGGGAGAAGAAAATAGAGAGAATAGTAGATGATGGAATGCAGTGCAGGACAGAAAAATCTTCCTGCGCTGCTTTTTTTTGCGCGTATCAAAATACAGGCACCCTGTGTGCATAATAATGTACATTGCATCTGTCATTCTATGTTTGGAAGATATATAATAATATCGAAGCGAATGATGAGAATGTTCTAAATACAAAAAGAAAGAGGAAGACAAGATGGCAGTATGGAGATTACAGGTGAATACAGGAGGCACAAATGTTGCCGACTATTGCTTGAAAAATCATGTCGCAGCAATGGGATGGAGTCTTCGTGAATTAACCCAGGCAGAACGTTCTGGGATACATACATTTTTGGATTACTGTAATCTGGCAAGAACTCAGTACAAATCATTCGACAGTGTATGCCGCATGGTAGAGGATGTGAAAGAAGGAGACCTCCTATGGATGCGCTCAAGAAATGAAGGGAAATACTATATTGCGAGAGTTAAGGCGAACAGTACCTGGGTGTTTCGCGAAGATGCAGTACAGATGGATGCAGCGAATCAGTTGACCAATATAGACTGGTATCCAGCTACAGATAAGGCAGATGAAGAATCTGTTCCTGGTGCTGTGGCAACATCATTTATTATGGGTTCAACCATCCAGAGAATTAAGAAAAATGGAGTGGAAGAATACAGTCAGATGTTGTATAACCGTGTCCACGATTCAGCGCTGGATCTATTCAATTATCCCGATCCAGCCCTCTCGTTATGTGAGAAGCATTTTTACAGCCTGCTTCAGCCGGAAGATGTTGAGGATTTACTTGCGCTGTGGCTGTATGATACGAAAGGTTACGTTTGCATTCCATCGACAAATAAAATTGCTACGCCAAAGTATGAGTGCGTTTTGGTTGATCCAAATGACCTGAACCGAAAGCATATTTACATTCAGGTAAAGAAGGGTGATGTTGATCTCAATACAGATGACTATTCCGGCCTGAATGGTGAAGTGTATTTGCTTACAACAGAAGGAAACGTTCAGAATGCACAGAAATATTCAAATGTGAAAGTAGCAGATCCAACGGTTATCTATGAATTTGCGATCAATCCGGATAAGTCTCATATCATTCCGGAGAATGTTTTATACTGGGTGAAGTTTCTGACAGAAATAGAAAATAATCGTTTGAAGTTTTCTGCGTGTAAAGGAATCATGTTTGATACGAATATCTCGTATTCAGATACAAATGAATCCGAGATGATTCTCGGAAACAAAATAGCGGCATATGGAGATGCCAAACGGTATATCGACAGCTTTCGCAAAGATGACTATGCTCTTTTTTATTCCAAAGGAAGAGGAATTATTGCAGTTGGACAGATAGTTACAGACACACCAACGGAAGTGGGTGATGAAAAATATCATAGTGTCAGAATGATTGTGCCGGAAAATTTCAATGGAGATGTTAAAGCATTGCCTGCTCTTTCTCCGAATGAGATTAAAACAATTTTGAAGCGGAATTTTTATTGGGCATCGACAATCAAAACACCATTCCTTACAGGAGTACAGGTTGAGATGTTGATTCGTGAACTGAAAAAGAAGCATATCTAACGAGGCGGCAGAAGGGGGGAGAAATAAGCAATGCCCTTACAGATTATCAGAAACGATATTACAAAAATGAGCGTTGACGCAATCGTCAATGCTGCCAATACTTCTCTTTTGGGCGGCGGCGGTGTGGATGGCTGCATTCATCGCGCTGCAGGTCCGGAGCTGCTGGTGGAATGTGAAACGCTCCACGGCTGCAAGACCGGGAGCGCAAAAATCACGAAGGGCTACAAGCTGCCCTGCAAATATGTCATTCACGCAGTCGGTCCGCGCTGGTATGACGGGCGGCATGGTGAGCGCGAACTGCTGATCTCCTGCTATCGGACATCGCTCATGCTGGCGAAGGAATACGGATGTGAATCGGTTGCGTTCCCGCTGATTTCCTCCGGCATTTTCGGCTATCCAAAGGATCAAGCCCTCAAGGTTGCGATTGACACCATCAGCAGTTTCCTTCTTGAAAACGAAATGACGGTGTACATCGTCATCTTCGACCGCAAAGCCTATCAGATCAGCGGGAAGCTATTTGCTGATATTGCAGCGTACATAGATGACCGCTATGTGGACGAGCATACCGATAGTCGTTCTGAGCGTCTGCGCAGAATGAGTGCCTTCCGGATGGAAGAACCCAAGCAGGTTGTTGGATTTGAGGCAAATTTGCCAGACCTCCCAATCCTGTACAATGTTAATGTGGGACATGCGTATCCTATTGGTGTTTTTCCGTTGGGTCTGCGATACGAAATTGATTGCGATAACAAAATGCTCACTTTGCTGGAAAGTGCAACAGCGTAACAAATTCCAGTTTGTCGTACCAGCTGAGAAATGAGGTAGAAACCACCCGAACCAATCAAGGAGTAATACCATGGATATCGACGCAAAATTGAGGCCGCTGTACCTTCTGCAGATCCTGCAGGAGCGCACGGATGAGGACAATTATCTGACCACCGCCCAGCTGGCCAGCATTCTGAAGCAGCGCTACGGCATGGAGCCCCACCGGACCACCATCAAAGGCGACATCGAGGTGCTGCAGCAAGCCGGGTTCGGCATCGATGAGCGGCGCTCTACCCAGAACCAGTATCGCTACCTGGAGCGTGAATTCGAGATCGCCGAGCTGAAGACCATAATCGACGCCATTGCCTCCTCCAAATTCATCCCCGAAGAAAAAAGCGATGCCCTCATCAAAAAGGTCACCGCTCTGGCCGGTATCTATAAGGCTCGGGATCTGAAGCGCAATGTGGTCGTGGACGGCCGGGGGAAGCTGGAAAACAAGCAGATTTTACATCATCGACACCATCAACGAAGCCATCAATCAGCATAAGAAGATCCGCTTCCGGAAGATCGAATACAACGTGAAGAAGGAGCGTGTGCTCCATCACGGCGGAGAGAAATACACCTTCAGTCCCTACTCCTTGGTCTGGGACGGCGACAATTACTATGTGGTGGGCAATTCGGACAAGTACGAGAACATCGGCAGCCATCGGGTAGACCGCATTGCGGAGCAGCCGGAGATTCTCGACGAGCCTGCGGTGCCGCCCAAGGCCGGTTTTTCCGTCGAAAAGTATGTGAAAACCACCTTCCGGATGTACAACGCCCCGCGCAAAGAGGTGGAGTTGCTCTGCGACAACGGCGTGATGGATGCAATCATCGACCAGTTCGGGCCGGATGTTCACACCTACGCCGGAGACCTGCAGAATTTCCGGGTCATTGAGGAAGTTGCCGTTGGCAAGGTGTTCTTCAACTGGATCTTTGGCTTCGAGGGCAAGGTGCGCATCAAAGCTCCGGCGGACGTAAAAGAGCAGTACCGGCAGATGGTGGAGAATGCGGCAAAGGTTCTTTGAGCAGATGATCGGAAACAGATGTATTCCGTAGTGGACACTTGACAAAGACGCAGGGGGCGCCGGTCGGATCGGCACCCCCTGTTTTCTTCGTATTTTCTTATGAGAGGACTTCTTCGTTTTTCATTGGATTGCAGATCAGCAGCAAAAGAACCGCTATTATTGCGCTGACCACATCCGCTACTGCCTGCCCCATCAGTACGCCGTTGTAAGCAAAGAGCTTCACGCAGACCAGCAGTGCCGCAACGAAGGCCACGCCTTGACGGCTGATGGACAGCACAAAGGACGGAGCCACTTTTCCGGTGGACTGAAACAGTACCGTCAACAACAGCACGATACCGGCAAACACCGTGCTGACTGCCTGCCAGCGGAGCATTTCGGCACCGGCGGCGATCATCGCGGCGTCCTTGAGGAACACAGACATCAGCGGCGCAGCAAACAGACAGAGTATCGCCGTCAATACAAGGGAAAATACAGACAGAAAACAGATGCAGAAGCGCACCAGCTTTTTCATATCACTACGCTTGCCCGCCCCATACAGGTAGCCAAACAGTGGTACACCGCCGAAAGCAAAGCCGGTCAGAACCAGTTGGGCGATCATGTTGATTTTCAGGACGATGCCCATGGCAGCGATCTTGTCGTTGCCATAGGGAAGCAGAAATTGATTCATGACGATGACGCACAAACTCTGCATAAGATTACTCAAGGCCGCCGTCACGCCTACACCAAGAATCTGCCGCAGCTCGTCCCCTTCAACCCTGCACTGAGCCGGGTTAACGGACAGACAGCGGCTCTTTTTGTGCAGCAGCCAGAGAAAATAGAGCACGCTGCAAAGGTAGCCAATCACCGTTGCGATCGCTGCGCCCATTGCGCCCATGCCGAAGGCGGAGATCAGAATGGGGTCGAGGATGATGTTGACGACTGCTCCGATCACCGTGCCAATCATGGATTCCGTGGACATTCCCTCACAGCGGACAAGGCTGGAGTGGATGAAGCTCAAAACCATAATAGGCGCACAGAGCACCAGCACAATGTAGTAATCAAAGGCATGGGGCAGCGTGTCAGCATCCGCTCCCAGCAGGGATAGAATTGGCTTGTGAAAGACAGACATGACGATTGCCAGTACAACGCCGGTGACCATAGCAATGTAAAAGCAGAAGGAGCTGACTCGCTTCACGCCGTCCGCATCCTGCTTGCCCAGCATCCGGGAAATGAGGGAGCTTCCGCCCTGACCATAGATGTTGCCGAAGGCCATCAGCGCAGTAAACACCGGCGAGCACAGCGACACTCCGGCAATCAGGTTGGTGTCATTGGTTTGTGCAATGAAAAAAGTGTCCGCCAGATTGTAGATCAGCGTGACCACAAGACCCAGAACCACGGGGAATGCCATCTTAAAATAGCTGCGATATAAGTGCTTGGTATCAAAGAGAGAATCCATATTTTTACCTCCAACAGACAATATTATATCGATTCCCCTTGAAAAAGTTTGTGCCATGTGGCACAATAAAAGAAAAAAGGTGCGGGCAGTGAGAACGATTCAGAGCAAAGTCATATTGGAGCAGTATTATCAGGAGCAGCAGAAAAACTTTCAGCAGCGGCCACCGGCGCTGCAAGCGGTGGAATTTCAAAAGGGCGAGTTGCTCAACAGCCCGATGTTTCCGCTGGACTGCTTTTATATCATCGTGAAGGGCAGCGTTTCCATCTATGATCTGACGGAGGGTGGCACTGCACGCTATATTTCAAAAGCCGGAGTCGGAACTTTGCTGGGAGATATAGAGTTCAGCGGAGCGGATAAGCAGCCATTCTTTACCGAGGCGGCAGAGTCTGTAATCTGTCTGGCAATGCCGTTTCGGGAAAATCAAAGCGCTCTGGAAAACGATCCGGTTTTTCTTCGCTTTGTGTTAGGCCAGTTGGCGCAGAAGCTGTCGCTTTCCGCTGTAATGGATGCCGCAGCGCAGACGCTGGAGGAAAAGGTGCTGTTTTTCCTGCGGACGGTTCAGCCGGATCATGCAATTACTTCGGTGAACCATGCGCTTCAGCCGCTCCATTGCAGCCGTCGCCAGCTTCAGCGGGTGCTGAAAAAGCTGTGCGAGGAAGGACTGCTCCAGAAAACCGGACGAGGATGCTACCGATTGAGGGAGCAATAAAATCATGACACGCATCAAAATAAAACTGCCTGTTCTGCAGGACCTGCGGACTTCAAGGAGACAAAATGGAAAAGAACATTGAAATGACAGAAGAAAAAACCAGGCTCCGCTGCCGGTGGTGCAATCTGGCCAACCCCCTCTATGTCCGCTATCACGATGAGGAGTGGGGCGTGCCGTGCCACGATGACCACGCTCTGTATGAGCTGCTGATTCTGGAATCCTTTCAGGCAGGGCTGAGCTGGGAGACAGTGCTGAACAAGCGGCAGCGATTCCGGAAGGTCTACGACGGCTTTGACTTGGACACGGTCTGCGCCTACGGCGAGGAAAAGATCGCCCAGCTGCTCTCTGACGAGGGCATCATCCGCAACCGGCTGAAAATCCGGGCCAGTGTCAAAAACAGCCGTGTCTTCCGGGACATTCAGGAAGAATACGGCGGTTTTGACTCCTATATTTGGGGCTGGACAGGCGGGAAAATTATCCACGAAAATAACCCCGCCGTTACCACCAGCCCGCTGTCCGACGCCGTTTCCAAGGACCTGAAAAAGCGAGGCATGGCCTTCGTGGGCTCCACCATCATCTACGCCTATTTGCAGGCCATCGGCGTCATCAATGCCCACAGCGACGACTGCTGGCTGCATACGGATCCGGTGTAAACGGAATCATCCATCCTATTACCAAGTAGTTAAGCAATAGTGTATCGTAAAAATATCAATGGCTAAACAGTTCGAAGAAAAGAATTATACCCTACTATACCCTTGATTTCGGGGTATAGTGGGGTATAATTCTTTATAGAATCCTATCTCACAGGCGGTGCGCTATGGACTTATCTGAGATGCAAACCCGGGCGGCGGAGCTGGAACAGCAGATTTCCTTTTTGCCAGCCGGTTCTATTACGAAGAAAACCGTCAACGGAAAGGAATACTTTTACCACCGTTGGACGGAGAACAAAAAGCGACGGGAGAAGTATATTCCCGCTGACGAATTGGAGAATTTCCGCGCCCAAATCGAGCGGCGGAAGGCGCTGGAGCAGGAGCTGAAGGCGCTGAAAAAGCAGCTGCCCAAGGCGAAATCTGCGAACCTTTCCGCGTTTACTACCAATGTCCGCACCGGCGAGGCGCTGCGCTCCTTTGCGGCGTCTATTCGCGGCTATGCGCAGGCGGATGCACTGATC
>ERZ836358.611-NODE-611-length-43376-cov-28.424182_pt1 | contig 43376 bp, 39 predicted proteins | sample MGYA00519942_ERZ836358 | MGnify/ENA primary metagenome ERZ836358 (study PRJEB31850, sample SAMEA3708798) | human gut metagenome | biome: human gut; feature: human-associated habitat; material: faeces | place: China | collected 2014 ...
AATAAGCCGAAAGCTTGACCAAAGCGCAGGCTCAGTGAGCTTTCGAAGGATTGCAGAGGAACACAGTGTTCAGTTTTCAAGGTATATGGAAGACAAGTTGGTTTTGATTGCGACGAGGGTCCACCTGTTCCCATCCCGAACACAGAAGTTAAGCTCGTCCGCGCCGACAATACTTGCAGGGTGACTTGCCGGGAAGATAGGTAAAGCCAACATGAAAAAAACCGCTTCGCTTTCGCGAGGCGGTTTTTTGTTCCCTTCCGGACATTTCCAACAATAATATTTCGGTAAACACACTTTCTTCCCTTTGTGCTATAATCAAAAAAGGAAGGAGGGAATGCTATGGGGAACCGAATTTTGCTCATCGAGGACGATGCCGCCATTGCGCAAACGCTGAAGCTGAATCTGGAATGCGCGGATTATAACGTGACCGGCTTTGACAACGGTCTTTCGGCCTGCGATGCATTGGCGAAAGATCACGACTACGATCTGGCGCTGCTGGATATGATGCTTCCCGGCATGGACGGTTTTGCTCTGCTGCCCAAGCTGCGGGAGTGGGGCATTCCGGTGATCTGCCTGACGGCCATGGCGGATGCGCAGCACGAGGTCCAGGGCCTCCGGGGCGGGGCGGAGGACTATATCGCCAAGCCCTTTGATATGCTGGCCCTGATGGTGCGGATGGAGAAGGTGCTGAAGCGCAGCGGAAAGCTGAACGAGGTCTACCACTTCCGGGACCTGACCCTGGACAGGGCCAACCGCCGCCTGACCAGGGCAGGGGAAGAAATCTACCTGCCGCCCCTGGAATTCGATGTGCTGGCGGTGCTCATGAAGAACAAGAACCGTACCGTATCCCGGGACCGGATCTTGAATGAGATCTGGGGAGAGGATTATTTTGGGGATATCCGTACGGTGGATGTTCGCATTGCGAATCTGCGGAAAAAGCTGGGGCTGTCCGAGGAAATACGAACCATTTCCAAGGCGGGCTACCGCTTGGAGGAACGCTGATGCTGAAAACAAAGTTGACGGCCCTCTGCGCGGCCCTCCTGCTGGGGGTTGCGGTCTGCCTGTCGGCGGCCATGCTCTGGCAGGTGCGGGAGCAGGCCTATGGCAGCCTCCTGCAAAATTCGGAAGAAACTCTGGAAGATATGCTTTCCAATTTTGATGCACCGGCTTTTCGGGCCCTTTCCGGGGAGACCACGGCGGCAGCTCAGCGGGCGCAGCTGATCTATGCCTTCCGCAGCTGCGGCGTTCCCGGCAGCGCCCTGCTGGTGGGGGAGGAATGCCTGTATGCTGCCACGCCCATCCACCCGGAAAGCTATCTGGATCTGTCCGGCACTGGGGTGCAGTCCGTCCGGGCCCAGGTGCAGGGAAGGCATTTCCTGATCCTGGGAAAGACCGTGGATATCCGGCAGACCCGGTGCGGCATTTACCTGGTCCGGGATGCGGACGATATTCATGCCCGGCTCTGGCAGCTGGGCGGCCGCTTTGCCCTGCTGGCGGCGGGCATTGGCCTGGTGGGCCTGGGGGCCGTTCGCCTGGTCATCTCCCGGGCGCTGGGGCCTCTGTCGGAATTGACCCGGGCCACGGAGTGCATTGCAGGGGGCAGCTACAGCCAGCGGGTTCCCATCCGCTCCCGGGACGAACTGGGGCTTCTGGCGGAGAACTTCAACCGCATGGCCGGGGCGGTGGAAAACCATGTGGCCGCCTTGCAGGAGCAGAACGCCCGGCAGAAGCTGTTCATCGGGGCCGTGAGCCATGAGTTGAAAACGCCCTTGACCTCCCTGCTGCTGAACGTAAACACCCTGCAAACCGTCTACCTCCCGGAAGAAAAGCAGGCGGCCCTGCTGAACAGCATGGATTCTCAGCTCCACTGGCTGGAAACCATGGTGAAGAAGCTGCTGACGCTGCTGTCCCTGCAAAAGAACGCAAAATTGGCGGAAGTCTCCGTGCCCGTCCTTTTGGAGCAGGTGCGCCTGCTCACCGGGGAGGTCTGCGCAAAATACGGGGTAGCCCTGAAAATCCAATACCGGGTGGAAACGCTTTTCCTGGACAAAGATCTGCTTTGCAGCGCCCTGGTGAACCTGGTGGAGAACGGGGCCAAGGCCTCCAAGCCCGGGGACTGCATTGAAATTCTGGCGGACAGCACCGGCTTCACGGTGACGGACCATGGCCGGGGAATTCCGGAAAAGGACCTGGCCCGGGTCACGGACCCCTTTTACATGGGAGACCCCTCCCGCAGCAAGCAGTCCGGAGGCTTCGGCCTGGGACTGGCCCTGGTAAAGGAGATCGCCGCCGCCCACGGCGGCACCCTGGAGCTGACCAGCAGACCGGGGCAGGGGACGGCGGCAAAAATCCGGCTGCCGAAGCCGTAATCAAACGGTAATGTGCCGGTAACCTCTTTTCCCGGGGGCTATGGTATGCTGGGACCATCCCAAGAACAAGAAAGGATGTGCCTTTATGAAAAAGAAAACCATGCGCATGTTGTCCGCCGCCTTGGCGGTGACCCTGCTGTCCGGCTGCGGTGCGGCCCAGACAAACACCCCGGCGGAGACCAGCGTCAACCAGGCCATGCTCCTGGAGAAGAGCGCCCAGCCCCAGGAAAGCGCCTACACCTTCCCCGAAAAATTCACCGGGGACTGGACAGGCCAGGAGGGCAAGCTGACCATCCACGCGGACGCCCAGGTGGTGGCAGAGCTGGGAACGGCGTTGCCCACGGCCACGGTGGAGCCCCGGGAGTTTACTCAGGAGGATGTGGACAACCTGCTGAAGGTGCTCCTCAAGGGGGAGCCGCTGTATGGCTACACGCAGACAAAGCAGGAGTGCCAGGATTCCATTGACTATGCCAACTCCGACCAATGGCATGGCGACCCGGATGCCCCTGAGCAGACCCCCGAAGAGCTGGAAAAGCGTCGGCAGAGTGTCATTGCCTATTACACAGAAAAAATGAAAACAGCCCCGGAGGAGAAGCCTGTTATCCATGGATTCTATGATTCCGACGAACCCAATGAGGTCAGTGGAACCGCAACAGTGGACGGAACGGAATGGGAAGTTTCTATTTGTAATGATATAGATGGCGGCTGGACGGCGGCTTATATCGAGCGCACAGACTGCAAGTATCGGAAATATGATGCCCCGCTTTCGGCTGTGTCGAAGGAAGAGGCCGTTGCCCAGGGTAACGCTCTGATGCAGGAATTGGGCATTGGCTATGCATTGGTTGATGCGCAGCCGAGCCAAGAGTATGGAGAGGTAGGAAATCGAATCTGGAAGTTATACTATGCCCCCTCAGTAAATGGAATTCCTGTTTCCGGCAGTCGTATGGATCGGATGGAAACGTGGGATGATGGGACGCAGCATCCGCGATATCAGTATTGGGTTTACTCGGCCAGCGAGGAAATCAATCCGGATACCGTATCCTGGAAACTGGAAAGTATTTATCTGGACGTAAGCAAGGAAGGGATCTTGTCCTTCCACTGGATGGCTCCCAGCACCCAGCCGATGGTGCAGCAGGAGCAGAGCACATTGCTTCCCTTTGAAGAGATCGCAGCTATTGCGGATACCATGCTGCCGGAGGTCATTCAGGGGCCGGATGGGCGCGTACTGGTGGAAGTGGATCAATACAACGGCTTTGACACCCGGATGGACGTGGACATCACAAAGGTCTCCCTGTCGCTCATGCGCATCCGGGACAAGGGCTCCTTGCAGGGCATCATTGTCCCCGTGTGGGATTTCTGGGGCACTTCGGACTGGTATGATGCCGAACCCAACGCCTATGGCTATCATGAAAAAGGCATGAGATATGAGTTCCAGCCCATGCTGACCCTGAACGCCGTGGACGGAACCGTAGTAGACCGGCAGCTGGGGTACTGAGACGTACTTATAGATAGAAAAATCCCGGGAGAATTGCTCTCCCGGGATGCTTTTTGCCTGTTTTGCTTAGAATTCGCACTTCTTGGCGATGTAATCCTTCAGCTCGCTGACGGGGATTCTCACCTGCTCCATGGTGTCGCGGTCGCGGACGGTGACGCAGTTGTCGGCAGGGGTGTTCTCGTCGCCCACGGTCTGGAAGTCCACGGTGACGCACAGGGGGGTGCCGATTTCGTCTTCCCGGCGGTAGCGCTTGCCGATGGAACCGGCGTCGTCAAAGTCCACCATGAAGTCCTTTTGCAGCATGTGGTAGATCTCTTCGGCCTTGGGGCTCAGCTTCTTGCTCAGGGGCAGGATGGCAGCCTTGAAGGGGGCCAGAGCGGGGTGCAGGTGCAGCACGGTGCGGATATCGGGGTTGCCCTTCTTGTCCTGACCCACAACCTCCTCGTCGTAGGCTTCGCACAGGAAGGCCAGTGCCACACGGTCGCAGCCCAGGGAAGGCTCGATGACATAGGGGATATAGTGCTCACCCTTCTCCTGGTCGAAGTACTCCAAGCTCTTGCCGGAGGCCTCCTGGTGGCGGCCCAGGTCGTAATTGGTCCGGTCCGCAATGCCCCACAGCTCCCCCCAGCCGTTGCCGAAGGGGAACTGGTACTCAATGTCGGTAGTAGCCCGGGAATAGAAGGCCAGCTCTGCGGGTTCGTGATCCCGCAGCCGCAGGGAATCCTCCTTGATGCCCAGGGAGATCAGCCAGTTCTTGCAGAAGTCCTTCCAGTAGGCGAACCACTCCAGGTCGGTGCCGGGCTGGCAGAAGAACTCGCACTCCATCTGCTCAAATTCCCGGGTACGGAAGGTGAAGTTGCCCGGGGTGATCTCGTTCCGGAAAGCCTTGCCCACCTGGCACACGCCGAAGGGCAGCTTTTTCCGGGTGGTGCGCTGGATGTTGGCGAAGTTTACGAAAATGCCCTGGGCGGTTTCGGGCCGCAGATAGACGGTGGAGGAGGAGTCCTCGGTGACGCCGATCTGGGTCTTGAACATCAGGTTGAATTTGCGGATGGGGGTGAAGTTGTGCTTGCCGCAGTTGGGGCAGACCACTTCCTCGTGCTCGGCCACGAACTTGTCCATTTCCTCAAAGCTCATGGCGTCCACATTGACGCTCTTCCCCGCCTCGCAGGCCTCGATCAGCTTGTCCGCCCGCTGCCGGGAGCCGCAGCCCTTGCAGTCCACCAGAGGATCGGAGAAGTTGCCCACGTGGCCGGTGGTGACCCAGGTGGTGGGGTTCATGAGAATGGCGGCATCCAGACCCACATTGTAGTCGGATTCCTGGACGAATTTCTTCATCCACGCCTTCTTCACGTTGTTTTTGAATTCCACGCCCAGGGGGCCGTAGTCCCAGGCGTTGGCCAGGCCGCCGTAGATTTCGGAGCCGGCATAGACGTAGCCTCTGTTTTTGCAGAGGTTTACGATCATATCGAGTGTTTTTTCACTGTTTTTCATGTGTTTGTCCCCCAGTTGTTTTTTTCGGAGTTTGCACCCATTATACTCTGGGCCGGGGATGAAATCAAGGAAAATCCGCAGATGTTGAGAAAAAAGCGCAAGTCAACCAAGAAACCGGGAATAGAATGGGGGGAATATGGGGATGCTTTCATAAACAGAGGAGATTATTAGTTGACAGTTGACAGTGGACAGTTGACAGTGATGTCTAAATTGACAATGGACAATGGACAATTGACAATTTTTGGTATATCGATGGTACCCCCCAATTGACAATTGTCCATTGTCAATTGTCAATTGGGGGAAAACTGTCAACTGTCCACTGTCAACTGTCAACTTCTTACGAACGCGAGGTGCTTTTATGATCCTATCCTACATCCGCACCGTCATTCTCTATCTTATCCTCATTCTGGTCATTCGGCTCATGGGCAAGCGGCAGATCGGGGAGATGGAGCCGGCGGAATTTGTGGTGACCATGCTGGTGGCCAATCTGGCGGCCATCCCCATGCAGGATGCGGGCATCCCCCTGCTGACGGGCCTGATCCCAATCTTAACGGTGCTGGGGGTGGAGCTGGTGCTGTCCTGGCTCATGCTGTGCAGCGGCCCTTTGCGCCGCCTGTTCTGCGGCAAGCCCGTGCTGCTCATTGACGATGGGCGGCTGCTCCAGGGCAATCTGCGGCTGACCCGGGTGACCCTGGACGAGCTCTTCGGCAAGCTCCGGGAGAAGGACATCCTGGACATTACCCAGGTCCAGTATGCCATTCTGGAGACGGACGGCAATCTCTCCGTCTTTCCCTATGCGCAGTTCGCCCCTGCCAGTGCCAAGGATGCGGGGGTTCGGGTGAAGGAGAATTCGCTGCCCATTGTGGTGGCGGAGGATGGGCGGCTGTTCCCGGAGAACCTGCAAAAGGCGGGGAAGGATCTTCCCTGGGTGGAGCAGACTTTGGCCACCCATGAGGCGGTGCTGGAGGATACCCTGCTGCTGATCGTAGACGGCAGCGGGAAAGTGGTGTTTGTGCGGAAGGAGCGGCTATGACAAGAGGCATCATTGGCTGCGTGATTTTGGCCCTGCTGCTGGCGGCGGGACTGGGCGTCCAGTGGGCAGTGGAAGCCCTGCAGGCCCCCATCACCGGGGAGCTGACCCAGGCGGCCCAGGCGGCAGCCCGGGAGGACTGGGACACCGCCCTGCTCCACCAGGAAACGGCCCAGCGGGGCTGGCGCAAGGCATGGCGATTAACGGCGGCCTTTGCGGACCACCAGCCCATGGAGGATGTGGACAGCCTGTTTGCAAGGCTTCCGGCCTACGGCGAGGACGCTGTGGAGTTTTCCGCCTGCTGCCGGGAGCTGGCAAGGCGGGTTCGGGCGGTGTATGAGGCCCACAGCTTGACCTGGTGGAATCTACTGTAGCAATGCTTCAATGGCCTGGGCCAGAATGTCCGTGGAGGCCAGGGCCTCCTGATGGGTGTTTCCCGCCCCGCCGATCTCAATGAGCAGAGCTCCGGGGCTCAGGTCCTGGTTGAACCGCTGGGTGCGTAAATTGAGGGGCCGGGTGATGCCGGGAGAGACCCGCTCTAAGAGGGTTTGCAGCCGCAGAGCCAGGGACAAGTTTTTCCGCCAGTTGGGGTGAATCCGGTTTCCCCGGTCCGTACCAACCACCAGCATGATTTTGGCGGCGGCACCGCTGCCCGTCTGGGCCAGAGGCCGCAGCTGCTGCTTTCCGGAGGAGGCGTCCCGGTGCAGGTCCAGCACCAGGCACAAAGAGGGGTATTCATCGAGATATGCCTGGGCGCTTTTGCGGGAGCTGATATAGGAATCGTTATAGGATGGGTAGTCGTGGAGCGCTTCGTCCCGGAGTACGGGGATGCCCCGCGCCTTTAGGGCATCTTCCAGGGCGGCACCCAGACTGAGCATATTAAAACCGCTGTCCAGTGTTCGGTAGGCAGCGGTTTCTGTGTAGTTTTCGCCGTCCTTTTGGTAGCTTTCCGTGGCGTGAGAGCTATAGATCAGAACCTTCGGGCCATCGGCTTCCGGCCACGCCGGGGCTTGCAGAATGGCCGTTTCGGGGTCAAGGTCGACTCCGGCGGTATTGTAGAGCGAGATGTTGGCCCCGTCCTGGGCGGTGAATACCGGCGGGGTTGGCTCCGGTGCTTCCGTGGGAGCGGTGGCGGGCAGGGGCAGCGCCTCCGGCGGCAGGGCCACGGCAATTGCGGGAGACTCCGGGGCGCAGGCGGGAACGGCGGTCTTCGTTTGCTCAGAACGAACCGCCCGCTGCCCGGTTTCTAGGTACAGCAGGAATTCTCCGGTTTCCGGCGCGGCCAGGACCGCTTCCAGCGTGCCATGGAACCGCAGAAGCAGACACAGGGCAATGCAGGTGAGCCCCAGCCGGTGAGCCGCACTGTTTTTCCGCAATCCGAAGACCTCCTTGAAAAGAAGCTTCCCCTTCGGGGGAGCTGGCAGGGCGCAGCCCTGACTGAGGAGGGGCGTTCTGGACGAGAGCGGCACGATAAAGATGTACTAGTTACGAACAGCTCTCGCATCCGACGCCCCTCTTCCATAAATTACGGTATAGCTGCCATCGGCAGCTATGGGAGAATGAGATTCGCTGCGCGACGCACCGCCGCTGCGGCGGTCCCCCTTCACTTTTTATGGTATAGCTGCCACCGGCAGCTATGGGCGATTCATTTCGCTGCGCGACGCACCGCCCGTAGGGGAAGGTTAGAAGTTCCCCCCCGGTTTCCTCCACTTCGGCCTGGACCGCAGCTCTACGCGCAGATTCTGAAAAAAGCTGCGCAGCAGTGCGGCGGATTCCTCCTCCATTACGCCGGAGACCACCTGGGGGTGGTGGTTGAAATTCATGTCAAAGAGGCTGCACACGGATTTGCAGGCCCCGAATTTTTGATCACTGGCCCCATAGACCACCCTTGGAATCCGGGCGCTTAAAATCGCCCCGGCGCACATGGCGCAGGGCTCCAGGGTCACATAGAGGGTGCATTCCCACAGCCGCCAGCCGCCCAATCGCTTGCAGGCCTCGTCAATGGCCTGAATTTCCGCATGGGCCAGGGCGGATTTATCCGTTTCCCGGCGGTTATAGCCTCTGCCAACGATTTCCTCCCCCCGGGTGATGACGCAGCCCACGGGCACCTCGCCCTGCTCTGAGGCCTGCTTTGCCAGCGCGAGGGCCTCCCGCATAAAGTCCAGATCGTCCATAAAAAAGCTCCTTCTGTATTTCTGCGCCTATCATACCACGTCCCCATGAAAAAAACCAGCGGAAGAAGGTGGACTTTACAGCGGGAGGAAAAAATGGTATGCTATAAAAAAGCCTTCCCCTGGGGGAAGGTGTCAGGGCGAAGCCCTGACGGATGAGGGGCGGCAGGCAGAACCGATATGAAAACCCTTAAGCATAAAAGTCCTGTTTACAGAAGCTTCATTGTGAAGATTTCTCGTTGTCGGTTCCCCATGCCGCCCCTCATCAGTCACGGCCCAAAGGGCCGCGACAGCTTCCCCCAAGGGAAGCCGAAAGGAAGGTGCCCTATGAAAACCCGCAGGCTGGTGCTTCTGGCGCTTCTGACGGCCATTGCGCTGACCATTTTTATGCTGGAGGCCCAGATCCCCGCGCCGGTGCCCATCCCGGGGGTGAAGCTGGGGCTTGCCAATATTGTCACCGTGTTCACCGTGTTTCTCCTGGGGCCGGGGGAGGGCTGCCTGGTTTTGGCGGCGCGGATTTTCCTGGGGGCGGTGTTTGCGGGCAATTTCAGCACCATTCTCTATTCCGCAGCCGGCGGCGGCCTGGCAATTCTGGTCACCATCCTGCTGCGGCGGGTGCTGAAGGAAAATCAGCTCTGGGTGGCGGGCTGCGCCGGGGCTGCGGCCCACTCCGTGGGGCAAATGGCCGTGGCGGTCTGCATCAGCGGGACGCCGGCGCTGCTGGCCTATTTACCCATTCTCATTGCCATCAGTCTGATCACGGGACTGTTCACCGGGCTGTGCGCCCAGTTTTTATTGAATCGAGGAAAGAACTTTTGGAAAACTATTTTGAAATGAATCTGGACAAGGGCCGGATCGACGCCATCTCCAATCTGGGCCTGGCCCACATCGGCGACGGGGTTTTTGAGCTGCTGTGCCGCAGCTACCTGTGCGAGCAGGGCTATAAAACCGTGCTGGACCTGCACAAAAAGACCGTTGCCCTGGTCAATGCCCCGGCTCAGGCGGAATTTGTAGATAAGCTTTTGCCCCTTCTGAATGAAGCGGAGCTATCCTATTACCGCCGGGGCAAGAATGCCCATGTCCACGCCGTGCCCAAGGGGGCCACCCCGGCCCAGTATGCCAAGGCCACAGGCTTGGAGGCTCTGTTTGGAGCGCTGTACTTAGGAGGAAAGACCGGCAGGATCAACGAGCTGTTCCGGGCCGTCATGGAAGGAGAAGACCATGGCCTTTGATGCGTTTTACCTGACCGCCGTGCTGGGAGAAGTCCGGGAGCGCTGCGATGGCGCCAAGGTGGAGAAAATCTACCAGCCCAGCCGGGACACGCTGATTTTCCAGCTGCGGGGCCAGAAGAGCCGGGAAAAGCTGCTGATTGCCGCCAACCCCACCGCCCCCCGGCTGCACCTGACGGCGGCCTCTCCGGAGAATCCTCCGGAGCCGCCCATGTTCTGCATGTTCCTGCGCAAGCACCTTCTGGGCGCCCGCCTGTCGGAAATTTCCCAGACCCCCATGGAGCGCTGCGCGGTGTTCAGCTTCGACTGCACCGATGAGATGGGCTATCCCATTCAGAAAAGGCTGGTGGCGGAGCTCATGGGCCGGACCTGCAATGTGTATCTGCTGGGGCCGGAGGGCAGAATCCTGGACTGCCTGCGCCGCATCGGCCTGGACGAGAGCAGCCGCCCCGCCCTGCCGGGGCTGAGCTACCAGAACCCCAGCCCCATTGAAAAGCGGAACCCGGCGGAAATGACGCAGGAAGATTATGTTAACTTGCTGACCGCTGAGGGGGCGGATGTCCTCTCCCAGCGGCTTATGGACGCCCTGGGCGGCCTGTCCCCCCTGGTCACCCGGGAGGCGGCCCTGTTTGCCGCCGGAGACACGGATGCCCGGGTCAGCGCCCTGGATGCGGACAGGGCAGGGGAGAAGCTGTACCTCTTCTTTGAGGAGCACCTGCGCCATCCCGCCCCCTGGTACTATGCCGCCCCGGACGGAACACTCAAGCAGTTCGCCTTCTGCCCCATCCGGGAGTATGGGGACTGCGCCCGGGCGGAGTCCTTCAGCGGCCTGCTGGACCGGTTTTATACCCTCCGGGACCGGAAGGATGCCATGCGCCAGAAGAGCCAGTCTCTGCGCAAGTCCGTTACCAATCAGGTCCAGCGGCTGCGCCGGAAAATGGCTTTGCAGGAAAAGGAGCTGACGGCCACCTATGACCGGGAGCGCCTGCGGCAGCTGGGGGATATCCTTACGGCCAACCTGCACCGCATCCAGAAGGGCCAGACGAAGATTACCTGCCAGAATTTTTACGACGAGGGCATGGGCGATGTGGAAATCCCTCTGAGCCCCATCCTCTCCCCCCAGCAGAACGCGGCCAAGTTCTACAAGGACTACACCCGCATGAAAAACGCCCAGAAGGAGCTGACCCATCAGCTGGAGCTGGGGACCGAGGAATGCAGCTACTTGGAGAGCGTCCTGGAGGAGCTGGGCCGGGCGCAGAGCGAGGCCGAGCTGGAGGAGATCCGTCAGGAGCTCTATGCCGGGGGCTACGTCCGCATGGACGGGGCCAAAAAGAAGATGAAGCAGAGTAAGCTGCCGCCCATGCGCTTTGAAAGCACCGACGGCTTCCCCATTTACGTAGGCCGGAACAACCGGCAAAATGACGAGCTGACCTTCAAGCTGGCCCGGAAGGACGACGTCTGGTGCCACGCCTCCAAGGTCCACGGCAGCCATGTCATTATCTCCTGCGGCGGGCAGAAGCCCCCGGACGACACCGTGACCCAGGCCGCCCAGCTGGCCGCCTACTATGCCGAAACCGGCGGCGGCCAGAATATCCCCGTGGACGTGACCACGGTGAAGCAGGTGAAGAAGACCCCCGGCGGCAAGCCCGGCATGGTCATCTACCACACCTACCGCACGGCGATCGTGAATCCCTACCCGGATGTTAGGGTTGACCCCCTGAATGCGGAAAGCAAATAATGCAAAAATGCGAACCGACTTTTGCACGGTTCGCGTTTTTGCTTTTTTTAGTTTTCCTCCGGCAGCGCAAATTCCGGCCCCAGGTCGGCGAGCATTTTGTCGTAGGCCTCCTGGGCGATGTCCACGGCGGTGCGGCCGGAGTAGCTTTCGGGCCGGATGACGCCTACCACATGCAGGGGGACAACGGTCTTTTTCAGACGCTTGACGTTATGGAAGATATTCTGGGTGTTCTTTACGGTGCACATGACAATGGGCACCTGGGTCTTGGTGGCGATCTTGAAGACGCCGGAGCGGAAGTGGTGAAGCTTGCCGTCCCGGCTGGTGTAGCCCTCGGGGAAGACGGCAACGCTGACCTGATCCTCGCGAATCATCTGGATGCACTTGAGGATGGTTTTCAGGGCCTCCCGGTCATTCTCCCGGTTGATCAACTGGCACATCAGCCTGTGCATGATCTTGCCGATGAGGAACATATCCGCATTCTCCTGCTTGGAGATGAAGGCCAGCTGGGCGTCCGGGAAGCAGCCCAGCAGCAGCACGGGGTCTAGGATGCTCAGGTGGTTGCAGATGAGCAGGAACCGACCGCCCTTGGGCAGTTGCTCCACGCCCTCCAGCTGAACGTCCATCCGCAGCAAGGACTCGACCGCCGGAATATAGAGCTTCGTCAGGCGGCGGAAGTATTTGGAATCCTGCTCCTGGGGCTTGGAAATGTCCACCGTGGCGCAGGAGACCCACAGCACCGCAAAGGCGATTGCAAACAGGCCAAGCCAGTACCCCACAAAGCACCCCAGGGTGCCGAAAACAATGGCGGCCCCGGAAAAGTGCCCCAGGGCGCAGGTGAGCACCGCGAAAATTGCGGCAAGAACGGTCATGGAACCTAAAAGCATGGTGAATTCCTCCTGTGAAATGAGTGGGGAAAGCTACAAGAGCTTCCCCTCCGGGGAAGCTGGCTCGCGTAAGCGAGACTGAAGAGGGGCGTAATGGGCGAGAGCGGTAGGAAAAACGTGTGCAAGCTACATACCACTCTGTCGTCCGAGACCCCTCTTCCACCGCTGCGGCGGTCCCCCTTCACTTTTTATGGTATAGCTGCCACCGGCAGCTATGGGCGATTCAATTCGCTGCGCGACGCACCGCCCGCAGGGGAAGGTTAGGGAATGGGACTTGCTTGCCCCTCATCAATATCCCTTTGATTCCCACCATTATAATCCTATTTTCCTGGCTTTACAAGGGAAAGTTCAACTTCGAATTCTCTTTGCGGTAGATTTTTTCCTCCAAAGGGTAGAAATCCAACGGGAAACATGATATACTGGGCCTATCTATGCAAAACAGAAAGGAACTACATACAATGGGTTTATCCGCATCCGCACCCTGGCTGAAATATTATGGCAATACCCCGGCTTCTCTGGAGTATCCCCACAAGACCATGTATGAAATGGTGGCCGCTGCCGCCAAAAAGTATCCGGACCACACGGCCTATATCTTCATGGGCAAGAAGACCTCCTATACGGAGTTCATGAAGCGCATCCACGCCGCGGCCAAGGGCCTGTACAAAATGGGCATCCGCAAGGGCGACAAGGTGACCATCTGCATGGCCAATACCCCCCAGGCTCTGGACTGCTTCTATGCCCTGAACCGGATCGGGGCCATTCCCAATATGATTCACCCCCTGTCCGCCGCCCAGGAGATCGCCTTCTATCTGAACTTCTCCCAGAGCAAGGCCATTCTGACCCTGGACCAGTTCTATGAAAAGGTGGTCTCCATTCAGCCCCAGCTGAAAAACCCCACCACCATCCTCATTGCCAAGGTCGCCGATGAGCTGCCCATCCCCCTGAATGTGCTCTACCCCATGACCAAGGCCGCCCGGGCGGTGAAGAAGCTGCCGAAGACCGGCTATACACTGTGGTACGACATGGTCCGGGCCGGCAAGGGCGTGACCCTGCCTCCCATTTCCAACCGCTATGACGAGTGCGGCGCCATCCTCTATTCCGGCGGCACCACCGGCACCACCAAGGGCATCATGCTCTCCAACCTGAACTTCAACGCCCTGGCATTGCAGACCTCTGCCGCCTCCGGCTTTACCCTGGAGGAGATCTCCAATATGAAGATGCTCTCCGTGATGCCCGTATTCCATGGCTTTGGCCTGGGCATTGGCATTCACCTGCCTCTGATCAACGGCGCAACCTGCATCCTCATCCCCCAGTTTAATGTGAAGACCTATGCCGAGACCCTGGTGAAGCAGAAGCCCAACCTGATTCCCGGCGTGCCCACCCTGTTCGAGGCCCTGCTGCGGGCGGACAATCTGGAGGGGGCAGACCTGAGCTTCCTGAAGGGCATCTTCTCCGGCGGCGACAGCCTGAGCCCCGAGCTGAAAAAGAAAGTGGATGCCTTCCTGAAGGACCACGGCTGCTCCGAGCAGATCCGGGAGGGCTACGGCACCACCGAGTGCGTCACCGCCTCCTGCCTGACCCCCAAGGACTATGCCCGCCAGGGCTCCATCGGCGTGCCCTTCCCCGATACCTTCTATAAGATCGTGGAGCCCGGCACCACCAACGAGGCGGAGGCCAACATCGAGGGCGAAATCTGCATCTCCGGCCCCACGGTCATGCTGGGCTATATGGATAACCCCGAGGAGACCCGCCAGACCCTGCGCCGCCATTACGACGGCCGCATCTGGCTGCACACCGGCGACCTGGGCCACATGGACCAGGACGGCTTCGTCTACTTCCGCCAGCGCATCAAGCGCATGATCATCACCTCCGGCTACAATGTGTATCCCTCTCAGTTGGAGAATATCATTGATGCCAATGAAAAGGTGCTCATGAGCTGCGTCATCGGCGTGAAAGACCCCTACCGGGTTCAGAAGGTCAAGGCCTATGTGGTGCCCATGCCCGGCGTGGAGCCTACGGAAGAGCTGAAAAAGGAAATCCTGGAATACTGCTCCGGCCGCATTGCCAAGTACGCCATGCCCCGGGAGATCGAGTTCCGCAAGGAGCTGCCCAAGACCCTGGTGGGCAAGGTTGCCTACCGTGTGCTGGAAGAGGAAGCCAACGCCAAGGTTGGGGCAAAATGAAAAAGCGCATCTGGGAGCTGGACGCTGCCCGGGGGCTGGCGCTGATCGGCATGGTGCTCATTCACCTGCACTATGATGTGGTGGAGCTCTATGGTCTCTGGGACTGGAACCCCGGATGGTATCAGCTGTTCAAGAACAATTACGGCGCCGTTTTCCTGCTGATCTCCGGCATCAGCGCAACCCTGGGCAGCCGCCCGGTGAAGCGGGGGCTGCTGGTGTTCTGCTGCGGCTTTTTGTGCACGGGAGCCACGGTGGGCATGTATCTTCTGGGCTTTGCCGGGAAGGATATCATTATTTACTTCGGCGTTTTGCAGTGCCTGGGCTGCTGCATGATGCTCTGGCCCCTGTTCCGGCGGGCCAACAGCGCCCTGTTGGCCATTGTGGCCCTTGCCATGATCGTCCTGGGGCTGTGGCTGCGGACGGTCGGGTTTTCCTTCCCCTGGCTGACCGTTCTGGGTTTTGCCCCCTATGGCTTTGCCTCCTCGGACTATTTCCCCCTGTTTCCAAACCTGGGCTATTTTCTGCTGGGTGCGGTGCTGGGCAGGGCGCTCTATGCCGAAAAGAAAAGCCTGCTGCCCAGAGAGAATCCGCCGGCAAAGGCCTTGCAGTGGTTGGGCAGAAAGAGCCTGCTCATCTATCTGCTCCACCAGCCCATTCTGGCCGCCGTTGTCGGCGCAATTGCGATGATAAAGTAAGCCTCCCCTGCAAGGGGAGGTGGCCCGTCAGGGCCGGAGGGGTTCGGCGGTAGAACCCCTCAGTCTCGGCTGCGCCGAGCCAGCTCCCCTTTCAGGGGAGCCCTGAAAGGAGCTATTCATGAAAAGGGACAAATTCGGATACGGTGTCTTTGCCCTGGGCTTTGTGGGCTATCTGGTCCGGCGGCTGCTGTACACGGTGGGCGTGGACAGCCGGGGGCTTCTGGTGGGCGGCCATGGCCTGGAAATTGCGCTGTGGGTGCTTACCGCCGGGGCGGCGGCCCTTGCGCTGACGGCCAGGCCGGTGAAGCAGACGCCCAAGCCTTGGGTTATCCCCACGGGCTGCTGGTTTCTGGCCATTGGGATGCTGTTTGCCGGAGAGGACCTGGTCAACGGCTTCGCGGGCCTGCGGACGGTGCTGAAAATCGCCGCCCCTCTGGTGGCCGCTGCCCTGGCTGCCGCCGGGTGGCGCAAGTGGAAGGGGCAGAGCCCCGTGCCCATGCTCTGGGCCTTTGCAAGCCTGGTGCTGGTGGTGCGCCTGGTGGCGGCCTACCAGACCTGGAGCCGGGAGCCCCAGATGATGGACTATATCTTCTCCCTGCTGGCAAGCCTGTGCTTTGCCGTGTTTACCTATCAGCAGGCGGCCCGGGGGCTGGGTATGGCGAAAAGCAGCCTTTGGCAGCTGCGTTTTGGCCTGCTGGCGGGCTACTTCGGCCTTGTGGCGGGGGTTGGCAAGCAGCCGCTGCCCTTCTATACCCTGATGGCCTGCGGCGTGCTGCTGATGCTGCTCTCCGGTGAGGAGGCCCCATGCTGAACACACAGGCCTATACCCGGCTCAGCACGGCCCTGCCGAAGCTGACTGCGGAGGACGTGATCGATATGGGGCCTGTGCTCGTGAAAATCATCCCGGAGCTGAAGCCCACACTGGGCTTCGACCAGCATTCGCCCCACCATAAATACGATCTGTTTACCCACATTGCCCATGTGGTGGGCAATGTTCCCCCGGACCTGACGGTGCGCTGGGCGGCGCTGCTGCACGATGTGGGCAAGGTCCCAACCTTTGCCCGGGATGAGACAGGCCGGGGCCATTTCAAAAATCACGCGGCCGTGGGCGCGGACATGGCGGATACCGTTCTGCACCGCCTGGGCGCGCCGGAAGTTCTGCGGGAAGAAGTCGTGACCCTCATTCGGCTGCACATGACCAGACTTGAGCCGGAGCAGCTGCCGGAGCTGGCGGCAAATCTCGGCTGGGACACGGTGAGCAGGCTTCTCAGCCTGCAAGAGGCGGATATGGGCAGCAAGGGCGTCCCCGGCGAGGAGGACCAGGCCCAGTTCCGGCTTCTTCGGAAGCGTTTGGAGGAGCTGAGAGCATAGAAACGGCATTTTTCCTGAGCAGCCCGATTTTTCTGCTCGGTTGCTTGTTGACATTGCCTATCGGCTGTGGTAAAATAAACGGGAAAGTGAATAGCGGTTTCAGTGCTTCCGGGCCGGTTGGGCCTTGGAAGAGAATAGGGAATCGGGTGCAACTCCCGAGCGGTACCGCCACTGTGAGCGCGGAGGTTCCGGCATGAGGTGAAAACCGGTCATTGGATGTTTCCGAGAAGACGTTTGCCGAGAGCTGAGGATGCGTGAGCCAGGATACCTGCTGAAACGGTTTGTGTGTCCGGTCCTGCAAGTACGGGGCTGCGGCAGCTTTTGGCGCAGAAAGACGGCTGCGGCAGTTTTCGGAACTGCCGCAGCCTTTTCGATCCTTTGGTGCTGTATATGTGGTTTCCCCCCTTACCATTTTTAACAGATTGCCCGCCAAAGTATCCCTGCGTGTTATGCGGGGGAGAGTCGCTCTCCCCCGCTTTTTTTGCGAAATCAGCCGCGGCGGTCCCCATGGCCGCTGCGGCTTTTGTGGTGATGCTATGAAAAAAGAACTATCCCGGATTTTAATTGCGGGAACCAACAGCGGCTGCGGAAAGACCACCTTCGTCTCCGGCCTGCTGACGGCGCTGAAACGGCGGGAAAAGGACCTGCGGGCCTTCAAGTGCGGCCCGGATTACATCGACCCCATGTTCCACGCCTCTGCCCTGGGGGTGCCCTGCAGAAACCTGGACCTGCAATTTTTTGACGAAAACACCCTGCGTTTCTCCCTGGCGAAGAACGGCGGCAGCCTTTCCGTCATCGAGGGCGTTATGGGCTATTACGACGGCGTTGGCATGACTACCCGGGCCAGCTCCTACGCCGTGGCCATGGCCTCGGATACTCCGGCGGTGCTGGTGGTGGATGCCCGGGGGGCGGCCCACTCGGTGCTGGCGGTGATTGGGGGCTTTTTGAATCTGCACCCGAAGAGCCACATCCGGGGCGTGATTCTGAACCGGTGCTCTGCTATGCTCTACCCCCGGATGAAGCAGGCGATTGCGGACCAATTCGGCGGGGCGGTGCTTCCCCTTGGCTATCTGCCGGTGATGAAGGACTGCACCCTGGAAAGCCGCCATTTGGGCCTGATCACCGCCCAGGAAATGACGGATTTGCAGGAAAAGCTGGAAGCTTTAGCCGATCAAATCGAAAAAAGTGTGGATATCCCGGCGCTGCTTTCTCTGGCGGCCTCTGCGCCGGCGCTCAGCTGGGAGCCAGTGGCGCTGCCGGAAGAGGGACCGGCCCTGCGCATTGCCGTGGCGAGGGACAATGCCTTCTGCTTCTATTATGAGGACAATCTGGACCTGCTGCGCAGCCTTGGGGCAGAGCTTGTGCCCTTTTCCCCCATTGCGGATGCGGCCCTGCCGGAGAACATCCGGGGCCTTTACTTAGGCGGCGGCTATCCGGAGCTCTATGCGGAAAGTCTTTCCGAGAACCAATCCATGAAGGACAGCATCCGCCAGGCCCTGGAAGCGGGACTGCCCTGCATCGCCGAATGCGGCGGTTTCCTGTACCTGCAGAAGGAGCTGGAGGGCAGACCCATGGTGGGCTTTCTGCCCGGCACGGGACACAATACGGGCAAGCTCTCCCGCTTTGGCTATGTGACCTTGACAGCCCAAAAGGACAATCTCCTCTGCGCCGCCGGGGAACAGCTCCCTGCCCATGAATTCCACTATTACGATACCACCTGCAACGGGGAAGACTTCCTGGCCCAAAAGGCCGACGGAAGAGCCTGGCGCTGCGGCATTGCCACAGAAACGCTCTATGCGGGCTTCCCCCATTTTCATTTCTATGCACACCCCCAGATGGCAGCAAGATTTTTGGAGATGTGCAGAAAAGGCTCCCCTGAAAGGGGAGCTGTCAGCGCAGCTGACTGAGGGGTTACGGCTTGGCCTGGGGCCAAGCCACGCCGTAGGCGAAATACTGGGGTTGTGCATATCTGGGACTGTATTTCCGCTTCCAGCGGAGGCTTTTCGCTTCGAAAAGCCAAAACCCCTCAGACTCGCTGACGCGAGCCAGCTCCCCTTTCAGGGGAGCCAAAGAGAGCAAAAAAGGAGAAATAAAAATGCTGGAAATTATCAAACCTATGGACATTGAAAAGCGCAGCTTTGAGATCATCACGGAGCTTTTGGGGGATACGCCCATTGCCCCGGAGAATGAATTGGTTGTCAAGCGGGTGATCCATACCTCTGCCGACTTCGACTATGCCAAAAACCTGACCTTCTCCGAAGGGGCCGTGGCCAAGGGCATTGCCGCCCTGCGGGGGGGCTGCGATATCGTCACCGATACCCAGATGGCCAGGGCCGGGATCAATAAGACCATCCTGGGTAAGCTGGGCGGGGAGGTACACTGCTTCATGTCCGACCCGGATGTGGCCGCAGAGGCCAAGGAACGGGGCATTACCCGGGCCATCGTCTCCATGGAAAAGGCGGCAAAGCTGGAGAAGCCCTGCATCTTTGCCATCGGCAACGCTCCCACGGCCCTGATTGCCATCAAGGAGCTGATGGAGGCGGGCAAGCTGCACCCGGCGCTGATCATCGGCGTGCCCGTGGGCTTTGTGAACGTGGTGGAGAGCAAGGAGGAGATCATTGAATCGGCCCTTGCCCCCTATATCGTGGCCCGGGGCCGGAAGGGCGGCAGCAATGTGGCCGCCGCCATCTGCAACGCCATGCTCTACCAGATCACAAGATAATGGAACAGTTTGTTGTAAAGGACGGCAAGCAGCTGCGCCTGGGTTACACCACCGGCTCCTGTGCCGCCGCAGCCGCCAAGGCGGCGGGCTGGATGCTGCTGACGGGCCGGGAGAAAAAAACCATCGGCCTGCACACCCCCAAAGGGATCGATCTGACGCTGCATGTGGAGGAAATCACCCGGGGAGCGGATTTTGTGTCCTGTGCCATTGCCAAGGACGCGGGGGATGACCCGGACGTCACCGCCGGTGCGCTGATTTTTGCCAGGGTCGCTTTGAAAGCGTCCCCGGGGGTGGACATTGACGGTGGCTTCGGCGTGGGCCGGGTGACCAAGCCCGGCTTAGACCAGAGCGTGGGCAATGCGGCCATCAACTCCGTGCCCAGGGCCATGATCCGGGAAAACCTGCTGGAAATCGCCCGGGAGCTGGATTACCCCGGGGGCTTCACCGTGGAAATTTCCGTTCCCCTGGGAGAGGAGCTGGCGAAGAAGACCTTCAACCCCCGGCTGGGGATTGTGGGCGGCATCTCGATTCTCGGCACCACCGGCATTGTGGAGCCCATGAGCGAGCAGGCCCTGGTGGATACCATTCGGGTGGAGCTGCGGCAGAAGCGAACCCAGGGGGACTACGTGCTGCTGACCCCCGGCAACTACGGTTCGGATTTCATCCGGGACAGCCTGAAAATCGACCCCAAAACCGCCGTACAGGTGTCCAATTTTATTGGCGTTTCTCTGGATATCTGCAAGGAGCTGGATTTTAAGGGCGCGCTGCTCATCGGCCATATCGGCAAGCTGGTGAAGCTGGGGGGCGGCATGATGAATACCCACTCGAAGTACGGCGACTGCCGCACGGAGATCCTCTCCGCCATGGCCGGGGCCGAGGGGGTGGACGCAGGAACCATCCGGGCCATGCTGGAGTGCGTCAGCTGCGACGACTGCCTGCGCCTGCTGGGGGACCGGAAGGAAAAGGTCCTGCTGCGGCTCATGGAGCGCATCCGCTTTCATTTGCAATATCGCGCCGGAGATATGGAAATCGGCTGCGCCATGTTCTCCAAGGAGTACGGGCTGCTGGGAAAAACGGAAAATACGGAAGCACTGATCGGGAGAATTCTAAGCGGCTCCCCTGAAAGGGGAGCTGTCAGCGTAGCTGACTGAGGGGTTTCGGCTTGGCCCGTGGCCAAGCCTCGCCGCAGGCGAAATACCGGGTTTGTTCTTTATCGGAGCGAGTATTCCGCTTTCAGCGGAGGCTTTTCGAGGAAAAGCCGGAACCCCTCAGTCTCGGCTAGCGCCGAGCCAGCTCCCCTTTCAGGGGAGCCAAGGAAGTGCGGAAATTCTTATTTGTAAAACATATACAACACATATAGGAGGCAACAATATGGTACATTTTGTCGGCGCCGGGTGCGGCGCGGCGGATCTGATTACGGTGCGGGGGGCAAAGCTCCTGAGCGAGGCGGACGTGGTGATCTACGCCGGTTCTCTGGTAAATCCGGAGCTGCTGAACTACTGCAAGGAAGGCTGCGAGATTCACAACAGCGCCAAGATGACCCTGGAGGAGACCACCGCCGTCATCGTCAAGGCAGAGGCCGAGGGCAAGACCACCGTCCGGCTCCACACCGGCGACAGCAGCATCTACGGCGCGGTCCGGGAGCAGTTTGACGAGCTGATTCCCAGGGGCATCGAATACGATGTGACCCCCGGCGTCAGCGCCTTCTGCGGGGCTGCGGCCTCTCTGAAGCAGGAGTTTACATTGCCGGATGTGAGCCAGACCGTCATCATCACCCGGCAGACCGGCCGGACCAAGGTCCCCGAAAAGGAGAGCATCCGCTCTCTGGCGGCTCACCGGGCCACCATGTGCCTGTACCTCAGCACCCGGCTTACGGAAGAACTGCAAAAGGAGCTTTTGGAGGGCGGCTACCCGGGATCTACCCCCGTGGCGGTGGTGTTCAAGGCCAGCTGGCCCGATGAGCGCATCTACCACTGCACCGTGGATACCCTGCACAAGACCGTCACGGAGAACGACCTGACCCGTACCAGCCTGATCATTGTGGGCGACTGCATGGGCGAGAAGTACCAGAAGTCCTTCCTCTATGACCCCAGCTATGAGCGGCCCTTCCACGAGGCGGCAACGAAATGCGACTGAGCATTCTGGCCTTTACCCGCCGGGGATGCTGTTTGGCAAGAAGGGTAAAGCAGGCCCTTTCTCCGGCGGAATGCCGGATGATGACCATGGAGAAATTCGGGGAACCGGATTTTGAAGTCTACCGTCCGCCTCTGACGGAGGCGGTGGGGGACTTGTTCTCCTGGTGCGATCAGCTGGTGTTCATCGGCAGCACCGGCATGGCCGTCCGGGGCATTGCCCCCTGGGTGAAGGACAAGAAGACAGACCCGGGGGTTCTCGTCATTGACGAGGGGGGAACCTACGTCATTTCCCTGCTCTCCGGCCACATCGGCGGGGCCAACGCGTTGACAGTTTCTCTGGCTGCCGCCATCGGCGCCCAGCCCATTGTGACAACGGCCACGGATGTGGAGGGCAAGTTCTCCGTGGATGCCTGGGCAAAGGGGCAGGGGCTGCACATCGGCAGCATGGCCCTGGCCAAGGCCGTGTCCGCCGCCATACTGGAAGGGGACGTGCCCATCTGTGCCGACTGCCCCCTGCCGGAAAAGCTCCCCGCCGGGCTTGTAAAAGGCGAGGAAGGGGAGCTTGGCATCTACGTGGGCATCCATGCCCGGCGGCCCTTCCGGCAAACCCTGGTTTTGACCCCAAAGGTGCTGACCCTGGGCCTGGGCTGCCGGAAGAACACCCCGGAGGAGGCCATAGAGGCCCTGGTTTCCAGGGTGCTGGCGGAAAAAGGCCTTTCCCGGGCGGCCATCCGGGGGGCGGCCTCCATTGACTTAAAAGCAAAGGAGCCCGGGCTGCTGGCCTTCTGCGGTCACCGGGGCATTCCCGTGAAATTCTATTCCGCCGGGGAATTAAAGGCCGTTCCCGGGCAGTTCACTCCCTCGGCCTTTGTCAGCTCCGTCACCGGCGTGGACAATGTCTGCGAGCGTGCCGCAGCGGCAGAGGGCGGGAGAATCATCGTTCCGAAAACCGCCGAAAACGGTGTGACCGTTGCAATTTCCGAAAAAGAATGGGAGGTATCCTTTTGAAACTGTATATTGTGGGCATTGGCCCGGGAAATTATGAGAATATGACCGTCCGGGCAGACCGGGCGCTGCAGGAGAGCCAGGTGATCGTGGGCTATCCCGTGTATGTGGACCTGGTGAAGGACCGGTATCCGGACAGGCAATACCTGTCCACTGCCATGACCCAGGAGGCAGAGCGCTGCCGTATGGCCATTGAGGAGGCCGAGAAGGGCAAGACCGTTTCCATGATCTGCTCCGGCGACAGCGGCATCTACGGCATGGCGGCCCTCATCTATGAGCTGCTGGGGGAGAATTCCGGCGTAGAGGTGGAGGTGGTCCCCGGGCTCACCGCTGCCTGCTCCGGCGGCGCGGTGCTGGGAGCACCCCTGACCCACGACTTTGCGGTCATCAGCCTGTCCGACCGGCTGACCCCCTGGGAAAAAATCGTCACCCGGCTGGACTATGCCGCCAAAGCGGACCTGTCCATTGTGATTTACAACCCCAAGAGCCACGGAAGGCCTGACCATCTGGCCAAGGCCTGCGATGTGCTGCTGAAAACCCTGCCCGAGGACCGGCCCTGCGGCGTGGTCCGCAACATCGGAAGGCAGGGGCAGAGCAAGACCGTTCTCACGCTCAAGGAGCTGCGGGACTTTGACGCGGATATGTTCTGCACCGTGTTCGTGGGCAACGCCATGACAAAGGTCATCGATGGAAATTTGGTGACCCCCAGAGGCTACCGGGATGTATAAGCTCTGTGTATTCGCCGGAACGGCGGACGGGCGGCAGCTGGTGGAGCGCCTGGCGGGGCAGGCGGAGATCCTGGCCTGCGCGGCCACGGAATACGGCGGCGAGCTGCTGGAAGAGATCCCCGGGGTGGAGGTGTCCGCCCAGCGGCTGGATGAAAATCAGATGGAGGAGCTGTTCCGGCAGCGGCAGTTTGACTGCGTCATCGATGCCACCCATCCCTATGCCCCCATTGTAACGGAAAATATCCGCTCTGCCTGTGAGAAAACCGATACCTCCTATCTGCGGCTGCTGCGGGACGGCGGCCTGCCGGAAGGGTGCCTTTTTGCGGATTCCACCGCCCAGGCTGTGGAAATGCTGAAAACCCTGCCGGGCAACATCCTGCTGACCACCGGCAGCAAGGAATTGGCTGCCTATGCGGCTCTGCCGGACTACGCCCAGCGGGTCTATGCCCGGGTGCTGCCGGTGGAGGCCAGTGTGGCCGCCTGCCGGGAGACGGGGCTGCCCGCCGCCCATATCTATGCGGTCCAGGGGCCGTTCCCGGAGGAGCTGAACGTCGCCATGCTCCACGCCTGCAATGCCCAGATTCTCGTGACCAAGCAGACCGGCAGCAAGGGCGGCTTCTTTGAAAAGGTCTCCGCCGCCCAAAAGGCGGGGGTGACCCTGCTGGTCATCGGCCGCCCGGAGAGCGCCCCGGGGGTCAGCTTCGGCGAGGCCATGCGTTTGCTGCAGCAGCGGTTTGATTTCCGCATGACCCCCCAGGTCACGGTGGTGGGCATCGGCCCCGGGGACCGGGACCATGAGACCGTCGCCGCCGCCCGGGCCATTGCCCAGGCGGACTGTCTCATCGGCGCGGACCGGATGCTGGAGGCCGTGGCCGCCCCCGGACAGCTGAAAATTTCCGCCATTGCCCCGGAGGCCATCCGGGACGCCATTGCCGCCCATCCGGAGTGCGGCCGCTTTGCGGTGGTCATGGCGGGGGACGTGGGCTTCTACAGCGGCACGAAAAAGCTGCTGCCCCTGCTGACGGATTGCAAAGTGCATCTGGAGCCGGGGCTTTCCAGCTTGCAGTGCCTCTGCGCCAGACTGGGGGTATCCTATGAGGATGTGTTCTGCCTGAGCCTCCACGGCAGGGACGGGGACGCCGCCGCCGCCGTGCTGCGGCACCCCAAGGTGTTTGCCCTGGTGGGCGGCCAGGACGGCATGAAGAAGCTCTGCACCAGCCTGGCAGATGCGGGGCTGGGAGAGATTCCCGTGGCCGTTGGGGAGCGCCTGGGCTACCCGGAGGAGAAAATCACCCGGGGCACCGCTGCGGAGCTGGCCGGGAAGGACTTCGACAAGCTCAGCGTGGCCCTGCTCACCGGCGGCGGCTTCGGCACCGTGACCCACGGCCTGCCGGACAGCGCCTTCCAGCGGGGCAGCCATGCCGACGGCACCGTGGTGCCCATGACCAAGTGCGAGGTGCGGTCCGTGGCTCTGTCCAAGCTGGCGCTGACGCGAAACGCCGTCTGCTGGGACATTGGCGCGGGCACGGGAAGCGTATCCATTGAGATGGCCCTCCAGGCGGACCTGGGCCACACCTATGCCGTGGAGAAAAAGCCGGAAGCATTGGCGCTGCTGCAGGAGAATGCCAGGCGGCTCCATGCTGCCAATCTGACGGCGGTTTCCGGCCTGGCCCCCGAAGCCTGCCTTGACCTGCCGGCTCCTACGCACGCCTTCATCGGCGGCAGCTCCGGCAATATGGAGGCCATTTTGAATGCCTGCTGGGACAGGAACCCCCATTGCCGCATTGTGGCTGCGGCGGTGGCCCTGGAAACCGTGGCTGAGCTGACCCGGCTGAGTAAATTGCACCCCGCCGAGATCCTCACCCTCACCGCAGCCCAGGCCCACAAGGTAGGCCCCTATTCCATGATGCAGGGCCAGAATCCCATCTACCTGTTTACATTTGACGGGAAGTAAAGAAAGGGGCTGTTAGAAAAGTATGTCGCTGCGAACCAGTGACCGACGTCACTGGTGTGGCAGCCCCCCGGTTGGATGGAAACAGCTTGGTTTTACGGCCAAGATGTTTGAAAATCCGGGGGATTGCCACACCAGCGTGCGCGCTGGTTCGCAATGACAGAGCGTTTTCTAACAGCCCCGGGACCGCCGCCGCAGGCGGTGGTGGAAGAGGGGCGCTGCGAGCGAGAGCGGTTTGCAATTCGCTTTGCAGCTTGTGCGGGGATTACCTACTGCTCTCGCCCATAACGCCCCTCCTCAGTCTCGCTGACGCGAGCCAGCTCCCCCGAAGGGGAAGCTTTTTCAGATTTCATATAACAAAGGACAACATATGCGAAACGAAATTTTTCTCTCCCTCCTGCTGGGCTTTCTCCTGGACTGCCTGGTGGGAGACCCGCACAGCATTCCCCATCCGGTGGTGCTCATCGGCAAGCTGATCTCGGCCCTGGAAAAGGGGCTGCGGAAACTGTTTCCCAAGACCCGGGCAGGGGAGATGACCGCGGGGGGGATTCTGTGGGTGCTCACCGTGGCAGTGAGCTTCTGCGTGCCTTTGGGGCTGCTGTATCTCTGCGGCCTGGTCAGCCCCTGGCTGCGGCTGGCGGTCAGCTCCGTGATGTGCTGGCAGGTTTTGGCGGCCAAGAGCCTGAAAACCGAGAGCATGAAGGTCTATACCGCCCTGAAAACCGGAACGATTGAAGATGCCCGCTACGCCGTCTCCATGATCGTGGGCCGGGACACCCAGGCGCTGGATGACAAGGCCGTGGCTCGGGCGGCGGTGGAGACCGTGGCGGAGAACTGCTCCGACGGCGTGATCGCCCCCATGCTCTATTTTGCCCTGGGGGGCGCGCCTCTGGCCTTTGCCTATAAGGCGGTCAACACCATGGATTCCATGCTGGGCTATGTGGAGATGCCCTATAAGAACATCGGCTGCATTCCGGCAAAGCTGGACGATGTGTTCAATTACATCCCCGCCCGGCTCAGCGGCCTTGTCATGCTGCTGGCAGGCGGCATTTTGAAGCTGAATTTCAAAAACGGCTGGAAAATTTTCAAGCGGGACCGCTACAACCACGCAAGCCCCAATTCCGCCCAGACCGAATCCGTCTGCGCCGGACTTCTGGGCCTTCGTCTGGCCGGGGACGCCTGGTATCACGGCGTTCTGCACAAGAAAAAGTACATCGGCGACGCCCTGCGGGAGATCACCCCGGAGGACATTCCTCTGAGCTGCAAGCTCATGTACGGAACTACGGGGATCATGCTATTGCTGTGCCTGGCAGCGCAAATAGTATAATATCAGTTGACAATTGACAGTTGACAGTTGACAGTTAAGGAATTTCCTGCGGAAATGAATAAAAAATATTTTAAAACCGTCCCGTAGGGACGCCATAACTGTCAACTGTACACTGTCAACTGTCAACTCATAACACATCGGGCCTTATTTATTCTACCAGATTCGAGGAACGCAACATGCTCTACGAAACCCCCAACCCCCACGGCGGGGAAGTGTACGCCCGGAAAATCGATCTGGATTTTTCCGCCAATATCAACCCCTACGGAACGCCCCAGGCCGTGAAGGACGCGGTAGCGGGGAGCGCAGAGGCCCTGCGCTGCTACCCGGACCCCTATTGCCGCAGACTGGTTTCTGCCATTGCGGATTTTGAAAAGGTCCCCGAAAAGCAGGTTTTCTGCGGCAACGGCGCGGCGGAGCTGATTTTTTCCTGCTGCATGGCCCTGCGGCCGAAAAAGGCCATGGTCCTGTCTCCCTGCTTCAGCGAGTACGAAACGGCCCTGAAGGTCTTCGGCACGGAAACAGCGCATTATCTGCTGAACCGGCAGGACAACTTCGCCTTGACGGAAGCATTCCTGGGCGTGCTCGAGGGCTTCGACGGGGAAATGCTCATGCTCTGCAACCCCAATAACCCCACAGGCCAGGTGATCGGGCGGCCCCTGATGGAAAAAATTCTGGACATCTGCCGCCGGAGAGGTATTTTTCTCTTCATTGATGAGTGCTTCCTGGACCTGACCCAGGGGGGAGAGGCTTTAAGCATGAAGCCCTTTTTGGGCAGCACGGAAAATCTGCTCCTGCTGAAGGCCTTTACCAAGAGCTATGGCATGGCGGGTCTGCGGCTTGGCTACTGCCTTACGGGCAATGAGAATCTGCTGAAAACCATGGGTAGGCAGGTGCAGCCCTGGAATGTGTCCGTCCCCGCCCAGAATGCGGGGGTTGCGGCCCTTTCTCAGGTGGATTTTTTGAAAAAGGCCAATGATTGCATTCACACCCAGCGCCCCATCCTGGCGGCGGGGCTGGAAGAGCTGGGCTTTGACGTCATCCCCTCCCGGACCAACTACATTCTGTTCCACGCGGACCGGGAGATCCGGGAGCCCCTGCTGGAAATGGGCATCCAGATTCGCGCCTGCGCCAATTACATCGGCCTGGGGCAGGGGTGGTACCGGGTAGCCGTAAAGCTGCCGGAGGAAAACAGGCAGCTTCTGGAGGCGCTAAAAAGGCTTCCCCTTCGGGGAAGCTGGCTCGCGCAGCGAGACTGAAGAGGGGCGTTTTGAGCGAGAGCGGTTGGAAAAGCGCGCAATCTACTTACCGCTCTCTTCCGCAACGCCCCTCTTCCACCGCTGCGGCGGTCCCCCTTCCCCGCAGGGGAAGGTTAGGAGAAAAGGAGGAACACACATGGCAAAAAATATTATGATCCAGGGCACCATGTCCAATGCGGGCAAGAGTCTGCTGGCGGCGGGACTTTGCCGGATTTTCAAACAGGACGGCTACCGGGTGGCGCCCTTCAAGAGCCAGAATATGGCCCTGAATTCCTTTATCACCGAGGCCGGCGGCGAGATGGGCCGGGCACAGGTGGTCCAGGCGGAGGCGGCGGGGGTAAAGCCCGATGTGCGCATGAACCCCATTCTCTTAAAGCCCACCACCGATGTGGGCAGCCAGGTGATCGTGAACGGCGTGGCCATGGGCAATATGCGGGCCATGGAATATTACCGCCGGAAGCGGGAGTTCATCCCCCAGATTTTGGAGGCCTACAACGGCCTGGCGGCGGAAAACGACATCATCGTCATCGAGGGCGCGGGAAGCCCTGCGGAAATCAATTTGAAGCAGCAGGACATTGTGAATATGGGCATGGCCGAGCTGGTGGATGCCCCGGTGCTGCTGGTAGGCGATATCGACCGGGGGGGCGTGTTCGCCCAGCTCTATGGCACCATCGCCCTGCTGGAGGAGCAGGAGCGCAAGCGCATCAAGGGCACCATTGTCAATAAGTTCCGGGGAGACCGGGCTATTTTGCAGCCGGGCATTGATATCCTGGAAAAAATCTGCGGCGTGCCTGTAGCAGGGGTCATCCCCTATACCCACGTGGACATTGACGATGAGGACAGCCTGTCCACCCGATTCACCCGGGAAAGCAGCCGCAAAGCCATCGACATTGCGGTGATCAAGCTCCCCCGCATCTCCAACTTCACGGATGTGAGCCCTCTGGAGCGGTTCCCCAATGTGTCTGTGCGCTACATCGAGCGGCCGGACGACCTGAAAGAGCCGGACCTGATCCTGATTCCCGGCACCAAGAGCACCATCGCAGACCTTTTGTGGCTGCGGCAGAGCGGCCTGGAGGCGGCCATTCTCCACTGCCACGACCGGGGCGCCATTGTCTTCGGTATCTGCGGCGGCTTCCAGATGCTGGGCGCCACCGTCTCTGACCCGGACCAGGTGGAGGCGGCGGGCATTACCCAGGTAAAGGGCATGGGCCTGCTTCCCATGGATACGGTCTTCCGGGGGGACAAGGTCCAGCGGCAGACCGAGGGGGTGCTGCCCACGGTGGCAGGTCCCCTGCACAGCCTCTCCGGCCTGGGCTATAAGGGCTACGAAATCCACATGGGCCGCAGCGAAACGCCTATCCCCCCCATTTCCGTAGGGGAAAATGTCTACGGCAGCTATATCCACGGCATTTTTGACGAGGGCGGCATTGCCCAGGCCATCGTTGCGGACCTGTGCCGCCGGAAGGGCCTGAACCCGGAGGAGGCGGAGACCTTCGATCTGGATGCCTACAAGCAGCAGCAGTACGACATCCTGGCCGATGCGGTCCGCAGGGGCATGGACATGGACTTTGTCTACAAGGTCCTGAATCGGCAGGTGTAACCATGGTCCATATCTATTGCGGCGACGGCAAGGGCAAGACCACGGCGGCCATGGGCCTGGCCCTGCGCATGGCCGGGGCGGGCAAACAGGTGCTCATCGGCCAGTTTTTCAAAAACGGCAGCTCCGGGGAGATCAAAATCCTGAAAACCGTCCCCGGGGTGACGGCCATCCACTGCCGGACGGTGCCGGGCCGCTATGTCCACATGACGGATACGGAAAAGGACCAGGCCCGCAGAGACTATACGGCCTACCTTCTGGAACTGCTGGAGCGGGGAAAGGCTGCGGACCTGCTGGTGCTGGACGAGGTCATTTCCGCCCTGAACCGGGGGATCGTCCCCATGGAGCCGGTGGCTGCCTATCTGAAAGCCTGGGGAGGCGAAAAGGAAATCGTCCTGACCGGCCGGAACCCTGCCCAGACGCTTGTAGACCTTGCGGACTACGTTACCGAGATGCGCAAAGAAAAGCACCCCTTTGATCAAGGGGTGCGGGCGCGAAAGGGAATTGAGTATTGAGCGGCATTTCACTTTGAAACTGCGTATTTTGAAATTTGAAAACACGCAAAAATTGCGTAAAAATTTTTTTGAAAACACGCAATTTTTGCGTATTTCACTTGCGGATTTCTGAAAACTGTGACAAGCCGAAAAAAGTCTGCCTCGAAAGGAACCTGACCTTCCGAGGCAGACTTTTTTATTCAGCGAACAGCGTCAGCACAGCTTTGCACCGGCGGGGATGGCGTCGGAGAGCATGACCAGGTTCAGCTTCTCCTCGCCGTTCTCCTTGTGGACGGCGCTGAGCAGCATACCGGCGGACTCTCTACCCATCATTTTCCGGGGAGGCAGGTTGGTAATGGCCACCAGGGTCTTGCCCACCAGCTCCTCGGGCTTGTAGTATTTGGCAATGCCGGAGAGGATCTGGCGGTCCGTGCCGGTGCCGTCATCCAGGGTGAATTGCAGGAGCTTGTCGCTCTTCTTGACGTTTGTGCAGGCCTTGACCTTCACGGCCCGGAGCTCGTTTTTGCAGAAGGTGTCAAAGTCCACGTTTTCCTGGGTGTAGGGCTCGATTTCCAGCGGGGGCAGGGCGGGCTTGTTCAGCGCTTCCAGCTCGGCCAGCTCCTTTTCCATGTCGATTCTGGGGAACAGGGCGGGACCGGCCAGGGTGGCGGCCTCACGGGGCAGGGCGCCGAAGGCATTCAGGCTGTCCCAGCTCAGGTCCGCGCCGCCCAGCCGCTTGCCGATCTCGGCGGCGGTGTCCGGCATGAAGGGCTGCAGAAGGCCTGCGCAGATGCGGACGGTCTCCAGCAGGTTGTAGAGCACGCTTGCCAGCCGGGGCTTCTGGGCCTCGTCCTTGGCCAGTACCCAGGGGGCGTTCTCATCAATATACTTGTTGGCCCGGGAGATGACCTTGAAGATTTCATTCAGGGCGTTCTGGAAGGCGTACTTCTCCATCTGCTCTTCGTACTTATCCCGCAGAGAAGAGGCCATGGCAAGGAGCTCCGCGTCCTTTTCCCCGTCCTCCGCCTGCTGGGCGGGCAGGTGTTCGCCAAAATACTTCTGGGCCATGGCAACGGTCCGGCTGACGAGATTGCCCAGGTCGTTGGCCAGGTCCACATTGATGGTGGAGATCAATGCCTCGTTGGAGAAGTTGCCGTCGGAGCCGAAGGGGAAGGTCCGCAGCAGGAAGAACCGCAGAGCATCCACGCCGAAGCGCTGGGCCAGCACATAGGGGTCAACCACATTGCCCTTGGACTTCGACATCTTGCCGCCGTCCAGCAGCAGCCAGCCGTGGCCGAAGACCTTCTTGGGCAGGGGCAAACCTAAGCTCATGAGCATGGCGGGCCAGATGATGGAGTGGAACCGGACGATCTCCTTGCCCACGAAGTGTACATCCGCAGGCCAGAACTTCTCCAGATCGTGATAGCGGTCATTCTCAAAGCCCAGGGCGGTCATGTAGTTGAACAGGGCGTCGATCCACACGTAGACCACGTGGCCCGGGTCGAAGTCCACGGGCACGCCCCAGGTGAAGCTGGTCCGGGAGACGCACAGGTCCTCCAGGCCGGGCTTGATGAAGTTGTTGACCATCTCGTTGACCCGGCTCCGGGGCTCCAGGAAGTCGGTGTTCTCCAGCAGGTCCTGCACCCGGTCGGCGTATTTGCTGAGCCGGAAGAAGTAGGCCTCTTCCTCGGCGTCCTGCACCTCCCGGCCGCAGTCGGGGCACTTGCCGTCCACCAGCTGGCTCTCGGTCCAGAAGCTCTCGCAGGGCTTGCAGTATTTGCCCTTGTAGGTGCCCTTGTAGATGTCGCCGTTGTCATGCATCTTCTTGAAGATCTTCTGGATGGCGGCCACATGGTAGTCGTCGGTGGTGCGGATGAACCGGTCGTAGGAAATGTTCATCAGCTTCCACAGGTCCAGCACGCCGCCGGGGCCTTCCACGATGTTGTCCACAAACTGCTGTGGGGTGACGCCGGCCTCCTTGGCCTTGTCCTCGATCTTCTGGCCGTGCTCATCGGTGCCGGTGAGGAACATAACGTCGTAGCCCTGGAGCCGCTTGTAGCGGGCCATGGCATCGGTGGCCACGGTGCAGTAGGTGTGGCCGATATGCAGCTTGGCGGACGGATAGTAAATGGGTGTGGTAATGTAGAACTTTCCTTTGCAGGCATTACACATGGAAAAACCTCCTTAAAATCGAAAAATCGCCCTTGGCAAAACCCAAGGGCGACAAAAATTGACGCGGTACCACCTTGATTTGCAGAAAAATCTGCCTCGTTGACGCGGTAACGGGCGCACCCGGAGAGGCCTACCTATCGACCCCTCGGCTCCAAGACCATGTTCCGCCGCCTCCGCGCACCCTTTTTCACCGCCCAAGGGCTCTCTGAACGCATCCGCAGCGTACTCTTCTCTTCATCGCCGGTATGATTTCCCATTATAGCCCGTAATAAGATGCTTTGTCAAGGAGTTTTTCGGGCAGGAGGGAGATTGAGGCCGGTGGTTTACGAGTTGACAGTTGACAATTGACAGTTGACAGTTAAGGAATTTCCTTCGGAAATGAATGAAATAATTATAAATCGTCCCGAAGGGACACCACAACTGTCAACTGTACACTGTCAACTGTCAATTGCACTGGCGCGTCAGCGCCAGCGCCACCCCTACCGCGGCTACACCGCCCACCAGCTTGCCCACAATCATGGCGCCCAGAAGCTCCGGGGCAAACCCGGCGGTGAAGCCCAGGTGGTCGCCGAAGACGAAGGCGGCGGGGACGGCGAAGGCGATGTTTACCACCTTGCCCCGGTCGTCCATGTCCTTCACCGTCTCAAAGGCGGCAATGGAGTTGGCCAGTGTTGCCACCAGCCCGGCAGCTGCCGTGTCGTTGATGCCCAGCAGCTTTCCCAGGGACAGCAGGGGCTTTTTTAAAAGCCGGGTGATGACATATACCAAAGGGAAGGCCCCGGCCAGTACAATGGCAATGGCCCCCACGGTCTCGAAGCCCTCGGAGATGGGGGCCAGGCCGGGGATGAGGACAAACCCTGTCAGGCTTTCCACAATGGCGGCGGCCAGTCCTACAGTGACAATGGCGACTACGATCTTGCCGAACACCGTAAAGGCCGTGACCATGGCCTTCTCCGCCCGCCAGAGCCCAAGGGCAATGAGCGCTGCGATGAGCACGATGGGGATGAGGTTGCGCAGCACCATGGCGGCGGGAAACCCCGCCGTCAGGCCTCCCGCCAGAATGCCCAGGGGAATGGCAACGATGCCGCACAGGATTCCCTTGGCCATGGCGGGCCGGTCCTCCTGCCGCAGCAGGCCCATGGCCACGGGAATGGTGAAGACCACGGTGGCCCCCAGCATGGAGCCGGTGAGGATGCCTCCCAGTCCCGCTGCCTCCGGGCTCAAAGCCAGCTCCCGGGCCAGGGGAGCGCCGCCCATGTCGCAGGCCAGAAGGGTTCCGGCGAACATGGCGGGGTCTGCCCCGAGAAATCCGTAAACCGGCACAACGATGGGCCGCAAAAGCCTTGCCAGCACCGGGGCCAGGCACACGATGCCGATCATGGCAAGCCCCAGGGTGCCCATGGCGAGAATCCCCTCTTCAAACCGGGGGCCCAGGCCAAACCGGCTGCCGAGTATCCGGTCAATGCCGCCAAGCAGGGCGAAAACCGCCATGATCCCAATGAGAATCTCGTGGAAGGACATTCAGGCTTTCCGCTCCTTACTGTCTAAAATCGCCACCACGGCGGCGTCCACCGGGGCGTCCATGCAATACCGGGAGGCCACGGTTCCCGTGGCAAGCAGCACCTGGTCCCCGGGGCCTGCCCCTACCTGGTCCGCTGCCACCAGCTCTTCCGCTCCGGACCGGACCACCAGAAAGGTCTGCCCTTGCAGGCAGGCGGCCTTCCGCGTGGCCCAGATGGAGCCTACAACAGATCCGATTTTCAATGCTTTCCCTCCATAATTTCCTTTGCCAGAGGCGTTAAAACCGCGTCCTGCCCCGGGCGCTTGCCCTGGGCCAGAAGCAGCCGGGCCTCCTCGGCGGTGATGAGGCGCTTGCGGCCTCCGTCCGTAAACAGAACGCCCCAGTTTTTCAGCTCCCGCTGGGCGGCGGTCAGAGAGGCAGCCAGGGCCCGGTTTTTGGGGCTTTCCGGCAGCCCCGGGGTGTAGAGGTAGACGCTTTTCCCCTGGGCCAGGGCCTCCAGCACCGGCTCCTCCCGAAACCGCAGTAGCGAGCCAAGGCTCAGCGAGCCGATGACCACCGCGTCATAGGGCGGTTCCGTCACATAGCTCCAGCCCAGGGCGGCGGCGGGCTCCCGGCCGATCAGCAGCGCCCGCATGGCTCGAGCCTCCCCAGATCCCCCTTGCGGAAGCCGCAGGCGTTGGCCTCGTCGAAGTCCAGGTGGGCATAGGGGGCAAAGTCAGGGCTCACCCGGACGGCCACGTCCTCAAAAATCAGGGGCCGGTCCGTAAAGGTGCGCAGCCGGACGGTTTGGCCGTGGGCTACCCCAAAGCGCTCCGCCGCCTCGGGGGTCAGGTGTACATGCCGCCGGGCCACGATGACCCCCTCGCGCAGCTGCACCGTGCCCCGGGGGCCAAGCAGCAGCGCCCCGGGGGTGCCCCCGATGTCGCCGGAGAGACGCACCGGGGCGGAGAGCCCCAGCTGGCGGCAGTCCGTCAGGGAAATTTCCACCTGCCCCGCCTTTCGCTCCGGCCCCAGCACGGCCACGTTTTGAAATTCTCCTTTTGGCCCCTTCACCGTCACCCGCTCCCGGGACAGGAACTGCCCGGGCTGGCTCAGGGGCCGCTCCGGCGTTAAGGCATGGCCGAACAGGGCCATGGCCTGCTCCCGGGTGACATGCACATGCCGCCCGGAGGCCTCCAGCTCGATAAACAGCTGACTGAGGATCGTATCTGTCAGCCGGTCTAAATCCATGGTGATTCCTCCTTTGATAGAGCGTTCCTCCCCAAAAAACCTTCCCCTACGGGGAAGGGGGACCGCCGCCATAGGCGGTGGTGGAAGAGGGGCCTCTCGCGCGAGAGTTGTGCGTAAATTGCGCATGATATCTGCCGCTCTCGCCCGAAACGCCCCTCCTCAGTCTCGCCTGCGGCGAGCCAGCTCCCCCGGAGGGGAAGCTTTTTACCCCAGCCGCTCCAAAATCTTCTGCGTCAGCATTTCTACCAGCGCACTGTCGTGCTCCTGCTTCTGCTGCATGGCTTCCGTTCCCCAGGCTACCCGGCGGAGGTTGATCAGGTCCATAGGCGAAATATTGTTGGAGGTGCTGCTGCCGCCAACGGCGCCGCAGCCCAATGTCAGGGCGGGGAACAGGCCCGTGGCGGCCCCAATGCCTCCCAGAGCCGCCGGGGCGTTGACCAGGAACCGGGACACCGGAATTTCCAGAGCAAACCGCCGGATAACCCCCTCGTCCCGGGCGTGGATGGCGAAGGTGTGGCCGCTGCCCTCATGGCGCAGCACCTCTACGGCCTTCTGAAGCACAGCGTCCTCGCTGTCCAGAACGAAAAAGGCCAGCACGGGGCAGAGCTTTTCCATGGAATAGGGCCGGGTCGGCCCCGCCTCCTGCTCCCGGGCCATGAGGACCTTAGTGCCCTTGGGCACGGAGAAGCCCGCCTTTTCCGCCAGATAAATGGCGCTTTTGCCCACAATTTCCGGGTTTAGCCCGCCTGTGGGCTTGAACAGCAGCCTGGCAAGCCGCCCGGCCTCCTCCGTGGGCATCAGGTAAATGCCCTGCCGCCCGGCCTCTTCCAGAACGGCAGACTCCATGCTCTTTTCCACAATGATGCTCTGCTCCGAGGCGCAGACCGTGCCGTTGTCAAAGGTCTTGGACCGGACAATGGCGGCAATGGCCCCGGGCACATCCGCCGAGGTGTGGATATAGGCCGGGCCATTGCCCGCCCCCACGCCGATGGCGGGCTTGCCGGAGGAATAGGCGGAGCGGACCATGCCGGGGCCGCCGGTGGCGAGAATGAGCTTCACCTCCGGTGCCCCCATAAGCTCCTGGGTTCCCGCCATCTGGTTTGCCGTCAGGCAGCCGACGGCCCCTGCCGGGGCTCCGGCCGCTTCTGCCGCCCGGGCCAGAAGCTCCGCCGCCGCCCGGGTGCATTTGGCTGCCTTTGGGTGGGGCGAAAAGACAATGGCGCAGCCGGCCTTTATTGCAATGAGGGCCTTGTAGCACACGGTGGAGGTGGGGTTGGTGCTGGGCACAATGGCGGCGATGACCCCCATGGGCACGCCGATCTCCCACAGCCGCTTTTCCGGAATTTCCCGCAGAATGCCCTTGGTTTTCATGGGCGCGATGGCGGAAAGCACGGTTTTGCAGGCGAAGAGATTCTTCTCGGTTTTGTCCTGGGTATTGCCGAAGCCCGTCTCCTCCACGGCCATTTTGGCCAGGGCGGCGCACTCCGGTTCAAAAGCGGCGGCCATGGCGGCAACGATGGCGTCCAGCGCCCCCTGGTCCAGTTTGTTCAGGCGTTCCTGGGCTGCCCCGGCCTGCCGGGCCAGCTCCCGGGCCTCCTGCCGGGCGGTCAAATCAATATCAAGCTCCATAGGATTCTCCTTTCAAGGCTTCCCCTGGGGGAAGCTGTCGCGGCCCCTTGGGCCGTGACTGATGAGGGGCGGCAAGCGGGACCGGTATCACCTCAGCTCAAGCAGCTTTGTTTCTAATTGCTGGAACATAATTGCATAGATTTCTTCTGATTGGTTCTGCGTCCCGTCCCTCATCCGTCAGGGCTTCGCCCTGCCACCTTCCCCAAGGGGAAGACTTTTTAGTTAGTACAACAGGACCGACCCGTCGCCGGCCTTTTTCGTCAGATGGCCGTTCTCCCAGAAGCCCATCTTTTCCAGCCACCGCTGGAATTCCGGGATGGCGGTTTTGCCGGTGATCTCCCGCAGGGCGGCGGTGTCCCGGAAGCCGGTGGTCTGGTAGGAGAGCATGATGTCATCCCCGTGGGGAATGCCCATAAAGTAGTTGCAGCCCGCCATGGTCAGCAGGGAGGCCAAGTTTTCAATGTCGTTCTGGTCCGCCTTCATGTGGTTGGTGTAGCAGCAGTCGCAGCCCATGCTGACCCCTAAGAGCTTGCCCATAAAGTGGTCCTCCAGCCCCGCCCGGGTGACCTGCCGGGCATCGTACAGGTATTCCGGCCCGATGAAGCCCACCACGGTGTTCACCAGGAAGGGGGAGAAATGCCGGGCAAAGCCGTAGCACCTTGCCTCCATGGTCACCTGGTCCGTGTCAAAGTGGGCGTCGCTGGAGAGCTCCGAGCCCTGGCCGGTCTCAAAATACAGCACGTTTGGCCCTTCCGCCGTGCCCTTTTGGAGCATCAGCGCCTGGGCATCGGCAATGGTCTGGGCGTTGAAGCCGAAGGCCTCGTTGCCCTTCTGGCTGCCGGCAATGGACTGGAAGATCAGATCGCAGGGGGCGCCCGCCTCTACGGCCTTCATCTGGGCCGTCACATGGGCCAGCACGCAGATCTGGGTCGGAATGGCCCAGTGCTCCTTGATCTCCTGAAACCGGCGGAGGATTTTCCCCGCCTGCTCCGGGGAGTCCGTCACCGGGTTCAGCCCGATCACCGCGTCTCCCGCCCCGAAGCTCAGCCCCTCTAAGACGGAGGCGGTGATGCCCTCGGGGTCGTCGGTGGTGTGGTTGGGCTGCAGGCGGCAGCTCAGGGTTCCCGGCAGACCGATGGTGGTATTGCAGTGGGCGGTGACGGTGATCTTCCGGGCGGCGTAGATGAGGTCCAGGTTGCTCATGAGCTTGCACACCGCCGCCGCCATTTCCGCCGTCAGTCCCCGGCTGCGTCGGCGGATGTCGGCGCCGGTGGTGTTCTCGTCCAGAATCCATTCCCGGAGCTCGGATACCGTCCAGCGCTTTATTTTTTCGTATTCCGGCAGATTCAGGTCGTCCTGGATGATCCGGGTGACCTCGTCGTCCTCGTAGGGCACCGCCGGATGCTCCCGGAGCTCCTCCAGGGTGACACCGGCAAGAACAACCTTGGCGGCTACACGCTCCTGGGCGCTTTCGGCGGCAAGAAGCGCCAGTTTGTCCCCGGATTTTTCCTCGTTGGCCTTGGCCAGGACCTGCTTTAAGTCCCGGAACTGGTATGTCTTTCCCAAAAGGGTGGTTTTCAGTTTCATGGGCTCGTTTCTCCTTTGCATTGGAGCATGAGAATATACACAAGGCTGCTCAGCCGGTTCAGAGCCCGGAGGATGTCCTCCCGGTCCCGGCCGAAGGCTGCTGCCGCCGCCAGCTCCGTCTCCCGAATCTGGGTGCGCAGCCGGTTCAGGCGCAAAATGGCGGGACTGTCGTGGGGCTCCGGCATGAAGTGGGGGCAGCCGTAGTATTTTTGGGGGTTCTGGCTGCGCGCGCGCTGCTCGCGCTCCGTCAGGCCGCAGAGCGTTTCCGGCACGAAGGGCTCCTCCAGCACCTCGCACCGGAGGAGCTTGCGCACGCAGCCTAAGATCTCTTCAAGGGCCTTCGCCTGCTCCGGCAGCGCCCGGGCTTCCAGCAGCAGGGCGGCCTCCAGAGAATCCAGCTTGCCCCGGAAGACAATTCTGGGGTGGGTTTTGGGTACCAGCAGATTGCCGGTGAGTTGGGTCATGTGCTCCGGCTTTTCTTCTAAAAAGCCGCCGTCCAATGTTTCGTAGCGGGTGATTTTGGCGTTTTCCGCCGGGAGAATGGGAATGCGCTGTTCCTTCAGAAAGTCCCGGGCGGCGCTGGTGAGATTGTCCCCCGCACCCAGGAAGAAGACCCGTTTCCCCTCCCGGGTGCGCAGATTGTCCCGCACGTTTTCCAGGGTATAGAGCAAGGCTTATTTCCCCTGAGCGGCGGGCCGGTCCGCCCGGGCCTTGGGCAGAATGTTGTCCACCTCCACATGGGGCCGGGCAATGACGTGGACGGAGATCAGCTCGCCTACCTTCTCCGCTGCTGCGGCTCCGGCGTCCGTGGCGGCCTTTACGGCACCCACGTCCCCACGGACCATTACGGTGACGAGTCCGCCGCCCACCTGCTCCTTGCCTACCAGCTGCACATTGGCGGATTTCACCATGGCGTCCGCCGCCTCAATGGCCCCTACAAGGCCCTTCGTTTCGATCATTCCAAGAAAATTGGTGTCCATAGTTTGTTCGTCCTTTCAGATGGTTTGTTACACAAAATAAGGGTTGCCGGAATGTCCCCTTGGCTCCCCCTCTGGGGGAGCTGGCGCGCGCAGCGCGACTGAGAGGGTGCCAGCGGCGGGGTCCGCATGAAAGCCTCTCGGCATCGCAGCCCTCTCAGTCACGGCGTTTCCGCCGTGACAGCTCTCCCATAGGGAGAGCCAAGGGGTACGACAAGTCTCAATTTATCGATTGCACTATTTCGGGAACCTTGCCACTTCCTCCACGGCCTGGCGGAAGGCCTGGCAGGCGGCTTCGCAGGCGGATTGGGTGCCGGTGAGCAGGCCGCCGCCGAAATTGGTCTGGCTGGGGGGACCGTAGAAGACGCACAGCTTCACGTCCGCCGCCTTCATCGCCGCATCCAGACCGTAGAGGCTTTCCAGAGGCGGGGCGATCAGGTAGGCCAGAGCGCTGCCCAGGGGAACCCCGGCCTCCCGGGACAGGAAGCTTCCCGCACTGCTGACCGTATGGGCCAGGTAATTGACCCCGCCGGATTCCGCAAAGCCCAGATTTTTCAGGGCAAATAGCGCCGCCTCCATGGCGCTGCGGGCAGCCCCGGGGGTGTCCGCCCCCAGAATGCCGATGACCTCCCCGGCGTAGGGCTGGGTGGCGTTGGCAGCCCCGGCATAGAAGCTCCTGGCGTAGACCACCTCCGCATCCGCCGCCTTGGTGGCTTCGTCCAGGGCGATATAGGTGGCGTCGTCGCAGTCCGTGGTCACCATGGCAAGGCACTTTTTCTCCGTGCCAAGGGCGCTGCTCAGGGCTGCATTTTGCAGGTAGCGGACTGCCAGGACCTTTACGGGGCTCATCCCACGGCCTCCCCATAGAGGGCCACGCCGGACGCGCCCTTTTTCAGAACGGTTTCCAGGAGCCCTGCAATGTGTGCCCCGGCCTCTACGGCGGGGGTGCCCTGGGCGTGGATGTTGCTGACCACCGTCCGCTGGGATTCCAGCACCCCGGTCCGGGCCTCATAGGTGATATAGGCGGACATGCTCTTGTCCGTCACCAGCCCGGGCCGCTCGCCTACCAGCATGCACACCACCTTGGCGCCCGTCACGTCCCCGATCACATCCCCGGCCCCCACCCGGCAGTACCTGACGAAGACGGGCTTGCCGCATTCGATGTGCCGCAGCTTCAGCCCCTCCTGGATGGCCGCCAGACAGTCGGCGGCATTGGCCAGGATCGCCGCCGAGGACAGGCCGTCGCCGATGACCAGCTGCACCTGGGGATTCTTCGGCAGGGCTTTTTGGAGAATCGCCAGATTTTCTGCATCGAAGGTCCGGCCCAGGTCCGGCCGGGTCAGGTATTGGTCCTTGCTCTGGCAGCGGGTCTGCACGGCCACGAAGCCGTGGCTGGCGGCATAGTCCTCCGGAACCTGGCTGAACACCGTGTCCTGGGCCGCCGCGTGGTCCGCCCGGAAGCGGAGCATGGTCAGGGTTTTGTACCGGGCACCGGCCCGGCCGCAGCCCAGACGGGCGGGGGTCTTGGCCTTCATGGCGAGAAACCTCGGCCCGTCTGCCGGATTCTCCGTCAGGTAGAGCCGGCGCAGGTCCAGCTTGGTGATGTCCGGCACGAAGCTATCCGGCTGCGCCGTGTCCTGCTGGGTGGGCTCCGGGGCTGTGGGGTGATAGGGCGCGGCCTTCACCGCAGGCTCGGGGGCCATGGTTTTCAAAATGTCTGCCACCATGGCGGACAGTTCTTCCTTATTCATAGCTGCTGTTCCTTTCCGAATACGAGGGTTTTTACCACCAGCGGGTAGGCCGCCCCTGCTGGGGGGCCGATGTCCAGAAAGCTGTCCCGGGGCGGACGCACTCTGTCAATGCAGAGGATGGGCCGCTCCGTCCGGCAGGCCATGGCCTGCCCCAGAGCCTTGGCCTGGTCCTCCTCCAGGCAGACTAGCACCGGCCCCTGGGGGACGGCCTCCAGCAGCGCTTCCGCCAGGGCGCAGATCTGGGCGTAGCCGGGGGCGGGGAGTCCGGGCAGGGCCACAATGGCCTGCCCTTCCGCAGCGCGCAGCTTTTCCGGCAAACGGGCCGGTAATGCTGCCTGCTCCCGGGGGGAAAGAGGCACGACCCGCAGGTTTTGCAGGGGCAGGGCCACATCCCGGCAGAAGACCGTGCTGCCGGAGAGGGCGGTGGTGTGGCACCCCGCGCCGATGACCGTGGCCCGGATGGTTTGCGCGCCCAGACGGTAGCCGGGCCTGCACAGCCTGCTCTCCCGGATGGCCCGGCCCAGGCTGGGGCCGATGTCGCCGAAGGCATCCGGCGGGAAGTCCTTTGGGATGCAGTCTGCCACGCCGCCGGAGAAGGAAAGGGTGATTTCCTCTTCGGGAGCGTTCAGGGGCAGGGGACGGGTGCCCTCGGTGGTGAGCTGCCGGAGCAGCCCATCCGCCTGGGTCAGCCCCGCCGCCGCCTCCAAGGCCTGGGCCAGACGGGCACACAGTGCGTCAATGTCCGCCTGGGAAGGGCGGCTCCCGGGGGGAAGCCCCCAGAGGCCCCCCAGAACCGGGGAGACGTAGGTGACAGATCCCAGCTTATCCAGCTTCAGCAGCCGCCCGCCTACGTTCAGGCACCCCGTGGCGGCAATTTCGCCCCCACGGATCAGGCACAGGTTGGCGGTGCCCCCGCCGATGTCCATGTGCAGAACCGTTTTCCCGGTTTCGGCGCTATAGGCCACGGCTCCGGAGCCCCGGGCGGCCAGTTCGCTTTCCAGGTCCGGCCCCGCCGTGGCCACGACGAAGTCCCCGGCCAGGCCCGACAGGGCCTGGGCCACCTCCCGGGCGTTTTCCTTCCGGCTGGTCTCTCCGGTGACGATCACCGCCCCGGTGTCCACGGTTTCCCGGGTGAGCCCGGCGTGCCGGTATTCCTCCAGCAGCAGTGTGCGCAGGGCCTCTCCGTCCACCAGGGCTTCCGAGCGCAGGGGCGTGAAGTGCACGGGGCTTTCGTAGAGAATTTCCCGGTCCGCAATGACCAGATCCGGCACGGCGAACTCCGAGGCCCGGTTTTCGATGCGCAGCCGGGACACGATCATCTGTGTGGAGGTGGTGCCCACGTCCAGGCCCACGCTTGTCAGCTCAGAAATTCCCGGTCACCTCCTCCAGCACCCGGCGGACCAGATAGTCCTCCACGGGTACGGGGTTGGTCTTGCAGCAGGGGTCTGCCAGTACCGCTTCCACGATCTCCCCGGTGGCGGCCCAGACCTGGGCGGGCGGGGCTCCTGCCTGGGAGAGGGTCTGGGGCAGCCCCAGGTCCTTCCGCAGCCGGATAAGACCGTTTTTCAGATTCCGCAGGGCGACGGTGTCGGCGCTGCCCCCAAGACCGGCGGCCCGGGCAAGCCGGGCGTATTTGGCCTGGGCTGCCGGGGCGTTGCCGGAGATGACGGCGGGCAGGAGAATGGCGTTCAGCCGCCCGTGGGGGATGTGAAACCGGCCCCCAAGCACATGGGCCATGGCGTGGCAGAGCCCCAGCCCGGACCGGGAGAAGGCAATTCCCGCCAGGGTGGAGGCCATGTGCAGCCGCAGCCGGACGGATTTGTCTCCTGCGTAGGAGGCGGGCAGGCAGGCGAAGGCCGTGCGGAAGGCATCCTGGGCCAGCAGATCCGGAATGGTTCCGGCGTTGGAGGCGGTATAGCCTTCCACGGCGTGGGTCAGCACGTCAAAGCCCGTGTCCGCAATGAGCCCCGGGGGCAGCTCGTCCAAAAGGTCGCTGTCCAGAATGGCCAGGGCGGGCTGGAGCCGCTTATCCACCAGGGGGTATTTGGTCTGCCCGTGGGTCAGCACCGCAAAATCCGTCACCTCAGACCCGGAGCCGGAGGTGGTGGGAATGGCGGCCAGGGGCGCATCCGTGCCGCTGAAATAGGCCATGGCCTTGGCGCTGTCCATGGCGCTGCCGCCCCCCAGGGCAATCAGCAGGTCCGGGCCGAAGGCCTTGAGCCGGGCGGTACCCCGGGCCGCCAGTTCTACGCTGGGGTCTGGCTGCACACCGTCAAAAATCTCCCAGCTTTCCGCACCGGCGGCCCGGACCACCCGGTCTGCCATGCCGTTTTTCACAAAGAAGGGGTCTGTCACCAGAAACACCCGCCGGGCCTTCTCCTGCCCCAGCACCCCAATGGCCCCGGGGCCGGAGACAATTTTGGTATTCAACTGAAATTCTTCCATCCAAGCACCGCCTTTTCCTGGAGACAGTATTTCCAGAAGTGGGAAAGTTATGCGCGGCGGCGATTGCGAGCGTCAAAGAATTCATGTACAATATCAAAAAGGCCGGAGGGGTTCTGACGGAAGCCCTGTCGGGACTTTCGGCTGGGTGCCTCCGGCGGGGAGCTTCTTGTCCCGCCAAGAAGCTCCGCA